>OIZX01000135.1_pt1 | contig 57952 bp, 64 predicted proteins | sample 1588621 | NCBI WGS metagenome assembly OIZX01 (sample SAMN03283276) | human gut metagenome | biome: human-associated habitat; material: feces | host: Homo sapiens | place: Peru | collected 2012 | reverse complement strand
ATTTTGTTGTTTTTTATTGTTATAATTATTTTATAAAATTGGTCGTTAAGTATATTACTTGAAGATATTCTTTTATTTTTTCTAGATTATTTCTTTAAATACATAAAAATAGAGTGAGAAAACTTTCAAAGTCTTCTCACTCTATTTTATTTTTCAACCCATTTTATTAAGTCTAAATTTGCACTTTCTAATAACATTTCATGTTTTGGCATAACTCTAAATGAATATCCATAATTTCCACCTGATATTAAATCTATTTTTGCTGAATAATAATATTTCTTATTTTCATCATCTTTTCCATCAAGTTTCATTGGTATAATTTTTACATCTTGAACAGATCCGTCATCTAAAAATTTCCCATAATATACTTGTGCTTCAATATGTCTTACATCAATATTTGGTAATGTTACAACACATTTTACTTCTATTTGATTTCCTGCATCTAATGTAATATTATCTGCATTTCCTTCAATTTGTTCTATTTGAACATCTTTCCAATTTGCTGTAATATCTTTTTTCCATGTACTATATTCTGTAACTGATTCTAAATTTGTATAATATTTCTTTGTTAAATTACATAATGGAATATATAATTGATTTGTATAATCTACTAACATTCTTGCTGTACTATATTTTCCACCTGTTGACATGATTGAATTTTTCATGTATTGCATCCATTTTTTAGAGATTCCATTTTCATCTTTTGAATAATATGCTGGTATTATCTTATTTTCTAATGTATAATACATGCTTTGGCTATCTGCAATATCTTGTTCTTCATATGATGGATATTCTGCATTTGTTCCAATTGTCCAACCATTTTTTTGGTTATATCCTTCTGCCCACCATCCATCTAAAACACTGAAGTTTACAACTCCATTTACAGATGCTTTTTGTCCACTTGTTCCAGATGCTTCCATTGGTCTTCTTGGATTATTTAGCCAAACATCTACACCACTTATTAAATATCTTGAGATTTCTATACTATAATTTTCTAATATAAATATTTTTCCTTTGAATTGTGGCATCATTGATACTTCATGTATTTGTTTTATTAAATCAGCTCCATATCTATCTGCTGGATGTGCTTTTCCTGCAAATACTAATACTACTGGTTTATCTGTATTATTTAATATTTGTGTTATTCTTTCTAAATCTTTAAATATTAATGTTGCTCTTTTATATGTTGCAAATCTTCTTGCAAAACCTATCATTAATGTGTCTGGATGTAAGTTTGCCAATGCTTCTCCTATTGCATCATAACCAACACCTTCTCTTCTTAATCTATTTGTTAGATTTTGTTTTATTAAATTTATTAGTTTTTGTTTTCTTTCCATATGAACTTCCCATAATTTATCATCTGGAATTGTGTCTATTTTCTTCCAAACTTCATCTTCATGTATATTGTCTTGCCAATATGGAATTAAATATTTGTTATATAAGTCTTTTAATTTTGGTGCTAACCATGTACATGTATGAATTCCGTTTGTTACATATGTTATAGGAGATTCATTTGGTGCTATATGTGGCCATACTTCTGAGAATAGTTCTCTTGATACCTCACCATGTAATTTACTTACACCATTTTTCTTTCCTGCTATTTTTAATGCTAGTATTCCCATGTTAAATCCTTGTTCTAGATTATCACATGGTTTCATTCCTAACTTTAGGAATTCTTCTCTTGTTAATCCTAAACGTGGCCAGAAATCTTTAAAATATTTTTCTACTAATTCTATTGGGAATATATCATTTCCTGCTGGAACTGGTGTATGTGTTGTAAATACTGTTTTTGATGATGCTATATCTCTTGCTATATCAAATGATACTTGTTTATCTCTTATTGTATTTTTTATTAATTCTAAGTTTAAGAATGCTGAATGTCCTTCATTCATATGGTATACAGTTGGTGTTAATCCTAATTTTTTTAATGTGTTAACTCCTCCCATTCCAAGTATGATTTCTTGACGAATTCTCATTTCTTGGTCTCCACCATATAATTTTGCTGTTGTTCCTCTATCTTCTTCTGCATTTATATCTACGTCTGAATCTAATAAATATAATTTTATTCTTCCTACATTAATTTGCCATACTTTTAAATATATTCTTCTTGCTGGGAATTTTACATATGTTATAAAATCATTTCCATCTTTATCTTTAACAGGATGTATTGGTAAATCTGCTAAATTTAAGTCTTTATATTCTGGATGTTGTATTCCATCTTTGTCTATTCTTTGATGGAAATATCCATTTTTGTACATTAAACCAACTGCTACTAATGGAATACCTAAGTCACTTGCTGATTTTAAATGATCTCCAGATAATATTCCTAATCCTCCTGAATATATTGCTATTGTTTGATCTAATCCATATTCTGCTGAGAAATATGCAATTAAATCATTTTTGTTTTCTGGATATTTTTGTGCAAACCATGTATTTTTACTTGCCATATATGAATCAAAATTCTCAACTATTTTGTCATAATCTTTTACAAATTGTGTATTGTTTTCTGCTTCTTCTAATTTTTCTTGTGATACATGTTTTAAAAATTTAACTGGATTTTTATCACATTTTTCCCACAAGTCTCCGTCCATTGTTTTTAATAATCTTAAAAATTCAGTATTCCATGCCCACCATAGATTATTCGCTATTTCATTTAATCTATTTATTCTTTTTGGTAGTTGTGGATTTACTGTAATCCTATTAAATATGTACATTATTTATTTCCTCCTAAGTTATTTTCTTTTCATTTTTCTTTTCGTAATCGTTTATATTATCTACTAAAAAAATTTTTTTGTCAATAATTCCTATCAAAAAAGCGAAAATTTAATTTCGCTTATTTATAATTTATCATTTTGGTATCAAATTTATTTATCATTTTTGCACAACTTACTAGTTCTTTTGACATTTTAGGATTTACATCATTTTTTGTTTTATATTTTACTTTATGTTCAAAGCTTGCCCAAAAGTCCATTGCTAATGTTCTTATTTGAATTTCACATTTTACATATATTGTTTTTTGTGTTAGTTTTACTGGTACTTCTACAATCATGTGATAACTTGAATATCCACTTTCTTTTGGATTTGTTACATAATCTTTTTCTTTTAATACATGTATGTCTGGTATTTTTTTTACTAAATCTCTAATAAAAAATATGTCATCTTTTAGTGTACATACAATTCTTATTCCTGCAATATCATTTATTTTTTCTATTAAATTTAAATATGTTTTGTCATATTTCTTCTTTTCCATTTTCTTTACAATACTTTTTGGTTCTTTTATTCTTGTGTCTATATGGTCTATTAAATCATAATTATATATTAATTTGAATTCATCTTTTATTATATTCATTTGTAATTCTAATTGCTTTAATGCTGACGTATAAAAAAACATTAATTTTTCAAATGGTTCTTCTTTCACATCTAATTTTTCATTTTTGTTTTCTATACATCTTTCTATTATCATTAAATCATTTTCTCTCATAAATTCCTCCATTTTAGTTATATTCATTTGTGTTACATATATAACTTAACTTCCGTTTTCATGATATGATTTTATCCATATTTTGTTGCCAAATTATTTCTTGTTTGTGTTCTTGATGTGAATTAATTCTTATATTTTTATTAACTTAAAATCTAGTCCGTCTGCACTTACTAATTTTAATTCTATTCCTTGTATTTTTCCTTCAATTGCATCATATATTGAATTTCCATGTAAATGTCCATAATAACATCTTTTTACATTATATTTTTTCATTAATTCTATAAATTTCATTTCTTCTTCTGATAAAATTTTGTTTTTTGTAATTGGTGGATAGTGCATAAATACTATTATTTCTTTGTTTTCTCCTGCTTTTTTTTCTCCATCTTGTAATGATAATTCTAGTCTTCCTAATTCTCTATTTATTAATTTTTCGTCTATTTCTTCATCTACAAGACTCCATCCTCTTGTACCACATAAAATTTTGTTTTCATATTCAAAACTGTTATTATATAAAAAGTCTATATTTTGAAAATTATTTTCTTTTAGGAATTTTCTCATACTTGTAACTGTTGTCCACCAATAATCATGGTTTCCTTTTAACATAATTTTCTTTCCTGGTAGACTGTTTAAATATTCAAAATCTGGTATTGTGTCTTCAATATATGTTGCCCATGAAAAATCTCCTGGTAATACTACTAAATCTTCTTCTTTTACTTTTTCATTCCAATCTTTTTTTATTTTTTCTTCGTGTTTTGTCCAATTATCTCCAAATATATCCATTGGTTTTGGATTTTTGAATGATAAATGTAAATCGGCAATTACGAATATTGACATTCTTTTATTTTCCCTTCTAAAGTTTCTTCTTGAAACTGTAATTATTCACCTATTTTTAAATTTGGAACTGCATTAAGTGTATTGTCTGATATATCTCCATGTAAATATCTATAATATCCTGCTGATCCTATCATTGCTGCATTGTCTGTACATAGTTTTAAATCTGGTTTATATATTTGTACATTTAATTTTTGACCTAATTTTTCGAATTCTTCTCTTATATGTGTATTTGCAGATACTCCTCCTGCTAATACTACTTTTTTTATTCCTGTTTGTTTTATTGCTTTTTCTATATTTTCTGTTAATACTTCTGTTACTGCTTTTTCAAAGCTCATACATAAATCTGCTTTGTTTACTTCTGGATTTTTGTGATGTAAGTTTATTACTGCTGTTTTTATTCCACTAAAACTGAAATCTAAATTTTCGAAATGCGTTTTTGGAAAATTGATTGTTGCTTTTCCTTGTTCAGCTAATTTATCAATCTTTGGTCCTCCTGGATATGTTAATCCAATTACTCTTGCAACTTTGTCAAATGCTTCTCCAATTGCATCATCTCTTGTTCTTCCCAATACTTCCATATCACAATAATCTTTTACATATACAATTTGTGTATTTCCTCCAGATGTTAACATACATAAAAATGGTGGTTCTAAGTCTGGATGTGTTATATAATTAGCTGATATATGTCCTTCTAGGTGATTTACTCCTACAAGTGGTTTGTTTAATGCATATGCTAAACCTCTTCCATATGAAACTCCTACTAATAATGCTCCTACTAAACCTGGTCCATATGTTGGTGCTATTACATCTATATCTTCTAATTTTACATTTGCTTGTTCTAATGCTAATTTTGTTACTCTTGAAATTGCTTCTATATGATTTCTTGATGCAATTTCTGGTACAACTCCTCCAAATTGTTCATGTATTTTTATTTGTGTATCTATTACATTTGACAAAACCTCTCTGCCGTTTTTTACAACGGCTACAGAGGTTTCATCACAGCTTGATTCTATTCCTAATACTAATGTTTCTTTCAATTTTGTTCTGTCCTTTCATTTTCTATTAGTTCATCTATGCTAATCCAAATATTTTTAATGCTATTCCTAATATTGCACTTGTCATTTTACTTATTAATGGTGAAATCATATTTCCTGCAATTCCTGATATCCATATAACTAAAAATATTATATAAAATATTCTTTCATTTTCTATAAACCATGTTTTTGCTCCTCTTGGCAATATTGGAAGAAATATTTTTGATCCGTCTAGTGGTGGTAATGGTATTAAATTAAATACTCCAAGTCCTATATTCATTGTTATTATATATGCAACCATTGCCATTATAACACTACCTACAGTTGTTGATATAAATGTTATTTTTGCAAATTTTATTATTGCACAATATATTAGTGCAAATATTAATGCTGTTATAAAATTCATTAATGGTCCTGCAAATGATACTATTGCATCTGCTTTTTCTACAGATATGTTTCTATTATAATTTCTTGGGTCTATTTCTACTGGCTTTCCCCATCCGATATGTGCAAATAATAACATTGCTATTCCTAATGGGTCTATATGATCAAATGGATTTAAGCTTAATCTTCCTTGTCTTACTGGTGTGTCATCTCCTAATTTATATGCCGCAAATGCGTGTCCAAATTCATGAACTGTTATTGCTATTAATACTGCCGGAACTGATAATAATAAATCTATTATTCCGTCTGTTCCATAACTAAATAATGATATTATTACTAATATTCCTGCTACTATATATAGTGTTTTCTTGTCTATACCGTATCCAAACATAAATCTTTCTCCTATCTTACTTTTTTACTTTATATAATATATCATATTTGATTTTAAATTTCAATTGAATTGTATAAATTTACAAAAGAGACACACTTCATAGAGCGTGTCTCTGATTTACATTAATTTAATGGTTTCATTGTTGGGAATAATAATACATCTCTAATTGATGCTGAATCTGTTAATAACATAACTAATCTATCAATTCCTATTCCTAATCCTCCTGTTGGTGCCATACCATATTCAAGTGCATTAATATAGTCTTCATCCATCATTCCTGCTTCATCGTCTCCATTTTCTCTTGCTGCAATTTCATCTTTGAATCTTTCATATTGGTCTATTGGATCATTTAATTCTGAGAATGCGTTTCCATATTCTCTACCATCTATGAATATTTCAAATCTTTCTGTTAATCTTGGATCTTTTGGTGATTTTTTAGCTAATGGTGATATTTCTACTGGATAGTCATATACAAATGTTGGTTGTACAATAGTTTTTTCAACATATTCATCAAAGAATAAACTGATAATGTTTCCTCTTTTTTCTTTTCCTGCTGGAATTTCAATTTTTCTTTCTTTTGCTAATGCTACAGCTTCTTCATCTGTATTTATTTCATTGAAATCTACTCCACAAGCTTCTTTTATAGCATCTATCATTGTGATTCTTTTCCATTCTCCACCTAAGTCTATTTCTTTTCCTTGATATGTTATTTTTGTTGTTCCACATACTTTCATTGCACATTTTTTGAATATTTCTTCTGTTATATCCATCATATCATGATAGTTTTCATATGCTGAATATAATTCTATTGATGTAAATTCTGGGTTGTGTCTAATATCCATTCCTTCATTTCTGAATATTCTTCCCATTTCATATACTTTATCATATCCACCTACAATTAATCTTTTTAAGTTTAATTCTGTTGCTATTCTTAAATACATATCTATGTCTAATGTGTTATGATGTGTTATGAATGGTCTTGCTGTTGCTCCACCTGATATTGTATTTAATATTGGTGTTTCAACTTCTAGATATCCTTTTTCATCTAATATTCTTCTTATTTCTGCTATAATTTGGCTTCTTTTTCTGAATGTTTCTTTTACTTCTGGATTCATTATTAAGTCAACATATCTTTGTCTATATCTTAAATCTACATCTTTTAGTCCATGGAATTTTTCTGGTAATGGTCTTAATGATTTTGAAAGTAACACAACTTCTTTAGCATGTACAGATATTTCTTCTGTTCTTGTTTTGAATACAAATCCTGTTATTCCAATTATATCTCCGATGTCAAATGTTTTAAATGCTTTATAACTTTCTTCTCCTAAATCATTTATACTTACATAACTTTGAATTTTTTCATCACTATCTAATATTGTGCAGAATGATGCTTTTCCCATTATTCTTTTTGCTATTATTCTTCCTGCTACAGATACATCTTTTTGTTCAAATTTTTCGTAGTTTGCTTTTATTTCTCCTGCTGAGTTTGTTCTATTATATTTTGTTATTTCAAATGGGTTTTTTCCTTGTTCTTGTAATTCTTTTAATTTATCTTTTCTTATTTGTATTAAGTGGTTTTCATCTACTTCTATTTCTTGATTTTGGTTATTTTGATTTTCTTGCATTTTACTCTCTCCTCTTTTTTATTACTAACATCAATAATTATAATGTATTTTTAGCTAAAAATCAAGTTTTCTATGTAAAGAATTTTGATTTCTTACCACATTTGTGACATAATATTTTTTTGCTAATCTAATATTGTTGTTTTTTGTTTAATTATGGAAAACTTTGTTATATAATAACAGAAAATAAAAGATGAAAGGAAAATAAAATGGGTAAATCAAAAGAAAATCAAGAAGTAGTTGTTCTTATCTAAGAAATAGCAAAATTTCAATTAACATAAGTGATGCTAAGGCTAAAGGTTATACAGCTTGCTCTAGATGTAATCCATAATAATATAAAAAAAACAGCTAAATTCATAAAATAGCTGTTTTTTTATGGAGCTTACAACGGGAATCGAACCCGTGACCTCAGCCTTACCAAGGCTGCACTCTACCAACTGAGCTATGAAAGCATCTGTTATGTATTATACTATATCTTTTTTCTAATATCAATATATATTATATTATTATTTCATAAAAGCCAGTCAAAAGCTTTTGACTGACTTTTATAGTATTTCTTATATTATTGTTCAATTTGTTTTTTAAACAATGATTTAGCAATTTCACATATACCAGGTATTTCTGGTTCTTCATTATCATTACAAGCTTTTACTATTCCTATTATAATTGCAACTAAATAAAGTCCTGATACTATATAGTCAAAAAATGGAATATTAAATGGAATAAATCCATATGCAACTCTTACTATATAATACATCAATGCCATTGTTATTGATTGAGCTGCACATATTTTTGTTCTTTTTTCACTGTCTTTCATCATTAAAACAATTAATCCACCTATAAGTCCAAAAATGTAAGCCAATACTGATTTTGTTTTTTCGTTATTCATAAATTTCCCCCTATACTAATTATGGGTTGTGTCATTACAACCCATATCTTATTTTTTCTTCCATATAAATTTATACCATGAATACAAGTAAGCAATTGTTGTGAATGGAAAAACCAAAATAGAATTTCTATTATATGTTATCGCCATATCAAAATTTCCATGTATTATTGATAAGAAAGCTCTTGTCATTCCACAATTAAAACATTCTTTTTTTGATATTAACTTATATATACATAGGTTTTCTAAAAAATTATTGTCTTTTATTGGTATACTATACAGAATTATTAATAACGCAACATTAACTAATAAGAAAATCTCAATTTTAGCTATTTGTGATTTTATTACCATTTTTATCTGTAAAGCTTCCTGTTATTATCATTATTAAATCAATAAGAGTCCAAATTCCACATCCACCTAATGTTATTAATTGTAAAATTCCTGTTCCAACTTTTCCTACATAGAATCTATGAACACCTATTCCTCCAAGAAATAAACATAATAATAATGTTGCTAGCCAATTTTTATCACTTTGCATAGCTTTCCCCCCCTTTCATTTGTATATAAAATACTTTTTAATTGTATATTTAGTGTCGATTTTTGTCAATAGTTTTTTCATTTATTTCACAAAAAAGACTATGCAATTAATTAATATATTGCATAGCCTTTTCTGGATAATTACCGTCTTTGGTCTTTTTGTGCCTGTCCATACCCTAAGAAATATCCGACTGCTGCCGGAATTACCCAATTAAGTGTTTCTTCCACCCAGTTGTCAACACCAATATAGTATCTGTAAGATGCAAGAATGGCGAAAACGATTACTGTCCAGCCAATAGTGTTAACAATCTGTTTTTTAGTCATAATAACTCTCCTTTTCATTGTTCGGAGGTTTGCACCTCCGAAATTTTTACTTTTCAAAGGTGCAACAATACTGTTACATACATTATTATACTATATTTTTAATATAATTTCAACTCCCTACTGCATTACTATTGCATTAATTTTTAAAATAGAAAAACCATACATCATTGACATTTCAATGTTTGTATGGTTTTTAGTATATTATTTGTCATTGGTGCGGATGAAGGGACTTGAACCCCCACGTCGTTGACACTGGTTCCTAAGACCAGCGCGTCTGCCAGTTCCGCCACATCCGCATATTTACTTGACAAATGTTATTTTAGCACAATACTAATTACATTGTCAAGTATTTTACCAAAAATATTTAATTTATTTTATTCATAATTGAACATTTTTATGACTATTATTTTATAAACATAACTAAAACTCCACCCATCACACACACAATTGTTCCAAGCATTTTTAGTCCTGTTGTTGCTTCATTTTTATCCCCAAAGCTAAAATATTTTTTAGTAATTAAACGAGCATCATATATCATTATTACCCCTGCTAAAGCTATTAAAGCACCTATTAATCTTCCTATTATTTGCCACATTTTTATCTACATCCTTTTAAATTTCTATTCTTGAACTAAATTTTTCTTTTACTAATTCATTTAGTTTTATATTTTTTTCTTTTTCAAGTAATGGATCATCTTCCATAATTTCCATTGCTATTTTTTGAACCTTTTTCAAGGTTCCCATATCTTCAAATAAATTTGCTATTTTAAATTCAGGTATACCATGTTGTTCTGTTCCAAAAAAGTCTCCTGAACCTCTTAATTCCAAATCTTTTTCAGATATTATAAATCCATCATTTGTTTGGCACATTACTTTCATTCTTTCTTTTGTTGTTTTTCCATTTCCTTCAAATTTTAAAATACAATATGATTGATATTCTCCTCTTCCAACTCTTCCTCTCAATTGATGTAATTGTGCAAGTCCAAATCTTTCTGCATTTTCAACTACCATAATACTCGCATTAGGTACATTTACTCCTACTTCAATTACTGTTGTTGATATCAGTATTTGTATTTCTCCATTTTTAAATTGTTCCATTATTTCATCTTTTTCTTTTGCTTTCATTTTTCCATGTAAATATGCTACTTTGTAATTGCTAAATGTTTCGTTTTTATATTTTTCTTCTAATTCAATAACAGATTTTAAACCTAATTCTTCATTTTCTTCAACTAATGGACAAACAATATATGCTTGTCTTCCTTCATCTATTTGCTTTTTTACAAATGTATTTACTCTTTCTGTCATTTCCTTTGTAACTGCAAATGTTTCTATTTTCTTTCTATTTGGTGGAAGTTCGTCTATTATTGATATATCTAAGTCACCATATAATATTAATGCTAATGTTCTTGGAATTGGTGTTGCAGACATTGCTATTATGTCTGGATTTTGTCCTTTATTTGAAATTGTTGCACGTTGCTTTACTCCAAATCTGTGTTGTTCATCTGTTACTACTAATCCTAAATTTTTAAATATTACATTTTCCTCTAGCATTGCATGTGTTCCAATTAATATATCAATTTCTCCATTTTGTAATCTTCCCAAAAGTTCAATTTTTTTCTTTTTGGTTATGCTTGATATTAATAATTCACACCTTATTCCAAATTGATTTAATATTGATTCAAAACTCTCTAAATGTTGACTTGCAAGTATTGCTGTTGGTGCCATTATTGCTACTTGATATCCAGATTTTACTGCTTTATATGCTGCTATCATTGCTACAATTGTTTTTCCTGAGCCTACATCTCCTTGTAATAATCTGTTCATTGAATGTGGACTTTCCATATCATTATCAATTTCTTCTAATACTCTTAATTGCGCTTTTGTTAAATTAAATGGTAATTTATTTATAACATCTGACATTTTTACATTTTTATCAAATTTTATTCCATTTCTATCTTTATCATAATTGTTTTTTAATTTTAATAATGCTAATTGTGTTATTAAAAGTTCTTCAAACACAAGTCTTTCTCTTGCCTTATTAAAGTCTGAAAATTCATGTGGAAAATGTATTCTTTCTATACATGTATTTATATCTAATAAATTGTTTTCTTTTAATACATATTCTGGCAATGTTTCGTCTAATTTTCCAAGTACTTCTGTTAATCCATTTTCCATTATTTTTCTTAATGTATTTTGCTTTAGTTCATATGTTAATGGATAAATCGGTATTATTTTTCCTGTGTTTTTACTTTGATCTATTTCATCATAAACAGGTGAATTCATTTCAATTCTATTTCCTTTTTTGGCTACTTTTCCAAAAAATCTATATAATCTTCCTGGTGCAAATACACTTTTTAAATATCCTTGATTAAACCATGTTATATAACATGTTCCTGTTTGATCTTTTACTATTAGTCGACTTATTACCATCTTTCCTTTTCTATATTCTGAAATTTTTCCTGTTGGCATTGCTTCTATTAAAACTTCTTCTCCATCTTCACATTCATATATATTTTTGGGCTTGCTTCTGTCTTCATAGTCTCTTGGATAATATGTTATTAAGTCTTTTAATGTATATATTTTTAATTTATTTAATAATACTTCTCTATTAGGACCTACTCCTTTTACATATTTTATCTCTTTATTTAAATCTACCATTTCTATGCCTTTTTCTTTTTTGAGTATATTTTACTATATAGATTTTTAAATTTCAAGGTTTTAAATTATAAAAATGTATACAAATATATCTTATTATGCTAAAATAAAATATATAAATTAAACGGAGGAAAAATTATGTCAAATACACAAGAATATAATGAAAATGCTATAACATCATACGAAAATTTCGCAGAAGATTTTTTCAATAATTTTGATAAATATAAACATCCACAAAAATTTTTCTTAGATATAAATGTTGAAATATTAAGAAAAAGAAATGCATTAGACAATTATATACTTAAATACTATCCAAAATTAAATCCTAAAAATCCTGTTGATTTAGCAATAAAAAGAAATATGGATATATATTTACAACATTTTTTTAAAACATTTATGAGTAATCCTTCAGAATTACTTGGATCACCATTTTTAAATATGATAGATACACTATGTCCTGAAATAATTAAAGTAAATGGTCAAAATATCAATTTGAGAAAAACAGTAAAATCTGAATATAATAGAAACAAAATAAACTTTGAAAAATCAGAACAATTATATATTAAAGATCGAAATCTTGATTCTCTTTCAGAAGAAGAAACAAATCAATTAATGCATTTTTTCATATCAAATATAGGAACTACTGATAGAACAATAAAAGAATATCAAGAAAACTATATTAAGAAATTAATTAGCCAAAATAAAAAAGTTAGTATACTATCTATAAAACAAATTGAATTTATTGCTAAATATATGAATAATTTAATGCTTAATTCTAGATTAAATCAATTAGGATATAATAGAAATGATATTAAATCATATATATATATCGGAACAGCTCTTAAAAATCATGGTGGTTTCGAAACTTATAATAACATATATATAAATAAAAATTCTGTTTTAACATCTGATATACCACATTTAATGCAAGTAGTTTGTCATGAAACAGAACATTCTATTCAAGAACTTCAAGCTCAAAAAAATCCACAATCAAAAATTGGGTTAGATTGTGCTATAAGTAATATATTAAGAAATTATTATAGCTCAATAAGAAATTATGATGTTTATGATGAAAATTATAAATTTGAACAAATAGAACAAGATTCTGAAAATATTGGATATTCTTATGCAATAAATTATTTAGATACTTTGGGTTTTAAAGATAAAGCTACTAAATTAAAAACTGAAAAAGAAAAAAGATTTAATAATAGACAGTTCGAATATGATTTTAGAAAAGATGAAAATCAAAAAAAATCTACCAGAGAAGTGTTTTTCTTCAAAAGTTTAAATAGTGCCATATCTAGATTCCCAGGATATTTACAACAATATCCTGTCTTACTAAATTTATACAACCAAGATGGACATATAAAATCATTTGAAGATTTAATTACAAGTAATTTTAAATTAAATGATCAATCTAAATGTGATATTCTTGAAGACTTTTGTAAATATTATATATTTCAAGGAAAACTTGATGACCTTGATTTAAATAATTTTCCGGCTGAAGTACAAGCTAATATTGCATCTAGATTAATTGATTTATTAGCAAGAGAAAAATCTCAAATCGAATCAATGGGAAATGAAAAAGGAAAAAGTTCTTCCCAAAGTATCTCTCAAGAAGATAAAACACATGTTGAAATTTTTCATTTAAAAAATTCTAAAAATATAATGCAATTTATAAATAAAAATTACCAACATTTCATGGAATTACAAGATAAAGGGACTTTTTCATCAATTATAGACATGAGCTATTATGATACTTATACAAGAGCTTTTAAACAAGATAATTTATATGAAAATTTAGCATATAAAAATCCCCAAAATATAACTAAATTAAAACAACTAGCTATTGAAGCAGAAGAAAATCGTAATACATATCGCAATAGAAAAAAAGAGTTTTCTCCAAATATTCTTGAAGATTCTTTTAATGAATTATTAGCAGATTCAAAACTTAATGAATTTCAAGATGCAACACATTTTTTAAGCACTCTATCTCATGAAAACACCTTAAATCCAACTCAAGATATGGAGGAAAAATAATGAATGATACAAATTTACAAACTTGTTCAGAACTTTATTGTTTATTAAACTATTTTCCGCAATCATATATAGACAAACTTCCAAGAAAATTATTAGAGTTAATAAAACAAAATAGTGATTCAAAATATATTATACAAGTTGATACAAATTTACCTTTAAATGCTCAAAATATTTCCAAAAAAACTAAAACTATATTAATGGTACTCAAATATAATTACTGGTCAACTGAAATTGAAAAAAAGCATATAGCTGAAAAATTATATAAAAATGAAGAACTATATCAACAAGAGTTGCAAGAACTATATGATCCAAATAATTTATTTAAAAATAAAAGAGATACCTCAAGTACCTCTACAGCTATAATAGAATATAAAGAGTCTATATTCACAAAAATTAGAAATTGGATAAAACATATTTTTAAGGCAGGATAATCCTGCCTTTTATTATATTTTTATTTTTTAGTCATGATGTGTATATTTTCAACTTTTGCATTCATTTCTCTTGAAATAATATTTTGAATTTGAGCAATCTCCTCACTTTTTAAATTATCATCTTCAACCACAACACTCACACTATCAGTATTTACAAAAATTACACAATTAGAAAATCCTTTTGTTGTTATTAAATTTTCACAAACCATTATTGCATTTTTCTCTTTATTTACATTTGCAATTTCTTGTGTTATTATTGCTTTTTGTTCTTCAGATACATTTGAATTATTAAGCATTTCTTTATATGTTTCTAATGTTTGTGAATACATTGTATCTCTTTGTAATTTTGATTCTTCATAATAATCATTAGATTTATTAGTACTTTCCGTTTTGACTATTTCAGTACTCGTTTCTGTACTTTGTGTTGATTTTGTCTCTAATGTCACATCATTACTACTAACAAATTGTGCATCTCCTAAGTTCTCATCTTCAGAATTTTCCGTTTGAGTTTCTGCTACTGTTTGGATATTATTTGATTCTGTTGATACATAATTCCAATATCCTAATCCAACCAACATTAATGCAAGTACATATATTGCTGCTGTACCTGTTTTAAATTTAATTTTTTTTAAATCCATATTATTTCTCCTCCATATAAAGAATTAAATTCTAATAATATGCCCTCTTCTAAGTTGTAATCAGTTTTCACTTAATTTTTCATCTCAAATACTTGTATTTTATGTATTGCCAGACCTGTAACCGCTTCTACTGCACTAACTATTGATGACTTTATATTTGCATTTGAAGCTCCTTGTGCTGTAATTATAGCTCCTTCAATTACTGGCATTATTACTTTTTCTGTTATTGGTTTATTAGTTCCATTTTCATCTGTATATACAATTTCTCTTTTTGTCTCAGTTTCTGTACTATTTTTAGTTCCTCCATCTCCGTCATTTTCTTCAGTTTTATTTTCTGAATTTGTTTCATTATACATTGCTACAACTTGACTACTTTCAGAATATTTTAATAAAACTTTTACTTTTCCTACTCCATTAATTGTTTCTAAAATATTTTCTAATCTCATTTCTAAATCATCTATGTTTTCACTAGTTGATACTTGACTTTCAACATTTCCAGCTAATACTTTTCCTGTAGTATTTGTATTTTTCTTTTCATCTTTTGACCACATATTATTTATTATTAATACTGTTATAATTAATATTATTATAAATGCCACAATATTCTCTATTTTTTTCTTTTGATCTGTCTGTTCTTCTCTTTTCTTAAATAATTCTTTTAGCATAAGCATTCTCCTTTTAAAATTATTTTATAATAATTTTGATTTTATCCTCACTTATCTCATATTCTTCAATTATCTCTTGTTTAATCTTTGAAATTTTTTTCTCATCATCAACATTTTTTACTTTTACATCTATTGAATGTATTCCAGCATTCTTCTTAGTTGTATCTAATTCTGCATCTATAGTACATTTTATTATTTCTATTCCTGCGTTTTTGAATTTTGATTTTATATTATTTTCTAATTCATCTAAATATATTTTTTCTAATCTTGCATCCATTGATGATTGTTCTACTTTTGTTGATGTTGTAATATATTTATCTAAATCAATTTCACTAAATACTAGTTTTTCTTTATTTTTTATAATTGGTGATATTATATTAAATAATACATAAACACCTATTACCATTTGAACATATTTTTTATTTTTACTATTTGGTAAAATAAGTTCTAAAATTGTAGCAATTATGACTGCTAATATAACTTGTTCTGCCCATGAACTCAAAAAATTTATCATCTATACATCATCCCACTATTCGAAATTTTTATAACTAATGTTATTCCAACTATTAACATTACAGATAATGAACATAATATTCCTAATAATAGTTTAAATACTCCTCCCATTTCGTCTAATACTTTTACTATTTTATCATCTGCTATTGGTTGGACTACTGCTGATGCTAAACTATACATTATGCACATTGTTGCAATTTTTATAATAGGTGTTATACATATTCCTATTACTATAATTACTCCTATTAGTCCTATTGCATTTTTTAATATAATTCCACATCCTAATACACTATCTACAACATCACCTAAAACTTTTCCTACAACTGGTATTATCGTTGAAACTGCAGATTTTGCTGTTTTGGCAGTTATTCCATCAACACTACTACTTAGTGTTCCCTCTAATGATACAACACCAACAAATATTGTTAATACTATTCCTAATACCCATACAACACTTGATTTTAGAAATTTTGATAATTTTTCAATTTGCATTTTTTCTGAAATTTTTGAGATTATTGAAAATACTACTATTATTAAAACTATTGGAATTAATATATTTTTTATTAAATTTGCAATAAAATTTATAGCAAATAATATAATTGGTTCTAATAATGATGTTGTTGCTATGCTTCCCGTATACATCATTAATGTTAATAATAGTGGCATTAATACATTTATAAATCCAACTAAATCATCTGCTGTGTTTTTAACGATTTTTATTATTTCTGTAAAATTTGACATTATAAGTGTTACAATTAATATGTATTGAACAAAATAAATTATTTGAGATATATTTTTATTTTCTAGATTATCTGTTACTGATTTTAAAATTCCATGAATTACAATTATTACTAATATACTGATTAATGTTTTTAAGCTTACTGTTATTTCTTTTCCAAACATTTTAAATATTTTTTGATATAATGTTTTATTATCTACTTTTCCTTGTATTGCTTGATTTAGCATATCCCCTAAATTTACATCTTCAAGAAAGTCTCCTGTATATTTGTCTGCTTCTTTTATAAAGCTGTTTATATTAAATTTTTCTTGTGTATTATTCATTATTTCATTTTCTGTATCTGCAAATACTTTAGTTGGTATAATTATACTTATGAATATAATCATTATTATTATGTATTTTTTTAATTTTCTAAAATTATATTTTTTTCTATAACATCTAAATGTTAATATTGATTCATTCATTTTTTATTTCATTCCTTTTCTCTTGTTCAAATCTAAATTGAAAAATAATTAAATTTTGTCAAGCAAAAATTGTAATTATTTTTTAATTCATGGTAAAATTTCTATAACTAATTCCAATAAACTCGTTATAATTGGTATTGACATTGCAATAATTATTACTTTACTTCCTATTTCTATTTTACTTGCTATTGCTTTTTCTCCTGCATCTGAACAAATACTTACAGCAAATTCTGTTATAAATGCTATTCCTGTAATTTTTAGTAAAATACTTAGAAAACTTTTATTTATATATGTTTTATTTGCCAATGATTGTAATAAATTAATAATTCCTGTTAGTTTTTGAATTGATAATACTAATATTAATACTCCTGCTATCATTGATACATATATCGCAAATTCTGGCTTATATTGTTTTAGAATTACAATTATTATTAGTGCAAGTAAACCTATTCCTATTATTTTAATTACATCTGTCATATTTTCTTCTTATTCCCTTCTATTTGGAATTGATTATAAATCAAATAATGTTCTAACTGTATTAAATAATGAACTTATTTGTTGAATAACCATTGATAATACAATTACAAGTCCAGCAAGTGTTGTCATCATTGCTTGATCTTCTCTTCCTGCTCTTACTAATACTTGATGCAATACTGCTACTAAAATTCCGACTGCAGCAATCTTAAATAATAAGTTTATATCCATAAAAAAACATCCTTTCTTTTTTCCCTAAAGGCAATAGTAAAAAATTGAATTTATTTCAAGACAATACACATTTCAATTAAATTAATATAATTACAAAGACTAGTCCTACAACTACTCCTAATGTTTTATACATTTTTTGATTTTTCTTTCTTGCTTCTTCAGCTTTTTCTATTTGCATATTTAAAAAGCTTTCAGTTACTTCAATCTCATTTACTTGACTATCTGCATCAGTTTGTCCTAAGACTTTTCCTAATTCTTTTAAAATATCTTTGTCTTCTTGTGTTATACTTATATCTGCTTCTTGAATTGCGTCCATCCAAGAATATTTTACATTTTCAAATTCTAATTTATATGTCATGTTTTCAAATATCTCTTCGATTTTACTTGATTTTTCTTGTGATATTTGATTAAAAATTTCTGCCAATGGCTCATATGTAAATTTTATTTTTGTCTTAATTATGTTTAAAATATTTTTAAATTGTCTTAATTCTTTTACTCTATTTTCATACATTTTTGAGATTAAAATTCCAATTCCTGTCGATAATGAAAATATCGCAAATAATAATATTGTTTTTACGCAATAATACATTTCGAATCTCCTTTCTGCTTAGAATTTAATTGAATTATTCTTTCAAATATATGATTATTTATTAATTGTGCCATCCATGGATTTTTACATACATCTTCTATATCATTTCCATGTGCTGTGAAAATTCCTTTAACTCCTGAACACATTACATAATTTATTGCTTCAATGTCTTCTTTACTTCCTATCTCATCACATGCTATAATTTGTGGTGCCATAGAGCGTACTAGTATTCTCATTGCTTCTGGCTTTGGAACATTGTCTATTACATCTGTTCTTATTCCTATATCATTTTGTGGAATTCCTTTATATATTGCTGCAATTTCTCCTCTTTCATCAACCACTCCTATTGTCTGTCCTTTAAATCTTCCGAATCCATTACTTAAGTTTCTTATTATATCTCTTAACAATGTTGTTTTTCCACATCCGTGGTGGTGATATTATTAATGTGTTATATATTGTGTTTGTTTCAGAATTTATTATATTTGACATTACTTTTTGACTACATCCAATTTGTTGTCTTGCTATTCTAATATTTAAACTTGATATGTAATTTATATTTATAACCTGTCCATTTTCTATTACTCCACTTCCTACTATTCCTACTCTGTTTCCTCCTCTTATTGTTATAAATCCTTCACATATTTGTCTTCTATAAGAATATATTGAGTTTTCACAGATTTTTTCAAATGTTTGTAATAGTTCTTGCTGACTTACTATGTATTCTGCTAGTACCGTTTCTTGTCCAATTTTTAGACATAATTGTTTATTGCTTCTTAATCGTATTTCTTCTATTTTGTTTTCTTCTGTTCCTATATTTGATATTATTTCTTTTCTTAATGTTATTGGTAAATATTCTAATACTATTTCTAATTTTGACACTTTTTCCTCCTTTTTTATAAATATTTTTCTACACAACAAAAAAGAACATATATTATATATATATGCTCTTTCTTTATATTTTAGAACTAATTATTAATTTTTTTACATATCCCAATTATGATATACATCCATTACATCATCTAATTCTTCAAGTCTTTCAATTAATCTTTCCATTTTTTCAGCTCCATCATCATCTAATGAAACTGTTGTTGTTGGAACCATTTGAACATCTGCTTCTAAGAATGTTAATCCTGCTTGTTCAAGTTTTTCTCTAACTTCTGAGAAATTTGATGGGTCTGTAGTAATTTCATATACATCATCAGATGATGTGAAATCTTCTGCTCCAGCATCTAATGCTAACATCATTAATTCTTCTTCATCCATGTCTGTTGATTCTTTTTCAATTACTATTACACCTTTTTTGTTAAACATATATGATACACATCCTGATGTTCCTAAGTTTCCACCAGCTTTATCAAATACATGTCTTACATCTGAAGCTGTTCTATTTCTGTTATCTGTGTTTGCATTTACTATTACTGCAACTCCACATGGTCCATATCCTTCATATGTTATTTCTTCATATACAGCTGTGCTTCCTTCTCCTGATGCTTTTTTGATTGCATTGTTTATTGTATCATTTGGCATATTTGCTGCTTTACATTTTGCTATAACATCTTTTAGTTTTGAATTTCCTGCTGGATCTGGTCCTCCTGCTTTTACTGCTATTAATAATTCTCTTCCTAATTTTGTGAATACTTTTCCTCTTGCTGCATCTGCTTTTCCTTTTTTGGCTTGTATATTATGCCATTTGCTGTGTCCTGACATACTCTTACCTCCTCTTTGTTTTTTATTGTATTTTCAAGGTTTCTATCCTTTATCTTATAATTTTCGTCTTTTATTGTATCACATTATTTCATATTTGTGTAGTATTTTTTTAAATAAATTACTTTTTATATCATTGGATTATTTCTTAAATTTAACAGTTTGCATTATTTCTTCTATTGATTTTACTTTATTTGTCTTGTTATATTTTTCTCTAAGTTCTACTATATTTTCTTCTCTTCTATTTGGAGTTAGGTCTTGCTCTATATTATCTTCACTTTTCTCTTCTTGTTTATCTAAATACCTATCTAATGTGCTTTTCCTAAACCTAATATTTCCTCTTTTCCCTATTCTTATATGTGGAATTTCTTTTACTAACTTATGTAACAAAGTCCAATAACTTACACCTAAATAAGCACAAGCCTCTTTTGTTGTTAAAATTTGATCTGACATTATCTCATCTCCAATCATAATATAAAAAACTCTTAACTATTATAATAATTTTATACAATTTCTGTTGGTATGCTGTAATTATATACTAATGTGGGTGGTATGTCAATAGTTTTTCAAAATTTTTTTAAAAAGCTATTTTTTATATATTTTACATTTGTATGATTCAGTAATAACTTGAAATTATTGAATTATATAGTTTTATATAAACCAACAAAATATACCATTATCTATTATATACTAATCAATATGTTCATTTTTTCTTTCATAGTCTCTTGACATCATACAAATCATAATTGTATAATAGACGTAGAATTTAATATTTTTTCTTTGGAGTGTGATTAGTATGAAAAGTAAAAAAGAAACAAAAAATAGATTAAAGGATTTGAGATTATCAGCAGGATTAAAGCAATCTGATCTTGCCAAAATAGTTGGTTGTTCTCAGCAAACTATTAGTAACTATGAAACTGGATTTAGTACCAATTTAGATTCTATTGTTGAAGAAACAATCGCAAACTATTTTTCTTGTACTATTGACTATTTAAGGGGATTAAGCAGCATAAAGAATCCAGAAGAATATATTAATAATGATGTTACTTTTTTACAAAAAGAATTTATCAAACTTGGAATTATAGAAGAAGGCGAAGAAATTTCTCAAGAACAGTTGGATTTGTTTAGAGATTTAATAAAAGCAAATAAACAGTTTTTTAAAAGATTATCTTCTACATTACCTAAAGACTCTGATAATAATGAATCTTATTAAAAATATCAATTAATATCATTCATTATTAGAGCTTTCTATAGTCTTTGCTATAAAAATTTTAACTAATTTTAATAAAAAACAAGAACATATCAATATGCTCTTGTAACTCTGTTTATTTTTGTATGTACTTAAATAATTTTTCCTTTGGTTTTATAAATCAATATACGTCCAAAAGTTTTTATCAAATTTTGTACTTTTATAAAAATTTTTCTTTACACTCTTTGGTAAAGCCATTATTAAAATTTTTTGTGGTCTTGTCATAGCAACATATGCTGTCCTTATTTCTTCTGTTTCATTATCTTCTTTATTTAAACTATTAAAAGTTAGTTTTCCTCTTTGCTTTATTATTAACATAACTGCTTCATATGTTTTTCCTTTTGCAGAATGAATTGTTGATATTGTTAAATCATTATTAATATTTTCTTTGTCAAAATAGTATAGTTCTTTTTCTTTAAAATCTTTAGTTGCATCATCACGACTATTTCTTTTTATTTTAATATATTTTTCATTTTTTGTTTCTAATAGTTTATTTAGTTTTTCTTGCATTAATTTTTCCCATTGTTTTAGTATTACATTACTACTTGGAATTTCTATTAAAAAATCATTTACTATTCTATTCCATTGTTCTATATTATATTTTTTTAATATTATATTTGTTTTTTCTTCAATATTTGTAACTGTTTCTTTAAATATTAATTCAAATAGTATTTTCTGTAAAATATCTCTTGCCTCATTTATTTTTCCATTACTCTTTAATATAGTAACTTTAACTAACCCTTCCGTAGTTTCGTTTTTCCACAATTCTAGAATATCACAATAAGGATTGTTTTCTATATCATTTCTTCCACGCACCAGAATTTTTCTATTTTTGATATCAATTTTCTTCTCTTCACAATATTCATCAAAAAAATCTATTGCTTGTTTTAAATTCTCATAGAAAATTATTATAGGTTTTTCATTATAGTCTTTAAACTCTCCAACTGCTATTGCAGTTTTACTTAATGTTGAAAATTTATATGTTGCATTACATATGTTTTGAGAGCTTCTATGGTTTTCCAAAAATTCTATTTTATTATAATTCGAATTATTATATTTATTTACAAATATTTCTGGCGTGGCTTTTCTCCATTCATAAATTGCCTGATCTGAATCACCAACAATTATAATTGTTGATTCATTTGCTTCAAATTGTTCAATCAATTCCATTTGATTTTTTGATGTATCTTGGGCCTCGTCAATAATAATTAGTGGAAACCTTTTTGCTAATAATTTTATAATTTTAGGATATTTTTTTAATATTATTATCGATATAGCCATTGCATCATCATAAGTAACACAATTTCTTTGTAACACCATTTCTTTATATCTTATACATGGCTGATTATTTCCAAAGCACTTTTCCTTTGGTGCTTTTATCTTACCGTCCGTGCCTATTAATATATTATTAATAGATTTATTACATTTATAACATTCTTTTCTAAAATAACTCTTATCTCTCAAATCACTAAAATATGTATCATTTGTTACTATCTTTGACTTATCTTTATTTTTAAAAAATAATTTTGGAGAAAATGGATAAAATATATACTTTTCCACAAAACCATCTATTGTTCCAATATAATGTGGATAGTCTATATTATCAATTTTATTTTTTAATTCTTCTACACTACTATTACAAAATGAAAGTATTGCTATCCCTCTATGTGATATATTCCACTCTTTTAATTTTTTATTTATTAACGCTACAAGACTTAATGTTTTTCCACTTCCAGGTCCTGCTTTTAAAATAATATTGCCACTAGATTCAATAAGTTTATTTTGTTCTTCAGTCAATTTCATTATTCCAATCACCTTCTACCGATTTTTCTGTCACATGTTTAATTGCTTCTTCTATATAATTAGGCACTACAAACTTATTTCCTTGTATTATTTTATTTAATAATTTCTGTGCAAATTCACTCTTTGAATCTTTTATAGCAATCCACATTCTTGTAGCAAATAATTCATCACTATCAGTTTCTTTATATGGTTCTATTAGGTTATATATTTGAGGATGTATTTCGTTCAATATTTCTAACATAATCTCCCTGTTTTCTTGTATTTTTGCCATTTCATATTCAAATGTTTTTTTAGCTGTTACAACTTTGATATTATTTTTACTATATTCTATAATTTTTTTTGCTCTATCGCTCATATCCCCATACTTTAATTTATTATTTATTTCAATTAAATCTTCTTCTGAAATTTTTGTATATGCTCCAATTTCTTCTTTTTTTATAAAAGAGTCTTTATTATTAGGATTTGTACATCTATCATCATCAGTTATAATCGAACATTTAGTATTCAATAAATTTTTATTATTTTCTATTTGAAAAATCTTTGCAAAAGGCTCAAAATCCACACCATTTATATTTACTATTTCAACTGCATACTTATCTAAATTCCTGTTCAAAATTTTTGAAAATTCATTTATCAATAGTGCTTCTGTTATTCCTTCAACAAATATTATTCCTTTAGCAAAAAACATTTGGCTTTTTGTTACATCTAAATATCTCTCTATAATTTCTTGTTCACCATTTTCAAAGTTAATCTTTGATAGATTTGAAATTTTAATTTTATCTTTAATTTGCTGCAAAACTATCAATTTATCAATTTTGAATCTAGATATAAGAGTTGGAGAATGTGAAGTTAATATTATTTGCATATTATTATTTTCTTGTAAGAAATCATTAAGTAAATATAATAATTGTGGATGTAAATGTGCCTCTGGTTCTTCTAATAGCATTAATACAAAATCATCTGTTTCTATTTGTTTTGAATTACTCATTTCAGTAGCCATTGATAAAATATTGTTATATCCTAATCCGTTTTGTTTTATAAAAAAGTTTATTTCTGTTTTATCTTTTAAATTTTTATTTATATCTATGCCTCTTTTTTTCATTTCTTGTATATCTACTATATACATTTCTTCATTTGTTTTACTAATATAATTTTCTATATCTTTTATGTCAGTTATTAATTCAGAAACAATTTTATCTTTTTCTTCTTTATTAATGCATATTTTTTTGAGTTCCTTACTATTGGTTAACTTTAAAATTGATCCTATATCATTGATACTTGATTCAGCTATACCAATATTTATTTTTTGTTTCATTATCTCTTTTTCAATAGATTTTAAGTTTTTGTTAATACTATCTTGCATTTCTGAAATTGTGTCATCATTTATAATGGAGTTATTCATATCGTTTACTATTTTTACTAAACTTTCTTTTTTCTCCCTTGTATTGGCAAATTTTAATAATAGTTGCGATAATTGACTATATTTAGAAGGTTGCATATCTTTTTCAGCATTTCTTAGTGCTGGCATATAAATACTAGTAAGTTTTTGTAGGCATTCTTTATCTGGTATAGTTTGTTCATTATATCCTAACACCTCTTCTTTTACTCTATATTCACCTTTATTATTCAAATATAAAATATAGTTAACATGTATTTCCGCTTTATTAGAAATAGGATTAATAAAATCACTTAAATATATTAATTCTGCTTTTTGTTCTTCATTTAAATCGTTAAAGTATATACTTATTTTAGCTTCAGAACTTCTTATACCATACTCATTTATATGGAAATCACTTTCATCCATATATAAATTTCTTTTATAAGTTCCTAAGCTCATAACTAATCTAATAGCATCAATTATAGCTGTTTTTCCAGAATTATTTTCTCCTATTAACATATTTAATCCTTCTTGAAAGAATATTTCTACTTTTTCTCCAAATATTCTAAAATTTTCAATTTCTACTTTTTCTATATACATCTTTTTCTCCATTTATCTTTTATTTTATAATATTAGCAATAATCTTTACTAAAGTCCTTTTTCTTTTAATTTTGCAATATTATTTTTTATTTACTTATAATATCAAGTGTATGCATTGCTCTTGTGCAAGCCACATATAATAACTTTATATCCAAAGTATTTTCACTATATTTTTTAGAATCGGAAATAATTACACTATCAAATTCTAAACCTTTTGATAAATATGATGGTATAATGATTACTCCTCCACTATATTTTTCTAAATTATCTGATATTAGTTCTACATTAAGTCCGTAATTTTTAATTTCTTTATATAATTCTATGCTTTCATTGGAGTCTTTTGTTATTATTGCAATATTTATATGTCCAACTTTTAATTGTTTTTTTATTATTTCACATATTTTTATAACTTTACTATTTTCATTATCAACTTTCCAATGTTCTACTTTATCTCCATGTCTCTCAATTGGCTGAGCTAGAATAATATTTTCATTATCTACAATTTTATTTATTATTGTATTTGCTTCATCCATAATCTCCATAGAAGTTCTGTAACTTTCTTTTAAAACTTCGATTGACGCTTGATTATCAAATACATCTTGATTTAATTTTTGCCAATTATTTGTTCCTTTATATGAATATATTCCCTGTGCAATATCTCCTAAAATAGTCATAGATATAGTTGGTTTTAAAATTTCTTTAAATATATAGAATTGAAATTCTCCTAAATCTTGTGCTTCGTCAATTACTATATGTTTCAAATTTAATTTGCTAAAGTTTCCCCAAAATTTATTTTGCAGATAAAATAGTGGTGCTAAATCTTCATATTCTATTTTTTTGGCTTTTATGTTTCTCTTAAAATTTTCCAAAATATACATATATAAATCATTACCAATATGCTCTTCAAAAAACTCTTTTTTGTTCATTAATTTTTTATAAAGTGCTAATGCTTTTTCAATTTTAAAACTTTTTAAATAGTCTTGTATTAATTTTTTTCCACCTTTAAAAAGTTGTTGAATCTCATATTCTGTTTCTTTAAATATGCTTAGTCTTATTTTATTAAATTCTTCTTCATGCAAGTTTTTATCTATTTTTTCTATTTTGTTTTTTCTTGCATTAGTTAATTTATCTATCAGCTCATCTGAAATATTACTTAATTTCTTTTGTAATATCTCACTTAGCTTTTTTTTACTATCATTCACAGAATTATTTTTATAATTTTCCATAAACATATCTTTTATTTCTTCTTTTGAAAAAACTATTATATCAGCTACTTTAAAATCTTCATTTGGCAAATTATTATTTATGTAATCTCTAATAAACTCATCAACTACATTTTTAAATTCTAAAGATGATTTAAAAATTGCTGAATCTTTAATTAAGTCTATATCTCCTTTTTTATTTACTATATTAGATAGTTCGATATTTACTGGATTTACTTCAAAATTCCCTTCAATATTTTCAAGCATAAACTCTTCGAAAGTTTGTTGTCTAACATAGTCTACACCCAAATCTGGCAAAACATTTGATATATAATCTAAAAAGAATTTATTTGGAGCAATTATTAAAAATTCATCTGGGTTAAAATTTTTTTCATATGTATATACTAAATATGCAATTCTATGTAATGCGACTGTTGTTTTTCCTGATCCTGCCACTCCTTGAACAATAAGTGGTTTAGACATTTCAGCTCTTATGATTTTGTTTTGTTCAGATTGTATAGTGGAAATTATATTTTTTAATCTTGCTTCTGAATTTTCATTAAGACATTCTTGTAAAAATTCATCATTAGTAGTTATATCAATATCTTGATAATCTTTTAGTTCAGAATTTTCAATTGTATAAACTCTTTTTTTGCTCAAATTTCCTTCTATTATTCCATCTGGACATTCATATTCTACTTTTCCTAACTGTCCATCATAATAAATACTTGCAATTGGTGCTCTCCAATCAGTAACAACAACTTCATAATCTTTGTCAAATACTCCCGTTTTTCCAATATATATTTTTTGTACATTACTTTTTTTATCTTCTTTAAAATCAATTCGTGCAAAATATGGTACCAAAATTGCTTTATTTAAGTTTTTTAACTTATTACTGTATTCTTTACTCATATTCTGAATATATTGTTCATCAGCATTTCCTTTTAATAAATTACTATACAATATTTCATATTCTTCTATATTGCTTTTTACAATTTCTATTGTATCAGATACTTTCTTTATTTCCTCTTTATCTATCATTTTCTTTTCCGTCCTATATAACTTTTTTAACTAAAATATAATATCATTTTTTTTTGCATTTTACAATTGTTTTGAAGTATTTTTCTCTTAAAACTTGAGAAAGTCAATATTTTATGCTATAATTTATACATATTTAATCAAAAGTTATCGTAATGTTAGGAGGATTAAAATGGACAATTTAAAAAAATATATTGGCAAAAAAGTAACAGTAACAGTTGATAGAAAAATGGGATCAAAACATCCAAAATGGGGATTTATATATCCTAACAACTATGGATACATTCCTAATACTGTAAGTGGTGATGGTGAAGAACTAGATGCCTATATACTTGGAGTTTTTGACCCTGTTGAATCTTTTGAAGGTGTTTGTATTGCAATCTTGCATCGTTTAACCGACGATGATGATAAACTTATTGTTGTTCCTGAAAATGTTAATTACACAGATGAACAAATTAATGCTCTTACAGAATATCAAGAAAGATTTTTCAAACATATTATTATTAGATAACTTTTCATTTAAAATCCTCACTTATTTTATTAAAGTAAGTGAGGTATTTTTTGTGTGTCAAGTTGTCATAATAACTTCCTTTTATTGACATTTTCTTTATATAATAGTATAATTATTTTATAATATTTATGTAAGGATGGTAAGTATGAAAAAATTTAATGTAATAAAACGAGGTAATGATCAAATCCTTGTAATATCTGGTGCAAGTGGTGTTGGTAAAACAACAACCTGTGCATTACTTGGTATGTTATACCCTACTAATTATGTACATATTCCATTTGACAGAAGTAGAGAATCAAGACCGGGAGAATTTGGTTCAAGGCATGTTGATTTAGATACAATGCAAGAAAAATATAATTCTGGTGAATATTTTAATATCGCCCCTGTAACACATGGTGGCTTTGCTGCAATTAGAACAGCTGATATAAAAAAAGCTTTTTCAGAAGGAAAAATAGCTGTACTTGAATATCCCATAGAACAGATTGATGTATTAGAAAAAACTTTTCCAACTGCTGAAGTAACTGGTGTTGAATTAGTTGCTCCATCTGAGAAAGAAAGATTCAGAAGATTAAAGCAAGACCACAAATATACTGATCATCGTATTGAAAGTGACAAATTTGGCTCTGGTAGAATCAATAGGTATAAAAATGATGATTTACTTACTTTAGATGACCACAATCTAGTATTGATTACAGAGCGAGATAGACTTGGAGATACAGTATATGAAATTGATAGATACATGAGAATTCAAACATTAACATTGTCCAAACTACAGGAAGTTGAAAGATTAGGAGGAATTAGCGGAGTCCAAAAATTTCTAAAATCTTTAAAAGTTCCTAAGCATAACTATACAGAATCTGAGCATTATGAATTTTTAGAAAATAAATTGCCAAAAACAGAAGATTTTGAGAGATAATTTCTCTAAATCTTCTGTTTTTTTACATATCCTTTACAAAATTTTTATCATTAATTATTAATTCAATTGTTTCTTTTAAACTAATATTAGTAGTGTCAATAATTTTAGTATTAGGAAAAGTTTCCAATACTATTTTTTTATAATTTTTTTCTCTTTCTTCAAATTTTTTTACATCCATAATCAATTTATCTGACCCTGTAATTTCTTCTCCTAATTTTGATCTTTCATAAAATCTTTTTATTCTTTCTTCCATACTAACTGTAATATAAAAAGAATCCATTGGGGGATATTTTTTCAATAATTCTTTTAATATACATATTTCTTCTTCATCTTCTTTATCCCCTTTTTCAATTTTACCAGCTAAATATTTAATTATCCATAATGAATCTAATAAAACTAATCCATCTTCTTTATAATTATCTATATCCATTTGTATATTCTTTTGAAGTAATGGCTTCCATTCTTCAGGTGATAACCATGTATCCATTTTTCTTACATTTTCTATTAAATCAATTGGAGTTAAAAATTTCTTTTTTATCTTAAAAGTGCTTGGTATTTTGTTATTAATTCCATTAATAATGGTAGTTTTTCCCGAAAAATCCATTCCGCTAAACAATTTAATTTTAGGCATTTTCTCCATCCTTTACTTTTTTATTTTTTTATAAATTCTAATATTCTCTTTATTCCTTGCTCTATAGATAAATCTGAAGATGTATCAATAATTACATTTTCTTCTGATTCATTAGCTTTACTTACAAGTTCATTATAAACAATTTTAAAGAATTCAGGATTATCCCTATAAAAATCATGTACTGGTGATTCCTTACTTTGAGCCATTCTTTCCTTTATAATTTCAAATGGTGGAATACAAAATACACTCAATGATGGTTTAATTAATATATCATTTTCTATAAATGCTTTTGGTATATCATAAATGTTATAATCAGATTTAATATAATCACCATAAGCCTTGATGTATGTTGTTATTGCATCAAAGTATCTATCTTGTAATACAATTGTATTATCCTTTTCCAAATATGGTCTAATAATATTTTTAGTATTTATTATTAAATCAGTAAAAAAATATGAAACAGTAATTGGCATATCTTTTCTACCTAAATTCTCTTTAAATTTTTTGCCTAAATCAGTATATGTCATTGCACCATGATTATATATAGACTCATATCCTAATTCATTTATTTTTTCTTTTAACAACTTACATGTTGTTGTTTTTCCACTACAACATATTCCTTCAAATACTATAAAATTTTTCATTTTTTCTCCTATCTGTTATTTAAAATAGTATATCCTCTAAAATATTTACTGTCCTTTGTTAGTTCTATTGGTAGCTGTGCATTTGAAATCAAGTTATTAACTTCTATTAAATGTTTATCATAATCATAATCCACATCTGTCGTATTTGGATTTTTCCAATCTTCTATTTCAAGCATTTCTTCATAAACTGAATTTGATTCATTTTTTTCAAAATATTTTACTTTATCATAAGAAACATATAAACGATCTCCGTCTTTCTCTACTATACTTACTTCCCTTTTCATATTAGCAAATAGTTTTACACTTAATTCACCTTTTACATTTATATTTAGCTCTTTAATAAATTCATTTACATCTTTATATTGTCCTCTTAACTTTGTTCCAAGTTCAAGTTTAGATACATAAGGTTTTTCTGGATTACATTTGTTTGTCTTATACAAAAAACCTTTAAATCTTTCAGTAACCATATCACTACCTCTCATAACATCTCCCCTGTTTAAGATAGTAAAATTATTATCATCATAGTAAGTTTCATGTTTTTCTTTTTCAAAACTTTCAACTAGTTTATATCCGTTTTTATAAAGAAATTCTAGAAATTGTTTTGAAGTATATCTTTCATTCTTTTTTATTAAATATTTAAGTTCTCTTTCATAATTCTCGAATTCCATGTTAAATACCTCTTTTCACTTTTATTTAATACTTATAAATACTCCTGTTTCTCTTGGAATATTTATAGCACCATCTCTTATTCTTATATCTTCAAAATAATTATACAAATTTAATAAACTTTCATCTGAATAACCTGAAATAGACTTTGTTGATTTTAACCATTCTATTAAATCTTGTGTGTTAGTTATTGCAAGTGTATTTTCATAATCAAATCTTTGAACATTTTTAAAGTATTTATTTAAAATTTCACAGCCATTTTGAAGATTAAAAGGTAATTGTTCTGTAAACGCTGTGGATGTTGGTTCAAATCTTACTATTGCATTGTGTAAAAACGGTCTCATTCCGCCATTGCCATCCGTTGCAGAATAAAATACTCCATCTACTTTTAATACTCTTTTTACTTCTAGTAATGCCTTATTTAAATCTGGTACATGAAATAACATATGGTTTGCAATTACAACATCAAATGTTTCATCTTCAAATGGAATTTCTTGTATATCAATTTGTTTTATTGAAACATTTTTATTTGTAGAAAATTTTTCTCTAACTAAATCTAACATACCTTCTGAAAAATCTGATAATACTAAACTACAACCATTTGGTATGGTATCAATTTTTCCTTCCCAATGGTTTCCATTTCCGCATCCCAATTCTAATATTTTCATATTTTCTTTAAAAACATATTTATCAAATAACCAATCCGCAAATTTATACTTATTAGTTGTATATTTTTTATAAAAATTAATCCTCATAGCTAAATTTTTATCATTTGAAAATTGATTTTTAACATTTTTAGTTACATTCATAATTGACATATGTATTACCTCCATTCTTTCTATATAATTATAATATTTCTTATATTATTAGGTCAAACTACAAAAATCAAAGAACTTTTTATTTTTATTATCTTATAAATGGATTTTCTTTACCATCATAATTTAAATTATATTTTTCACACAAGGCTTGTCCACTTTTGTTTATAGAACTATAAAAGTCTGAATTACTTGCAATTTGAGCTATAACTTTTTGGTTAAGTTCTTCTTCCGAGATTCCTTTTTCCACACTATCTAAAACTTCTTTCATGAAATCTAAATCTTTTAACTTTAATTGATAATACAAATCATAAAATGACTTTTCACCAATTGAATCAATAGCTTTTGGAGATGAAATAGGATCAATAATCATATCATATAATTTCATATGTGATTTATGCCATCTTTTTAAAGCATTATAAGTCAATTTTACTTTTGGATCAACAATTTCATATTTATTATTGTCATAAACATCATTTTTGACAATCTTATCTTCTTTTTTCAACTTCTCTGTATACAAAGTTCCATCTGCTGCAAACATTTCTGAAAAAATTCCTTTTGTAATAATCCAATCATACTCCCTTAGAAAGTCATAATTTTCTTGCAGTTCTTGGAATGTGGTATTATCATCGAATAGTATATATCCCGCTTGAACATATATTCCATATTTTTTTAATATGTCTAATGCCTTTTTGTTTGCTTCTAAAGTAGCACTTTTATTCATTCTCTTTAATGCTGTGTTAGAACCATTTTCAATTCCACAGGCAAAGGAATGAAATCCTGCTTCTTTTAAATATTTTATTTTTTCTTCTTCAACTTGGTCTGCTTTTAAAGAACCTCTTAATGAAACATCAATTCCTCTTGCTTTTACTTTTTCACAAAATTCTTTTGCCCATTGTTCATCTCTTTCAGGTTCTAAAAAACTGTCATCTATAACTTTAATATATTTAACCCCCATATTTTGAAGTTGTTCTAATTCATCCACAATACTATCGACACTTCTACCTCTCCATTTATTTCCATTAGATAGCTTATTAAACGCATTAACTGAACAAAATAAACAGTTTCCCATACAACCTCTCGCTGTTAAAATATTTACAGTAGATTTTCTATCTTTTGCCATATTCATAGTATCTCTTGCAGGAAATGGTATAACATCTAAATCCGATATTAGGTTTCTTTTCTCTGTTCTTTCTATTTCTCCATCTTTTTCAAAAACTATACCTTTTATATCTTCTATTTTTTTGTCAGAGTGTCCTGTAAAATAGTCTGTTACTTCAATAATTGCTTCTTCTCCTTCTCCAATCATTGCAATATCAAATATTCCATCTTTCACAAATTTTTGAGGATTAAATGATGGTCCAAAACCACCACACATTAATTTTATTTTTGGTCTAGTTTCTCTTATTTTTCTTGCTAATTCTATTGATTTATCATTATTTGACATATAGCATGAAACTCCAACAACAGAAACCTCTTTATCTGTCAAAATCTTTCTCAATACTTCTTCATCACTTAAACCACCAAGCCATCCATCAATTATTTCAACATTGTATCCATTTTTTCTTAAAACAGCAGTTAAATATGCTAATCCTAAATTTTCTTCTGAAGTTCTATGTGTATCAGGTGACAATGTTGTTAAAATAATCTTGTCTTTTCTTTTATTTATTACATTTTGCAGGTATTTGTAATATTCTTGGATATTATTATCATCATTACCTTCAATATGTATGATTTGTTTTGATTTATCTATAATAATACATCTTCCATCTTTTGTTGTAAATAAAAAATTATTATCTTCATAATTTAATCTACACATATTTTTAGCTTTTTCATTAGTAAGAGTCATATTTTTTCTAACAGTAATTTTGGATTCCATATTAACTCTCCTTTATTTTTTTGGTTTTCCTATCCAAGTACATAAATAATTTTCATGTACTAATTGTTTACTACTTTTTTTATAATCAATATTTTTATCAACTTCTATATCCTTAAAGCAAAATGGATCTCTTGCATATAGATCTTTTTCACCTGTTTCACATTTTTTATATGTATAAGCCATTGCAAAGCAACCACCTCTACATATTTTAGCTTTATTACAATCCTTACATCCCTCAATGTTTTTGTAATTTTCTTTTCTTGTTTTAAATGCTTTAAATTGCTCTGAATTTACAATATCAAAAATATCATCCTTTAATAAATCTCCAACTCTATAATCATGCATATATACACATGGAGATATAGGTATTTTTCCATCTGGAGTTATAGAGTTTATTCTCATTGAATAAATTCCACAAGCACATCCTTCAACTTTGTTGTTTTGTGTTAATCCTGATAAAGTTGGTTCACTCAATTCAACAGTGTCACATTTTTCAAATAAATATTTATAATTTTCTAACACCTGTTCTTTTGAAGGTACAAGTTTAAAATGTTGCAATTGTATTGGTTTAAGTAAATTAAATCTTATATTAGAATCGTATTTTTTTGCAATTTCTAATAATGCATCAATTCTATCTTTTGTAAAATTCCAATTCATTGCACACATTATGATTCCTGATTCAATATTATATTTTTTACAAATTTCTAAAGCTTGAATAGCATATTTATAAACATCTCCACCTCTATTTTCATTATGTTCTTTCTCATAAGGTGAATCAAAGCTAATATCTACATCATTTAATAGTTCTAAGCATTCTGGATAAACATTTTTTAATGTAATAAGACTTATCCCAGCAGTAGTTATGCCCACCTTTATATTTCTTTTATTTAGTTCTTTTAATATATATGGTAACATACTTTTTTTAACATCTAAACCATTTGTAAAAATTGGTTCATTACCACCTAAATTAACTGTTTCTACATTTAATTTTTCGATTTGTTCTATAACTTTGTCAACAATTTCTTTTGTTAAATTTTGTCCTTTTTGTCTAACTGAAAAAGAATAGCAATGTTTACACTTACAAGGACAGTCATTTCCTAATGTCCACCCTATATTTTTTATCATATAAAAATACCTCCATTTCCAACAAAATTATACCATTTTATGTAAATTATGTCAATTTAAATTTTACAATTTGCTTTTAAAATTGCCATAAATATATATAATTACATCAATTTTAAATAAAAGCCATAAAACGAACTTATAATAAAATTCATTTTATGGCTTCTAATTAATCTATTTGTTCTAAATTAATCAATTCATTTTTTCTAAAGGTCAACTTTAACAAACATGGCGATTTTATATTTAAAATTGTATTTTGGTTATACACAAGTTTAACATTCTCATTTACTGTACACCAATTTAATAAAAAAAACTTTATTGTTCCTCCATGACTAACTACTGCAATTTTTTTTCCCTTATATTCTTTAAGTATTCTGTCAAAAAATTTATTCATCCTATCTCTAGTTTGTTCTGCACTTTCTCCATCGGATGTTCTAAATGTTCTATCTAATAATTGTTCTTGTGAAGGATCTCTCGTACTTTTATCCTTCATAAATTCCCCCAATTCCTTTAAATTTCCTAATTTTCTTTCACTTAAATCGTTATCTAAATTAAAAGGTAAATTATTTACATTTGCAATATATTTCGCTGTTGCTTTAGCTCTAGTATAACTACTTGACCATATAATATCTAAATTTTTTAATTCAGTATTTTCACTTAATTTTTTTGCTTGTTCTTCTCCTTCTACTGATAATATTTCTTTTTCATTAATTATTTGAGAATCTTCATTAGTATTTCTAATACCATTCTCATCAACCGTTTCAGCATGTCTAATTAAATATACTATTGTATCATCCACTTTATTAAACCTCCTTTTTTCTTTTTTATTATAACATATAATTGATATATTACAATCTTTTTAGATTTTTATTTTTTTAAAATTTCTTTATAATCTTCTTTTGTAAAATCTATTGTAGGTATAATTTTTTGTTATTTATCCTACAATTCCATTAATATTTTCCACTTTAATAAATTCATGATTTTTATAAGAAATTGCTACTACAACCTTTTCAATATGTTTCTACAATAAGAAATTTTCCTCTTTTTTTATTCATTTATTTTCTAAAAAATTTTCCATAACCCACTATAAATAAGACTTTACTCTATTTTTCTTTTTATTTAAAATATCTTATTCGGTATAGCATTCAGTATTACTGAATGTCAACTTTTTTTACTTGTAAAATCCACAAATATCGTTTGTATTATGGTATTTTTCAAATTTTTAGCCTTTTTTTATATTCTTTATTACAAGTAAAATTTGTAATAAGTGATTTCAAACTTACAATTGTACAAAATTGTTTTGTACAAATTAAATCTGTATATTAGATTAAATAATAGCATTTCTTTTACTCATTCTTATACAACTATTAGTAGTATATATTCTTTCAAATGCCCTAAATATTGATAAATTTTAGAGTTTATTTTTTACAATTATTATTTTTATTTTTTATATTTTTTGAGCAAAAAAAATAGTCAACAGGAAAGTGTTTTTGTTCCCAAGCTGACCTTTTTTTATCTAATTTTTTTATTATTTTTTAAGATTTGTTGAAATTTGTAAAATTAATTGCTCCTAAATTACTCCAAAACTGATTTTCAAATTGCTCCAGCCTTGTAGTTCTAAGGTTAGAGGATATTATGTTGTGCCATTTGCTATGTCCTGACATCTCTAATTCCTCCTATTTGTAACTTAATGCAATTATTATAACACATTATTTTGTTTTTGTGTAGATGTTTTTGTTATTTTTTATATTTATTGCATTCTTCTGTTCACCTTAAATAATTTTTACAAAAAAATGTTCGCTTTTTTTATTGCTTTATTGTAGAATTTATGTTATACTAACTAACATAGGAAATGAACATAGTAGTAAATATGTGTTGCCACTGCACTCGATAACTTTTGTTATCAGAAAGTGAGGTGGTGTTTATGAGTTTTATACTTTTTTTAATATATGCCCTAATGGTATCAACAACAATAAACGTAACCTTATTAACGATTTTATACATAAAATATATAAATTCAATTATAAATAAGGAATAAAAATAACAACACATTCCACTATGCCAATATTGCGAATGTGTTGTTATACTTTTATGTAGTGGTAACCGCATTCACTGCGGTTATTCATTTCCTATACTTATTATACACAGATATTAAAAAAAAGTCAAATAGTAAAAAGTAATTTATTTAAAAAGAAAGTAATCTACATATAAATTATATAGGTTACTTTCTTTGCTAAAGAATTTCTCTATTTATTGAAATAAGAATTTTATACTATATTTTCACCTTTATCAATTTATTCTTCGCCATTATACTTAAAATAAAAATCTTCTTCCTGTTAAATATGGATATTTTCCTTCACGTTCTTCAGCAAGTTTATAGCAAAGTTCCTGAGAATAATTTGCCATATTTAATCCATGTTCTGGGAAATATAAATAAAAATAAATTCTAAGTTCATTAGGCAAAAACTTCCATTCTTTTAACTCTTTTTCCGATAAAAACCTCTTTTCCAATTCTGGGATATATTCATTAAAAAATTCCCGAATCCACTTAAGTTGTTCTTCCAAATCTGTAAAAGTTAATTCATCAAATTCTTTCCGTTTTTTAGCTAACTCACATTTCACTTTTTCAATATCTTTTTGAGTAATTTCTTTCATCCCAAATGCCTCCTAACAATTGTTTTTAGAGATTTGTTGATTAAATATCTTTGTTACCATTCGTATAACTATAAGGAATTATAACATTATTTATATAACTTTTCAATATCTAGTAACTATTTATATAATATTATTTAATTGTTTAAACTTTATTCTCTCCAAAAAATTAGAACAAGATTTGAGTTCTGCATTGCCTTGCTCTTTGTCCCATATTTTAGGCTAAGGATTTTCTCTTTAAATATATCCTACTTCAATATTATTTGCAAATATTAGGCTAGGATTTTCCTCCTTTTAATCTTTTATTATTAAATAATTTTAATACTATATATCCTCTAAATAACTACATACTCTTTATTTGACTTAGTTAATGCTTCACAACCGCCTTTGGTAATTAAAACTGTATCTTCAATTCTAATACCAAATTGTCCTGCAATATAAATTCCAGGCTCATCTGTTACAACCATATTTTCTTTTAGTATATTTTCAGATCTTGTACTAATAATTGGTGATTCATGAATGTCTAATCCAACTCCATGTCCTAAAGCATGTATTAAATCATAATTATTTAATCTAAAATCATTGTCTACCATTTTAGCCAACATTTTAGTACTATATCCTTCTCTCATATCATTTAATGTTTGAACTTGATTTTTTAGCACTAAATCATATACTTTTTTTATTTCTTCTGGTATTTCTCCCACAAAAAATGTTCTTGTCATATCTGAACAATATCCATCAATTTTACATCCCATGTCTATTGTTATAATATCTTTTTCTTGTATTTTTCTATCTGTTGGAACTGCATGTGGTTTTGAAGAATTTTCACCAGATGCAACTATTGTGTCAAATGATGTTCCTTCTGCATTTTTATAATAGTAATCATCTATTTCTCTTGCAATTTGCTTTTCTGTCATACCAGGCTTTATATATCCTAATATATATTCAAAACAGTCATCTGTTACTTTACATGCTTTTTGTATAGATTCAATTTCTTCTTCATCTTTTATCATTCTCTGTTTTTCTATCATGTTTTCTGTTTCTACAAAATTGTTTATTTTAAATCTATGCATATATTCTTTGTATTTTGCATATGTTACATAATTTTCTTCAAATCCTACATTTTCGCAAAACATAAAAAAGTTTTCATAATCATCTATTGATAATCCTCTCATATCATATACAACTATTTCATCAAATAATGTTAATGTATTATGAACATCTTCAATATATCTTGAATCTGTTAAAAATATATTTTCTTTTCTTGTTACTAATAATATTCCTTCTGCTTGTATATTAGTTAAATATCTTATATTTACTGGATTTGATACTATCATACCTTGCAAATCCATACTCAATAGTTTGTTTCTCAACCATTGCATTTTTCTATTCATTCAAATTCAATTCCTTTCAATACACTTATACTGCTTTATATGTTCCTAATGTGAATATTACTAAAAGTGTTTTTAATAATATATCAAATGGTACAAATATACTTATAAATGTTGCTATTACTATAAATGGTCCAAATGGTATATATTCATTTGATTTTTTTATTTTGGTAACTATTAATATTATTCCTAATATTGCTCCTATTAGAAATGACATTGCTGATATTGCTAAAATATTTGATACTCCAAAATATAGCCCTAATGCTCCCATTAATTTTACATCGCCAAATCCTAGTGCTTCTTTTCCATATATTAAACTTCCTATTAATGTTATTGCTAAAAATATTCCACCACCTACTAACATTCCAAGTAACATATCTACTGTTATTGCTACATTTGACATCCCATATAAAAATGCTATTATTAATCCTATTTCAAACATTGTTAAATTTAATCTATTTGGTATAATTTGTTGTCTATAATCTATTACAAATGCTGATAATAGCATTGGTGTTAAAATCAAATATTTTATTAAGTTTAAATTTTCTATCAATGTTTTCTGTACTCCATACCTATATAATATTGCACAATATAATATAGCTGTAATTAACATTAATATATAATTTGGTTTAAAGTTTATTTTGTATTCTTGGAATATTTCTTTTGAGAATACTTTTTTGTATTCTGGTAATCTTTTATTCATCCAGTCTACAAATTGACCTACTAATAAGCCTAATATAAATATTCCTATAAAAAATCCTATGTGTGTATCATTTATATACATTTTTTCTTGTATGGATTATTTTAATCCATATCTCCTCCTTTGTTTATTTTCTTTAAATATTTTTTCTTTATAAATATTTCTATTGGTCTTTTTACTTTTGTTAGCCATATATCTTTTTCTGCTATTGGTTCTATCAAGATTGTAAACATTTTGCATCTATTTCCACCTAATACATCTGTAAAGATTTGATCTCCTACTACTGCAACATTTTCTGGCTTTTCTTGTAATTCTTTTTGTGCCTTTAATAATCCTGTTTTTAATGGTTTTTTTGCAAAATAATTATATTTTATTTTTAGTTTTTGTGATACTTGCTCAACTTTGTCTTTTTTATTTGTATTTGATACAATATAAAATTTTATTCCATTATGTTTTAGTTGTTCTACCCATTCTACAGTTCCGTCAGGCATATTTCTATCATAATCTATTAGTGTATTGTCTACATCTAATATTAATGCTTTTATATTATTCTTTTTTAAAAATTTTATTGATATTTCTTTTACATTGTTAAAATGTGCTTTTGGATATAGTATCAATTTTTTTCTCCTTGTACTTTTTTTCAAATTATATAACAATATTCGTAAAGTTGCAATACTTTTACTGTTCATCCTGAAGATTTTCTTTTGATTTTGGTATCTCTAAATTTTTTCCAAGTTGTTCTGTTTCATCAATGATTCTATCTATTAGATTTCTAGCAAATTTATTTTGTATTGTTTTTGGTGAGTTTTGATATTTTTCAAGTATTACACAGTCTTCTGCAAGATTTGTTTGATTTGGTGTTTTATGTTCTGGATCTAATTCTAATCCTGTTGGTCTTGCACATAAAATTCCTCTTCTTACAGCTCCTTGTAAATCACAAAATTCTTTTCTATATGCTTTTGATTCTAGATATTTTATATAGTCAGCTCCTCCAGATGATAATAATAAATTTTTTGCGTTTCTATATAATTTGTGACCAGCATAATTAATTGGTGTTATAATGTCAAAATCACTAGTTTCAAATCTATCTATGTCTTTTTTCTCCCCTACAGATACTCTATAATAATTTCTCCAATTAAATTGTACTGCTCCCATTTTGATGTTTCTTATTCCTGCATTAACTAATGCTTCTTTGGTCTCTTTTAATGTTGCCCCTGTTCCTACATTATCATCTAATAATAAAACTTTCTTTCCTTCTTCAAAAGGTCTCTGACTTGATGTTAATTCTCTTACATCTACATGGTCTAATTTCTCAGCTTCTTCAATATATTTGCTTTTTAATAAATTTGTATAATCATAACCATACATTGCTTTTAACATTGGTCCTATATATATTCCACCATATCCAGGTGTTATAACTTCTACTTTGTCTGGGTCTTTTGCTTGAGATAATGATTTTGCAAACATATATAATATTGCTTTATTATCCATTTCTATTGGTCTTTGTTCTGAGTTTTCATCTCCACCAGGTAATCTATTACCAAGATCTACTTCTATACAATTATTTCCTTGTAAAAGTATTAATATATTTCTAATATCTTCTTCTAAACATTTTTGTGCTTGGATTAATTGAATTAATTGATTTCTTGTATCTTTTCCTTGTACTTTATATTTTATATATTTTTCAAAATTTTTAAAATACACTTTTCCTGAGCAATTAAGCATGTTTTCTAATATAACAAAGTTTCTTTTTGAACATTCTCTTGTTAATAAATGTTGCAATTCTTCTCTACAAATTGCAAGTTCAGACATTGTTTTTACATTATAATATTCTTTTGATCTTGATAAATAGCTTTGGGTTCTTCCTTCTTCATCTTTTATTGGTGTAACAAATTTTTCTATTCCTTGAATGTCTTTTAATTCAAGGATTCCTAATATATCAAAATCTTGCAACTTTAATTTTTCTACCATACTTAATTACTCTCTTTCTTTAAAAATTCTTTTAAACAATTTAATTGTTTTTCAAATTCATATCTTGTAAATGTTGTTTCACTTTTTTCCTTTTTTCCCATTGTATGTATTATTTCTTTTGTGCAATTTTTTAAAACATTTCTATATAATGGATTTTGTATTGCTGATATATATAGTTCATCTATTAAATCATCATATTTTTCACTATATCTATCTATTTCTTTTCCTTGCCAAAATACAATTCCATTTTCTTTCCAATTATATTCACTACATGCTTGTATATAATTCGAATCTAACCCTCCATATGTGAATACTATATCTTGTAATTGTGGATCTTTAAATTTTATTCCTTGAAAAAATGATTCTATACTATTTAATTTTTTTCCTTTAAAAACAAATTCGTATGGAAATAAATTAGATAATACTTTAGCATATGGTCCTGAATGTTTATAACCTACATTTATCCAATTTTCGCCTTCACCTTTCTCTTTTCCATTTTCATCTATTAAACTTTCGCCTTCATATACTTCTACTCCATCTTTTTCTTCAACTTCTTTTACTTCATATTTAAAATCTTTTTTGAATTTTTTAAATTCTTCTAATTCTTTTTCTAAATTTTTCATCTTTTTTCTCCTTTTTTATAATAGCTATATTTTATCATATCTTATAGCCTTTTTCAATACAATTATGTAAAGTTTATATATATCATACATACAACAAAAAGCAGAAGTTAAAATTCAACCTCTGCTTTTTGTTTTTACCATGTTTTGTTATTCAACAAACCACTTAATGCCATAAGTGTCGATTCTTTAATAAAATCCTCCCTTGTTCTTTGATTCTGAGTTAAAACTCTCATTCCACCTTTTCCGTCAAATGCAGTATCAAGAACTTTAGCCAGTCCTTTTTCAACAATTTGTGGGATTTTTTCTTCGCTAATAGGATATGCTTGACTAATTCCTGTAGTCTGTTCTCCTTGCTTGTTCTCAATAGTTACAATTTGAACATTGTACCAGCCTCCATACATATTAATGAGACCACCTTCACAAGATACCAAATAATCGTAATTGTGTTCTTTTAAATTTTTCTTCAAAAACTCAATCCGATTTTTAGCACCTTTGAAAACATCTTCATTGATTGGTTGATCAGGCACTCCAGAGATTACTTCTGTTCCCTTACTTGATACATTCTCAAAATAAATTTTGAAAACTTCAGTAATTGCTTTTACTTTGCTAGGATTTTTTGTTGCGATTTCAATACGTACTTCTGACATCTTGTACTCCTTTGCTTTTTAACATTCGTATATATAATTTATATCACATTTTACATAAAATTGCAAGCTTATATAAAAGCTTGCAATTAGTTAAGGGTTATCTTCCAAGAATTCTTTTTATTTCTTCATTTCTTTTTACTTTTTGAGTTGTTGTTTTTATTAATTCTTCATCTGTTAAAATCATATTTTTTATATATTTATATGGTGGGAATGTTTTATTGATTTCTTTTACTTTTTCCCATAAAATTTGATATAATTCTCCTTCTGATTTTCCTGAATATTTTTCTTCAACTATTTTCTTATCATAAACAATTTTTACTGATAGTTTTAAATCATTTTTATCTTTTTCATCTGGCATTCCATATACAATGCATTCTTTTACTAAATCTAATCTATTAATTAATGTTTCTAATTCTTCTGGAAATACTTTTTTACCATTTTTTAAAACTATCATATCTTTTTGACGTCCTGTTAAAAAGATAAATCCATCTTTATCTTTATATGCTAAATCTCCTGTATAAAACCATCCATCTTTCATAACTTTTTTAGTTGCTTCTTCATTTTCATAATATCCTAACATTACATTAGGTCCTTTTACACGTATTTCTCCAATTCCATTTTCATCTTTATTTATTATTTCAACTTCTACATTTTCCATAGGAAAACCTATTGAACCATATCTTTTCTTTTTTGCATTTTCAGCAGATATAACTGGTGATGTTTCTGTTAGCCCATATCCTTGAACAACTTCAATTCCTAATTCATTAAATCCTTGTGCAACTTTCTTGTCTAATGGTGCTCCTCCTGAAATTATAAATCTCATTCTTCCACCAAGTGCGTCTATTACATCTTTAAATAGTTTTCTCCTAACATCAATATGAAGTTTTAATAAGCAATTACTTAATTTTTTTGCATTATTTATAAGTTTTGTTTTTCCTTTTTTCTCTATTTCTTTTTCTATATTTTTATAAATTGCTTCAACTAATAATGGAACTCCTACAAATAAGGATATTTGATATTCTTTTAAATTTTGTGCTACATATCTTAATCCATCTGGAAATGCTGTTTTAGCTCCAATTGCAATCATTACTATCATACATGTTGATCCAAATATATGATGAAATGGTAAAAATGCTAAATTGTTATCTGTTGGTCTCATATCTTCAACCAATAACATTGCATAAACATTTGATGCTATATTTGTGTTTGACAACATTACAGCTTTTGATTTTGATGTTGTTCCAGATGTGAATAATAATATTGCCATTTTATCATTGTCTATTTCACAATTTACATATTCATTGTTTCCATTTTTTAATATTTCTGCACCTTCTTTTTTTAATGTCCAGAAATTCTTATATCCTTCTTGTTCTGTCATACAAATATATTCTTGTAAATTTGTTTTTTTATTTTGTTTTATTTTTTCTATATTTTCAATGTATTTTTCATCAAATATTATAACATCTGCTTTACTTCTTTCTAAACAACTTTCTAACTCATCAACTTGCAATTCTTTGTCTAATGGTATTGAAACAATTCCTCCTAATAGATTTGATAAATGTGCTACTACCCATTCATATCTGTTTCTTCCAACAATTGCTACTCTTTTGTTTTTTAATCCCATATCATATAATTTTGTTCCAAATTCATTAACATCTTGTAATAATTTTTTATATGTTATACTTTCATAACTTACTTCTTTTTTCTCATTTTTATGTTTTATTACAAATGCTACATTTTCAGCAAATTTTTTTGCTGAATTATATACTATTTCTTTTATATTTTTACAGTTTACTGATTCAAAATATCTTTCCATATTTATTCTTCCTTTCATTAAACCAAAAATTAATCTAGTTTTCAATACTAGATTATCATATTTGATATATTTTTGTCAATAAACTGACTATACTTTCAGTAAAATATTTCGACAAGTTTTTTCTATTTTTATTGAATTTCTTTCTATTTTAATATATAATTTTAAAGATATTATTTTCACAGATTGGAGAAAAAATGGAACATTGGAGTGTTGAAGATTATAAGAACTTCGCTAATAATAAAGTAAAAAAAAGTAAATATAGAGCAAATAAGACTTCTATTGATGGTCATACTTTTGATAGCAAAAAAGAAGCTGATTATTATTGTGAATTAAAATTGAAATTACAGGCAAAAGAGATTAATGGCTTTTGCTTACAGCCTACTTTTATGCTTGCACCTGGTCTAAAATATAAAGCTGATTTTATTGTTTTTAATACTGATAATTCTTATGATGTTATTGACGTTAAAGGTATTAGAACAAAAGAATATATTACTAAAAAGAAAGTTTTTGAAGATAAATATAATATGAAAATTACGGAAATTTAAAAAATATGCAGAGCATGATAATATCACACTCTGCATATTTTTTACTTTTTGTTAGGTTTGGAAATCAACTTGCGAAGATCCAGCAGACCTTTTTCTGCCTTTACATCAATAGGAACAAACTTTCCTTTCTTTTTGCTGAAGACATTAATTTGAACATTTTCGCCAGCAACGATAATGCTTTTAAGCTTTGCATTACGTTCCTCGCCACAAACAGCATATCCGTTAACTGTTTGGGCATCGTCCCTCAACAGTTCTAGATCACCATTTTTGGCTATGCGTGCAAAAACAGCATCATAGTCTACAGTCCCACGAATCCGCATCAAATCCTCAGTGTCCAAAAACACCAGAACTTTTGCCTTTTCATTCATGTTAATTTCGTTTTCCATTGCCTTTTCCTCCTGTAAGTTTTACATATGAGTTTCTTTGCGTACATATTTGAGTTCTCCACTCAAACGTTTTTCATTATATCATATTTTTTTATTATTGTCAACCATTTTTACAGTTTTTAGGAAATTATTTTACATATTCATTTAATGGTTTTATTTTAAAATTCAATTCTCCAAATTCACATGTTGGAACATATCCTGGTTTTGAATTTATAACATCTGGTATTCTATTTACAATTGATGCACATGTAAGTTCTACTGTTGCTGGTTTTGCAACAACTATTGTTGTTTCTGGTTCACCATAAATTGTCCATTCATTTTTGTCATATTCATCTGGTGCATACACTTTTCCTATACATTCACTTTCAATTGTAATTCCTTCTTCTGTTTCTGTTGTAACAACAGCACTCATTCCTGTTGCATCTCCTGCTTTTACCGTCATTCCTAATGTTGATGAATATAAATCTTCTTTATATGTTTGTGGTACACATTTTTGTCTTTGTGATTTTACTGTTAATCCTAATTTTTCACATAACCAACCATTTACATTCCACATATATGATGGCAGATAATCTCCACTTTCAACTATTTTTTGTCTTTCTTCATCTGATATTCTATCAACAGATGCTACTTCTTTGTCAAAGTCTTCTAATGTAAGCCCTGCTCCATGTGCCTTTGCTAATGCTATTCCATATTCTTCTACATTATAACTTGAACTTCCTTTTATTTTTGTTATTTTTTGAGTTGATCCTGCTATTGATGAAATTAATTGTCCCCAATAAATATCTTGATATCCACTTCCTGTTATTGTACAATTATTTTTCTTTGCAAGTTCATCAATTTTCTTTGTTAATGTTGGATTTGAATTTTCTGGATAAAATGCTTCTTCACATGTTGTTATTGCATTTAATCCTAATTCTGCACATAACATTAATGGATTTTCTAAGTCTTTTATCAAGCTCATTGTTGTTACTATTACTATATCAGGTCTTGTTTCTTCTAACATTTTTCTTGCATATTCTGCATTAACAACTTTTACACCTTTATTTTCTGTTCCTAATATTTCGCCTATATCTTTTCCTATTACTTTTGGATTTATATCAATTGCTCCTACTATTTCTCCACCTTTTTCATACACATATCTCATTGTGTATAAACTCATTTTGCCTACACCATATTGAACAACTTTAACTTTTCTTTCCATAGAAAGACCTCCTTTAAAATTATTTTTCTATTATAATTGTAACTGGTCCATCATTGATTAGTTCTACTTTCATATCTGCTCCAAATATTCCTTTTTGTACTTCTATATTGTTTAATTCACATTGATTACAAAAATATTCATATAGTGGATTTGCTTCTTCTGGTCTCGCAGCCTCAATAAATGATGGCCTATTTCCTTGAGAACAATCTCCATATAAAGTAAATTGAGATACTATTAGCAATTTTCCTTTTACATCTTTTATGCTTAAATTCATTTTATCATTTTCATCTGAAAATACTCTTAAATTGCATAATTTTTTAACTAAATAATCTGCTTGTTCTTTTGTATCTCCTACTTTTATTCCTATTAGTACTAAAAAGCCTTTATCTATTTTTCCAACTATGTTTCCATCTACTTTTACTTCTGCTTTTTTGACTCTTTGAACTACTAGTTTCATTTTGCTATTCCTTTCATTTGCTATATTTATTGTTGATCTGAATTACTTTCTTCACTTGCTTTTTCTCTTTCTGTATTATCTTCTCCAGATACTTTTTCTTCTACAATTTCTGCTTCTGTCGCATTTTCTGGCTTTACATCTGAATTTTCTAAATTTTCTGTAACAACTTCTGCTTCTTTAACTTCAATTTCAGGTTGTTTTTCACCACATTTTGGACAAAATACTGCATTTTCATCGATTTCTGCATGACATTTTATACATTGTTTTTTATCTTTTAATTCTAATATTGATGTTAAACATGATTCTATTTCACTTGATAATATATCTATTTTTGCACATTCTTCTTCTAAATCTGCTTTTATATCTATATTTTCTTGTCTTACATGTTTTTCATAAACTTTTTTTCCAATCTCTTTATACAAATCATTTATATTTGATTTGTTTTCATTAATTTTCATTCTTAATTTTGCTTCTTTTGCAAGTTCACCTGTCTTTTTTGTTGTTACATTATAAGCTTCAGTTGCTTTTTTTCCTAATGTATCAAAAAATCCCATAACACATCATCCTTTCTTTGGCTTTATGCCATATTTCAATATATATTAAATATTATTGACAATTTTTTTATATTTAGTCTTCGTTTTTTCTTGCTCTATTCATTAACATATTTACTGCTTCTTCTGGCTTTAATCCATTATACAAAATTCCATAAACTGCTTCTACTATTGGCATTTCTATATTATGAATTTTTCCTAATTCATGTGCAACTAAAATATTGTCTATACTTTCTATTGTCATTCCAACTTCTTTTTTTGTTTCTTCTAATGTTTTTCCTTGTCCTATTAATTTTCCTGCTTTTCTATTTCTACTATGTTCACTTAAACATGTTACAATTAGATCTCCAAGTCCACTTAGTCCATATAAAGTTTCTTTTTGTCCTCCTAATTCAACTCCAAGCCTTGATAATTCTGCTAATCCTCTTGTTATTAATGCTGCAAATGTATTATCACCTAAACCTATTCCTGCTGCAACACCTGCACAAAATGCTATAATGTTTTTTAATGCTCCACCAAGTTCAACTCCTTTTACATCTCTTGATGTATAAATTCTCATTTTATCAGACATAAATGTGTCTTGAACTAGTTTTAATACTGCATCATATTTTGAAGCTAATACTAATACTGTTGGAATTGCTATTGATACTTCTTCTGCATGACTTGGTCCTGATAAAACTGCTATTTTTGCATTTGGTATTTCTTCTTGTATTACTTCATCTAATGTCATTAATGTTGCTTCTTCAAATCCTTTTGAACATATTACTATTGGTTGATTTGTTACATATTGTTTATATTGTTTTACTGTGTTTCTTGTAAATTTTGATGGTGTTACATGTATTATAAAGTCTGAACCATTTATTACTTCTTCATATGATGTACTACATTCTATTCCTTCTGGTAATACTACATTTGGTAAAAATTTGCATCTTTTTTCATTATTTATTATGTCTCTTTCTTCTTCTGAGAATGACCAAATTTTAACTTTGTTCCCTAATTTTGCTAAGTGTATTGCTAAAGCAACTCCCCAGCTTCCACTTCCTATTATTGCTATATTTTTCATTTTTATTAATAAATGCTAGAATAAAAATTCTAGCATTTTCTCCTTTCTTTTGCATTATTTCTTGAAACTTAATTTATTTTCAGTTCCATTTAATATTCTTTTGATGTTGCTTCTATGGTTAAATGCTACTATAACTGCAAGTATTATACTATATATTAAATAACTACTTCCTTCACTTACTGTAAAGTTTGTATGTATGAATAATACTAATACAGGGAAAAGTATTGCTGCACCTACAGATCCTAATGATACCATTTTACTTAGTGCCATTAGTACTAGTGCAAATACTAAACATATTAATCCTATTTGCCAATTTGTCATTAAAAGTACTCCTAAAGATGTTGCTACACCTTTTCCACCTTTAAATCCAAAGAATATTGGAAATGTATGTCCTAAAACAACTGCTATTCCTGCAAGTTGTACCAATAAAGCTTTATCTGTATTTTTTGCTATTTTTCCTACTATTATTGCAAATAATATTGCAACAACTCCTTTTAGACAGTCTCCAATTAATGTAAATATTGCTCCTTTTTTTCCTACAGAACGTAACATGTTTGTTGCTCCTGCATTTCCACTTCCTTTTTCTCTTACATCAAATCCTGCCATTTTTTTGCTTATTATTACTGAAAAACTTATGCTTCCTAATAAATATGCTACTAGTGTTACTATTATGTATGCTGACATTTTTATTCCTCCTTTTCACCTTTTTCTCTTGCAATAATCCTAACTGGTGTACCCTCTAATCCAAATTCTTTTCTTATTTGATTTACTAAATATCTTTCATATGAAAAATGGAATAGTTCTTTATTATTTACAAATATTACAAATGTTGGTGGTTTTGTACTAACTTGTGTACCATAAAGAATTTTTAATCTTTTTCCTTTATCTGTTGGTGGTTGTACAATTGCAATTGCTTCATTTATTACTTGATTTAATGTTGCTGTTGATACTCTCATTGCATTTTGTTCTGCAACATTGTTTATCATGTTAAATAATTTGTCAACTCTTTGTCCTGTTTTTGCTGATATAAAGATTACTGGCGCATAAGATAAATATGATAATTTTGCATATATGTCTTTTTTGTATTTTTCTAATGTTCCTGTTTCTTTCTCATATTCATCCCATTTGTTTACAACAATTATTATTCCTTTTCCAGCTTCATGTGCTTCACCTGCAATTTTTGCATCTTGGTCTGTTACCCCTTCATTTGCATCTATCATCATTAAACATACATCTGCTCTTTCAATTGCAAGTAATGTTCTCATTATACTGAATTTTTCTATTGATTCAGACACTTTACTTTTTCTTCTTATTCCAGCTGTATCTATAAGTACATATTTTCCATACTCATTTTCATATTCTGTATCTATTGCATCTCTTGTTGTTCCTGCTATATTACTTACAATTGTTCTATTTTCTCCTAGAATTTTGTTTATTAATGATGATTTTCCTACATTTGGCTTTCCTATAACTGCTACTTTTATTCTTCCATCATCTTCTTCATCATCACTTTTTTCTGGAAAATTTTCATATAGTGCATCTAAAACATCACCAATTCCTAAGGCATTTGCAGCAGATACTGGATATGGTTCTCCCATTCCTAAATTGTAAAATTCATATATTTCATTTCTGTCTCTACTCATATTATCTGCTTTATTACATACAAGTACTACTGGTTTTTTTGATTTTTTTAACATAATTGCTATTTCTTGATCTGCTGCTGTTACTCCTTGTTTTACATCTGTTAAAAATAGTATTACATCTGCTATATCTATTGCTATTTTTGCTTGTTCTCTCATTTGTGATATTATTGTGTCATCACTTTCTGGTTCAATTCCAGCTGTATCTACTACTGTAAAGTTTCTCCCTCTCCAGTTTGTTTCTGCATATACTCTATCTCTTGTAACACCTGGTGTATCTTCAACAATTGATATTCTACTTCCTACTATGTAGTTAAAAAATGTTGATTTTCCTACATTTGGTTTTCCTATTATTGCTACTGTTGGTTTTGCCACGTTTCTGCCTCCTTGTTATTATATTTTTAGCCACTTATATTTTACTATTTTTAGAAAAAAATAGCAATAGATAAAGAAAAAAAAGGCTACAATAATGTAACCTTTTTTATATGATTAGTCAATTCTTAAAATTCCACCAATTACTTTTTTTGTCATTCCACTTGAAAATGTTTTTGCTCCACCTGATAGAACAACAACATCACCTTTTTCAAGTATTTCTTTGTTCTTCAATTTTTCAATTCCTTTATCAATTGTTTCTTCGATTGTAGCACCTGCTTCTACATAGATTGGTGTTACATTCCAAGCTAATGCTAATTGATGGAATGTTCTCTTATTATCTGTTATAGCTAAGATTGGGCATCCTGCTCCTAATCCTGCTAATTTTCTTACAGAATCACCTGTATGTGTATATGTCACAATAGCGTCTGCATTCATATTTTTAGCTGTAACACATGCTGAATATGCAATTTTTGTTACATCATTTGATAAGTCAAGATCTTCATTGTTTGAGAATCTCTTCCAGTAATGTATTTCTGGTTCAACTCTGTTAGCAATTTTAACCATTGTTTTAACACATTCAACTGGGTAATCACCTTGAGCACATTCTCCTGAAAGCATTATAGCACTTGTTCTATCATAAATAGCATTTGCTACGTCACTTGCTTCAGCTCTTGTTGGTAATGGTTGATGTGTCATTGATTCTAACATTTGAGTAGCTGTTATTGCTGGTTTGCATAATTTATTAGATGTTCTTATTATTCTCTTTTGAACAACTGGTGGTTCTGTAAAGTCTGTTTCTGTAGCCATATCACCACGAGCTATCATTTGAGCATCTGCTTCTTCAAGAATAGCATCTAAGTTTGATAAACCTTCAATATTTTCGATTTTTGTTATTATTTGGATATCTTTTCCACCATTTTCGTCTAATACTTTTCTAACATTTCTTATATCTTCTAAGTTTCTTGCAAATGAAATTGCAACAAAATCATAATCATGTTCACAAGCTGCTTTTAAGTCTGCGATATCTTTTTCAGCTAGACCTGGTAATCTAATTACTGTTCCAGGTAAATTCATAGTTTTTCTGCTTCCTAATCCATTTCCATGAACAACTGTTGTAACTATGTCTTTTCCAACAACTTCATCAACTTTTAATTCTATTGCACCATCATCAATTAAAATCTTTGTTCCTGGTTTTACATCTTTGTATAATTCTTTGTATGTTACAGAAACTTTTTCTTCATCACCAGTAATGTCTTCATTAACTAATGTGAATTTTTGTCCATCTTTTAATTGAATTTTTGTATTTTTACCAGTATATAACATACCTGTTCTTATTTCAGGTCCTTTCATATCTAGTAATAAAGCAATTGGTAAATCTAATTTTTCTCTTAATTCAGCAATTTTTAGAGATTTTTCAGATTGTTCATCCCAACTACCATGAGAATAATTTATTCTGCATACGTTTAATCCAGCATCAAATAATTCTTCTAATTTATTTTCACTTGCAGGTCCTATTGTTCCTACTATTTTAGTTTTTCTTAAACTTTTCACTTTAATATCCTCCTTTAATTAGTATGTCGTAAAGTATAAATTTTAATTCATTTTTTCTACACGACAAAAACACCTAAATGGTGTTCTGCCTATTTACTAATTCTCTTCTTTTTTTGCAACTACTTCTTTTCCATCATAATATCCACAATTTGGGCATACTCTATGTGGCATTACTGGTTCATGACAATGTGGGCAAGTAGCAAATTTTGGTGCTTCTACTTTCCATGTTGATCTTTTTGAGTGTGTTCTAGCTTTTGACCATCTTCTTTTTGGTTGTGCCATCTTAATCCCTCCTAAATTTTATATCTCTTGAGACAGAATTTAATTATTCCGTCTCATTTACTTTTATTTTATTCCAAGAAACCTTTATAATGTCTCATTACTAATTGAGATTCTAATTGTTGTACTGTTTCAAGAGCAACACCTACAACGATTAGTATTGATGTTCCACCAAATGAAACATTTAAGTTTGTAAATCTCAATAACATTGGAAGTATAGCAATTACTGCCAAGAATAATCCTCCAAATAATGTTAATTTTGATATTATTGAAGATAAATAATCTGTTGTTGGTTTTCCAGCTCTTATTCCTGGAATGAATCCACCATTTTTCTTAATATTGTTTGATACTTCTGCTGGATTGAATGTAGCATAAGTATAAAAATATGTGAATCCCAATATTAATAATAAATATACTATTGCATTTGCTAATGAATATCCCCATCCAACACTTGATGATGATGTGGCAATAGAAAATTTATATACCCCTGACCAAAATCCTGTTAATGTTGATACATCTTTTACAAATATAGATATTATCATTGCTGGAAATGTCATAAATGATGAAGCGAAAATTACTGGCATTACACCTGCCATAGCAAGTTTCAAAGGAATATGTGTTCCTTGAGCTCCTACCATTTTTCTTCCAACTACTTTCTTTGAATATTGCACTGGAACTCTTCTTTCAGCATCTTGTACAAATACAACTCCTGCAACTAACAATAATGCTCCGATTATAATTCCTAATGCTGTAATTAATCCTGTAGTACTAAATCCTGTGCTTGTGAATATCATTTTCCAAATAGTTGTTATTCCAGATGGAAGACCTGAAATAATTCCTATAAAGATTATTATTGATATTCCATTTCCAATTCCTTTACTTGTGATTTGTTCTCCTAACCACATTAGTAAAGATGTTCCTGCAACTAATGATGATACAAGTAGTATTCCAGTTAACCATCCTGCATTTATAAATACTCCAGAAGATCTGTATCCTAAATAGATTCCAATAGCTTCTACTAATGCTAAAACAATTGTTATTATTTTAGTTAATCTATTCATTACTTTTCTTCCTTCTTCTCCACCTTCTTTAGCCATTCTTTCTAATGAAGGTATTACCATTGCCAATAATTGAACAACGATTGATGAAGTTATGTAAGGACTTATTGACATAGCAAAAATTGAAAATCTAGAAAATGCTCCTCCTGAAATTATATCTATAAATCCTGCAAAACCATTATTTGAAGTCATAGCTTCATTTAATACTATAGTATTAACTCCTGGTACAGTTATATAACATCCTAGTCTGAATAATATTATTAATACTAAAGTGTACCATAATCTTTTTCTTACATCTGGTGTTTTTAAAGCGTTTTTTATCGTTTTAAACAACTAAATCACCTCTGTCTTTCCGCCTAGGGCTTCTATTGTTTCTTTTGCTTTAGCAGTAAATCTTACAGCTTTTACATTAAGCTTTTTATCTAATTTACCTGTAGCTAAAACTACTATACCATCATTTATTTTTCCTATTATTCCTTCTTCTAATAAGCTTTCTGCTGTTACATCTGTAGCTTTAGATTTATTTAACATTGTTAATGTTACTTCTGTGTAGTTGTTAGCATGAATGTTTGTGAATCCTCTTTTTGGTAAACGTCTATATAATGGTGTTTGTCCACCTTCAAATCCACGTCTTACTCCTCCACCACTTCTTGCTTTTTGTCCTTTATGTCCTTTTCCTGATGTTTTTCCAGTTCCAGAACCAATTCCACGTCCAACTCTCTTTCTTGCAACTTTTTCAGCAGCTGGTCTTAATTCTCCTAGCTTCATTTTTTGCACCTCCCTGTTTTTAACTTTAGTGTTGATTTATAGTCAAACTTGTTAAAATCAAACTAACAAGTTTGCTATACCAACAATTATAAAATATCTTCTACTTTTTTATTTCTCTTTTTAGCAACTTGTTCAATAGTTCTCATGTTTTTTAAACCTTCAAGTGTTGCATATACAACATTTCTTGGATTGTTTGTTCCAAGAACTTTTGTACGAACATCTTTGTATCCTGCAAGTTCAAGTACTGGTCTTACACTTCCTCCAGTAATAAGTCCTGTACCAACAGCAGCTGGTTTTAAGATAACTTTGGCACTACCAAATTCTCCAACAAATTCATGAGGTATTGTTGTTCCAACGATAGGAACTTCTATTAAATTTTTCTTTGCTTCTTGAATAGCTTTTTTAATAGCATCTGGTACTTCAGCAGCTTTACCATTTCCAATTCCTACATGTCCTGCTCCATCTCCTACGATAACAACAGCACTAAATCTGAATGTTCTACCACCTTTTACAACTTTTGCTACTCTGTTTATAGCTACTACTTTTTCTTTTAACTCTGGCATTTTGTTTTCTTCCATAGGTTTTGTTTTTCCCTCCTTTTTAGTTTAGGTTAATGTATCTTTAAACCTTTATATATATTATAGAATTAGAACTCAAGTCCACCTTCTCTTGCAGCTTCTGCTAATGATTTTACAACACCATGGTAAATGTATCCACTACGATCAAATACAACTGTTGTTATTTTCTTATCAGCTGCTCTTTTAGCAATTAAAGTTCCAACTTCTTTAGCTGCTTCTACATTTGATTTTTTTGTTTTTACTTCTTTATCTAATGTTGAAGCAGAAACTATTGTATTTCCAGCAACATCATCAATGATTTGTGCATATATATTTGTATTACTTCTAAATACGCATAATCTTGGTCTTTCTGCTGTTCCAGAAATTTTATTTCTTACTCTTGCATGTCTTCTTGCTCTTTCTAATTGTCTATTTGTTTTACTAACCATTTTCTAACTCCTTTCCTTATATCTTCAAGGAATATAACTTTTTATTTATTATTTACCTGTTTTTCCTTCTTTACGTCTAATAACTTCTTCAGCATATTTGATACCTTTTCCTCTATATACTTCTGGTGGTCTCTTTGTTCTGATATCAGCTGCTGTTTGACCAACTAATTCTTTATCAATTCCTTTTACTATGATAGTATTTGGATTTGGAACATCAAAAGATATTCCTTCTGGTGCTTTGAATATTACTGGATGAGAATATCCTAATGTTAAGTTTAAGTCTGCACCTTGTTTTGCAGCTCTGTAACCAACACCATTTATTTGTAATTCTCTTGTAAATTCATGTTCAACACCATGAATCATATTATTAATTAAAGTTCTTGTTAATCCATGTAAACTTCTATTTAAAGCTTCGTCATTTGGTCTTGTAACTTTAACTTCATTATTTTCAACTGTTACAGAAATATTTTTATGTATTTCTCTTTCTAATGTACCTTTTGGTCCTTTTACTGTTACTTTATGATCATTAACAGTTACTTCAACACCAGCTGGTACTGTAATAGCTTTTTTACCTATTCTTGACATTTTTATTTTCCTCCTTTTTTGTAGGGCGTTCGCCTAACGTTAATTAGTTTATACTTTTTCGCATTTAGGTTAATTTTTCCCTTTGATAATTATTATTAATTACCAAACATAAGCTAAAACTTCTCCACCCATTCCTGCTTCTCTAGCTTCTTTATCTGTTTTTAATCCTTTTGATGTAGAAATTATTGCTATACCTAAACCATTAAGTACTTTTGGTAATTCTTCTTTACCTGCATATACTCTTAATCCTGGTTTACTTATTCTCTTAATTCCATCGATTACTCTTGTACCTTTTTCATCATATTTTAAAGTTATTCTTATGATTCCTTGGTTTTCATTACTAATAACTTCAAATGATTTGATATAACCTTCTCTAAATAAGATTTCAGCTATTGCTGTCTTCATTTTAGATGCTGGTACATCAACTGTTTTATGTTTAGCACTGTTAGCATTTCTTATTCTTGTTAACATATCTGCTATTGGATCTGTAGTATTCAATTTACTTTCCTCCTTTTTTCTATTATTTTATATGTGTTGTAAATGTTTATCATTCACATACTGATGACCGTAATTAGCTTAAGCCTAAACAGCCTCAGCATTCTACCAACTTGCTTTTTTTACACCTGGAATTTCACCCTTGTGTGCTAATTCTCTGAAACATACACGGCAAATTCCATATTTTCTTATATAAGCATGTGGTCTTCCACAAATTCTGCATCTGTTATATTCTCTTGTTGCATATTTTTGTGGTCTAGCTTGTTTTACTTTCAATGATTTTTTAGCCATTGTTATTTACTCCTCCTTAAAATTATGCTTTAAAAGGCATTCCTAATAATGTTAGTAATTCTTTTGCCTCTTCGTCTGTTTCAGCAGTTGTTACAAATATGATATCCATTCCTCTTAATCTATCAATTTTATCATATTCGATTTCTGGGAATATTAATTGTTCTTTAATACCCATAGAGTAGTTTCCTCTTCCATCAAAAGAATCAGCAGAAACACCTCTAAAATCTCTTACTCTTGGAAGTGCTACATTGAATAATTTGTAAACAAAATCATACATTTTGTCTGATCTTAATGTTACTTTACATCCAACATTTGCTCCTTCTCTTAGCTTAAATGCAGCAATTGATTTTTTTGCTTTTGTTATAACTGGTTTTTGACCTGTTATAAGTGTTAAATCTGATATTGCATTATCTAAACTTTTTGGATTATCTTTTATATCTCCTAATCCTATATTTATAACTATTTTTTCTAGTTTAGGAACTTCCATTAGTGATTTATATTCAAACTTTTTCATTAATGCTGGTACTACTTCTTTTTGATATTGTTCTTTTAACTTTTCCATGGATAGTTTTTTCCTCCTTCTATTTTATTATTTTAGTTTTGCTCCACATTTTTTGCAAATACGTGTTTTTTCTTTTCCTTCTTTTTCTATTTTTATTCTAGTAGGTTTGTTGCATTTTGGGCAAACTACGTTAACTTTGCTGCTATGTATGCTACATTCTACAGGAATAATTCCACCTTCTTCACCTTGTTTTCTAGGTTTAACGTGTTTTTTTCTTATATTTATACCTTTAACTATTATTCTATCT
>OIZX01000133.1_pt1 | contig 58348 bp, 46 predicted proteins | sample 1588621 | NCBI WGS metagenome assembly OIZX01 (sample SAMN03283276) | human gut metagenome | biome: human-associated habitat; material: feces | host: Homo sapiens | place: Peru | collected 2012 | reverse complement strand
CGCTTACCTAAAAGGTTCTGACGGAAACGACCCTGCTTACCTTTAAGCATATCTGAAAGTGACTTTAAAGCTCTGTTACCTGGTCCTGTAACCGGACGACCACGACGGCCATTATCAATAAGTGCATCTACAGCTTCCTGAAGCATTCTCTTTTCATTTCTAACGATAATTTCTGGAGCGCCTAACTCAAGAAGTCTTTGTAAACGGTTATTTCTGTTAATAATTCTTCTATATAAATCATTTAAATCTGATGTAGCAAATCTACCACCGTCTAACTGAACCATAGGTCTTAAATCTGGTGGAATAACTGGTACTACTGTAAGAATCATCCATTCAGGTCTGTTTCCAGAATTTCTGAAGGCTTCAACTACTTCAAGTCTTTTAATGATTCTTGCTCTCTTCTGGCCTGAGCTTTCAGCAAGCTCTGCTTTTAATTCCTCTGAATCCTTTTCAAGATCGATAGCCTTTAAAAGCTCAAGAATTGCTTCAGCACCCATGCCTACACGGAATTCATTGCCATACTTATCGTAAGCATCTCTGTATTCCTTTTCTGAAAGCACCTGTTTATACATAAGGTCAGTATTACCTGCATCTAATACAATATAAGATGCAAAGTAAAGTACCTTTTCAAGTGTTCTTGGTGATAAATCAAGTATTAAGCCCATACGGCTTGGAATACCTTTAAAATACCAAATATGTGATACTGGTGCAGCAAGCTCGATACGACCCATACGCTCTCTACGAACTGATGACTTTGTAACCTCAACGCCACATCTGTCACAAATTACGCCCTTGTATCTGATTTTTTTATACTTACCACAATGACATTCCCAATCCTTGCTTGGTCCAAATATCTTTTCACAGAATAAACCATCTCTTTCTGGTTTTAAGGTTCTGTAATTGATGGTTTCAGGCTTTAATACATTGCCTTCATTGTTCCATCTTTCCCATGCTTCAGAGGTTTTATCAGCAGGCTCTTTTGTTCTATGAGACCATTCTCTGATTTTCTCTGGTGATGCTAAACCAATCTTAATCTTGTCAAATGTCATTGGCTGATATGTTGACTGCTTGTTTTCTGGCATTTCTGGCACTCCCTTCTTATATTTCATCACTATAGTCATCATCTTCTGAGCTGTCATCAGTCTCTTCTTCTACAGCCACAAACTCATCTCCTGAAATTTCCTGCTGCTGATAACCATGTTTTGCATAATCTTCATCATGTTTAACATTATCGTTACCCATGATTGAGTTCCAATCTGTTGTTTCTACATCAATGTTCTCTTTAAGCTCTACTTCTGTATCATCTTCTCTTAATACCTTAACATCAAGTGCTAATGACTGAAGTTCCTTTAAAAGAACCTTGAAGGATTCTGGGATACCTGGCTCAGGGATATTCTCACCCTTGATAATTGCTTCATATGTCTTTACACGGCCTACAACATCATCTGACTTAAATGTAAGAATTTCCTGTAATGTATATGATGCACCATATGCTTCAAGAGCCCAAACTTCCATTTCACCAAATCTCTGTCCACCGAACTGGGCTTTACCACCAAGTGGCTGCTGTGTTACAAGTGAGTAAGGACCTGTTGAACGGGCATGAATCTTATCATCAACAAGGTGATGGAGCTTAAGGTAGTGCATATGACCGATTGTAACAGGACTATCGAAATATTCACCTGTTCTACCATCACGAAGTCTTACCTTACCATCCCTGGAGATTGGAACACCCTTCCATAATTCTCTATGGTCAAGATGCTCATGTAAGTAATCCATAATGTCTGGGTCAACACTATCTTTATATTTAGCTTCAAATTCTTCCCATGAAGTATTTACATAATCGTTAGCCATATCAAGTGTATCCATAATGTCATTTTCGTCTGCACCATCGAATACAGGAGTTGCAATATTAAAGCCTAATGCCTTTGCAGCAAGACTTAAATGAATTTCAAGCACCTGTCCAATGTTCATACGCGAAGGAACACCTAATGGATTAAGCACAATGTCAAGAGGACGACCATTTGGTAAAAATGGCATATCTTCTACTGGTAATACACGGGAAACAACACCCTTGTTACCATGACGACCAGCCATCTTATCACCAACAGAAATCTTTCTCTTCTGTGCTATATAAATTCTAACTGTCTGGTTTACACCTGGTGATAATTCATCACCATTTTCTCTTGTGAATACCTTAGCATCAACTACGATACCGTATTCACCATGAGGAACTTTAAGCGATGTATCTCTAACCTCTCTTGCTTTTTCTCCGAAAATAGCTCTAAGAAGTCTTTCTTCTGCTGTAAGCTCTGTTTCTCCCTTTGGAGTAACCTTACCAACAAGAATATCTCCTGCACGAACCTCGGCACCAATTCTGATAATTCCTCTTTCATCAAGATTTTTAAGAGCATCATCACCAACATTTGGTACATCTCTTGTTATCTCTTCTGGTCCAAGCTTTGTATCTCTTGCTTCTGTTTCATATTCTTCCATATGAATTGATGTATAAACATCTTCCTGTACTAATCTTTCACTAAGAAGTACAGCATCCTCGTAGTTGTAACCTTCCCAGGTCATAAATCCAATAAGAGGATTTTTACCAAGAGCGATTTCACCATTTGATGTAGATGCACCATCGGCAATAACCTGTCCTGCTATTACTCTTTCGCCTTTGAAAACGATTGGTCTTTGGTTATAGCAGTTACTCTGGTTACTTCTTGCAAACTTAATCAGCTTGTAAGTTTCCTTTGTACCATCATCATATTTAAGAGTAATTTCCTTTGATGTAGAACGCTCTACAACACCATCTCTTTTTGCAACAACACAGACACCTGAGTCTACTGCTGCTTTAGCTTCCATACCTGTACCGATAACTGGAGCTTCTGTTGTTAAAAGAGGTACTGCCTGACGCTGCATATTTGAACCCATAAGAGCACGGTTAGCATCGTCATTTTCAAGGAAAGGAATCATTGATGTAGCAACCGAGAATACCATCTTAGGTGAAACATCCATAAGGTCAATTTTCTTCTTTTCAAACTGTGAGGTTTCTTCACGGAAACGACCAGATACATTTGATTTAACAAAGTATCCGTTCTCATCTAATGGTTCGTTAGCCTGTGCTACGACATATTTATCCTCTTCATCTGCTGTAAGATATAAAACATCATCTGTAACTCTAGGATTAAGTGGGTCTGTCTTATCTACTACTCTATATGGAGCTTCAATGAAACCATATTCATTAATTCTCGCATATGTAGCAAGTGAGTTAATAAGACCGATGTTAGGACCTTCAGGAGTTTCAATAGGACACATTCTTCCATAATGCGAATAGTGAACATCTCGAACCTCGAAGCCTGCTCTATCCCTAGAAAGACCACCAGGTCCTAATGCAGATAATCTTCTCTTATGAGTAAGCTCACCAAGAGGATTGTTCTGATCCATGAACTGTGACAACTGGGAACTTCCGAAGAATTCCTTTACTGCTGCTGTTACTGGTTTTATATTAATAAGTGACTGTGGTGATACACTATCAAGGTCCTGGGTAGTCATTCTTTCACGAACAACTCTTTCCATTCTTGAAAGACCAATTCTGTACTGGTTCTGTAATAATTCACCAACAGCTCTAATTCTTCTGTTTCCTAAGTGGTCAATATCATCAGCATTACCAATACCGTATTCAAGGTTCATACAGTAGCTGATAGATGCAATAATATCTTCCTTTGTAATATGTTTTGGAACAAGCTCTGTAATTCTCTTTGTAATTGCAGCCTTAATGTCCTCTTCATTATCATTTTCTGCAAGGATTTCAGCAAGTACAGGATAAAATACATTTTCTGTAACACCAAGCTCTTTTGCATCAAAGTCAACATATTTGCTAATGTCTACTGCTAAGTTTGAAATAACCTTAACATTTCTTTCCTCTGTCTGAATCCAAACATATGGAACAGCAGCGTTCTGAATATCAATAGCTAATTCCTCTGATACCTTATCGCCTGCTTTTGCAAGTATTTCACCACTTGTCTGATCAACAACATCCTCGGCAAGTATCTGATTTTTAATTCTATATTTAAATGCAAGCTTTTTGTTGAACTTATAGCGTCCTACTTTTGCAAGATCATATCTTCTCGCATCGAAGAACATACTTGTAATAAGGCTCTCTGCGCTATCTACACTTAAAGGCTCTCCTGGACGAATTTTTTTATACAACTCTAATAAGCCGTCCTGATAATTATCAGACGGATCTTTTTCAAAACTTGCTAAAATCTTTGGTTCTTCACCAAATAAATCTATGATTTCTTGGTTTGTACCAAAACCTAATGCTCTAATAAGTACAGTAATAGGAACTTTTCTTGTTCTATCCACTCGTACATAGAAAATATCGTTGGAATCTGTTTCATATTCCAGCCAAGCGCCTCTGTTTGGTATAACTGTTGATGAATATAACTTTTTTCCAACCTTGTCATGTGCAATGCCGTAGTAAATACCAGGTGAACGAACCAACTGGCTAACTATAACTCTTTCGGCACCATTAATAACGAAAGTACCTGTTGCTGTCATAAGTGGTAAATCACCCATGAATATTTCATGTTCAGTAATTTCACCTGTTTCCTTATTGTGAAGTCTAACCTTCACCTTAAGTGGTGCAGCATATGTGGCATCTCTTTCCTTGCATTCTTCAATTGAATATTTTTTATCTTCCTCGCACAACTGGAAGCCAACAAACTCTAAGCTTAAGTGATTGCTGTAATCTTCAATTGGAGAGATGTCATTGAAAACTTCCTTAAGACCTTCATCCAAGAACCATTGGTATGAGTCTTTCTGGATTTCAATAAAGTTAGGCATCTCTAATACTTCTTTCTGTCTAGAGTAGCTCATTCTGACGCTCTTGCCTGATTTTTTTGGATGCATTCTGTAATTCTCCATTTTGACATTCACCCCTGTCGATGTATTCTTAGACCCTTTCGGGTTAAGTGACGCTCTACTACCACATAAAAGGGCATAAATATCCCTTTTCGCAATAGTGCATTTCTCATAATACCACAGACCTTTCAATATGTCAACCAAAAGTCAAAAAACTTTTCTCCCTACTCCTAGAAAAACAAACTACAAATTAAAATAGAAAACACAAGATAATGAATATGGAATTGATTGCAAAAACAGGTAAGCCTATGTTCTAAGCCTGTAAAACATCTACTGGCTCATACAATAGCTTACCTGACCATTTAATCAAAACTATCCTTCGGAATAACGCGAAAGGAACTGTTTTGTTCTTTCCTTTTGTGGATTGTTAATTACTTCCTTTGCCTCTCCCTGTTCTACTATAACACCATCATCCATAAATATTACTTCATCAGCAACATCTCTGGCAAATGCCATTTCGTGGGTAACTATAATCATAGTTGTTTTCTTATCAGCCAGGCCTCTGATTACCTTAAGCACCTCGCCTGTAAGCTCAGGGTCTAAAGCACTGGTTGGCTCATCAAAGCAAAGTATTTCAGGGTTAAGAGCTAAGGCTCTGGCAATAGCAACTCTTTGCTGCTGCCCTCCTGAAAGCTGATGTGGATAATGAGCTGCTCTTTCCTCAAGTCCCATTTGCTTTAAAAGTTCTAAACCATGATTATTTATTTCTTCTATAATAGTTTTTTTATTCGCTTTATAATCTGCTCTATCCTTCGCAAGAAGTTTTTCTGCTAAAGTAACATTTTCCAATGCAGTATACTGTGGAAATAAATTAAAGGACTGGAATACCATTCCAAAATGTAGCCTTTTAGTTCTAAGGTCCTTTTCCTTTCTGCTATTATTACCCTGTGCATCAAACAAAAGCTCATCCTTAACACTTATAGTTCCACTATTTGGTGTTTCCAGGAAATTCAAGCATCTAAGAAGTGTTGTTTTTCCTGAGCCTGATGAACCAATAATTGCAAGTGTATGTCCTTTTTCTAAAGAAAAGCTGACATCCTTTAATACCTCTGTATTTCCAAAATGCTTTTCCAGATTTTTAACTTCTAATATTGCCATACAAACCTCCTATTTGAAATAATCAAGCTTTCTTTCAATAAAACCAAACAGTAATGTTAAAATACCTACAAATGCAAGGTAAAATACGCCAGTATAGAATAATGGCCATGTAATACCTGCTGACTTCATAAATGAAAGACCTGCAAATGTTAATTCATAAGTTGCTATCATTCTAGCAATAGAGGTATCCTTTACAAGTGTGATTATTTCATTAGATATAGGTGGTACAATTCTCTTAATCATCTGCAATAAAGTGATTTTAAAGAAAATCTGTGTTCTGGTCATCCCCAGAACCTCACCTGCTTCTCTTTGCCCAACTGGTATACTGTCTATACCACCTTTAAAGATAACCGAAAAATAACAAGCATAATTAATTGTAAAGGCAACTACTGTTGCCGTTATTCTTCCTGCTTCATTTCCACTCCAAAGGCTATGTCCCAGCCAGATACCTGGTCCATAGAATATAATAATAAGCTGTAACATTAATGGTGTTCCTCTTATTATCCATACAATTAGCTGGATTAAATACCTTAATGGTGCAAACTTGCTTTTTGAAGCTAAGCCAAGTATTAATCCAAGTGGTAATGAAAACAGTAATGTTAAAGCAAAGATTTCAACTGTTGTACCAAACCCTTCTAGTAATGTCTGCGTGACAGTCCAAAACATATGTAGTTCTCCTTGTGATTATTTTGCAACAACTACAACCTGAGCATTAAGTGCATACGCATTTGTACATTCCATTGCTGCTTTTACTTCATCTGTAAGTGTCATTCCATTCCAAACAACATCAATAGATTTTGCATCTAATTCCATTGTCTTTGTATCCCAATCGATTACTACAAACTCTACAGCAACACCTAACTCCTCAGCAACGATTTTTGCCATATCAGCATCAAAGCCAATCCAGTTATTATTTTCATCCTTGTAATCCATTGGTGCAAATTCTGTAATACCAACAACAAGCTTTCCTTTGTTTTTGATATATTCAACATCACTATCCTTTTCTGATGCCTTATATTCACATTCCTTCTGCTCAATTACATTTTCTGAAATACCATATTTCTTTGCTGTATCACCAAGTCTGCCGTCAGCGTATGTTTTTGCAAGAACGCTGTTAATATATGATGCTAAGTCAGAGCCTTTACGACAGCCAATGCCGTATTCTTCCTCTGTAAGCTTTTCTGTATACTTTAGGTTTGGATAGCTTGTACCCTCGCCTATCATTGCGCCTGACATAAGCAAATCAACAATAGCTGCATCTGATGTACCTGATGCAACCTCCATAAGTGCATCTGCCTGTGATGCAACTGAATTGTATTCATAGCCTTTATCCTTAGCTGCCTTTTCGCCTGCTGAGCCAGCCTCTACAGCATATGTCTTTTTATCATTATCTGATGAAGTATTGTTACCGCAAGCTGTCATAAGCATTGCTGCTGTAAGTGCCATACTTATTACTTTAATTAATTTCTTTCTCATATAATCCTCCATATGTATAATAAGGTTAATTTAATAAGGCATTTTTTCAAACGCCTTGTGGTATTCTATCATAGTAATAAACTAAAGTAAACAGAAACTTTTATTATTTTCAAAATATGCAGCCTTATTCTACAGTCTATTTCTACTCCTGTCGCAAAGCATTAGCAACTCTCATAACTGAAAATCGTATGCTAGGTATAACTGTAAATATAAAGCATTGAATAACGCCAAATATTACAGGCTTCATAATAATTTCCCAGGTAACATTCAACTCATAGTCATCTAAAAAGTTACCTTTCATAAAATTTGTGGTTAATGAACCTACTATAATACTGACAACTACTGCTGATAAGGTTGCAACTATTGTAATAAACAGGTTTTCCATAAAAAACTGAAAAACTATATCTGATGAGGAAGCTCCAAATGCCTTTCTTATACCAATTTCTGAAATTCTTTCTTTAAGGCTAAAGCAAAGAATACTCATATAGGCAATTCCTGAAATAATCATTAATACAAGTGTTACAATATCAATTACATATCTTACCGGCTCTAGCTCCTCTTTTAATGAGTTTTCTAATTGCTTTATATCACAAATACTGCTTATTTCAGTTTCATATCTTAATCTGTCCACAACTGGAGTCAGCTTTGAAACCAATTCTTCTCTCTCTTCCTTATTTTTACAGTTCCACAAATATCCAATATTTTTAATATGTCCCTCATCTTCACCAAGATTTTTGTAATATTCATAAGGACATATAATATTTACATACATATGTTCAACTATAGTATCATTTCCATTTGAATATTCATATCCCTTATCCTGTTTTATATTTCTTTTTTCTGAATAATATGTATTTTTCATAACACCAACTATCTCATATGAAACTGGTTCAGCTTTATTTTCCTCTCCTCCTACAACAACTATTCCTCCTGTGTATTCATTAAACTGGATTTTTCTGCCTATGGCTGTATCATCTTCAAAAAGAATATTAGCTGTATATTCATCAATAATACATACCTTTTCATTATTTTTTATTTCCTCAAGTGATAAATTTCTTCCACTTTTAATTTTTACAGGTACAGGCTTTATTCCATTAACAGTATCTATTAATGTTAAATCACTAGCATTTGCTACTCCTGTAATATTGGCATATACAATTTTTCCATTATTATCTTTATCATAATGTTCATAAATTACATATGAGGAAGCAGGAATCCTAATAGCTTCTGGATATATATTTCCATCACGAAGCTTTTCAGACATATTTTCTTCCTGTGACTCTAATAATACAAAAGCTGCCTGCTCTGGAAATTCTCTAATTTCCTTTAATCTGCCATAATAGTAGCTTTCTAATACTAAATTTCCTAAAGTAAAAATCAATAATCCTACAAACATTCCAATAAATGTTAGTACAAATCTTAATTTGTTTCCTACTGCAAGCAGAAAAACTTGTTTTATATACATTGCTATTTTATTCATTTTTCAACTCTCCATTGCGTAAGCAATATTTTTTATCCACATTTCTAAAAATTTCTTCATTATGGGTAACAACAATTACTGCTTTTCCCATACAGGAAATTTTCTTTAATTCATCAAATATAATCTTAGAATTTTCCGGGTCTAAATTTCCAGTTGGCTCGTCTGCAACAATTAATGATGGCTCCTTTGCTAACGCCCTCACTACAGACACTCTCTGTTTCTCTCCTCCTGATAAATACTTAGCCTTATGCTTTGATAATTCCTTTAAATCAAATTTTTCTAAATATTCATCAATTTTCTTTTTAAGTGTTGTATTAATCCTTGTATCGTTATAACAAAAGGGCATTAAAATATTATCCATTACTGAAAGATTATCTAATAAGCAATATGACTGAAAAATAAATCCAATTTCTTCACCCCTTATCCTTTCCATTCGTCCAATTCCCTTTGTAACACTTTTTCCAGCAAATAAATATTCTCCACTGTCTGGTTTATCTAAAAGACCTACCATATTCAAAAATGTGCTTTTACCACAGCCTGATTTTCCAGTAATAGTAACCATTTCTCCGTTTTTAATAGAAAAATCCACATTATTTAATATTACTTTATTTCCATAGCCTTTTTTCAAATTTTTAATATCAACTAAATTATCCATATGTCTCCTAAAATTACTGCTTTAATTCAACCACTTTATCTCTATCAGACAGACCTGAGGTTATTTCATAATATTCAAATTCGCCAGTCTCTGAAATTTCACTATACACATCACCTACAGTTACAGAAACTCTTTCTATACTTTTTGCCTTTTCATCATATAAATAGCAATATCTGTCAGCATCCATTCCATATACTGCGTTAACTGGTAAATACAACATTTCCTTTGTATTACCAACATCCACAGAAACCTTTACATTTATGCCTGGCATAATATATTTGTCAAAACCAATCTTAATACCAACCATATCATCTTTAACAACATATCCTAACTGGGTTATCTTCCCCTCTATTTCTTCATCATCACCTTCTTTAATAGTAACCTTTGAATTGTAGTCTATGTTTCCATATAATCTATATGGAATAAAAAACTCTATATACTGCTTGTCAAAATTTAATACCTTTATTTCTAATGTATTATTCTGATTATAAATTTCTGTTACTATTCCGTCAGAATCTGACAAATATGCTTTATTGTTAAACTCATATAAGGTTTGCTTTGCTTTGATTCTTTGTCCTGCTTCTACCTTCAATAATGGTTTATATGTATCATCATATTCTAATGTGTAGCTATCAATATATTCTGCTTCGTTTGAGGTTATAGCCCCCTCACCTGAATATACACTATGTATGCTTCCATAATGTGCAGTATAAATAACATTTATATTTTCCAATAAATTAGTTTCTGTTTCTGCATTTTTATTGTCGACACTATTATCCTTCTTAGTTATTGCATAAACTCCAATGCCCACACCTATAGCAACTATTATCATAACTATAAGATATATTATTTTTCTTCTTCTCATTATATTTCCTCACATTTTATTCTTCAACAATTAACTTTAATAATTCCTTACAACCTTCATCATCTCCTGCACCCTGCTGTCTCACAACTACATAAAAGGTCTTTTCTTCGCCAGCTTTATTTGTATATTCAACTATAAAATTAAAGCCCATAAACTTATACTTATCCTCATCACTTGTGTTTGTGTTTACTGTAAACAATATTGATTTATCCTTGCGCAATTCACATGGAAGCTTTATCACTGTTTTGTCATCAACTGTTATATCTGTTTCTTCAATTATGTAATTATTTGTAAATCTATATCCTGTAATAGCAAGCTCCTCTTCAGCAAAAACAGAATACATCAACCTATTTTTGCCACCCCCACCAATATAATCTGCTGTTGTCCCCTCGTACATTTCTGCACCATTATTACAAATTTTAATAACTAATGGTGTTTCAAAATCTATCGTTTCCTTATGACCTGCAATCTCAATATTTAATTTATTAACTGTAAAGGATTTCTGACAATTTTCAACTATAAAGCCAAAATATCCTAACTTATATCCATTAACCTCTGCATTATTGCAAGGCTCTATGGTATCATCAAAAAAGTTTATTTCAGATGCATCTATATTCTCTCCCTCTACACTTATTAAATTTATATTATCCTTACTCACATTATAGGCAAAAGGAATATTTATTCCTATATTGTCTCCTGTATTAACATACATTTCATATTTACAAAAATCAGTACCAAATATAAACTTTGCCTCTTCTTCCTTGTTCTTGTCACATCCAGAAGTGAAACAAACAATATTTACAACCAAAAAAAGTGTTATTAATAATTTCTTCATTTTTCATAACCTCATTTCCATTAAAGTCTTTTAGTAATACTAATCAAAACTATTTATATATACTCCAGTTACTATTACTTTTGCTATAAATTGTATAGATAACCGCACTTCCATATGGCTCATCAAAATAAAATTTGTTTAGCAATGTATAATCATTTGCTCTAAGAACTCTTACCTCCATTTTATAAAAGGTATATCCTGGAACTCTTACATAATATCCGGTTGGTGCACTGTTCTTAATAACTTTAGTTACTTGTCCGCTACTAGTATATGAATACTCTCTGGCATAAGACTCACCACACCCTAATCCAACAGATACTGATATTGCCTTTTCAAATAAATCCAACAGATTTTCACTTAAGCTTTTACTAACATTTCCATTCACCGACCAAGAGGAGGTTTTTGTTTTCGACTGTGTAACTGAATATGCAAAGGTCAATGTATCATCCCCTGTATTAACCACATGATGTACAACTGGTGTTAATTTCTTTCCAGGATAAAACGCAATCCAGTTATTATTATTTTTGTAAGTCCAAAAAGTTAAATTTCCTAGCTGCTTATAACCTACATATACATATTTTCCTGTTTTTGTTTCCTCTCCATATGTTTTAGCAAATACATTTTCACTAAAACATAATACTACCAAAACTGCCACTAAAACCACTGATAGTGTACTTTTCATTTTCTTTTTTCTCATACTCTTTTTCTCCTTAGATAATAATTTAATACATGCACAGCTCCTTATTCTTATATAGTATTGGGTATATTTTGAAGTGAAATCTTTAAGAAATTGTTGTTGCTACTAACTATTACTCATTCCAATTACCATACCTTATTATGCCACACATATACTGTCTAAAGCTTACAATATTTGTAAATTTTTGTCAATTATATTTATTACCTCTCCACAAATATTTTACTACGAATAAATACTGTTAATAAGTATTCTCCTTTCAAATACAAAAAGCCAGATACCTGCTTTCGCAAATATCTGGCTTTAATTATACTAAATCTTAAAACAGTAAAATAACTATTTAACTGTAACCTTAGCACCTTCAGCTTCAAGCTTTGTCTTGATATCTTCAGCTTCTTCCTTAGAAACAGCTTCTTTGATAACCTTTGGAGCTCCATCAACAAGATCCTTAGCTTCTTTAAGACCAAGACCTGTAGCATCCTTAACAACCTTGATAACCTTAACCTTGTTAGGACCAACTTCTGTTAATTCAACATCGAATTCTGTCTTTTCTTCAGCTGCTGCTGCGCCAGCACCTGCTGCTGCAACTACAACACCTGCTGCTGCAGAAACACCAAATTCTTCTTCACAAGCTTTTACTAAATCGTTTAATTCTAATACTGATAAACCTTTGATTACTTCAATAATTTCCTGAGTTGTCATTATAATTTCCTCCATTTGAAATATTAATATTTTCTAATTTGCTTTGATTTGTTTTCAAATCCTTTTAACTATGCTGTTGCTTCGTTCTTTTCAGCAATCTGCTTAATAACACGAGCAAAGTTTGTAACTGGTGACTGGATGCTTCCAAGGAATTTTGCAAGAAGTTCGTCTCTGCTTGGAACATTTGCGATAACCTTAATTCCATCCTGGTCATAGTAAGTACCTTCAACAACACCTGCTTTAAGCTCAAGTGCTTCAGCTGTCTGAGCGAATTTATTTAAAATTCTTGCTGGAGCTGTAGCGTCATCCTTAGATACTGCAAGAGCTGTAGGTCCTTCTAAGTGCTTACCTAATTCTTCAAACTCTGTTCCTTTAATTGCGAAATTAATCATTGTGTTCTTATATACCTTATAAGTAACACCAGCTTCTCTTAACTGCTTACGAAGAGCTGTATCCTGCTCAACTGTAAGACCACGGTAATCAACGATAACTGCTGACTGTGCACCGTTTAATAACTCGCTAATTTCGTCAACAACAGGTTTCTTAAGTTCTACTTTAGCCATGAATTCTGCCTCCTTATATTAATAACGAGCATAAGCTCACGCCGATTAAGAATTTCATTAAAAGATATTCCACATAGAATCTATACATTAATAAAAAACCTCTTATGCTAGACATAAGAGGTAGTAATCATTAATAAGATTTCCTCGGTAGGTAAATTTAATCACTATTGTGAACCTACTGTCTTCGGCATACTGTGGTATAATATCACAATCATCTTATTGTGTCAAGTTTTTTCAAAATATTAATTTAATATATATTATATGTATTCAAACAATATTAATCCTTGACAAAAGCATGTACAACCCCGTGGAGCTTTTTATGTAATAGGAAATTCAGAGTAATTGCAATTAATATAACAAAAGAGAACCTCCCGAAAGAGATTCTCTTTTATTATATTAATTTGCAATTTACTATTAGTATAAATCCTAATTAGTTAGAAAGCTTAACTGGGTTTAACTTAACGCCAGGTCCCATTGTAGCAGTTAATGTAATGCTTCTAAGGTACTGACCCTTAAGTGTAGCTGGTTTAGCTTTGTTAATTGCATCCATAAGCGCTTGGAAGTTGTCCGCTAACTGAGCTTCTGTAAATGAAGCCTTTCCGATTGGCACGTGAATAATGTTTGTCTTGTCAAGTCTGTATTCAATCTTACCAGCTTTAATATCAGCAACTGCCTTTGCAACATCCATTGTAACTGTACCAGCCTTTGGGTTTGGCATTAAGCCCTTTGGTCCAAGTACACGACCTAAACGACCAACAACACCCATCATATCTGGTGTAGCAACTACAACATCGAAATCAAACCAGCCATCGTTCTGGATCTTTGGAACGAGTTCTTCACCACCAACGAATTCAGCACCAGCTGCTTCTGCTTCTGCTACCTTATCGCCCTTAGCGAATACTAAAACTCTAACCTTTTTACCTGTACCGTGTGGTAATACAACGGCACCACGAATCTGCTGATCAGCATGACGACCGTCACAGCCTGTTCTGATATGAGCTTCGATTGTTTCATCAAATTTAGCTGTTGAAGCCTTTTTAACAAGCTCCATAGCCTTGTCTACATCGTAAAGAGCTGCCTTATCGATTAACTTTGCAGCTTCTGTGTATTTCTTTCCTCGTTTCATTCTAAAAAACCTCCTAGTGGTAATATCGGGACTAGAGAAAATTCTCTACAAGACGATACGAGTTATCGTCTTCGCCTCCCACATAAATTGTTATCAGTGATTAGTCAACTACAGTAATACCCATACTTCTTGCTGTACCAGCAATCATGCTTGTAGCTGCTTCGATAGATGCTGCATTTAAATCTGGCATCTTAAGCTCAGCAATTTTCTGTACTTCTGCTTTAGTAATTGTAGCAACCTTTGTCTTATTAGGAACAGCTGAACCAGATTCAATCTTGCAAGCCTTCTTTAATAAAACTGCTGCTGGAGGAGTCTTAGTAATGAAGCTAAAACTTCTATCAGCATATACTGTAATAACAACTGGAATAATCATTCCTGCCTGGCTTTCAGTTCTTGCATTGAATTCCTTTGTGAACTGAACAATATTTACACCATGCTGTCCAAGTGCTGGACCAACTGGTGGAGCTGGTGTTGCCTTGCCAGCAGCGATCTGTAATTTAATATATCCTTCTACTTTCTTTGCCATTTTAGGCACCTCCTAAATTGTGGTAATATCGGAAGATTAATAGGAATAAATTCCTCGCTCCTCCCACATACTGCTTTGCAGTATAACTCTTATGCCTGACACTAAAGTGTCCCGTTCTAATAATTAGAACTCCATTTTCTTTACTTCTGTGAAACTGATTTCTACCGGAGTTTCACGACCAAACATATCGACACTAATTGTAACACTCTGTTTACTATGGTTAACGGCCTTAATAACACCGACTGTATTTTCCCATACACCGCTTGTTACTATAACAGTATCTCCCATATTTAAGTCGAATACTATTTCTGGTGCGTTAATTCCTAATGGTTTCATTTCCTCTTCTGTAAGGGGTACTGGTTTTGATCCCGGGCCAACGAAGCCTGTAACACCTCTGGTATTACGAACTACATACCAAGTATCATCATTCATAATCATATGAATAAGAACATATCCAGGGAACATCTTCTTTGATACCTGCTTTTTAGCACCATTTTTCATTTCCACCATATCCTGCATAGGAACTGTAACCTCAAGAATTTGGTCCTGAAGATTTCTGTTTTCAATAGTCTTTTCAATGTTTGCCTTTACCTTATTCTCATATCCTGAATAAGTGTGGACTACATACCAATTTGCTTCTGCCATATCATCACCCTAACCTGCTGGAAAAATAAAGCCAAAACCAAAGCTTATAATCCAGTCTGCTAATAAAATAATAACAGTAAGAACTGCTGAGATAATAACTACTGTTGCTGTCTGTCTGGCAGTAGTAGCCTTATCTGGCCAGATAATCTTCTTAAATTCAGACTTAAGACCCTTGAACCAGCTCTTCTTTTCTTTCTTTTCTGAAGCAGCCTCGCTCATAAATTACCTCCGTCCTACTACTTTGTTTCCTTGTGCATTGTGTGTGACTTGCAGAACTTACAATACTTCTTTGTTTCCATTCTGTCTGGATGTGACTTTTTATCTTTAGTCATGTTGTAATTTCTTTGCTTACATTCAGTACATGCCAATGTGATTTTAACGCGCACAGCTTCCACCTCCACTTGAATATTTTAGTTTGCTTAATCTTTTTTTATACCATTTTGTGAGAAAATATCCCGTTCAAAAATGGCGCAAAAAAAAAAGACTTCTTCCATCGCTCTCTTAATATAACATAGCAATATAAATTCGTCAACTAATTTTATTTTTAATATCCTTACTACTTTCCCCTTATTAATCATATATTTCATCAAACTCTCCAATTTCAAAGGTTATTGTCAGCTCTCCATTGCCACCTTTAATTCTTATAATGTGGTAAACCTCCATATCAGCATAATGACCAATATCTGTAAGCTTTGCCATAACTACATTAGACTTTTCATTAATATATAATGTATAGCCCTGTTTTTTCAATTCTTCCTTATAGTTATTAACAGCTTCTTCTATATTGTTATCGTAGCTATATGTATATTTCTCTACAAATTCATCATTATTTTTATTTACAAGCTTTACATTATCTGAAACATCCTCTATGCGTGGGACCTTCTCATAGTAATCCATTGCCACCTGCATAAGTTCATCATAATGAAATACTACATAGAAATAATTACGGCAGTTAATATATAAAACGCCTCCTGCTGATAGTAATGCTGCTATTATAAACATAGCAACTCTTAGCTTAACCTGTTTGGCAGGATTTTTATATTTTTTATTTCCGAATTTTACTCTCTCATTAATAATTTCCTTTTCATCACAATTAGAATAGTAGCTATCAATAATAAAACTATATTTTGAATAGTCCATTTTCGTTCCACAATACTCACAGACACCACCATTTAAAAGGCTGACGGTGCTTCCACAATTTTCACATTTATACATTCTAATATTTGATTCATCATAATTATTTACTATATTTTTTAATGAAATATTCAAAATAACCTGTTCTGTTTCCTCTTTAATTTTATCTCCCCAAAGTTTTGTAAGTTCCATTTTGACCTTTACCTTAAATAAGGTTAAGTTTTCCTTAGCTGTTACCTCTAAAAATTTAAGCTTTTCTATATTACACTCTATAACATTATTGTAATTACTTATTACCTGTGAAAGCTCAAAGGACGCAAAAGCATTTACTTCATTGGCATTTTGGGCAAAATGAATATTACGGAGCTTATATTCCAGATTAGAGGCAAATTTTTCAGCTGAAAAATTCGGGCATCTAAAGTTTATTGTTTTTAACGCCTGACTTTGCTCTATTCTTCTATAGCTATTTTTTATATAAGCATTATAGAGAATTACTACCAAGATGCCATATATGATTATTATTAAAATAAATGCAGGTACAAGATAATAGCCAGACATTAAAACAATTCCCATACCGAAAGAGCCAGTACCATCCCCTAATCCTGTAATTAATCCAACAACAAGTATTACAATAGGTAAAATTGCAGCCGCCGCTGCTATAGCCATAGTTCCACCTAATACGAAAAATATTTTTTTAAGCAGCCCCTTTGATTTTTTGTCAGTATCCTCTTCTATGCTATATGACGAAACCTTTTCATTAAAATCCTCAACCTGAAACTTAGAGCCACAATAATCACAGCCGTCAATATAGCTGTCAATGCTTGCTAAATGTCCACAGTTAGGGCAGTTTACCTCCTCGCCCTCTCTGTGTGAGGTAATAACACTGGTAAGACCAATCTTTTTCTCAGTCTTTTCGTAAATTTTATGGCCATTTTTTACATATCTTTTTCTTATTTTAATAGGCTCTTTAAATGTTCCTACCTGACTTTTTCCGTCGTCAGAAAAGTCTACCTGTTCTATATTGCCTTTGTTTTCATTTTCAATATCCATATCAATATGAATACCATTATCTCTAAGCCTTTTCCTGCTTAAATACATACTTTGCCAAAAAGGCTGGGTTACCTTTGAGGTAATATTTTCATCACTTAAATTTCCCTCATAATACTCCTTGTACACCTGCCTAAAGCCATATGCCTTATCCCACATTTTCTCATTATTTTTATTATTATAATAAAAATTCATCGTTTCCTCCTGATATAAGCTGTCAAGCTAATAACCATATATAAATATTCACGAAACCTTTATGGTCTGTAATCAACCTACCTTTATATTATAACATAAAATACAACTAGAGCAGCTAAAAAAATCACATTAGCTAATGTAAAGTATGCAAAGTATTTTCCCTTTAATTTTTCTTCCTCCTTAGCAAGAAATTTATATGAAATCAAACTAGCCATAGATGCTATTAAAGTTCCAAGTCCACCTATATTTACACCTATTAGTAAAGCTTTATAATTTGTGGTAAATCCTGAAAGGAGTAAGGTTGCTGGTACATTACTGATTATCTGGCTAAGAATAATGCCCGTTCCAACCTCTCTGCCTACAACAACTCTTTCAAAAAAGCTGTTAAACACCTCTATTCTTTCTATATTTCCTACAAATATGAAAAAAGCAGCAAATGTAAGAAGCAGTGAATAATCAACCTTCTTAAGTATTTTTCTATCAAATATTATGGTAGAAATTACTGTTATCAGCAATACAGCAATATAATTTATAACTCTAAACACTACCAAAAGAGAGATTACAAAAAGAACAAGATACATTATAAACAGCCTTGTATTGCCTACGCCTATAAGCCCATTATTTTTATTACCTTCCTTATCATTTTCTTGATTTTCTATATGTACCTCTTCATTTTTCCTGGTAATTACAATTATCCATATAATAATAGCAATACACGAAGCCAGGCTGTAAGGCAGCATTGTACCAATAAAGCTTATAAAGCTGTCATTAGCTTTTGTATATAAATATAAATTTTGTGGATTTCCTATTGGTGTAAGCATACTACCAAGATTTGCTCCTATAGTTTCCAGACTTATCAAGGGAATTAACCACTTGTTTTGCATTTCTACTGTCTGTTTTTTTAATATAATTATTGTTAGCGGAACAAATGTGATAAGTGCCACATCGTTTGTAATTAGCATACTTCCAAAAAAGCAAAGCAACACCAACACCAGAAAAAGACTTCTTATATTATTGGCTCTTTTTAATAATACTGCTGCCAATTTGTCAAATATGCCAATACTCCTAAAGCCAGCCACAACTACCATAAGGCAGAATAATATACCCAAAGTACGAAAATCTATATACTCTGCATATTTTTTGTCTACTCCTACTACCACCGACGATATAATCGCTAAAACAGCAGCAATAAACAAAACTATTTCATTTTTTAGAATTCTCTTAATGCGTTGCATATATCTGCCTTTCATATCCTGTTTTCTATAATAAGCCCTTACTTTTTCTTCTTACATTTTTCATAGTCAAATATATAAGTCCAATTCCCCAGAATATTAAGAAAAGTACAATTATCATATAAAATACGCCAATTCCTAATGTTTCAGCACCTAAAATGCTTAAATCAAATCCAAACCAGCCTGTCTTTGCACCGAAATTCATAAAATTGTAAGGTGCATACATATTTTCGTTCCATCTCATACCTAATGTGGCTGCTATTACTACAAATGCCACATAAACAAGTGGTGGAATCGTTGCAAATAATGCGTGTTTTTTTGTTGAGCAGTATCTATAGTCAAATAAAATAAAGTCTGCTATTGCCAATACTGGTGTTACCATATGTACACAAAAGCTTCCTGCACCATTGCAAAGATAAGCCATTACAAAGCCTTTTTCATTAGTTGGAGCAAGTAAGGTCAGATAAATAAGAAAGGTTAAGGTTATACTAATTGTCGCCATAAATTTCAATATATATGCCCAGTTTTCCTTGCTGTCCTTTGCTCCCTCAGAGGCTAGTAATCTAATATCCATATAAATAAACATTACCAAAACAATGTCTATTAAAATATTAGATAAATTTGTAAAGTATATAAATGATTTTAAACTGTCTATTGTTCTTATCATTCCATAAACAGAGGCTGCTACAGCCACAGCCTTAATAATAATACCAATAATTAATTCTCTCCTATTATATTTTGTTTCTAAGTCACTCATTTTTTCTTCTCCTAAACATAAACATTCTAAAAAATATTAACACAATATATTTGGAATTTCAAACTAAATATATTGTTAGTATTTTTAACTAGCTATTCTGTCCCTGATACTTATGTAATTTTTGTTGGTTATACCTACAACATTTCTACCTTGACTTTTACTATTTTTTGATTATACTATCAAAGTTATTACATTGGACAATTTGTTAAATATGAAAATTGGAGATTTTATGGATACAAATACTAATAATACTAATATTAAAAAGGATTTTTTTAGATATGTAAGCCTTAGTATTCTAGGCTTAATCGGAACCTCTTGTTATATATTGGCAGATACCTATTTTATTGCAAAGGGCGAAGGTAATCTTGGCTTAGCAGCCTTAAATGTCGCAATTCCTGCGTTTAATTTTATGAATGCCACAGGACTTATGATTGGAATTGGTGGTGCTACAAAATATTCTATTACAAAGAAAAACTCTGTTTTTGTCCACTCCCTTGTAATGGCACTATTTTTCGCACTTATTTTCTTTGTTATAGGTGCATTTTTCCCTTATAAACTTTCACGACTTTTAGGTGCAAATGATGATGTACTTAACATTACAGCAACCTATCTTAGATTGTTGCTTTGCTTCGCCCCTGCCTTTATGCTTAATAATTTATTTATGGCATTTGTAAGAAATGATGAAAACCCTCGTCTGGTATCTATTGCTATGACCTGTGGAAGTCTTTTCAATATTGTTTTTGACTATATTTTCATATTCCCAATGGGACTGGGTATGTTTGGCGCAGCCTTAGCTACAGGCTTTTCACCAGCCATAAGTATTCTGGTTATGTCCCTTCACAAGCTTAAAAAGAAGAATACCTTCCACCTAAAGCTTGAGAAAATCAATTTAAAAATGTGCCTAAGTATTGCTTCACTTGGTATTTCCTCATTTATTACTGAATTTGCCAATGGTATTGTAGTGCTTATTTTCAACATTATTATTCTTAATATTAAAGGAAACATAGGTGTAGCTGCCTATGGTGTTATCGCAAATATTGCAATGGTAATTATGGCTTTATTTAATGGTCTTTCACAGGGTATGCAGCCTCTTTTAAGTCTTGAATATGGCAAAGGCAGCCTTTTTAATGTAAAAAAACTGTATAAGCTAGGTACAATTTTCTCCGTGTGTATGGCAGCCATTGTTTATATACTACTATTTGTATTTTCAAAGCCAGTTATTGCAGTTTTTAATAGTGAGCAAAATCAAGCCTTGTCGGATATTGCCAATACAGGCATACATTTATATTTTTTAGCCTTTTTCTTTACTGGTATTAATATTGTAAAGGCAAGCTATTATAGTGCCATTGGCAATGCTAAAAACGGTTTTATTATTTCAATACTTAGAGGCTTTGTAATTATTATTCCAGCAGTATTTATACTGGCACACCTGTTTTCAATGAATGGTGTGTGGTTATCCTTACTGGTTACAGACCTTATTGTATTTATAATTTCCCTGTTCCTTAAAGCACCTAAGAAACAATTAGATTAGCCTTTATCCTTTATTCCTTGTTCTTTTTGCTTTTCTTCTTTTTTCTTAAAACTACAATTACAATTATTACAGCCACTAACACTGCTGCTGCAATAATGATTATATATTGATAATTTGTTTCGTCCATTACCAAGGCAACCTTTGCACCATATGGAACTGAGCATACAACATAGCTGCCGTCAGTAGTAGTTTCTGCCTTTACCCATTTATTGTTTTCATAATAATATATAGTAGATGCACCCTTTACAGCTCTTACATGGAGCTTTACTTCCTTATATTCTTTTGAATTTTCACTGCCTATAGACCAGTCAAAGCCATATACTGCATCCTTGTCTATATCAATTTTTGCTGCTCTAAGCTCTATTATATCTAAGGTATCATTGGCATAAAACTCGCCTTCAGCAATTACATAAGGTGTTTTGTCATCTCGTCTTGTGTAGGAAATACTCTCTGTCCAAGGAACATATTCTGCCTCTACATCAATGCTTTCCTTAATAGCAATTCTATCAAAGCTGTCTGGCCATTTCCAGTAATATCCGTCCTTTTCAGGGCAACTAGGTATATCCTCTTCGCTCAAGTTAGAATTGTATGGAATATTCTTTGTACTTAATTCATTTCCGTCAGCTAAAAATCTTACTGTTACAGTTTTAAAGCCTGCTGGAACATTAGGACGCTTCATTATTTCCTCATAGGGCATATGCCATGCTGCATTTACATAATTAATATTATCAATAGCACCATATTTACTATTAGTATAATAATTTCCACTTATTTCTCCAGCATCATCAAGCTTTCCGACTATTGCTCCCAAACCTTCGCCAGTTCCTGCTATATCACTTAAGCTAATACAATTTATCAGCTTGTAGCCCTGACCGGCAATTCCACCTATGTATCTTACGCCGTCAATAATAGCAAAGCTATAGCTTTCCTCTACTGTACTAATGCTTTTTCCAACAATTCCTCCTAAGTATTCCCCTTCCTCGCCAGTAATTTTTCCATAGTCCTCAGACCGATATATGTATCCAAGCTCCTGAAGTCCTGCAACACCACCAGCAGAATTTTTCTTTACAGTTACTACTCCATAATTTACACCCTGTGCAATTATACAATTAACCTTCTGTCTAACTGCAATACTGGTTTTGTCAGAAAAATCAAGGTCTGTTTCCATATCTGCTTCGTATTCGATATTCATACAGCCTGCTATTCCTGCTACATTAATATCAGCATTGATTTCACCTCTGTTTGTACATTGCCATATAACACCCTGCAATGCTAAGGTATCCTTTGAGGAAATATCTTCAATCTGGCTGGTTGAGGTTAAATCATTAACAGTATCCTTTGTAGTCTCTGCCAGATTTCCCATTTGGTCTGTAGCCTTGTTCATACTTGCTGTAAGCGAATTAACACTATCATTTAAGGTTTTATTAATATCCTTAAAATCCTGATTTACCTGTTTACTACTATCCTCTAAATCATTAGTAATATTATCTACAGCCTGTGACACATCCTCCTCCGAGGTATCTATACTATTGTATAAGTCCTTCAGATTGTCTGAAATAATCTGAAGGTTATCTGAAATTTCATCTAACTGGTCATCTGTAAATTTATGGTGGTCATCCTTATCGTCCTTATCATCCTTATTTATATTTGTAATATTATCCATAGCTTTATTGATATTATCAACATACTGCTTTGTCTTTTCATCGTCCGTATTAATAGAATTATTAATAATCTTCATATTGTCTGTAAGACTATTTGACAACTTGTTATACTCATCATTTAATGAATTCATATAATTATTCATCGAATCCGAGGTATTATCTATTGTAGTTGTCATATTATTAACGGTGTCAATTAAATCATTAACATCATTAGACATATCACTTGTAACATCAGATAAATACTCTGTTTCAATGTATGGCTCTGCCTGTCCTACAATGCCGCCTACATCTTTTCTACCATAGATTTGTCCGTAGTTTACAGACTTTGAAACTGTTCCCTTCTGTCTGCCAACAATACCACCTACATTATAGCCGCTATGGTCATAGCCTATAATACCATTATTTACACATTCACTAATAACACCTGTGGAATATCCACAAATACCACCCATATCGCTTCTGTTCATAACATTCTGGGTAATATTAAAGGTACCAACATCTACTCCTCCTAAATCAAAGGTGGTCTTGTACTCATCATTATTTACTTTTCCATTATTGGTACATTGTGAAATAGTTCCACTATTAGTACCCACAATACCACCAGTATACTGTGTAGCAGTCACCTTTGACTCTGACTTACAGCCAACTATCTGACCTCCGTTTTTGTTTTCTCCGGCTACACCACCTACATACTGCTTTCCACTTACTGTACCATTTACTGTACAGCTATATATAATTCCAGAGTTAGTGCCTGCCATACCACCTACATAATTTTCAGTTCCTTGCGGATTAATATGTGCTATTATATTTAATCTGACAACAGCACCCTGACTGCTTACATATCTAAAAGTTCCTAAATTTGAGCCTTCAATACTAATGTTTATTCCAGAAATGGTGTGATTATTTCCATTAAACACACCTGCAAAATATGGAACACCTTCAAATCCTATTCCACTAAGATTAATATCCTCTGTCAATACAAAGGTTTTTCCCCTGCTATAGGAATCATCCCTGCACAGCTTAGCAAAGTTAATAAAATCCTCTGCACTGCTTATGTTAATAATCTTATCATTTTGTGATAAAAGGTCATTTACATCAACATCCTTTGAAATATTTTCATTAGTTCCAATGCTCCCTGCTCCTACATTACCATAACCTGTTTGCACATTAGCAAATACTCCACCAACAGCCAGAAGTGTACTCATGGTTATTGATACTATTTTTTTATTAAATATTCTCATTTTTATCATCCTCCACTTCTTTAATTTCTGCCACATTAAATGGTCTGGTGTCTATTGCTACATTAACCTTTCCTTTTACATTACCATTTATCTCTGCATTAATTTCACCTTCAATGTATCCTCTGACATGACCCTTTACTGTCATCCTTCCTTCGCTTTGTACTGTGGTTCTTGAAAGATTTATTGCAAGAGCTGTTTTCTGGATTATCCAATCACCTAATAGCAATATTTGTGGAAGGACAAATAATACAAGTATAATTGAAATAAGTGTTCCTCTGCCTAATGCCACACCGATTGAGGCTACAGTGGCATCTGAAGCAATGTTACCAATTAAGAAGCCTGCACAGGTAAGTATTGAGCCTGAGGTAAATATTGTTGGGAAGGACTGGTTAAGGGTTTCAATAATAGCTTCCTTTAATGGCATTTCCTGCTTTAGCTGCATATATCGGTTTGATATAACTATAGCATAGTCGATTGTTGCACCCATCTGTATAGCTGAAACAATTAAATATGCCAGGAAGAATACTGTTGAATTTTGTACTGTTGGCACAGCAAAGTTTATCCATATGCTTCCTTGAATTGTAAGTACCAATAATACTGGCAGTCCTGCTGACTGGAAGGTAAATAAAAGTATAATCATTACAAATAATGCTGTAAGAATACTTATAACTACATTATCACCTACAAAGGAGCTTTCCAAATCCTTATCACTTGTAGAATTACCTACAAGATATATATTCGACGAATCATAATACCGGGAACAAATTTCTCTTATCTGTTCAAGTGCCTGGGCAGTTTCCTTTCCCTCTACCGGAAGTGTTATATTAAGAACAAATCTTGAATACTTTTCTCCCTTAAGCTGTTTTTTTGCATCAGATAAGGTTTCATTTAAAGTATTTAAGGTTTCATCTAAATCATCATCCAGCTTTACATAGCCAGCATTATATTGTTCAAACAGGAAGGTAAACATATCTATAAGCGGCACCTTATATTCATCTATTCCTGTAAATACAGGGCCATACTGCTCATCACTATAAGCATAGCCACTATATAATAACCTGACAATCTCTATATCTATTCCTGCCAATTCTGAAAATTGTCTGGGTGTTAATTTGTCTGTTAATACATAATCATCATTTATTGATATATTAGCAAGTCCTAATACTGAATCTACAAACTGAAGGTCTGATAATTTGCTAAGCACTGCCTTTTCAGACTCGTAATCTCCATTAGGAACAAGCACTGCCAACTGATTTTTCTTGCCAAAGGATTTCTCAATCTTTTCATCTGCAATTTTTGAATCACTCTTCTTTGCACTGACAATAGAATTGGTATCATAAATATATGAGCTATTTGATGATAATATAAATGCAATAACTAATATTACCATAAATACAGGTGGTATTATGTACTTTGTTTTAGAGGCAAACTTACCAACAAAGGTAATGTTTGGAACATAACATTTATGATGTGTCTTATCAATTCCTTTTGCAAATATAAGAAGCAGACCCGGCATCAGGAAGAATACTGATATTAAGCTGAATATAATAGCTTTTACCAATATAATACCCATATCATAGCCAATTCTAAACTGCATAAACATCATGGCTACCATACCTGAAATTGTTGTAAGTGAGGAAGCACTTATCTCAGGAATTGCCTTAGATAAGGCTATCTTAACAGCAGTTTCTGAATCATAGATTTCATGCTCCTCCATAAATCTATCACACAGAATAATAGCATAATCAATAGCCAACGCTAACTGCAATACTACTGCAATAGAATTTGTAACACTTGATATTTCGCCAAACCAGAAGTTAGTTCCTTTATTTAAAATTGCAGCCACGCCAAAGGTAATAATAAGTACTGGAATTTCCAAATATGCCTTGCTTGTAAGTAAAAGTACAACTACTATAATAATAACTGCTAACACCAGGATAACATTCATATCTGCTGCTAATGCTTTGGCTGAATCCTCCTCAGCATTAACCTCTGTTGAAACATATATATCGTAATCAGAAAGCTCCTCCTTTATTTTTTCCAGAGCCTCCTTTGATATATCATCATCAGAAGTTCCCTCAAAGGTTATTTCAAAAAGGGCATTGGTTTTTGAATAATGGTCCCTATCATTTTCAAAAGCAATTTCCTTTATTCCCTCTATTTCTTCTAGACTTTCCACCAGCTTTTGGGCAGCATTATAGGTAATATTAGATACCATTACCTTTGCTGAACCATATGTATAAAACTGTTCATCCATAAGAGTAAGTCCCTGTCTGGTTTCTGAATCAGCAGGAAGATACGATGTAATATCCTGATTAACCTGAACCTTATTCATAGACAAAACACTATATACTATAGCTATTAAAAATATAATATATATTGCTTTTCTCTTATTAACTATAAAGCTGGCTACTGTAAGCCAAAATCCTTTCTTTTCTTTTTCCTCCATATACCTGCCTCTTTCCTTTGGTATTTTTTAATTCATTATTTATCTTGTGACTATTAGTCATTTTTGAGATTATATATTATCATTAACAATATATCTATAGATTTTATAAATATTTAATCTTTTTTTTCACACATATTCCATTTGAAGGTAGCAATACCTTTAGTTCCAGCTTTAATTGGTAAACTTGGTGCTGAATTATACTCTTTGTGCTGCTTTGCTGGTTTCTTACACAGACCATTTGGAAGCGTCGGTACTTAGGCTGTGATATATGCAATATATCACAGTCTTATGTACCGCTACGCTGGAACTGAGCGAGAGCGTGTCTGTGTTGAAATCAGCAAAGCAGCACAAAGGGGGTTAAATCTGACCCCTTTTCCAATTAATGTGACAAAATCTCATTACCCTCCTCCGTAATTACAAGCGTATATTCCCACTGTGCAGATGGCATATCATCCTCTGTATAAATAGTCCAGCCGTCATCATCATCACAAAATACATCTGGCTTACCCATATTAATCATTGGCTCAATAGTAATGGTCATTCCCGGCACTAAAATCATCCCTGAATTTTTACTTCCAATATGTGGAACCCAAGGCTCTTCGTGGAAATCTACACCTACACCGTGTCCACCAATTTCTCTCACTACTGTGTATCCATTTTCTGTAGCTCGTTTATTAATAGCATAGCCAAAATCTCCTAATGTAGTCCATGGCTTTGCTATCTCCACAGCTTCATCTAAGCACTGTTTTGTAACCTCAACAAGCTTTTGTCTAGCCTCGCTGACCTTACCTATTAAGAACATTCTTGAGGCATCTCCATAATATCCGTCAACAATAGTTGTACAATCTACATTAATAATGTCGCCACTTTTAAGTATTCTCTTATCGTCTGGTATACCATGACATACTACTTCATTAATAGAGGTGCATACACTCTTTGGGTATCCCTCATAGCCCAAACACGCACATACTCCTCCATATTTCTTTGTTTTTTCCACAACAAGTCTGTCTATATCCCCAGTTGAAATACCCTCTGAAATATACTCACTTACATCATCAAGAACTCGTGTATTTACTTCGCCTGCTCTTCGTATACCCTCAATCTGTTCCTTTGTTTTAATAATTTTGTGAGGTGGTGCAACTGCTCCCTTATGCTCTCTAAGTATTGCTTCTATCTTTTCATCGAAATACAAGTGACAGCTTTTATATTTTTTACCACTGCCACACCAACACATATCATTTCTTCCAAGCTTCATTTTTCTAACTTCCTTCTATATATAATATAAATTTATTTGAAAATCATTTTCATTTGAAAGTATACCACAATCAAATTCTTATTCAACCCTATCAATAACCTTCTTTCATACATTTGCTGTAATATATTTCTCATTACTATATCTTTACACCCATATCCTGTAATTTATTATTTGCAGCCTCATAGCTTACAAACTGTATTCCATTTATCCCAACCTGCCTTGCAGCCTCTACATTATCCATACGGTCATCAATAAATACACACTCTGACGGAACAAGTTTGTATTTTTCTAGCAGACACTTATATATCTCTAGCTGTGGCTTTATCATATTAACAAAGCCTGAAACCACCTTCCCGTCCACATCATTAACAAAGGACATATATTTACTATGTATATTAAAAAAATTTTTAGGATAATTAGATAGCAAATACACCTTGTAGCCTTTGCCCTTTAAGTCTAAAATCCATTTTTTTGAATAATCAAATTCTTTAACCAGCATTTCCTTGCCCTTATCAAAGAATAATCTTATATACTCTTTATATTCAGGTGCATCAGCTATCATCTTTTCTATGATTTCTTCATCAGAAAGCACTCCAATATCTAGCTGTACCCACCACTTACTATTTACTGTCTTTTCCATTAACTTGGAGGCAATATCCTTAGGTATACCCAATTTTTCCTCAGCTACCTTTTGTGGAATAAAATCCACCAACACTCCACCTATATCAAATATAATATTCTTTATCACAATAACTGCTCCTTTCCCATTTGCTATAATAAATCTTCTGTCTTATAAGTTGTGTAGCCTTCATAATAGCAAGCTGTGCAGAGCTTGCAATTCCCAATTTATTTTCAAGTGCCATTCTATGCCTCCAATAACTTACAATATATAGTGATTATGGCATAAAACAGTCCTAAATTCAACTATCGTAAATCCTGCAAAATCAGATTTATTATTTAAATATAAACATTTTAACTACAAAAACAGGACTACCAGCCTTCTACGAAAATTTTTCTAAAGCCTTAGCTTTATTTTCGTAAAAATCGGTAGTCCTACTTCTATAAAATCATATTAAATACCGCCTAATGCAATAGCTTACTTACTGACTCCACATCATATACAACACCCTTTATATGTTCTACCTCTATCTGATATAAAGCGTGTGCTGCAATATGCTCTGCAGCCTGCTCTAAATCTCTGATACCAGAGGTTCCTTTGTACTTTTCAATAATCATATCTAAAGCATCATCAGTAATTACACACTCCTCTGGCTCCATGTGCATTCTTTTCATAACCTTTGGAAGTGCAAATTTTGTAAATATTGTTTTCTTCTCCTCAAAGGTATAATCAGGTATGTCAATTACTGCAAATCTTGACAATATAGGCGCACTAATAAGAGATTTGTCATTAGCTGTAGCTATAGGATACACACCTACAGTTGGAATCATACACTCCATATAATTGTCTGTAAATCCAAGATTATCAAGGAGTGTAAGCAATACATCTGCTGGATTTCCATTGCCCTTTCCCTTTGTTGCTTTATCTAACTCATTAATAATGAATACCTGCTTAGACTCGCCTGCTGTAGCAAAAGCTTCCATAATAATACCCGGCTTTGCATTAGCATACACACGGGAGCTTCCTGTAAGCTGCTCAGGGTCACTAATTGAGCTCATATCCAAGGTAGTCCAAGGAAGTTTTAGTATTCTGGCAACAGCATAGGCTACCTGGGATTTACCTGTTCCTGCTGGTCCTACTAATAATATTCCGTATGCTGGCAAGGTATTAGTTCTATTTATCTGTATAATAGTTTCTATTATTCTCTGCTTTACCTGCTCCATTCCATACAACTCTTCGTCAAGAATTTTTCTTGCCTCAACAGGGTCTATTGCCTCAAAATAATCATTTTTCCATTGAATATTCATCATAATAGACAAGGCCCTTTGAGCATGGCGTCTTTCCTCTGGAGATACTTCATTGGAACGGGCTACTGCAAGATTTCTTCTTGCCCAAAGTCTGATATTATCCGGCAAAGTCTTTCCTGCACATTCCATAAAGTCAGAAATGCTGGTAAGGCTGGTAAGCTTCATTGCATCTCCTTCCTCATCCTGCTCATCCTCCAGACTTTCCTCTGTAGGTGCATCACTAGCCAGCAATCTTTCAATCATAAACTGTAAAAAACCGTCCTGTGCTGACAAAATATCAGCCCCACTTTTAACAGTTTCACGAATTCTATAAACTGCATAGCCCTCGTCTCTATTTTCACCAGATAATCTAACTGTAATTCTTCTTTGTCCTAACCATTTAATAAGACTAATAAATCTTGCATCCAACTGTAAAATGTCTGCATCAATGCTTCCCTCCTCGTCCTTAAACTGAAAAGCTGTTTTCTTATCCTGATTTAAGAACATTCCTGATGAATGATGCTTCCATTTTCTATTTTTGTTGTCTAAAACCATAATAGGCTTGTCAGCACTGGTGGTGTTTTCACTACTGTATACTGTTGTATATGTACATACAAAATCTTCTGTTTTCTCATTAGAGCTGCTATTAAAATCAAAAACTGGCATATAAATTCTCCTATGTAATTGTCACTTTTTATCTTTTATTTCGCTAGATAGTTTATCACATTTTTTGCAGTTATACATCATTAATTTCTCTTTTTGATCTATGAATCATTAATCTACCTGTTTTTACATCTAATTAACATATTCTTTTTCATATTCTCCTTGAAAATAAATCTTAAATACATTAAAATTTAAGTATGTTTTTTAGTGAAAATAAAATTAATATTTTTGAGGCTTACAATGGATAAATTTATAAAAAAAATGTTCTACAAACAAAGGGAGGACTTTGAAAAATCCTGTGCTGACCGTGAAAAAAAGTACAAAATACCTGAAGGCGTTTTAGTTACTACTGATATTCCATATATTGATGACGGAAACAAAGCTCACAGATTAGACATATATCGTCCCCAAAGCAGAGATAAGGAAATACTTCCTGTTATTGTTAATATTCATGGTGGTGGTCTTTTAATAGGAAACAAGGAGTTTAATCGTTGCTTTTGTGCAATGGCAGCCCTGCAAGGCTTTCTTGTATACAGTATTGAATATAGTCTGGTTCCTGATTGCAATTATTTCAATCAGTTACATGAGGTTGCTGCAGCTATGAATTTTATTAAAAATAGAATTGAAACAGACAAAGGTGACCAAAATCATATATACGGTGTTGCTGATAGTGGTGGAGCAAATCTTTTATTGTATACAGTTGCCCTGCAAAACAACGCTGTAGTATCAAAGGCTTTTAAGGTAAAGCCTTCTCTATTAAAGCTTAACGCTGTAGGCTTTATAAGTGGTATGTTTTACACCACCAAATTTGACAAAATAGGATTATTCCTGCCAAAGTATTTATATGGCAAGAATTACAAAAAGCGTTCCTTTGCTCCTCTCACTAATCCGGAGCATAAGGCTATTGCAGGAAGTCTAGTTCCCTGCTACCTTGTAACCAGCCATAATGACCACCTGCAGCACTACACAATTAATTTTGTAAAAGCCCTGGACAAATACAATATACCTTACAAACTGGATAACTACGGCAAAAACCCTAAGCTTACCCACGCCTTTAGTGTTTTTGAGCCTTTCTATAAGGAAAGCACCGACACAATTATTTCAATGACTGATTTCTTTAGAAAATATTAAGCCACATTAGCTTGTGCCTTAAGTCTGGCAATCAGCAGAAATGGAGTTTACTATGAAATACGATGAAAATGTTTTTAAAGCAAAGGCAAATATAAAATCCAGACGAATATGGCTTATATTTGCAATATTATTAAGTGCAAACTATGGCTCTGATGTTTCTAACAAGCTTTATCCAGCCGTACAATACATAATATTTTTAGCATTATGCTGGATACCTTTTTTTGTTGGAGAAATTCTCCTCAAGGTGAAAGGAAAGGCAACTGATTCCTACCGGCTAAACCTGGTAATAGGCTACGGATTTTTCTATACCTTTGTGTTATGCACTACTGAATCCCCTATTGCCTTTACATACATACTTCCTGTTACAAGCCTGCTTGTAATCTACAAAAACAAAAAATTTATGATTCGCTGTGGTATTGCTAATACTATTTCTATTATTGCCAGTGCTGTCTATCGTGGTGCAATACTTGGTTTCAGTTCAGCAAATGACATGAAAAATTACCAACTACAGGTTTCTTGTATTATATTATGTTACATATGCTATGTTATGTCCATCAGGCATCTTAATGAATCTGATGGTGCTCTCAATGACAGTATAAAATCAGACCTTCACCGAGTTATTACAACTGTAGAAAAGGTTAAAACAGCCAGCAACACTATTATCAACGGTATTACTGTAGTCAGAGAGCTTGCTACCGAAAATAAGCACGGCTCTGATTTAGTCCTTTTAGGTATGAATGAGCTTACTGACAACAACAACAAGCTTCAGGAGCATACCTCTTCCTCTTTAGATATGACAACAGATATTAATTCACAGGTAGAAAATGTTGTTTCTATGATTAATGAAATGGTTACTCTTACTGATGAATCTATAGAGCATGCAAAAACCAGTTCCCTAGACCTAGAGAGTCTGGTGCAGACTACCCGCACTATGTCAGTTCTGTCAAGTGAAGTAGAGAAGGTGCTTCACGAATTTACCTTAGAGTTTAAAAAGGTCAAAGAGGAAACCAGCACCATTGATAATATTTCCAGTCAGACTACTCTCCTTGCTCTTAATGCTTCTATTGAAGCTGCACACGCAGGTGAATCTGGCAAAGGCTTTGCAGTTGTTGCTGAGCAAATAAGAACACTTAGTACAGAAACCAAAAGCTCTTCTGGAATGATTCAGGATGCCCTTACCCGATTAGATGAAATTTCAGCTAAGATGACAGCATCTATTAGTGAAACACTACAGCTTATTCAATTAACACTTGAAAAGGTAACCCAGACAGGTAATAATGTAGAAAAAATCACCTCAGACTCATTACAGCTTGGCGAACATATTCAGGTTATAGACAATGCTATTAAGGATGTTGAAGTTTCAAATGGTCAGCTTGTAAATAATATGCAGCAGGTGTCTAATATTGTTTCCACTATGACCACCTGCATTGATGAGTCTGATGAGATCAGCAGGCGAATGGTTAGCAAATACGGTGAGAGTGCTTCCAACATCAACAGTATTGAAAATGTAATACAGGCTCTTATGTGTGAGTTAGGTGTAGGTGGCTTTATGGGCATAAACGATATTAAGCCGGGAATGAAGCTGAGTATTTCCTTAAATTCCTCTGAAAATGAAGATGACAAGCATCACGGTACTCTTATAGAACATGATGATAAGAACATCCATGTATCCTTTGAAAGCCCTGTTAATATTGGAAAGCAAGCAACTGTATCCACACAGGTTACTGTAGGAAATGTAATATATAGCTGGGATAATGTTACCATTACTCCTCTGAAAGAAAAGAATACCTACAACCTATACATTACCTCAATGCCTTATATTTACAATCGTCGTAAATATCCTCGTATTGATACAACTAACACCTGCCGTATTACTGTTAAAAGTACTAATGAAGTCTTTAGCGGCAGACTGGATAATCTTAGTGCTAATGGATTTTCTATTTTATGTAAAAACTCCTTCTTTGCCAATGCAAAGGGCGAGGATGTAACCGTTGCTATTGACAACTTCGCCTTACCAGAACATTCTGTATTAGAGGGAAAGATAATCCGTTGTTCAAATAGTGATAGTATTTATATTATTGGCTGCCAGATGCCAGAGGATAACTACCATATTATGAAGTATGTGGAGTCTGTTTTAAAAAAATAATAGGAAAATTTAGGATTATAAAAATATAGAAGATTTTTTTACTCTGACAATATTAAAAAAGGTGTGAAAATATAGCTTGAAGGCTATACTTTCACATCTTTTTTATACAAAAAATTGCATTGCTATTCCATATAAAATAAATATTACAATGATTATAGTAATTATTACATATATATATGTACTATCCTGTTTTTTATGGTTATATTTGTAATTTTTATTGTAATGTCTGTTATTATAAATTGTATTACTAGCTGTTGCTGTATTATTCATAGTATAAGGTTTTTTAATAATCTCTTTACGCATCCTTCTATACAGTGCTAACGGGTCCTTACCCTCTAATATAATATTGTAAAAAAATCTTAAAAACTTTACATCTATTTCACCACATATACCCTCATCATGAAAAGAATATTCTCCGTGTGCAAATTTGTTTCTTATATGTCTATATTTTTTTAATGTTTTATATACAGACCTCCATTCTTTAACTAATTTAATTCCCTCCTGCCAATTATTCTCCATATCCTGAATATAGGTTGTGATTCCTTTATCACAACCATACATATCACAACACAGCCTATCTAGCTTTGTATACTCCTCAAAAAATTCAATATTGTATTCTTCCATAATTCCTCTACTATTTACAAATGTAAACTCTTAATTATATCTAATTTTATACTGTTTCTTTTTCTATTTTATTTTTGTATTTTTATTTTTATTTTGTACTATTCTTCTCCACAATCTGGTCTACCAGCTCTATTGCTTCCTTTATCATATTATCACAATGCTCCTTCTTTATGCCACCTTTCTGTGCATTTGTTGCTAATAATTTGGCACAATCTGTCATCCCTTCATGATTTTGGGCAATTTTTCTTCTAAATTCATTTAATGCTGCTGGTGAAGTAATTCCCTTCGCCCCTAGCACCATTAGTCCAGCAGTAATCGCACCACAAGTGCTACCACACTTCATACCTCCACCAAAATTGCACCCTATCGAAGCAGCCACATTTTCATCAATTCCTAATTCCTTTGCATACACACGCATTATTGTTTCTGCACAATTATTTACCATAGGTACTTCATTTCTAAGCTTCATTGCTTCATCAATATGTTTATTCATTTTTTCTCCTATCTATTTTGTAAAGTGTTCCTTTGCAAATTCCATATCCTGCACAATTTCCACAGTTCCCAGATATTCCCCTGCTTTATTTCTAACAGCCATATAGGTTACCAGCATAGTTCTTCCATTCTTTTCCATCCATATTGGCACCTTGTCTGCTGTATTATTTTTAAAGCTTTCGATAATTTTTCTAACCTGCACCTCTATTTTAGGCGGATGGCAGGAAAATACCTCTCTATCTATTGCCATTCCTGGTCTTTTAAATACCTTTGGACCTTCATTAAAATATCTGTTAATATCTTCCTTATCAACAAATGTAAGCTCTAGTGGAATTGTATTAAGCATTGCCGATATCTGCTCTATAGTCATATGCCCACCAGCCATAACAATTTCATCATCAAAATTCTTACTTGTACCTTTAAGAAAGCTCTCTGCTTTATCCCATACAACATTTTCAACACCTAGACACTTATTATAGTCCTTTGAATCTCTATAAATTTCGTACCATTCCTCGTCTGCAAAATTTGTTGCACAATTAGGGAACAAAATATTTGCTTCCTTGTATATCATATCATCAATTCTGACAAGCAGCTTATTAAAGTCCTCAAGCCACTTATTGTCAAAATCCTGCTTTTTTGATAACAGCTTAATTTCATCTCTAATCTCGTCATCTACTGTCCACATTACATCAGACGGTCCACTAATACTATACTTTACCTTTAAATGTGGGTAAAGCAAATCCCCTTTTTTCGCATAATGAATGGCTATATCCTGCAGCTTTTCAATAAGGTCGTGGAATTCTTCCTTGTAGTAATCTTTTTTTACATTTTCCCTGCATTTCTTCACTAGCCTTGTAATTTCTTTATTTTCAAGTGAAAATGTATAAAGTGGATGTCCCTTTATTTCTACCAGCTTTGATGTAATAGATAATTTCTCCTGCTTTATAGCACCTGCTGCCTGCCTTTTTGCCTCTACAACCTTTTCCTCTATAGTTTTCCCCTTAAATAAAGCTGCGTGAACATCACACAATTTTTGTACTGTAGCAAGTGGAGTTCCCTCTTTTAATAGCTGCTGCTCTGCCTCCATTATTTCACTAGCGTCAACATTTTCAAATTCCTTTACAAAATCTGCTCTCACCGACTCTAGCTCTTCCTGTGCCTCCAGCCTTTTTAAATATTCCTTTATTTTAGAAACTACATTATCCTGCTCAACTACAAAGCCATTATCCTGTAATTTTTTTATTATCTCCTCCATTGGTATACCCTTTAGCTTTGCACCCTTTGGTATAGTCATAACCTTGCCTACTGATTTTAACATATTTTTTCTGGTTACTTCTACAAAGCCAAGCTCCTCAAATATAGGTACAAGCTCCGGATTTTCCTCTACTAATTGATAAATGGATAATTTTAAATTTATATTCTTCATACTACAAGCCTCACTAATATATTGTTTAATAAATATTTTTTTCCTGCGAAAGAAAAATATTCAAAAATATTTATTTTAAACTATCTAATTTAATCTATATAATATACATAATCCTTTTTTCTTGGTGCTGCTGCCTTTGGTGGCTGTGCTTCGTAGCCTAATACACAGTTTCCAATTCCTTCGTATTCTCCTTCTATTCCCAAATCCTTAAGCAACTGTTTTCCAAACTCAGTTTCAAAAGTTTCTTTTGCTCTGTGAATCCATATATTTCCTAATCCTAAGCTTGTGGCTGCATTTAAAAGATTACCCATAACTAAAGAGCCGTCATAAACATATGTAGGAACGGTTTTATCAGCTAATACAATAAGCACCACTGGTCCACCATAAAATGGGTCAAAATCCTCTGACCAATTAGTATTAAAGCTTCTATTAACCTGTGACAGCTTATCTCTCATTTCTTTATTAGTTACAGCAATAATAATCGGACTTTGCATTCCTTTTCCTGTTGCTGCATAAGTGCCAGCCTCTATTACCTTGTCAATAAGCTCCTTTGGTGGCATTTCTGGTTTAAAGCTTCTACAGCTTCTTCTTTCCTCAAGATTTTTAATTGTTTCGTTCATTACTTCATTTGCCATTTTACCATTGCTCCTTTTCTTAATATTTTTTTCGTTTATATCAAACCTTTAGATATTACTTTAGACATTATCCTCAGAAATATATTCTGTATTAAAGGACATATTAATCTCTGCTATTTCTCGTTTTCCGTTTATATAATCAGCATACATATCCCACAAATCAATGTCACAATCTGATAAGCCGTCATCAACAGGCACCCATGATTTTATTAACGCAATTCGCTCCTCTTTGGTAGTATCTTTAATTAATATGCTCATATAATCACTCCTGTATAAGAATTTCTATTTTAATAATATCACAACTAAGCGGAAGCGGTCCCTACAATAAGGTAACCACCCACATCTCAAGCCCTCTAAAATATTTCCTACTCCACACTCTTTAGCGAGGCCGCCATATCAATCTTCCTTAGCTTAAAGTACATTGTTCCATTTATTATAACCGCAAACAATACGGTCAACAATGCTGCCTCCGTAAAGCTTACAGCACTTATGTCCCTTCCAAACATTACCATATCTACCTCTGCTGTTTCTATTACAAATTTATGCAAAACCGAGCCGAAAAACATTCCCAAAATTATGCCTGCAAGTGTTATGAAGATATTTTCTCTATAAATATATGCGCACACCTCTCCGTCATAAAAGCCTAACACCTTAAGAGTTGCCAGTTCCCTTATTCTTTCGGTTATATTAATGTTGTTCAGGTTGTATAAAACTATAAAGGCCAGTCCTCCTGCTGACACTACCAAGACTACTGTAATAATATCAAGACTTCCTAACATATCATTAAATTTTTCTTTTAATTTGCTTATATAGGTAACTCCTGTAATATTACTGTTTTTCAGTAAATCTGTAACTATAGCTTCTTCATTATCCTTTTTCTCCTCTGTAAGCTTTACATAAACAGAATTATAGGAAGGCTCACCGAAAATCTTCTTATAATATTTCTCTGTCATAAAAATATTGTGATAAACATAATTTTCACATATTTTTTCTACTTTTACCTGATAGCTCTCCACATCAGAAAGCTTAACTGTAAGTGTATCACCTTCTTTTACACCTAGCTTGTTGGCAGTTTTTTCTGCAATTATTACGCCTTCATCCGACAGCTCAAATTCCTTTTTAGTTTTTCTATTTCTAAACACCATAAATTCACTTAAGTCACTACTTTCTTCAAACACATTCAGATAACCAGTATAGCTTTTATCTCCATTTGTAAACTGTACGCTGGTTTCCTGTACTCTGAGGCAATCCTGTATTCCGTTAGTTTTCTTTACAATAGTGCCAACATCATCTGCTTTCTTTATAATTTCCCCATTATTATCATTGCTGGTATTATCACTATTCTCCTGACTACTGTTTTCAGACTTTACACTTAAAACCATATCATATTTTCTAAGCTCACTATATTGTACATTTACAACAGAATTAATAGAGTCCTTTAGTCCAAAGCCTACCAACAACAGTGCCATACAGCCTACTATTCCAAATAATGTCATAAATAAACGCTTCTTATATCTGAACAAATTTCTTATTGTAGACTTTTTGCTGAAATTAAGATGTTTCCATATAAAACCTATTTTTTCTAATAACACTCTTTTGCCTTTTTTAGGTGCTGCTGGCCTCATAAGCATAGCTGGACTTGACGCTAATGAGCTATATATAGAAAATATAGTGGCACCTAATACGCAAATTACTGCTAATAATACTGCACTTACAAAATATCCTGCATTAATCGGTGTAACCATTTCTCCTAAGGTGTACATTATTTCATATGCCTGCATAATAATTTTTGGAAGAATTTTGCTTCCTATATAACCACCTATCAGCCCACCGGAAAGTGTTGCTAATAGTGCATATAATATGTATTTTAATGAAATTTTAAACTTGGAGTAGCCTAAAGCCTTCAAAGTGCCTATTTGATTTCTTTGCTCCTCTACCATTCTCGTCATAGTTGTCAGGGATACAAAGGCTGCTACAAGGAAAAATACCATTGGCACAACCTTTCCTATATTTCCGATTCTTTGAGAATCCTGATCATATTCCACATAGGTTTGTATTGAATTTCTATTAAGCACATAAGTATCCAGCTTGTCCAGTGTTATTCCCTGATAAGCTGCCATTGCTGATAAATCCTCATATCTTTTACTAACAGCCTCCTTAAAAATTTCCTCGATTTTTCCTGTACATTCCTCAACCTTATCGTCATACTCCTCTGAGTAGCTTTCAAGCTGGGTAGTACCATTAAGCAAAACATACATTTCCGAATACTGTTCACTTAAAAAGCAGTCCTTATTAAGTGCTACTAAACCATCTACCTTACCATTACCTATAGTTGCAGTTCCTCTGTCAACTCCCATATAATAGGAATATGTAAAAGTACCTGAAATAGTATACTGCTCATATTTTAAAGTGTCAGTTACACTATTCTCATCTCCTGCTGCAATCGTGACCTTATCTCCAATGTTCATATTCTTGCCTTTTAAATATTTTAAATCCACAAGACATTCTTTATCATTAGAGGGCATTTTGCCGTCAACTAATGTAAGCTTGCATACATTATCATTAATTGACATAACTGTTACTACATTTGTTTTTTCTTCATAATAATTAAGAAAGTTGTAATGATATACTCCTTCTGCATATTTAACACTATCAATATTTTGGATTTTATCCACCTCTGTCTGGTCAATTCCTATAGTAGATAAAATTCTAATATCCAGCAAATTTGTCTGGTCATATAATTTATCTGCCGACAATCGCATATCTGGCTCTGCAGAACGCACTCCTGCATAAAAAGCCACACCCAACGCTACAATTAAAAATATGGAGATAAATCTGCTAAAGCTTTTTCGTATTTCCATATAGAAATCTTTTCTTAATGCTTTCATATAAAAATACCTCCATTACCACTCAATATTTTCTACTGATACAGGTTTTTCATTAATTTTAGTTTCCTCTGCCCTGCCATTTTTTATCTTAATAATTCTATCAGCCATAGGAGCTATTGCCTGATTGTGAGTAATAACAATGACGGTCATTCCCTTTTCTCTACAAGTATCCTGCAAAAGCTTAAGGATAGCCTTTCCTGTATTATAATCCAATGCTCCTGTTGGCTCATCGCATAGAAGTAATTTGGGATTTTTGGCTAAAGCTCTGGCTATAGAAACTCTCTGCTGTTCCCCACCAGATAACTGTGCTGGAAAATTATTCATTCTATCCTTTAATCCAACCTCTTCTAATACCTTTTTTGAATTAAGGGGATTTTTGCTTATTTGATTTGCCAGTTCTACATTCTCCAGAGCAGTAAGATTTGGCACAAGATTATAAAACTGAAATACAAAGCCTATATCATATCTTCTGTATTTAGTCAGCTCTTTCTTAGAATATTTTGAAATGTCCCTGCCATCCACAAGCACACTTCCCGATGTTAATGTATCCATTCCCCCTAAGATATTTAAAACTGTGGTCTTTCCAGCTCCTGAAGGTCCTACAATAACCACAAACTCCCCTTTTTCGATTTCCATATCAATTCCATCACACGCCTTTATTGATATTTCTCCTGATTTATATTCTTTTACTACATTCTCTAATTCAACAAAACTCATATGTGCCACTCCTTTAGGTGCTTTGCTTGTATATGATTAATATTACCTTTATAAGAGTTCATTTTCAACTGATTTTTATAATTTTAAGAGGGTTTTGTTAATTAACTGTTTTTACCACTTTTTAAATGCTTTTGTTTCCTACCTATTTCTGCTTATTTTAAAAGTGTTTTATTTCTTAACAATCTTTACTAATTTTAAAAGTATTTTGGGTTTTAACTGTATTTATTAATTTAAAGAGTTTTTTATTACTTAACTATTTTTTAATTTTGTTTTTTATATTTTATAAATAATAATCCTCCAAATACAATTAACAACACACTTCCTATTAACAGCTCCCACACATATTTAAGCTTGGAAGCCTCAAAGCCTGTATTTATACTAACAATTATAATTATTACTGACATTATTGCCCCTGTAATTCCTCCAAAAAGCAATGAACCAAATCCACGAAATAATCTTTTTTGCGATAATACTCTGTCAAGCTTATTTATTCTTTCATTAATAAGCTCAAAAACTCCAATAAGCATAATTACTGCTGGTATTATTGCAAAAATCATTAATGTAAAGCCTTCTGTAGTCTTAATATATTCTGGCTTTTCCTTAAATATAAGCACTAACACTACACCATAAAGTATCCAGCCTATATTACCTGGGATGTCATATATTATCCAAAGCATATCTGAAATTTTTGTTTTATATGTATGTTTAATGCTGCCAGGAAAAGGAATACATCTATTAACCTCTTTGCAATACTTTTTATAATCGTCCTTGTATAATTCTGTCAGCCATTTCTCCTCTGTACACTTTACAAGAATTGTTAAAAACAACCAGTAAACAACTGGTAATAAAAGCAACAGCATATTATTAGTCAGAAAAATTGCTCCTGTGCATATAAACATTATCCCTGAATAACAAGGATTTCTAACCCATTCATAAATTCCTTCGGTACATAATTTGTTGTTTTTTATATATTTATCAATGCTAATCGCTGCACTAAACCAAACAACTACACCAATTATAATTGCCAAAATGCCAATTATTGTAAAGGCAAGCCTTGTATCTGGAATTTTAAAGCTGTCAATTATTCCTACATTAGCTGCTACACACACTGCAATAGTTAAAAGAATTACTACTACTCCGTAAATAGGTCCTACTCCATACACAGGGAGATGTTCTTTATTTTGTTTCATTATGACACTTCCAATCTTATTTTTATTATTTTTAAATTTTTGTAAATTGACTTATTATGATTATTTATATTTATTTATGCTTACTCTCATTTGTGATTACATATAGCACCTTTTATATTCTGCAAGGCTACACTTTTTTATACTTATTTATGATGCCGCTTATGCTTTGTAAGCTTACATTTATTTGTGCTTACTTATGGCACCTTTATACTCTATAAGTTTGCACTTTTTTGCATTTATTTATGACAACTCTTTATATTCTGCAAACTTGAACTTATTTCTACTTATTTATGGTACCGCTTATGCTTTGTAAACTTACACTTATTTCCACTTACTTATAGCAGCCTTTATTCTTTAAAAGCTTACAATTATATAGACCTATTTATAACATCTCTTTACTCATATATCTGGTTTAATTCTACTCGTATATTTGGTTTAAACCACTTAATATTATTCTACTCTCATTTATGGCTAACATTGTTTAATATCAATTCGCATAAATACTTTATTTTTTCTCAAAAATCAAAATTTTCTGAGTAGACTTTTCTATTATTGATAAGCCGCCAAAAGGCTTTAATATAGGAAACAATTTTACCATTCCTCTTGTAATATTATCATCCTTAACTTTTTTGAAGCCCTCTGCCACATCTCCCAAGTCATCAAAACAATCTGCTCCAAAAACAAATTTTGCACCTGTCTTTTGAATTGATTCTTCAATGTCCTCTTTATTTACCCACTTCTTTGCCAAACACTCCATCATTACTGTTGCATTATCAAAGTTATCTCTAATAATTCCAAGCATTTTTTTATTTTCCTCAGGAGTTAAATACATAGATAAGCCTTCTATAATAAATAACATTTTTCCTTTTGTCTTTATCTCCTTTGCCCACTGTGGGTCTAATACCGAAACTCCCACTGTAGATACTCGACCTGACTCATTGTAAATTTGATTTCTAACCTTAATAGTTTCAGGCAAATCCAAATTGTACCAAGTAAGTTTGCCATTATCCATTCTGTAAAATCTTGTGTCTAAGCCACACGCAATATTTACAACTGTACATTCAGGATTTTTTTCTATGAAATTCTTTACTAACTCATCAAAGACTATTGTTCTTGCAATAACACCATTACTCATAGTGGAGTCATTATGTGCTGACGAAAAATCGTAATCAATTTTATCTACAAGCTCTACTGCCTTTGCATCATAAAATTTATTTCCCTTACTTTTTGAATACTTTGCTCTTGCATAAAAGCTTTGCAGCATAGTTTCAGCAGTTCCGTTTAAATCAACTTTTATTTTCTCTGACATATTAAATTCCTTTAAATGCAATTAGTTAGTTTTTACTAACTAATTATATTTGTGTTGAAAATGATTGTCAATATCAGTGACTATCAAATTTACAAATTTTTATCTTACATACCTTTAATAAATCCATTTCTTATTACTAACAAATTCTATTACTTAAATTAATCTTTTACCTCCTTAGTACCAATCTTAAATGATTCTAAAAAAGTCATACTACTTATGTAATTTTTGAAAGCAAAAACGGATGTGTCAAATATCCGTCTTTTTTTTATTTCAAACAGAGAATAACAACTTAGGAGGAAAACGCATGAAACACTTTAATAACTTTTATAACCTTAATAGTACATATTCAGAACGAATTAAACACACACCTAAAAATAATCCTAGTCGTGGTAATTGGTCAAATGAACGCGGCAATTCTACTTTTATTCCAACACCCAATCAAAAAGAGGTTATTTCAATCTTAAAAAATTTTAATTTAAAGGGAATTGACTATATAAATTGTTGTGTAGATTTTAGTAGAATTAGTTATGCGACACTTTCTATTGAAAATATGAGTACCAAACGATATAAGAATTTCTCTCAATGTTATTACATATGTGCCAATTTATGGAACGAACAGAGCTTTGGCAATTTTAATAATTGGACAAGTCATCTTGTGAAAAATTACATAAAAGGCAATCGCCTTACATGGCACGAATGTAATGATTGCACTACCTGTATTTTAGTACCAACAGCAGTACACGCTTTTTTTACTCATTTAGGTGGAATATCTGAATGTAAACATAAACAAAATACTAATACATAACTTTGTAAACTATTATTCAATTTCATAGCTGTTACAATTAATGACCTGATAATTTATTAGTACAAAATTTTTTGTATTAAAGTATAATTCTCACAGAAGTTTAGTTATTGACACTACTTTCAACAATTGTTAATATTTACAAGTCTTAGGGCTACATTGAGAATAATAAAAAACAGCCTAGAAACGAAATATATTACAACTCATTTCTAGGTTATTTATAACATCTCATCCTACTTGCTAAATAATTTTGTCCTTTGATAACTTTACTACTCCATCTGTTCAAATCATAGTAAACCAAACTATATTTCCCATTATTTTTCTAATTTTTTAATAGAAAACTCACTATTTTTAGTATTCAAATAATTATTTATAATTTCCAATTAGGTGGTAAACCTTTAATTGATTTGTGTCGCCTTTTACACTTCTTACAACATTTCTCAAATTGATTAATAGACTTAACCTTTTTGCATTTTCTGCATTTCTCAAGTTGAGCATCGTACTCCTTTTGATAATTCTCTCTATAGTTCTGTAATTCCAAAAGATTAATTTTTCCAACTATTATTGTTTCGTTTTCCCCTCCCTTAATTTTTAGCACATCTTTATAGTCAGTTTTATATGGTCCTGTTATTCTCGAATCCCCATAAATTGAGGTATTTGCCTGAATAATAATTGCATGTAAATCTCTAGAAGCTGATTCCACTATGCTCGAAAAATAGTTTGTATCCCTATTTAGTTGTGGTACACATAAAAAATCTATATTTCCCTTCATAATAGCTCTTGAAAAAATATCTGTAAATTCAAAACACAATATTGTGCTAAATTTTTCATAGCAATTATCTATTATATAATAATTTTTTTCTTTCGGATCTTCGCATACAAAATTCAATGCTGCCAGTTCTAATTTCTCATCTGGTGCGTAAAAGTTTTTCTCTCTAAAAAGAGGAATTGTATTTTTAAAGCCATATTTTCCGCATGCATTTCCTATTACTGCCACAATATTATACACTCTATCTTCACAATTAATATACTGTAAACCAGTTATCAAAGTAATACCATTCATTTTTAAAAACTTATCAATATCACTAAGCCACAATGATGGCATATAGAATTCAGGAAACACTAAGTACTCAACTTTTTCCTTTTTTGCGATATTTAGTATTTCATACAACTTACGTTTCTTTTCAATTGTCATCCCTTTTTCTGGATGAAGTAAAACTTCCAATACATCTTGTTCCTTTATTTTTGCATTCACTAATCCAAATTTGTTGTTTCTCTCATTTGTATAATTTAATATTTGTAGTTTATTGCAAATAATGTTATTTTCATTCTTTTTAGGTTCTTCTTTTGCAAAAATAGGACTAATCAATCTATCACTTAGTGAATTATATTTTGTATATTTTGAAAATATATCTGAATAGTCTTTTCTTACTAAAGATGAATTACTTCCAACATAAAAAAAGAACGTACAATAATACAATTCACCTAAATGAATAAATCTAGGTGTCCACTGAAGCTTTCTTGAATCCAAACGGAATAACTTTTTTCTCAGTGATAAATCTGATAAAACATCTCCTAAACTCATATTTATTAGTGCAATATTTTCAATACTCTCATCAGTCGAATAATTAATTAGAGGAAATGAAACCATATTATGATTAAGCATATTTGAATATCTTATTTTCTTAGCTAATTCTTTATGTTGTATTTGTTTACCACTATTTAAGTCCAAAGATATTGCTAATGATAATGCTACATCTAATTTTTGAATTAATGAGCTTTGTAATTTCCCCAAAATTACTTTCTTTTTCTCTGAAAGTACTTCTGATTCGCATATAAAATCTAGAGATATATTTTGAATTTCTTTCTTAATTATGCTATAAAATTTGTTTGCTCTTTTTTTATCATGGCACAAAACCATAAGTTCAAATATTGTTCTCCATGTATTTGAAAATTCGATTGCTTGACTTCCTGAATAAAACTTCATTATATCATTTAAATACTTATCAATATTCTTACTATCATAAGTAGTATTTTTTAAATATCTTTTTAGCCCCTCTATAAAAATAGTTGCTTTATAATTGTTACTTTCTAAAAATTCCAGATTTCTTATTTTCCCTGTATTGTCACTAAAACTTGTTGCATAAGCATTGTTATTAAATGATTCATTTAACACATCAACATCGGGAAGTAAATTTGCCTCACTCGAATTCTTTAAAATTTGTTTATAATAAACATCTATCAATACATTGTCATTACCTCTTTCAAACAAAAAACAATTTATTTTTTCATTTTGTAATTTGAGAGATTTTCTTTTTGTAAATTCATATTCATTATCATTGTTACATTTCCTTATTATTCCATTTTTCTGAAGCATACTATCAATTACCATTTCTGAAGTATTTTTGTCCAATCTATTAATTTTCATAACCAACAGCATATCATCTACATATCTGCCATAGTAAAATGGATGCAATTTTTCAACAATATCCTTATCCACACTGCTTAAAATTATTTCTCTAATAACCATAGGACTAATAAGCCCTATAGGCAAAACATATTTATCTTTACACTTCTCTATTCCATGTTTGTATTCACCGACCAAATTTGTATATTTCTTATATACATTCTTCACCACTTTAGTATAGAAATCTATACTTTGATATCTTTTGTCACTACTAAATATACTTTCTAACTCTTCAAAATCAAATTCTACGGAGTAATAAAAGCTTTTCAGGTCCATAGAAAGCATTACAATATTCTCATCTTGACACTTCTCCTTTACTGTGTCCAATGCATTATTTCTCCATTTTGAATAGCATTTATAATATGGTTCAAAACAACGATTTGACTCAAATTCTATCCCTGAAATTAAATCATTATCTGTTTTAAAAACTCCTTTTTTAAAAATTCCCGCATATGAATTATTGAATTCACCATACATTGTAAAATATATTTTTTTAATAAATATTCCCCATAGCATGTCTAAAAGAAGTATTTCTACAGGGGCTTTTATGGAAAAATTGACTTTTGATATTTTTTTATTCTTATCCACACTACCTCTAATTATATTATCATTATTTTCTACATTTATAAATGACTTAGGTAAAACTACAAAATCGATTTGATTAATAAGTTCATTAAAATATTCCATATCTTTCTTATATATTTTTTCTGTCAAAGTTGTGATTATTTCTTCAAATTTATCTGAACTTTCAAACTCTATAATCTGCCGTTTTATATACAAGAGAGTTTTATCATAATAATAATATGTCTTTAATTTTTTATATATACCTTCAATCATGTACTTTATATTATTTAATTCCATTTTAATCTCACTTTCATATACCTAAAAATATCATTCATAATCCCATTATCCATATCTGTCATTGTCATATAAAAATCCATAACACACCAAACCCCTAAATCTGAATAATATAAATTGTTGTAAATAGCACCCTAATTTAACCCAATCTGAAATCGCCAGTAATTTCAATATACAGAAGTTTTTGTATAGATAGAGTCATCTATAAACCCAAATAAAATTACAGTAAACCTAAAACCACTTAAAGGCCTCATAAAACTATCCAACCCATCGCCTAGTAAATATACGCAAGCAATAATCTGTTTTTACAAATGAGTTCTACAACATCATCCTCAATTAATAATTCAACCTAAATGTCCTAATGCTGTTCGTTACACAAATATTACCTATCTCTAAAATCAGAAAATCTTTATATACATTGATTCATTCCATAATTTAATCAAAAATTTCTATATGGATTTTGTATTTAGCGATTACAGCCAATCTTATATGTTTTTTTGAATACAGCAAATCTTTTATAACTCTATCAAAATTCATAGTTATTAAGATTATATGTCGTCTAATAAATTGGAAAAATTATATGAATAATCAAATGTTCTACCAGCATCTCAAGTAGCATAGTTACTTATTATAATTTGCACTAAATCTTTAAAACCAATTTTAGATGTGCTCTATATATTTTTCGTCTTTCACCTTCATTCAATATTTAATTACATAATTTCTTTAATATAATCAATTCCTTATTCCTTTTTCAATTTCTTCTAAAATATGTCGAACTTTCAAAATATAAGATACAACTTCATCATCTGCATCTAATATGTTTATATCCTTCACTAAATTTCCAAATTCTTTTCTTATCCTTATTAACATTTCTGATACACCACTCTGAATTTCTATATATTTCTTTGAATATTTGCCTTCACAATTGTAATCTTTGTAATCTTCATTTATTTTATCTCCCTCTTCATTTTTTTTCTTATTAGTAAAACCACTACTTTCTTCGCAATTTATTATATATATTCCCCTTTCCTGATTTTTACACTTTCCTGTTAATGTAAGAGTTCTAAATGAATTCGAAAACACCCCCTCTGTAATATCTAAATATGGATACTTCTTTCGTATTGCTTTTTTTATATCCAGTGCTTTATGTTCTTGTTTATCGCTTAAAATTTCTAATATTTGTTCTTTGACAATTGTACTTTTACTCATTATTATTTCCCCTTTCTTTGATTTGTTTATTTGTTTATTTGTTTATTTATTTTATTATTATTACCAATATTTTTCAATAATATTTTTTTGACATTTTTCTCACAATTTTCTCCCACAAAACATTACTTAACAAGTATTTTAAATATTTCTAATTTGTCTTTTTTATAAAGGATATCACTATACTATGCAATATATTTACTTATTTTTACTTCTTGATTTTCTTTCAATATCATTAATCTACAGTGCCAGAATATGTTAAATTTTGTTGATAAAATATTACCTTTTTTACACTTTCAGTCATATGTATACATATTGCAGCATTAAAACAAAACACTATCTCCACCAACTATAGAATATTTATAGTCAAATTATAGTTTATACTCCACTACTATCAGTTGACAGCATATAATTCATTGTAACCTTCGTAAGTTTCTCCCTTTCTGATAAACCATAAGCTTTACTGTTAATCTTCAAAAATTTCTGACATCTTCTGTATCCTCTTCCTTAAATCACCTCAACATAACTTTATTACATAATTAACCAATGTCATATTTTCATTTATAACTATTTCATCTCCAGTTCTGACAAATCCACATTTTTCATATAATTGGCAATTTCTTTCTTCCTGCTTGATAGTAGCTGACCACCACTCATTCAGATAAATATCAAAAAATCGCACCAAACTTTCAATGTCTAGTGCGATATCTGTAATACGTATAAAATCTTGAATATAAGTTCTGACTTATTTATATTTTCTCCTTTTACACATTTTTTTATGTTTCATTTATTTTTGTTTCAATTTCTATCACTTAACCAACTAATAATTTCCTGTTCCAATTTACAATTATTTGCCAGCATGAATTCCATAATTTCACCATAGAAGGGAACTTTTAACAATGAATTCGCCTTTACAATATCGTTCTGTTCAAGCGGCTTACAATATTGTCTATAATTTATCAACTGCTTCACATCCATATATAACGGAACAAATGAAATTCCAGTTTTTTCAATCAAATTTTTTAAAATAAAATATCCATCAGGATCAATATCTCCAAAATGAAACCATGAAACGCAACTATTATTTTCTGCTATTTTCTTCAAAAAACTCTGCTTTGCAGTATTGTGGTATCCGCTTAGATAAATAAATGTTGATTTATTATCATTAATTCTGTTATACGAAGTGAGATTTTCAACAGTCACTATTCGATTTGAATTTACTTTTATTATTTCAATTTTAGCAATTGTTTCCGATAAAACAGCTATAGGATTATCTGGTGTTACACTAATAGAAGTCCCATCAGTATGATAAATCTCTACATCTCCTTTAAAAAAAATATATGACGGATTTGAAAAAACTCGATATTCCTCAAGAATTACTTTCTCTTTTTCCTTTTTGTCCAAATTTGATATATCCAATTCTAACTCTCCGTATTCTTCAATTATATTGCAAATACGTGACTTATACCTTTTTTCAAAGAGTTTTGTATCTCCTAGCACTGCTACTGATAATTCACGTTCCATAATGTCACTATTATTTCGAAGTACATATTTTAACAATTTCAAAATATTTATTGCGATGTCAAACGTATACTTAGCATCTTTATAATCATCAAGTCGTTCCATTTGTTTCTTGCAAAATGCATCTATAATATGATGAATTCCTACATATTGTGAGTACATTTCAATTTCTCGTTTACGTTTTTTTGTGATATCTTCTCGGTTCAGTACTGAATATATCTCATTTAATGAATTAGTATTAAGTCCAATTTTAGAAATTACATTAGTGCCTTTTATATAAGTTAAAATCACATACTCAAAATCCATCAAAATTTGCATTTCTCTATTAAAATTATCTACATCATCTTGATCTGTATAATCTCCATTATAATCACAAAATACTTTTTCTGGGCTAATTGCAAAGGTTTGGTTCTTAATATTTTTTCCCTTATATGTAACGCTGTTTTCATACATGTCTAATAACATATTCATCACTTCTATTTGAATTTTACTCAGTTGCAAACTCATCTGATTTCACCAGCCCTTCAACAGCCCATGTATATTTCCCTTTCATACACAAACTTATAGTTGAGTTAATATGTGAACCAATACTATCAATCTTTTCTGGAGGAGCTGCATAAATAACCTGAAACTTATTATCCTCAAAAAACTTAACCATTTGCTCAATTCTTTCCCTAGAAAGAGCTGAAAAAGCCTCATCTATAAATGCCAATCTTGCACATGATACATTCTTAGGATAACATTGCAACAAACTGGCTGCAAGAATAATAAAATATGGCGTTTGTTTTTCACCATTACTTGCTGACCCTTGTTTTTTTGATAAATCTGCTGCTATCTCCTCTCCACCCTGCTTTGACAGTATACGCATATCATACTTGAAATACTTCCGATAGTCTGTGTAATCTTCCTCATTTTCTTCCTCTAATATAGTATCCATAAATTGCCTCATGTTGTATTCCATTTCTTCATCATTCTGATTCATAGCACGATACATATCCATAGACCCCATATAACTCTCAAGCTTTTTACATAAATCAAAAAACACCTTCCTATCTGGTTTTTCTAACATCTTAAATTGATAGGTATCCTTTCCAAACGGAATATCTTTAAGTACTTTATTTATTTCATTAATTTCTTCTTTTGCTTCTCTAATAGCTTCATTTATCTCTGCCACAAAATCAACCATAAAAGCATTTTCTAGTACGTGTTGCTGTTCCTCCAATTTTTGCTTTGCCTCCTCAATTTTTATATTTGCAATATCCCTATATTGTTCCCTAAATAAAGAAATAAATCCTACACCATATTTTTCATCACTTTGTCCTATAATATGCCAATACTTACGTTGTTCATTTTCCAAAATCCTTGTTATGCTTTCCTTTTCTCCTCGAACATTTTCGACATTTTTGGATGTCATAACGCGTGCACTATCACTCTTTATTCGAAGTTTGTCATATAATTCAACCATTTCTTTTCTCAATTCTAATCTTTGTAAAATGGAATTATCATAATCATACTTAGCTTTTTCAATTTTTTGCTCAGTTTCATCATACTTATCAATACTATCCTGTATACACTTTTCACATAATTTAATTTCACTATTTACATCTGAAAACTGACCATCTACTTCCTTATATTCCTTATCTGCACTTACTTTTTCTTGTAGTGCAGCAGCAAATCCTGGAGTATTTTCTATTTTTGTTAATTCTGCCTCTTTGTTACATTTTTCTTTCATTTTATCATCAATGCATTTTTGAGCATCAAATACATACCTTGTTTCATCCCAGTTAACCTCTTCAATATCAACTATATATTTGCTAAGTATCTTTAAAGCCTCTATTGATTTTTTTTCTTCTTTTTCAAGAATATTTTTGTCTGATAATGCTTTCTTAAGTTGTTGCTTAATTGCATCTTTCCCCATAAATATCTGTGTCCTTTGCAAGTTCATACAGCTCATTGTAAAACTCTTAGTCAATGTTCCATCAATCATTAATCCGCCTTTTGGATATTGATGTAATTCTTGAACATCATTGCACAGATGAATTCCATTCAAAAGATAATTTGCATATCTTCTTCCATATTCATTAGGAATATCAAGCATTGAAGCAGCAGAACCTGGTATTATATCTGCTTTAGGTAATTTGTCAGTAATTACAACTTTAATATCTCTTAATTGATGTTCATGAACAATCTCCATTACCTGGTCACAGTACTGCCCATCTACTATAATATCAAACCTCTTTTTTCCTAAAAATGTCTCAATGGCTAATTGCCAATCCTCATTAACATTTTGAACCAACTCTGCAAATAACCTTACATCTGTTTGAATATTTTGTTTTGCAAGCTCTGACTTTATTATTTGCTTAGCATTTTCATATTTTCTTTCAAAAGGAAGGATATCTGACTCTAACCTAGATATTTTTTCTTGTATTTCTTCTAGTTCTTTTTTTATGACCTCTATTCGATCTGAAATGTGTACATTATCTATTTGATACTTTGTCTTTTTTTCACTAACTATTTTTTTTAATTTTATAAACGCTACAAATTTTTCATCAACATTAAAAGTAGTAGAAGAAATAGTCTCAATAACTGCAATATCTTTTTCAGTCAATTCATCATCTACCTCTAACCAATCCATAATTCCTAGAATTCTTATTTCCAACGATTGTAACTTTTCTAACTCTTTTTTATATTTCTCAATATCTTTTTTTATTGCAGAAATACTAATTTCTAATGACTTGGTTATTTCCTCGATATTATGTAATAATTCATTCTTTTCAGCATTTATTTTTCTATCTAACGCATTATTTCTCCTCTCAGTCAAATCTTCTAGCCGATTCTGTAATTGATTTAGTTTTGCTTTATCAATATTAATTTTCTCTCCCAACTGAACTCTGTGTTCTTGATGCCACTTCATTTCTTGATATAACAATAGGATTCGTCTTATCTCATATTTTCGCTCCGAAGCTTCATAAGCTTCTATTTTTGCTTGTACAACCTCCAATTGTTTCTTGCCATTTGCCAATTCTTCATATACTTTTTTTGCATCATTATAGTGATTTCGATGTTCCCTAATATCATTCATTGAACGAATATGATGTTCATCTAAAACACATTCCTGAATAAATTTATCAATATTGTTCTCTGGATTGAAAGCCATCATTTTCACAAGTTTAGCTCTATACTTTTCGACTCCACAACGAAGTCCTAGTACTCTCAACACTTGCTCAGTACCCTTATCGCGATTCATAAACTCACCTGATGGGACTTTCTTTCCCTTTACTGTCAATTCATGGCGAGGATATACTGTTACTTCTTTCTCTTTTACTGTATAAAATCTACAATCATCAATCCTAGTATCTTTAAAAACAAACCATTTTTTTATGTTACTTGTTTCATTAACATATTCAATACATACCCCCACTACCAAATATTGTTTTTCTAAGGGAGCCCAAAACTCCATGGCAATATAAGATGTCACTTCGCCTTCACGTATAAATCTATTTTTTCCTTCACTCTTCGTATCTCCACGAACATAAGAAACTACATTTCTATCTCTGTCTAATGCAGCCTTATTAAACTGAGTATTACCCGTTAGCATGTAGGTCATTGCATCCAATATCGTAGATTTACCACTTCCATTGACCCCTGTAAACAAAGTTGAACCCTCCAAAGCAATAGGTACATTTGAAAATCTTGACCAATTAACCAATAAAAGCTTTGTTGCACTTTTTCTACTGTTTTCATTCAATATTATCTGTTTGTTCATCCACATCCTCCTCCATACTATCTTTTCCAGCTAACACAACTTCTACAACTTCTTTTACAAACCTTTCAAATTCATTAGTATCTAAAGCAAATTGCAATGATGGATACAAAATGATTTTACAATCTATATCTCCAACATTTCCTTCAATATCCATTAAACTATAATTTTTCAATACTTTAAAAATGTTTCCTAAAGCCGTCTTATTTACCATATCTCTTGCATCATACTTTTCTAATTCGTAAATTAAATCGGATACTCCAATTGGAATTACCGAGTACAACGTCCCTTCTCTTATTTTCGACACATAAAGCAACCATAGACAACACAACACGATTGTTTCTTCTTTAGTGAAACGATACCTATTTGACTGTAATTTATCCTTATCTCCTATTACCGAACAATTATCAAGCATAACAACACCATTATCTTTATCACACTTAACTTCAAATCCCATAAAAGAAAAATAATTTATAAATTCATCTATATGATGAACAATAAAAAAATAATGCTTCCTATCCTCTTGCTTATCTCTAACTATAAATGTTCTTCTTAACATTTTTCTGCAACAATTTTGAAACATTAACTTGTCCGAAGATGTAAAATCATCCCAAGCTTCTACAATATTCATATCATACCTCCAATATTTTAAACGATCTTAAAACCATTTTTCCAGCCTCAAAGTATCCTTCTCCTATTTCAACCTTAAATCCATTTTCTTCTGCATATGCTACAGCTGACAAAATCATTAACAAATCTTCTTTTATATCAAGTGGAACCTCGTCGCTTGATAATTCACGTCTATTTCCAATTAATGTTTTTAAGTACTGCTTTGTTATCTTTTTTGAATACGGATTTCTAGCCTCTTTCTCATATACCTTTTTAATGTTATATAAATCCTCATCAGTGAGAGTTTCTATTTCAGTCACCAATTGTTTTCTTACCCTGTTTTTATTTTGTGGCATTCGAATTGATTGAACATCAATGTATCTGTTTTGATTTATTCTGATCATCTCAACCATTTCATCTGGTAATTCTTCTTTCAGTTCCACTTCACCCATCATATCCAAGATATACTTTAATGTTCTCTCAACATTTCCACGCATATCAACTTCATGATTTTTTAAATACCTTAATCTTCCTAGCGCCATTGTTATATAGAGATTAAGTTTATGCTTAATATCTGCAATAATTTTCAAATAATCATCCTTCAAAAACTTTTTGATTGTGTCAAACATTAAATTTATTTTTTCTTTCGCTTCCCTCTCCTCAATATCTTCTTCATTAACACATCCGATTGTAATTAATTCATACATTTCATCATCATTTTGCATCTGTTCCAACATATTTATAATCTTACCACGATATATGTGAATGTTATTCTGCGGTTTAGTTAATCTAGCATACTCCTTAATAAAATCCCCATCACAATAAGCAATAATATTTTCTGTTAAACTCTCATATGAAATCTCTTTCATTAACTTTTCAATTGTTTTACGAATATATGTAGACATTTTCTTAAGTGATTTTGAAAGTGATTTTGCATTTTTATATACATTTTTTAACGCACCTACATATGGATCCCCATTCCATTGCTCTCGATTCAATAGAGTATTATAAATATTATACATGTAACTTGAGAGTTCCTCTCTTTCTGGTCGCTCTAAACGCATCAATAATTCCGCCAACACAACTCCCTGCTCCGTTATAATTATATATTTTTCGAATGTTGACTCATCGAATTCTTCTTCCAGCCATCCTACATCTTTACTTGTAAATCTTCTTAGATAATCACTTGAGATTTCTTGATAACTCTTATTAGATATGTCATTGTCTGACATAAACTCCTCAGAGTGTTCTGAAATATAGTATGCCATTTCATCCCGCAGTATATTTCTCTTTATTCTATATGATATCTCATTATCATATTGTTCGTATATGAATTGAAGCAAAGCAGCATTAGTTCTATAATTACTATTACTTGATAATGGATTAAAAAAATTATTTGGAATAATATCAAAAACACTGACCACTAAACCACCTTCTCTCTTCACTATTAATCTTTTACTTTTTCCTAGCTTTATCCGTTGCTCTTTATAACAAATTAATTAATCTCAAAACCATTTTTCAAATATCTTCTTGCTACACGTCCGTTTCCTTCAACATCAACAATTTTTCTCTTTTCATAGTCTGAAGAATATTTACACCTCTTTTGGCTGTTACCAAATCCACATTTACATACAGCAATTGAGTATAATTTTATCCAAAATTTTTCCATATAGGTATACTTTCATATGTTCATAATCACTTAAGTCAAACCTTGGTAAGAAAGCCTCTTTTCTTTCTGTATTTGATATATCTTTAGTATTCCCATAAAATTTATATCAATCCTATACACATTAACCATTACTCTACATAATATACTTTTCATTTCTAATTTTATAGTATACTCTATCACCTGCTAACAATAAAGTCATATCAAAATACTCTTATGTCTTTACTATTCCATTACCATTAGTAAAGTTCTTGTTATTACCAGTATAAATACATCAAAAAATATAAAGTTTATTTCCTTTAATTAGGCTTCCTTATCCAGCCTCTCTACACTACTCATCCTTACTCGAACTCGGCAGGTTGACCCTTGTTTAAAATATGCCACTATTTTACCTAATTTACGCATTTTATTTTGACTATCTGATTTTCTATTATCAAAGTATTGTTATGAGTATTGTAAGACATTAACACATAAAAATCAATAATCGAATGTTATTTTTCCTTCAGTACATTTTAAACCACCTTTTTTATAATGTTTCTCTCCTCTTGTCATTATTATCCTCCTACTAATTTTGTATGGTCTCTTGGCTTTAGTCTTCTATAATCTCTGCCCCTGCTTTCATCTGTTCCACAAATATGTATATTCAGTTTTCCATCCATAAGCAACTTGTTATTCCTAACACAAAAAATCCAGTATTTCCAAATTCTATTTACATTATGGCGTCTTAGACCCTGTTACCACATCTTTGCTTTTGTCCGCTAATATGATTTTTGATATGAATTACCTTATTCACCCAATCAATACATGTATGTGTTATACATAACATTTTCCATAATCGTAATTCACGCCAGTAAAGTATCTGAAATACACAATAAAACATATGTTTATCCTTTACCTACACTATAAATTGCAAATATCTCTCTTTTGTCCAGAAAGCCATTTCTGCAGTTGTTCTCTCTATTGATGTCATATCGTAAATATTTTGACATATAATTCAGCTTATTCAATCTCCACATTTGTAGAATTGCAAATATAATTTATGGTGCACATTACAATTCGCTTAATTATTGATGTTAATATTTGTTCTTACCCTAATGCAAAGCTAGGGTAAAATTTTTGTAGGAAAATTAAATAAAATAAAGAAGAAGCACCTGTTTCTATGTTAAGATAAGTTAACCGACAAAATCCAAAGAAAGAGGTGCTTCTATGATTAACAGTATACAACATTTTCAACAGAATGGGGTAAAAAGATTATTAAAAATTTTCGAGGAATACAGGAAAGACTTAACGAAGATGGCAGAGATGGTCTACGGAGTTACCAAAGAGGTGACAAATTTAGGATTGTACTGGTCAAGCTTTTTTGTAACACTTTGTTCGATAAATACCTATATGTAACGAGCTTCCATTGGCGTCAAATAATTATTGTATGAATGAGGGCGAACATAGTTGTACCAATTTATGTATTTCATAGTTAGTTCATCCATCATCTCTACATTTGAAAATGAAGTTATGTTATAAAAGTTGCTTTTGAAAGTGTTATAAAATCTTTCCATGGGAGCATTATCATAAGGACAGCCAGCCTTACTCATACTTTGTGCTATATTATTCTCTTTGCAAAAATTTACAAATTCCCATGAAGTAAACTGTCCCCCCTGGTCTGAATGCAAAATCACTTTAGGGTAGTTTTCCTTTTCAAGAGCTGTCTTCAGAGTGCTTATTGCCAAATCAGTGTTGATATAATCACTGTTTAACGAAGCGACAGCTGACCTGTCATACAAATCAATAATTGAACAGTTGTATCTGAATTTTACATTTGGCTGGCGCATATATGTGAAGTCTGTGCACCATACTTTGTTCTTGCAGTCGATAGTAAAATTCTGATTTAAGAGATTGTCAAAGATTTTATTCTTTTTGCCAGTCTTGTAACCTGGCTTAGAATGCATAATTACTGCACAAAGATTCAATTCCTTGTTCATATATTTATGCATTGTGGTATTGCTTAACTCATAGCCATATCGTTTGATAAAAATGCGCATAGCCCTATAGCCTATAACACGATTGTTGTTGTAATAAACATACTTTATAAACTCAAAGATATGTGCTAAGCGTTCACGATATTTTCGCTTTGCATCTTTTTTGTAGTTGTAATAACAATTAGGACTAATGCCAAACTTCTGGCATAGCCATCTTAAACCAAATATATTTTTATTGTCATCGATGAATCGATATACCACTAATCGATT
>OIZX01000127.1_pt1 | contig 59677 bp, 57 predicted proteins | sample 1588621 | NCBI WGS metagenome assembly OIZX01 (sample SAMN03283276) | human gut metagenome | biome: human-associated habitat; material: feces | host: Homo sapiens | place: Peru | collected 2012 | reverse complement strand
CCTCGTGTAGGTACTATACTTTCATGGCCACGCAATGTGGAGATGTTCGGTGGGCATAATACGATTATGGATAACCTGATGAATTTGGAGATGCTGTTTTGGGCAGCTAAGAATGGTGGTGTTGTTAATGCTTGATTATGTGCCGTTTTACAAACATTCACTCAGCAGTGCAAGACATTGCTGTGAAGTTGATAAATGGCGTGAAAGCCATAAAGCAAATATGGATTGTGCAACAGCCATTAAAAATATAATTGGTGATAATTTTAATGATAATCATTTTAATTCAGATTGTGTAAATGCAGTTATTAAGGAATTCGGTTTTGACCGTGTAAATTTTATTTTACGATATAACTTGAAAAAGGCACAGCATGATACAAGATATTCAGCAGAAAACAGAGAATGGGGCAAAGGTTTATGTGCTCCTGACAGCAATATGCGAACAGAGTATCTTATAAATGAGCATCCGGTGTTAATAAATGCTTTTATCGACAGAACAAGAAACGAGTGGGGCAAACTCAATCTTTATGACAGTTCACATTGTGATGATAAGACAGGTGTTGACCTTGAGGGAAAGGTACTTGTTATAAGTCCGACAAGATTGAATGATAAGTATAAGACACCTGAGGATCAGTTGTTTATTGCAACAGATGGTTTTGGTTGTTCACCTTCTGCAAGCGGCAGAGCGGTATATGGATATTTTCTTAAAGATAATGAGGAATGCCGTTGGGACAGAAATGATTTTATCGGTATTCTGAAAGATGAATTCTTGCCTGATTGGGCAAAAGAAAAACTGAATATCTCAGATGATACTGCCGAGTCTGTAGAGGACAGCGGTATTTCTATGTCATAAGGAGTGTGATATATGAGAGTTGTAATCGTTGAACCCGGTAAGGCTGCTTATGAAAGTGAAATCGAAAATTCACTTAATGCAGAACAAGAAATTGTCGGTGGATATATTGAAGTCGTATATAATGACGATGATACAATCATCATTTGTAATGAAGAAGGCAAACTGCAAGGCTTAAAAGGAAATCGTCATCTTGACAACGGCACTTCTATTATAGCAGGAACATTCTTTATTGTTGGTGACGGCGGAGAAGATTTCAGATCATTAACGGATGAAGAAACAGAAAAGTATTTACACAAGTATGCTCAGCCCGAAGAAATATCAGATGAAGAAGTTGAGTCTGATATGGGCTGTGCAATGTATTTTATGTAAAAATGGAGGGTAGTAATTATGGCAGCAACCAATAACAAAGCAAAAACGAACAAGATGAAAACACCATATATCAAAGCATCAATTGACAGACTTACAGACGGAAATACAAGTCTCAAAGCATATGCTTCTGCAACAATCGGCGGTTCATTTGTAATTACAGGAATCAAAGTGTGCGATGGTAAAAACGGTTTGTTTGCACAGATGCCTACTCGTTCTTATACCGATAAGAACGGCAAGGTGCAGTATCCCGAAACCTTTTATCCGATAACTGCCCAGGCTCGTGAAAATCTTAATAAAGCAGTTGTCAATGCCTACGAAAATGAAATTTCACAGGCACAGGATGATGGCGAAGATTTTGAAGAGATTGCTGATGAAGATGAAGGGCTTTCGCCCTCTATGTAAAAATGTCTGGACATTCGAATTCGTTTGAATATACTGTGTGTTTGAAAGGAGTCGATTATATGACTAAAACTAAATCAATTATTTTATGTCTTGTAATTCTGATTGTAATCTTTTCAGGATGCAGTAAACAGGAAACAATTTCAAAATCCGAATTGCAGACAAGCACAACTAATGCAATAATAAATAAAATCACAGCAGAGCAAGAAACATCAGAATCTAAAACTACCACGCAGAAAAGTGATAATTTAGAAATAACTGTTGCAAACAAAACAAAACCCGCTGAACAAAAATCAGCAGATCAGACTACAACGAAAAAATTTACTACAACGCAGAAACAGACCACTACTCAAAAGCAGAATTCGGCTCAGAGTCAGACAACAACAAGGAAAGTCACTACTACTCAAAAGCAGAATGTTACGCAGAAACAGACAACCACTAAAAAGGAAACAACTACTGCTAAGCAGAATAAACTCTCCAAAAGTGATGTTGATTGGGTACAGTCACAGGCTCATTCATATATCAAGAGTAAGGGTATGTCTGTTAACAGCAGTGTAGAAAGTTTTTCCTACAGAATCTCATCAGGTAATTATGCAGACAGAAACAAACTGTTATCCAATCTCAAAGATACTATTGATTATGAATATTCTGAGTGTATGAGTTCAGGCTGGAAAAATGTTGATATGTATGTCAGTGTAACTTCTGATGGTGATGGAGATTATTGGCTTGTAGTTATGTATGGTTAAATAAAATATATCAGCAAAAAGGCATCGGTTAATCCGATGCCTTTTTTGTTGTAAATTACAGGAGAAAATTATGAAAAAATTGAAAAAACCACTTGTGTTTCTTATGATTTTAACAATCATAAGTTCAATGTTTGTTCCGATAATGGCAACGGCTTCATCAGTTAGCGAAACAACACTGAATATCAGAACAAGCACGAAATATAAGTATATGAACAATTGGGCATATCCTAATAGCAGAAACGGCATACACCTTGCCACAGTTGCCGAAGGTAAGTACAAAGGCGAGCCTGCCTATTGTATTGAATTCGGAAAAGATATGGGTGATGACGGTCAGTTTGAAAATATAAAGGATATTGACAAAGTCCCTACATGGGAAGAATTTAATGCAAATCAGAAATCAGGCATCACAAGGGCAACTATATACGGCTATCCTAATTTCACTTATGGAGTGTCCGCCGAAGCTGCTCAGGTTGCTACGCAGTTTGTTGTATGGGAATATTCGCAAGGATACAGAACATCAGCAGACGGAAATAACCCTACTGCCGGTCTTAACGGCTCAAATTCAAAGATTAATAATGCAATCAAGAATGCCGGTTTTGATGTAAGACAGCAATATTATAAATCAGGTGTATTAGAATACTCTGATGTTGAAACTGCATATAAAGGAATTCTTAATGGTATTAAAAATCACAGAGTAATACCGAGCTTTAACAAAGATACTGTTGAGCTTAGCTGGAACAGTAAAAATGAACGATTTGAAGCGAGTATCAAAGATACCAACAATGTTTTATCTTTATATGAAATCAGTTCATATAATTCATCTCTTAAATTTTCCAAATCAGGGAATACCCTTACCGTTTACACTACTAATGTTCTTAATTCGTCAGCAGAGGTTAAAATGAATAAAACCTGTGCAAAGGTTGGTGCAGACATAGGTTTTGTTCCGCCGAATCAGAATTACAACCAATCATTAGTCGGCAGACTGACTGATCCTGTGTCAGCATCATTTACTGTTAAAACTGCTGTCGGCAATCTTAAAATCAGCAAAACATCAGAGGATGAGATTATTAAAAATATTCCCTTTACTGTTAAAGGCAATGGCAAGACCTACAATCTCACAACAGATGCAAACGGCAACGCAGAACTGAAAAATATCCCTGTTGGAACTTATCAGGTGTATGAAGAAGATATTCTTCGTTATGTAAAACAGACAACACAAACTGTAACAGTAACTAACGGAAATACTGCTATAGTATCCTTTAATAACAAACTCAAAAAATTCAGAGTTAATGTAGTTAAGTCAGATATTGAAAAAGGCAATGCACAAGGTGATGCAAAGCTCAGCGGTGCTAAGTATGGAATCTACAAAGGCAATCAGTTAATCGACACATATACAACAGATGAAAATGCATCTTTCACAACTAAGTATTATATATGCGATACAAATTGGACTATCAGAGAAATATCTGCAAGTGAGGGTTATCTTGTTAATGATGAAGTTTATAAGGTCGGTGCTGATCCGAAATTGTATACAGTTGAGTATAACGAATGTAAAAACGCTGTAACCGAACAGGTAATCAAGGGTAAAATTGCAATTATTAAGCATACTGATGACGGCTCAACACAGATTGAAACGCCTGAAAAGGGTGCTGAATTTCAGGTGTATTTGAAATCTGCAGGTTCTTTTGTAAATGCAGATAAGGATGAAAAAGATACAATTATCTGTGATGAGGATGGCTTTGCTTCTACCAAGTTAATGCCATATGGTGTTTATACTGTCCATCAGACAAAAGGCTGGGAAGGCAGAGAGAAAATCAAGGACTTTGATGTGTTCATTGATACAGATATGAAAGAATACAAGTTCCTGATAAATAATTCTAATTTTGAAAGTTATCTCAAGGTTGTAAAACTTGATAAAGAAACCAATAAGCAGATTGCCTATAAAGGTGCAGGATTTGAGATTTATGATAGTAATAACCACAGAGTATCAATGCAGTTCACTTATCCCGAAGTAACGGAAATTCATACTTTCTATACAAATTCAGAGGGATATTTGATTACACCTGAAAAACTGCCATATGGTGATTACACGCTTAAAGAGGTACAAGCACCATACGGATATGTACTTGATTCAACACCAATTCCGTTTACGATAACACAGGAGAATTCGTCTACTGATACGGGCGTAACTGTTGTAAAGGTAAAGGCAAGAGATATGGCACAGAAAGGTGTTATTGAAATTACCAAGTCAGGTGAAATATTCAAATCTGTAAATGAGAAAGAGGGTATTTATACTCCGATTTATGAAAACGGCAATCTTGCAAATGCAGTATTTGAAATTTATGCTGCTGAAGATATCGTAACTCTTGACGGTACAACAAGATGTTATAAGGATGAAAAGATTGACGAAATTACCACAGATAAAAACGGTATTGCTAAATCTAAAGAGTTATATCTCGGTAAATACACTGTAATTGAAAAGACTGCACCAAACGGCTTTGTGAATGCAAATGAGCAGTACGATGTTGAATTAACTTATGCAGGACAGAATGTATCCGTAACATCAACTGCACTTTCTGTTTACAATGACAGGCAAAAGGTGTCCGTTTCACTGTTAAAAGAATTATCTAAAGATGAACGCTTCAAACTCGGTATGAATGATGAAATTCTTTCAGTACAGTTTGGTATTTATGCAGATGAGGATATTACGGCTGCTGACGGTTCTGTTATTCCGAAAGATGCTTTAATCACTTATGGCAACTGTGATGAAAACGGAAAACTAACATTTAACTGCGACCTTCCTATCGGCTTTAAGTGGTATGCAAAGGAAATCGCAACAGATAATCATTATATCCTCTCCGATACAAAGTATGAATTTACAACAGAATATCAGGGACAAGATGTTGAGACAATTAATATTGATTTGAACAACGGCGAACCTATTGTAAATGATTTAATTTACGGCACAGTCAAAGGCTTAAAAATTGACCGAGAAACAGAAAAAGCAATCAAAGGGGCTTTATTCGGACTGTTCAAATCTGACACAACTGAATACACAGAAACAAATGCCATTCTTACTGCTAAATCAGATGAGAACGGCATTTTTGTTTTTGATAATATTCCATTCGGTGATTGGATTGTAAAGGAACTACAGCCAGCCGAAAACTATCTGCCGAGTGATGATATTCACCACATTACTGTAACTGACAATGAACAGATTATTGAAATCACAGCAGTAAATGACAAAATACCTGAACTGAAAACTACTGCAACGATTAACGGTAAAAAGGAAGTTACGGCAAAGGGAGAAATTACGATTGATGATGTGGTTGAATACAAGCATCTTGTACCCGGCAAGGAATACAAGATTGTAGGCACGCTTATGGATAAATCCACAGGCAAGCCATTTGAAATTGACGGAAAAGACGTTACAAGCGAAGTAACATTCACACCCGAAAAAAGCAACGGCAAGGTAACTGTATTATTTACCTTTGATTCCAAGTATATCAAGTCCGATACTGATATTGTAGTCTTTGAATCATTATATAAAGACGGCAATGAGCTTGCTATTCACGCAGATATTGAAGATGAAGGTCAGACCGTTACAATAAATGTTCCTGCACCTAAAAAGCCGTCTACTCCTAAGACCGGGGACGAGAGAAACTACGGCTTTTGGATTGGTCTTGGATGTATTGCTGTAGGCGGTATTGTTGCCGGTGTTATTCTCAAGATTAAGTCAAAGAAAGACGAGGATGAAGAATAATGGAAAAAGCATATATCTGCAGCCCTCTCTCCGGGAACGAAAAGAAAAATATCAATAATGCCATTGCCTATGCAAAATTTGTTTATCACAGATGTGAAATGATACCGATTGTATCACATTTTTATGCTTTGATTTTTGATGATGCAGATAAAGTTGAAAGAGAAATCGGCATATCAATCGGACTCGGACAGATACTTGATTCCGAGCATGTCTGGGTATTCGGAAATACCATTACTGAAGGAATGGGAGAAGAAATCCGAAAGGCAATGGCTCTGAAAAGGACCATTCACTACATTGATGATTATCAGTGCAAAGAAATATTAAAGGTATATGGAGGTAAAGTAATTGACGAAAAAATTAACTAAATTCAGCAAAAAGCAGTGGCTTATATTCGCCACTGCTCTTGTTTTAATTATTGCATTTTCTGCAACAACAGTTTATGCTGCCGGAGATGTGGCAAGTGCTATTGAAGGCACATGGAACACAGCAAAGTCGCAGATTAAAACTGTTGTGAATAATGTTGTATTCCCTGTTGTTGATATGGTGCTTGCTGTCCTTTTCTTTGTCAAAGTCGGTACAGCATATTTCGACTATAAGAAGCACGGACAATTTGAGTTTACAGCTCCGGCAATTCTTTTTGCGTGTCTTATTTTCACCCTTACGGCACCGTTGTATATCTGGGGTATTGTAGGAATGTAAGACAAAAGAGTCATCAAAAAACATCGATGATTCTTGATTGATAATCTATATTTTGTTTTGAGGAATTGAATTCTTTTTAAGTGTTTCGACTAATAAAACCATATCAACTGAAAAATCCTCATAGTATTTTGGATATGTTTTAGAAAAGCTCGTTTCTAATTTGTATTTTTCAGCCATTACAGTAATATTTTCGATATTACCATTTGGAGTTAATGCACAATAAATTTTAATAAGTTTCATAATCATATCTTCTACTTGTTTATGTAGGTAGTCCATTTCATTAAATATTTTGAAAATTATTTCTTGTGTTTGAGGCTCTCTGATAGAATATGAAAGTAGTTTAATATTTGTTGATAGAGTTTGAATATTATCAGGAACAGAAAGCAGTTTGGTCTGAATCTCTGTGAATTCAGAATCAGTTATTTCTTTAGGTGTGATTTTATTAATTATTGTATTTAAATAATTTGGATCGGTTATAGTTAATAGCAATGATGTTTTTTCAATAATCTGATCTGATAATTTTTCTTTTTGTGTAAACCTCATATTGTCTATGTTGTTGCTATATGAAATTTGAGTTGCTTTTTTAGATGAATATGCAGATGTGACTAATGCAATAATTGCAACACTTGCAGTGATTACACTGGGAATAATAGCTTTTAATAATTCAAAGGTAGTTTCTGTCATAATTCAATTCCTCTCTTTTTTGATAATTATAAACCAATTTATATTTAAATTCAATGGAGGTGATTTACATTTTTGATTGGCTCGGCGATATTGTATCAGGATTCGGTGATGCAATAGGAAACGCCTTTGAAGGTATTTCGGATAAACTTATTGACGGAATACTCAACAGAATTATACAGTGGATATTCACTGTTATTTATGACGGAATAGCAGAATTCTTTACAATGATAAGCGGACTCGGAGTTGAGATATTTACTCTTGATTGGGTAAATGCAGTGGTAAAATTATTTTCTCTGTTCGGCTGGACTTTATTCGTTGTAGGACTTGTGGTATCTGCCTTTGACCTTGCCATTGAATATCAGAATGGCAGGGCAAATATTCACGGAACTGCGCTAAACTGGATTAAAGGATTTATGGCTGTATCGCTGTTTACTGTAACACCTATAGAACTATATAAATTCTGTGTAACATTGCAGAATACTCTGTCAGGTGATTTAACAAGAATATTTGCATCGCAGCAAGGAACAACGCTTGGTGAGGTTGCACTCAAAACATTGGAATTTGCATTTTTCAAAGATGGTGTAATTGTCAAGGCAGGCTTGTTTGAACTTGCCGCAATTATTGCACTTGGTTATTGTGTAGTAAAAATCTTTTTCGATAATATAAAACGAGGCGGAATACTGCTTATTCAGATTGCAGTCGGAAGCTTGTATATGTTCTCAATTCCGAGAGGTTACGGTGACGGATTCACACAGTGGATGAAGCAGATAATTGCATTATGTTTAACTGCATTTTTGCAGACAACTTTATTATTCCTCGGTCTGCTGACATGGACAGACAATATGCTCCTTGCAATTGGTATTATGATGGCTGCATCGGAAGTGTCGAGAATAGCCGAACGATTCGGTCTTGATACAAGTGTTAAATTTAATATGATGAGTGCAGTTCATATGACTTCAACTGCTGTTAATCTTGTTAAGAGTGTTGCAAAGTAGGTGGAGATATGAGTGATTTTACTAAAGATGAAATTGTAATCGGTGATATGGAAATCAATGATGATTGCACAGGAGTATCATCATACATTGAAACATATTTTGATGTAGGCAAGAAATTCGGAACGAATATAAATGATGACTGTGATTCGTGGGTAAATTTCTATGCAGAATACTTTCCTGAAAGTGATGAACTCAAATGCGAATATTTCGTTGATACTCCGTATGACTGTAAATGCTATTCATATATTCCCACTGAAAATGAAAAAACACTCATAATTTCTCTAATGGAAGAATACTGCCAAAAGGAAGAAAATATGAGTATCAATGAATTTATTCAGAGTATGCAGAAATGCGAATCTATGGAAATGTCTATGTAAGTTACAAAAGACGTTGACAAAACAATATGATTAAAGTATAATATAAATGAACAAGGAGCTATCCGATAGACGGTTAGCCCCAAATGAAATTAGTTAATAAAGAAATTAACCGCTTAGTTTGGAGACCGGGCGGTTATTTCTTTATTATAAGAACAATTGCTAAAATAAGTACGAGAGTAATTATTGTTGCGTATTCCATAATATCGCCCTCCTCAGATAAATCTCAAGAGGGTTAAAAGAATCTACCCTCTTGGAAAAAAGAGGGACTAACCGCCTATATGTCTATGATAGCTCCATGCCGGATTAGAGTGCTATGCACAATTCCTGCCAACATTATACTCTATATACAACCATATTTCAACAAATATTTTAACTTTAAGCTCATCATCAGATGGGCTTTTTTAATGCCTAAAATTAAGGAGAATCAATGAACAAACAATATATTTATCCGCAGAATATGAGAGCATCTGCTACTCTATGGCTCTGGAGTCTTAAAGACTTTGCCGTAATTGTAGTCGGTGCTCTTTTTTCTGCAATGGTGCTTGCCACCACAAGAATATTAATTCCTGCGGTGCTTACTGCTGCCTTTGCATTTTTAAGCATCCGCAGTGATGAAACAACAATACTTGATTTCATTAAATATGCAGTCAGGTATTTCATATCAACTCAGCAAGTATATTATTGGAAATTAAGAGGTGATAAATTTGATTAACTTATTTAAGCGAAAAAAGGACAAAAACAGTGTTCAGGAATTTATCGGTATTGAAACATTTACCAAGCGAGGTCTTAAAACCAAATACGGCGAACTTGTATTTTTTCAGATAAGTCCCACAAACATATCCGTTTTATCGAATGAAAATATCCAAACTAAGATATGGCATTTAATGCAAGTGATATCTGCATATCCCGATATTGAAATAACCTGCCTTGACTCGTGCGAACGGTTTGACGATAACAAAACCTTTATGGTTGATAGAAAAAATAAAGAATGCAACCTAAGTGTTAAGGATTGCTTATCAAAAGATATTGATTATCTTGATAATATTCAGATTGAAATGTCAACAGCAAGACAGTTTATGTTTTCTGTTCGCTTTAAAAAGGAAAAAGATGAGCAGATATTCAGTCAGATCAACAAGGTTGAAAAGGCTATTGCAGAACAGGGATTTGAGGTTAAGCGAATGAAAAAGGAAGATATTAAACGATTTCTCGCTATATATTTCGGTGCATCAATGCAGGGTGAGCTGATACCCGACATAGACGGAGGTGACTGCATTGAAGAAGATATCAAAAAAACGGTGGCTTAACTTTATGATTACAATTTGCTTTATAATCTTTGCCATTGTACTCTGCTATCTCATTTATAATTTTAATGTTGATACACAGGATCAAAAACAGTTTGATGATATGGCACAGACAATTACTGTTGATAAGGATAATGAAACAGATAACAACGATAATGGCATTGAATCTCTCATTGCAGAAAACTATGACTGTCTCGGCTGGTTAAGAATCAGCGGAACAAAGATTGATTACCCTGTAATGCAGACAAAGGATAATCCACAGTATTATCTGCGCCGTGATTTTAACAAGCAGTATTCATATATGGGTACACCCTTTATGGATTCAAGATGTGATATAAACTACGATAACAATCTGATTGTTTACGGGCACAATATGAAAGACGGCAAGATGTTTGCAGATCTTTTGAAATACAGAGATAAGGAATACTGCAATGAGCATAGAATAATTAACTTTATCACCTCAAGCGGAGTTCAGGAATACAAGGTCATTGCAGTATGCAATGTTAAGCCCGATGACGAATGGTACAGTTACACTTGTCAGAAAAATAAAGACTCATTCAACAACTTAATATCCTATATCAAAGATAGATCCCTATACCTTTCTCAAGATGAGATACAGTATGGGGATTACTTTTTAACCCTTTCCACTTGTGAGTATTCACAGAAAGACGGAAGGCTGATTGTTGCAGCTGTAAGGATTTAATTATGTTGATTTTATCAGAAAGAGTGTGTATAATAAATGAAAGAGTATATACAGGAGAAAAGCACCATGGAATATGTTTTGATGCATAAAAATATTCCTGTTACTGAGCTTGAAATAGATTCGATTACAGGATATATTCTTAAAGTGAATAATACCGAAAATCCAAAACATCTTCCTATGGGTATTGGATTTACAAAAAATACTGTTGACAGGGCGGCACTTAACGAGTGGTGGCGCGACCGTTCAATTCCTGCAAGCCGTTCCGGTATAAATAAAGCACTTGATATTCTTGAACTTCCCTCAACACAGGCGCTTTTAACAAAGTGCTATGGTTTGAGCCTTTCAGATCAGTATTGGCTAAAACCTAAGGGCGGTGATATATCGTGGGAAAATATAAACTTTTTTGATAATCCTTTTTCCGAAGATATAGGTGATGTATTGATCGGTAAGGTAAAGCACAGCGGTGTGTTTGATTTTAATTCGCCTGATAATACTTCTGATGGTTGTCTAAAAAAAAGATGGAAAATTATAAATTCCAAAAGATGTCTTGTTAAGGGCGGAAGCAATCCTTTTATGCAGCAGCCTTTTAATGAGGTTATTGCCTCAAAATTAATGAACAGATTAAATATACCGCATATTGAATATTCATTGATATGGGATGATAATCTTCCATACAGTGTATGTGAAGATTTTATTGATAGAGATACCGAGCTTGTCAGCGCGTGGCGCGTAATGCAGTCTTTAAAAAAAGACAATAACATATCCGTCTATCAGCATTATATTAACTGCTGTGAAAGTCTCGGAATAAAAAATATCACCGATGATATTGACAAAATGATAGTTGTTGATTTTTTGATTGCAAATGAGGACAGACACCAAAACAATTTCGGTTTAATTCGCAATGCCGAAACATTGGAATGGATAGGTACTGCACCGATATTTGATAGCGGATCATCTTTTGGTTATGATAAACTTGCTGCACAGATAAGTAACGAGAAACTCTTATCCTGCAAACCATTTAAGAAATCACACAAAGAACAGCTGAAATTAGTTAAATCATTTGACTGGATTTCTTTTGACAACCTTAATGGCTTTTCAGAAGAAATCGGAGAAATTCTTTCAAATTCAGGTGATTATGCTGATAAAAACCGTACAAATGCTATTGTCAAAACTTTTGAAAAAAGGCTTGAATATTTGCAGGCTTTAGCCATCAATCATTCTCAGAATAATATTATTGACGATTTGGGTGCAGATGTCGAGGAAGATATTGCGGAAGATTATACAAACTCAATAAATATGTGTTAAGGACTGTTTTAACAGTCCTTAATTTTTATCCTATTAAATAGTTGTTTTGCGGCAGAAGGCAAAACAATTACAATATGGGATTATTGCCTTCTGTCGCAAAGACAGGAGGTAACATGAAATTTAAAAAGAAAAAGCAGATTGAACTGACAGAAGAACAAAAAGAAGAAATCAGAATCAAAGATTTCTTTGACCGTATTCTGCCGTCAACAATAAAGTTTTTAACCGACCATTATATTGTCGGTGATTCTTATCGCTGTGTATGGGCAATTAAGGAATATCCGCCTACAACCGAAGAACTCGCATTGTTTTCACAGCTTGCAGACAGAAACAATTTAACTGTTCGCTTATATTCAAGGCTTGTTGATGCACTTGAACAGAGAAAGATTATTCAGAATGCAACACGCAAAAACAAACTTAGTACAGGCAGTAACGATGCAATGGAGAATATTACTGCCGAAGGCAACTTACAGGATGTTGTTACCCTTATTGCAGAACTGCGAAAAAACAAAGAGCCTTTGCTCCATTGTGCCGTATATCTTGAATTGAAAGCAGAATCAATGTCGAAACTCCGTGAACTGCAATCCGATATTATTATGGAACTTACGAGGTCAAAGATGTCTGTTGACAGATTGACTTTAAGGCAGAAAGAGGGATTTCTTTCTGTTTTACCTTGTGGTGCAAATATGTTCAAGGAACAGTTTGAAAGAGTATTGCCTGCAAGTTCCGTTGCAAATCTCTATCCGTTTAACTATTCAGGCAAAACCGATCCGAAAGGCTTTTTTATCGGCAGAGATAAATACGGAACGAATATCCTTGTTGATTTTGACCGTAGAGCCGATGACAAGACAAATGCGAACTGCCTTATACTCGGTAATTCAGGTCAGGGCAAGTCGTATCTTATGAAGTTAATCCTTACAAATCTGCGTGAATCAGGCAAGAGAATAATCAGTTTGGATCCTGAAGCCGAATACGAAGAATTAACCAATGCTCTCGGTGGATGCTATATTGACTTTATGTCAGGTGAATATATCATTAATCCTTTAGAGCCTAAGTCCTTTGGTGACAATGATAAAGATAGTTCAAGCAATGATGAATCTGTACCGTTAGCATTCCGCAGAGTAACAAGGTTAAGTCAGCATATTGCATATCTCAAGGACTTTTTCAGAGCATACAAGGAATTCAACGATGAGCAGCTTGACACCCTTGAAATTATCCTTACCAAGTTATACAAGAACTTTGGTATTACCGACTACACAGATTATGACAAACTGGGCAAAACAGACTATCCGATTATGTCAGACCTTTATGCACTGCTTGAAAAGGAATACAAAGGCTATCAGCACAATCAGAAGAATATTTACAGAGAAAATACATTACAGGAATTATGCCTTGGTTTGCATTCAATGTGTATCGGAACTGAGTCAAAATATTTCAACGGACACACGAATATCGTTGATGACAAATTCCTTTGCTTTGGTGTTAAAGGACTTATGGATACCAACCGCAGACTCAAGGATGCAATGCTTTTCAATGTACTCTCATATATGACAAATGAACTGCTCGGTAAGGGTGACACTGTTGCAGCCATTGATGAATTATATTTGTTCTTAACTAATATGACTGCGATTGAATATATCCGAAACGCATCCAAGCGTGTTCGTAAAAAGGACAGTTCGGTTATCCTTGCAAGTCAGAATATTGAGGACTTTATGCTTGACGGAATCAGAGAGTACACAAAGCCGTTATTCTCAATCCCGACACATCAGTTTTTATTCAATGCAGGCAACATTGAACCAAAGGTGTATATTGACACCATGCAGCTTGAGCCATCAGAATTTGAACTTATCAAATATCCTGAACGTGGCACTTGTCTTTACAGATGTGGCAACGAACGTTATCTTCTTCAAGTAATCGCTCCTGATTTCAAACAGAAAATGTTTGGTAAGGCTGGTGGAAGATAATAAAGAAGGCAGAACATATGACGAAGTTCTGCCTTTAGCTTATTTGATATAATCAATAATATGACCATAATCAATATTAATATTATGTTTTGAGTTGTTTTTACAAACAAATTGAAATCCGTGATTTCCAATTTGTTTAACAGATAATTTTCGCGCGGTATTATGGTTACATTGAGGACATTTTTTTGTGGTTATGTAATGTATTTTATTTTCTATGACAACAAATTTTCCGTATCCTTTTCTGCTTTTTAATACAATAAGAACAACAAAAAAAGTTAATAACAATACAAAGGCTACAATCAAATAAAGCATTGATTTGTGATTTTGAAAGACATCAAAATATTTTGTTACAATGTTTTCTTTATCTGAACTAATAAAAAAACTAACAATAGTTGAAATATCTGCAATTAGTGCAATTATATTTATAAACAAATATATAAAATAATTACCAAAATTTCTTGAATTTTGCTCAATACAATTATTAATTGGAATTTTGTTTTCACCATTTATGATATTAGTTTGATTATTATAAATAGTGGAATTAGATATATTATTGTTGTTAAACTCATTTTTTGGCATATTTATCCCTCCTTTCTTTCTCATGATACTGCAAAAATATGTTTTTTTACTATAAAACTGCAATTATTTACAAATAATTTAAATTTAAAACAAAGAAGGTGAAAATATATGAATGCAGAAGTAGCTGCCGCAAAAGCCGTTATTGCAGTCGCATCGGATAAACGAGGGCGTGTGGCAATAGCAGCAATTCTTTGTTCGATAATTATGCTGTTTTTTCTGCCGTTGATTGTGTATATGGGTGTTATGAGTAATCTTGGAGAGGTTGAAATTGACACTGTTCAGGCACAGCAGATGATAGTGCAGAATATGTCAACAGAAGAAAAAGCTAAGCTCCAACACCTTGAAAATGTTATGCTTGGAATCAGTAAGGAATTTCAGAAAAGAAAACTGAATAATTACACGATCAAAAAGGCACAGGCGTTATATGTCTGTGCCCTTTATGATATTGAGAAAACCGATTCAGACTTTATAACAAAATATGCAGATTGCTTTGAGTTATCAGGAACAGATGAAGATTTGAGAAACGCTATTCTTTCTGCTTTAGGTGTGCAGATAAATGCTGATGAGTTCAACAACCTTATGAGCGTTATCAAGAATACAGTCATTGATATTGATCTGAGTAATACGGATAAAAATAATCTTGATTTAGTCAAGTGGGCTGAATTTGCATACGAAAACAAATGGGGCTATGTGTGGGGCTCACACGGCCAAGTGCTGACAGAAAAGGAACTTAACAGGCTTAAAGGTGTGTTCGGTTCTCATGTAACCGACAAAGAAGCATATATCCGCTCCCATTGGCTCGGCAGAAGAACAGCAGACTGTGTCGGTCTGATAAAAGGCTATGGCTGGTACAATGAAGAATCAGGTACTATTAAATACGGAACGAACGGAATGGCAGATGTTACTGCTGACGGAATGTATGCTACTGCAACAGAAAAAGGACCTATTAACACAATGCCCGACATTCCCGGTCTTGCCGTATGGCATCAGGGACACATCGGTGTATATATCGGAAATGGATATGTAATCCATGCGGCCAACACCTATGACGGTGTAATCAAAACACCGATAACCTCAAGCGGCTGGACACACTGGCTCAAAGTTCCGTATATAAATTATATTGAAAAAACAGATGAATAACTCAAGGATAGATGTACCCCGCTTTCAAAAAGGGGTCCATTCCAAATTCAGTGGAGAGCACAAACTCTCACTGAATTTGGACAGCACTTTGTGCTGCGAATGCTTTCGTTGAATGACGAAATGAAGCATTCGCTTGTACAATACTTTTGCATTGTACCGAAAAACTAAAAGTTTTTCGCATTTCTTATTGAGAATCAACCAAACCAATAATGGCAGCCACAAGAAATAAGTGGCTGCCAAATTTTATTTACGGAGGTGTGAAAATGAAAATACGAGCAAATATGCATTTTAAGGATGCATACACCTGTGATGAAGAATATATCATTGAAAGAGCAGTAAAAATCAGTTCTGCCGAATTTGATTATATATGCAAACACTTGCTTGAGGACAATAGTTATATTGCAGATAATCTTGATGCAATGTACTATGACGGAAACAAACTGCATTGTTTGCTGTTAATAAATGATACCACAGGTGACGGAATTCTTGTTAACAGCGAAGGCAGTAACTATGCGAGATACCATTCGTATATCCCTAATGCAAGGCAGATTGTTATTCTTAACAAATATCCTGTGCTGAATAACTTTATTGAACGAATGTCAGATGTTGCTGATGATATACTTGCAAAAGCAATTGCCGAGTTGAGTGAAGATAACGATGAGTACGAGGTTGATATTGAAAAATACAATGTTCCCGGAGAGCCAATTATAGATGCAGCACTTCTTGACGATATGCTTATGGAAAGCGGAATGATTGAAGACTCAATACTGCACGATGATTGCATTGAAATAACTTTAAACAAAATCAGCCGCGAGCCTGTAAAAAGAGTTCTTGACCAAAAGGATGTAGATATAATGCTGGCAAAACATATTCTGTGGCTGAATGATGCAGGCGGTGAACAAGCAGACTTCAGTAATTGCAGATTGGAACACTTGCATTTATCAGGCAAAAATATGCTCAATGTTATTCTTGATGATGCAGAGATAATAGGATGCGATCTTGAAAATGCCGAAATGTGCTTTTCAGCTTGCAATAATACAAGATTTGAAACTTGCATTATGAAAAAGATAACAGCAGAAGAATGTGATTTCAAAAATGCAACCTTTGATAATTGCAATCTTGAACGAGCAGGATTTATGCATTCTGATTTTAAAAATGCAAAATTTCTTTCAACAAAAATGTGTTATGCCGAGCTGTCAAACAGCTGTCTTGAAAATATGCAAAGTAAGAACACGGACTTATCACAGACCAATATGAATAATGTGAGCTATGATGAGGATGAGTGGTTATATGACGATGAAAATCTTGAAATGGAAATTGGAGGTATGTAAATGAGAAAAGTATCAGTGACTGTTCAGTACAATGAAGAAAAGCTCTCGACAATTAAAATCTGTATGGAGCAAGGAGAAAGCGAAGGTGCGGTGATGCAAATGTAGCCGATGTCGCACCGCCGTTCGCCCTGTGTCGAGAGATTTAATCAAAGTCGGGAAAGTATCGGGCGAACTGAAAAATCGACCAATCGAGGGATTGTTGCCGAAGTCATTTATCGGTAATTACAATGGTCGATTTTTAAGCAGGAGAAAGAGTCGGGGTTGCAGAGCTCCCCCGACTCGAATAACTTCGCACGGCAACGCCGAGCGTTAGGGCGTTTTCAGACTTTCGGTGTTAGGGGTTGTAAAAACGGCATGTGGGTTGCACAGGGTGTTGAACATTAAAGAAATCACCTGTTTGTCGGCACAAAACAGGGTGTCAAACAAGGGGTTGCAGAAAAAATGAGGTGTAAAACAGTATGAATGAAAAAACAGAAAATATGGAAGAAAAGCGCAAGTTTGCTTTATGGGCTAAAGATTCAACCTTGCAGATGGCAAAGAAGTTATATAAAGAAGATAACTGCAAAAGCCAAAGTGAATTTATTGAAAAAGCAATTATTTTTTATGCCGGTTATGTATCATCAAATAAGAACGATGTGTATCTGCCGAATGTAATAACATCTTCTTTGAAAAGTATTGTAAAAGAAAGTGATAATCGTTTGACTCGTGTAATATTTAAAATCGCAGTTGAACTTGCAATCACAATGAATCTTATTGCCTCCTCTCAGGATGTGGACAAGATTACTCTTGACAGACTGCGTGGAGAATGTATCAAAGAAGTCAAAAGACTCAACGGTACTTTTTCATTTGATGATGCATACTATTGGCAAAAAGGTAATGAATAAGAATGGCAAAGCTCGTCACAAAGTTCAAATATCTTAAGCCCGGAAGTAACTCTTCAGGGAAATATTTGAAATATATTGCTACCCGTGAAGGTGTAGAAATGATTGATGATTCAAAAAAATATGCTCCTGCAACAGTGAAACAAAAACAATTTATTGAAAAAATGCTGCTTGACTTTCCCGATGCAGCTGAGTCATTAGAGTATGCAGATTACATTGCAAAGCCTAACCGAATCAATGCATCGGAACTCATTTCTCGTACTATTGAAAACAACATTGATGTCATATCAGACTCTAAAACTTATGCAGACTATATTGCTACACGACCTCGTACACAGAAATTCGGCTCACACGGACTATTTACTGACGATGGTGTTGCAATTAATCTGTCAAAGGTTTCTGAAGAACTGAATAATCATAACGGAAATGTATGGACAATGATTGTTTCTCTTCATCGTGAAGATGCGGAACGACTCGGATTCAACAGAGGTGAAAGATGGAGAGATATGCTGCGAACACAAGTGGAACAGCTCTCAACCAATCTAAAGATACCGATGAAAAATCTTCGTTGGTACGCTGCCTTTCACAATGAATCGCATCATCCACACATACACCTGATTGCTTATTCTGTTGTAGAAAACGAAGGTTACCTGACAAAGCAAGGGATTGAACGAATGAGGTCTTCCCTTGTCTCCGATATTTTTCAGCAGGATTTAATTTCAGTTTATGAAAAACAGACAGAGCATCGCAGAGAAATCAAAGAGAGCAGTAAGGACATTATGGATAAAATTATTTCTGAAATCAATTCAGGAGTATATGACAATCCCCTGCTTGAAGAAAAACTGTTACAGCTTTCAAAAAGGTTATCAAGAACATCAGGCAAAAAGGTGTACGGTTATCTCAAGTCAGATGTCAAATCTTTGATTGATTCAATAGTGGATTTAATTGCAGATGATGAAAGAGTATCCAAACTTTATGATTTATGGTACGAGAATAAGCTCAGTATCATTCGAACCTATACAGATGAAACGCCCGATAAAATTCCTTTATCACAGAACAAGGAATTTAAATCCATTAAAAATATGGTGATTATTCAGGCAATGAATATTTTTGCAGAAAAAGATGCATTCGATGATAATGATGGAAATATTGAAAAAGAATTTGAACAGTCGGAAGAATATGATAATGAACAATATGAGTTTACAGATAATACTATTGAGAATTTATATCAGCAAGCTCAAAACAATAATTCGTATGCACAGTATAAACTCGGCAAAATGTATCTTTATGGCAATGGTGTTGAAAAGAACTATGATATTGCAATGCATTATCTCAACTTATCTGCTGAACACGGAAATCAATATGCAGAACAGTTGTTATACAGTATTCAGAAACAAAAGAACATCATGACTGCAATGAGTTCGCTGCGATTACTTCAACACATTTCTAATTTGATTCGCAGAAAGAATCAAGAACAGAATAGAAGAAAAATCGGTCAGATTGACCGTAAGATGCAACAGAAGATTAGTGAGAAGAAACAAGCTCATGGTTTAAAACCGAGTATGTAAAAAGCCTACAGAAATCAATCTGTAGGCTTAACCTATACTTTGATATATTTTTGATTTTTGCTTGTGGGTTTATCGGGAATTGTTAATTTAAGTTTACCTTCATTTATTAAAGGTACAAGAATACTTTTTCTAAAATATTCCCGGTTCTTTAATCCTAAATATTCTTGCATTTCATTTCTTGTTCTTGGAATTGAACAGAATTCTATCAAAGAAAGGAATTTATCTTGCATACCATCTTGCACGGTAACATGCGTGTTATCATGCGTGTTAGTTGTAGGATAATTCACATTTTTAATTATAACAGTAAATGATGTCGGTGTAGAATAAAATTCAGGTTTTAAACTATCATTATATCCTGGTAACTTTGATGTTTCGTTTATTATTTTCATCAAGCCACTGCCTCGGCGTTCCATATACTTCATGCGATGGAATAAGTCAGCAATAATAGGATTTCTTCTATCTGATTTGATATGAGATATATCTTGATCCTGAATATTAACTCCGCCAAACATTCCACCAGGCGAGGTAATCTCCAATCTGTCATCAAACATATCAATGTGGACTTCACTGCCCATAGCCAAGTAATCTCTGTGAATTAAAGCATTGACTAATGCCTCAGTAATTGCTCGCTCTGCATAATCAGGCTTATCAATTCTTTCTGTAGCTTCTTTTACAAACCGAATCTTTGAATTATTCTTTATAAAATCATTAGCATTTTGCAATAAGTAAATTAGGTTGCCTTCAAATTCTTTATCATCAAGGGCATCATCAAATACTGATCCTTTTTCTAAGCCATTCCATCTTGTGCAAAATACTCTCGAATTATATACAATATGCTGATCTGTAAGCAGTGAGCCTGCACGGGTTAAGTAGTTATCATCAGTCACAAGACCGAAAGACTCATAATCCTTTGATTCAAAATGCAGTTTAGTTTTTTGAAGATATGTTGCTTCAAGTAAAGTGAAACTATAGTCATTTTTTGCAAATTGTGTTGGAATAGCATCATAGGTCTGATTTGTTCCACGCAAAATTAACTCGTTAAGGATATGTTCAGGGGCAGGAACACTTTCATTACCAAGCCTTATAAATGCTTGCTTTTGTCCATCTGCTGAATAGTAATATGGTGTAGAACGTCCCGGTTTAATTACAAGTGTAAGATATCCTTTGCCATTTTCTTCATATGGAGTCAAAATTATATTTGGCATAGGTGAAATTTTGCTTTTAATGAGCTCACTGATTTTTTCTGCACAAAATTGAATATCATCAAGTCCTACGATAGTTGTTTCATCAGCTACACCAAAAAACAAAGTGCCCCCAATTCCATTAGCAAAAGCACTTACACTTTTTAGCCAGCTCTTAGGCTTTTTTATTTCAAGATTTTCTTTAAAGTCACATTCAGTTGCCTCTGCAATTAACTTAAAAAGCACAATTTCACATCCTTAATTTATATTATCTGTATTATATCATTTGATATGCAATATTTCAACTTAATATCACCCATGAAAAATGAAAGCAGGCAATTAAGCCTGCTTTTTTAGTGGTGAGAGTCAGAGGGATTGAACCTCTAAGCGCTGTTACCTTATTTTATCGTGTAATAGTTAATTATGTTCATTATGTCTGCTACAACTCTCACATACGCCCGTAGAACTCACCAAACAAATCATCGCAATAATCAATCTCATTATATTCCCTCCAGTAAAACTGATGCCGAATTCAAATCCATTTTTGAATTTTTTTGAGATAGTTATAGAGAAGCCCATAATTATTCCAATTACACTGATTAAGGACTATGTTATTCTGTTTTTATTAAACTAACAAATCATCGGAATATGGCTCTTCATCATCACCGGTAAAGTAATGAGCCGTAATTGTTAGCTTCGGATACTGCTTTTTTAATTCTTTGAAACAGGAAATTGCATATTCATTGTCACTTGAAAAATCATTACTCTGACGGACAATATTGAATAATTCTATTCCACATGTTGTAAGAAAATAAGCATCAATAGACATTGTCACATCGTCATCAGGATTAGCCATAATAAATGAAACTAAATTTTGATTATATACTGATAAAACTCTTTCTGATTGAAAGTCTGTTGCTAAAGAATTATCAATAGATAATAAACCACATTCAATTAAATGAATAATATGAGTTGAATATTTATATCCTCTTTTTGTTATTATTTCTTTGCTTAACTTATTTGTATTATCAAGTTCACTAAAACCGTTAGAGTATATGCAATAGCAATCTCCGCTTATTAATATGTATCTGCAAAAATCATTAAATAATTTTGCCTCTTTTTGAGTCATATTTCTGACAATATCTAATGTTCTAAGAGAAAAGTTACCCGGATTTTTAACCTCTCCAGCTAAAACTTTACCCCAAAGCTTTTGTAATTCTTCATTGCTTATATTTCCAACTGCATCAAAAAATCTCATGAGCCAGTCAAAATCAATGGGCTCTTCGCAAAAAAACGTCATCGCCATTCATATCTTCAGCAGCAAAGTTAGCAGCATTAATGAAATTTTTTAATTTAGTTATTTCGTACAAAGTAAATGTTTGATTTTCTAAAAAGCCTTGTTCTTGCTGTTTTCTATACATTTCAGCATCCACTTCTGCCTTACCCTTTTTAAATGTTAAGGTAGGAAGATATAACGCTTTAACAACATTACCGACAGATTAAATAAGTTTAACTACTACCGGTGATACAGCAATTATAGGTAAATTTGTGTTAATTAATTCAATAATTTGATTTTGATCCATATTGTCTCCTTATTTTTTAATTTAATAATCGTTATGATTATACCACTGATATATTAAAAACTCAATAAAGGATAATAGATGATTATCCTTTGTAGGAGAATGTTATGAAATTAACAAAATACATAGAAAAATTGAAAAATTTAAATGGCAAAATTATTGCCATTGTTTATACATTTACTGGCGATTTTTCAAAATCAAAATATTACGATGCTTGGAAAGCTGATGTTTTGTCAGATTGGATAAGAGGAGTTTATGATATTAAATGCACACCACTTGTGATGGATTTTGAGACTTTTGCATTTAAGGCTTTTAATAATACTTTACCTAAAATTAACTATGTAATTAATTTGAACAATGGTAGTGTAGATTTATCTTCACTTGGATTGTTACCTTCTATATGTAGTTATTTGAATATTCCATGTATTCCTAATAATTCAGAAATCCTTACTATTGGTGAAAATAAGTTTGTTTCGAATTGCTTAGCTCAAAATGCAGGATTAAGCATTCCGAAATACATTGATAATGATAGCGACACTGGAATTATTAGACCAATTGGATATGGAAGTAGTAAAGGAATCCATAGAGGAAATGTTAAAAATAATATTCGTGATCTGTGTCAAGAATTCATTCCAGGATTTGATATGACAATATCTTTTATGTATAATCCGATTAAAGAACGATTGTGTTTTGTCTCTTCCTTGATGTATTTGCCAAATAGCCTTGATATTAATTGGTATTTAGGTGAAAAAGAAAAAGAAGAGCGAAATTCGTATTCAAAGATATTAGTAAAAATTGAAAAATCGTTTTCTCAGAAATTAGAACAATTTATTAGTGAAAATTTTGCAATAAATACGATATGTAGAATTGATACTAGAGTAAAATGCGAAAGTAATGAAGAACTTAAATATTTTACAGAACACGAAGTCGAATCTGAAAGAATCTATTTTTTAGAAATTAATCCATTACCAACAATAAAAGAACATGTTAACTTTACCGACACCATACTAAATACAGCTATAACAAGTGATTTTAAAGTATGTTTAAACGAATTTCAAAAATACTCAAACAGTAAAAATGTTACAGGCTTTATTTTATCTTGTATTTTACTTTCGAGTGATTAGAGCCATGTATTATATATTGTTGGGTTACACATGTTGTTTTTCAAAAATTTAGTTCTTCTATTGTTTGATAAAGATTTTATTGAATTTTGTTGCTTCAATTTCAATTCTAAATTAGAATATTGTTCTTTAAGCATGAAGATTTGGTGATATAATGAACAACATCCAAACATACTCGGATTCAATGACTTCGAAAACAATAATTCGATTGGATATTGTCTTAACAGATCGTTAGCAAGAGAAACACTACTTTTAGCTGCAATTGACATAATGTTAGCAACATAATTTGCCGTTAAAAACGGAACTTCTTCTGTTCCTAGAGAATCAAATAATCTTTTAATTAATACTCTTATTTCTGTTTCGTCAATTTGTTTAGATAAGTAATCTTTAGCTATTAATATATTAGTTTCTAAACCAAATTTTTGTACTGCACGTTCTCGTGCATAAGGTAAACCGCGTTCAAAATAATCAATAGCCTCTTCTGGTTCACCTGTATATAACAATGATACACCTGTGTTATTGTATAAATATGACATTCCCACTAATCCAGGTACATCATAACTGGCTGATTTTTGAAGTTCTTTAAATTCCCAAGCGTTTACCGTATCAGTATAAAATTGGTTTACTAAAATATTATTATGACAATAAGCAGCCTGATCTTTAATGTTATTGTTAATAAATATTCTCTCCGCTTTAGATAATAATTCAATTTTATCTTGTGTTTTTATATCATTAATAAAACCTGCATATTTCCAAACATATGCATTTAATAGCTCATTACCTATTCCATTTGAAATATTCATTGAATCTGCTATATCTTCACCACCATAATCATTACAATAGACTCGGAATATTTTTAATATACATGTCAAAAACAAAATTATTTGTGCATTTTCTTTATTTTGATGTATTTCTAAGTGTAAAGAATTAATTAAATCGTCTATGTCTTTTCTTACTACATTTTTTCTGTCGAATAACAAGTTACTTCTAATTTGAAACATTAAAGGTGTGTATTTTTTTATTATATTATTTTCTGACCATTCGTTATTGTATAAAATATCTCTACGCGTTTCAGCACAAGTGCTAAAACACTGACTTGAAAATGCATCAAAAAAATCCTCAACATCATCAGCACCAATATTTATAATTTTATAGTTTGTTGATTTGCCACTATTTCTGATGAATTTAGCATTTGTTCCATGTGGACATTTTGATAGTAATTCTTTTGCTCGATCAAAATCATTATCTTGCAAAATTATTATAATTGCAGGCATTAAAAAACTTTCTTTTTGCATTGACACTAGTTTAGACAGACTTTTTTTTGAAACTTTTCCTTCTTGGATGATTATTGGATCGATAACATAAGGACCAGCAGCTTGGTGAATTTCAACAGAAAATAATTGGCTAAAATCTGTCACGATCTCCTTAATTCCTGCGTAATTAAAATTTTTCAATAAGATATTGGTGATTATTGAAGCTATCTGAGGAATATGTTTTTGTGTCCAAGTCAATATTTTTTCAATAGCTTTCTTTATATCAGAATCTGTATTTATATAATTTTCCTTGCCTAAAAAAGATTTGAAATATTCTCTGCCTCTTCCGTTAGCAAATGCTTTTTCAACAACATATATAGTAAAACACTCATAATGGTCATTAAAAAATTCTCTAACATCTTCTTCAAATTTGTTGTTCATAAAATTCCCCTTAAAGCCAATTTAGTCAATGGATAAAATGAAACATTTTTTATTCAATTTCCATTAAGATAAAGGATAATCATCTATTATCCTTTATCTTAATAATATAACTTTTCTATTTTATAATAACACAAAATGCTATTTTATTCTATACAAAATGTCAAAATGCAAATTTTTCGTGTCAAATTGCAAACTTTTCAGAGATATCCATCATTTCCAATCGACTTTTAAGGTATTCTCCGTCATAATTGATTTATCAATATACGGAGGATTTTTTATGTTTAATTTAGTTGATGAAAAGGACAAATACTTAGTTGTTTGTAAGTCCTTAAAAGGTTTAAGTGACCTAACTCTCAAGGCTTACAAAATTGATTTGAAACAGTTTTGCAATTTTATAAATCAGCGTGACTGTTTCGACAAGAATGAACTCAATTCATACATCAATATGCTGCACAATCGGTACAAGCCCAAGAGTGCCAAACGAAAGATTGCTTGTGTAAAAGCTTTTTATCGATATATGGAAATTGAGGATATTATTGATTTCAATCCATTCTATAAAATCATTTTAAAATACAAAGAGCCGTTAAAATTACCAAGAACTATACCATTAAATTGCATTCAGGATATACTCACTTACACATATAAACAACATTCTCTTGCTGACAGCAAATATCAAAAAGAAGTGACACTCCGAAACATTGTTGTTCTGGAACTGCTGTTTTCTACCGGAATGCGAGTATCTGAGGTTTCAAATATAAAAACATCTGCTATCAATTTAGGGGATAACACAATTCGCATCCTTGGCAAAGGTTCAAAAGAACGAATTATGTGTATAAGTAATGATTTAAGTAAAACGATAAGCAATTACCTGGTCAGCCGTTCGCAAAAGTCTGATTACCTGTTGATAAACAGGTTAGGCAATCGCTTATCTGAGCAGTCCATACGATATATGGTTAATGATTATGCAAATGCTGTTGGCGCACCATTGCACATTACTCCACATATGTTCAGACATACTTTCGCAACTGAGCTCCACAATGAAGATGTGGATATAAGATATATTCAGCAGTTTCTCGGACATAGTTCTATTGCCACAACACAAATATATACCCATATCAGCACAAGCAAAACCCGCGAAATATTAGAGTCGAAACATCCAAGAAATAAAATGAATTTATCCATAAATAAAATAGAATAATACACTTTTAATATAGATTTTATTCGCCGATTGTCAATGCAAAACTGCACATTTTTTCTACAAAAATGTATCATTTTTATATCTTGACACTAAAAATATCAAAAATTTTGTGTTTCATATATATAGTGTCGAAAATCGCAAAAGGTAACACAAAAAATTAAATATTTTTATAAAAATATTATATGTTGATAAAAAACAAAGGAGGTCTTAAATTGTCATCATATATTTATTTTACAGAAGAAGAGAGAGAACGAGCGAGAAATACAGATCTTGTAGAACTGCTCAAAAGTCAGGGTGAAACTCTGAAGAGATCAGGCAGTGAATACGAATGGCTTGACGGAACACAGAAGGTCACTATCAGAGGTAACCTATGGTTTCATCAATACGAAAGAGTCGGTGGTGATGCAGTAGGCTTTGTAAGAAAGTTCTATAACAAAGAATATTCTGAAGCTGTTCAGTTTCTTTTAGATGGAAAATGCGGTACTATCATAAGAGCCAAACCAAAAGAAATTGAACGAAAACCATTTGAAATGCCCAAAGCATATTGGAATATGAACAGAGTTAAAGATTATCTGTGCAATGTCAGAGGTATTGATGAGGAGGTTATTCAGGCATTTGCGGATAAGAAAATGATTTTTGAATCATTAGATTATCACAATGCGGTGTTCGTTGGTTTTGATAAAAACAGTGTTCCTCGTCATGCTAATAAGCGAGGAATACTCAAAGGAAGTACATTCAAGGGGAATGCAGAGGGTAGCCTTGATGAGTTTGCATTTCATTGGATTGGAACGAATAACAAACTATTTTTGTTTGAGGCTCCCATTGATATGCTCTCATATATATGTATGAATAAAGAAAATTGGAAAGAAAACAATTATGCAGCATCCTGTTCTGTTTCGGACAGGGTGCTTTTTCAATGTCTGAAAGATTATCCGAATATCAATGAAGTGTTCATAGGTTATGATAACGATTTTTATGGTCAGCGAGCTGCTAAAAGAACACAAAACAAATTGGATAATCTCGGTGGATACAAATCGAATATCCTTGTTCCTGTAAATAAAGATTGGAATGAAGATTATTTAAATTCAGATGACGAAGGGAGTGAGAAATTTTGTCGGTATATCATATGAACAATTCAAACAATAACTAATTAAAGGAGTGAAAAGAAAAAAATTAAGAGTGTTGCCTTATGGGCAATGTATTGTATTTGATTGTAGTAGCAGTAGTTATGGCATCAATTCTTGGAGGAATAACACTGCTGACACATGTCTACAACTTAAACGGAATTAAAAACAAAACAGTTGGTGACGGTCAGCACGGTACTGCAAGGTGGGCAACAAAAAGTGAAATTGCAAAAACTTACAAGCGTATTCCTTTTAATCCGAAAGAATGGAGAAAAGGCAATGATTTACCCGAAGAACAAGGTTTAATTGTAGGCTGTACTAAATCTAAATCTGGAACAACAGCACTTGTTGACACAGGAGATGTTCACGCCCTTATGATTGGCGCTGCCGGTGTCGGTAAAACAACGTATTGGATGTATCCGTGTATTGAATATGCTCTCGCATCAGGTATGTCTTTTTTATCAACCGATACGAAGGGAGATATTATGCGAAACTATGGTACGATAGCTCAAAAGTATTATGGCTATAATATCTCTGTTATTGATCTGCGTAATCCTACCAAGAGTAACGGAAACAATCTTCTTCACCTTGTGAACAAATATATGGATATGTATCAGGAAAATCCTGAAATGCTTGTATACAAAGCTAAGGCAGAAAAATATGCAAAAATTATTGCCAAGACTATCATCCTTTCAGGAATGGATTCCGCCTCTTTCGGACAAAACGCATATTTCTATGATGCCGCTGAAGGTCTGCTGTCTGCAACAATACTACTTGTTGCTGAATTCTGTGAACCACAGGAAAGACACATTGTATCTGTGTTTAAAATCATTCAGGAACTGTTAGCTCCTGCAAAGGGTAAAGGCAGTAAAGGAAAGAATCAGTTTCAGACCTTAATGGAACTATTGCCCGATGAACACAAAGCGAAATGGTTTGCAGGGGCAGCTCTGAACACAGCAGAACAGAGTATGGCATCAGTTATGTCTACTGCATTATCAAGGCTCAATGCTTTTCTCGACTCAGAACTTGAGCAGATTTTGTGTTTTGATACAGAGATAGATGCGGAACGCTTTTGCAATGAAAAGTCTGCAATCTTCCTTGTAATGCCCGAAGAAAATCCGAACACATTCTTTATGATTTCTTTAATAATTCAGCAGTTATACAGAGAAATATTATCTGTTGCTGATGAGAACGGCGGCAAACTGAAAAACCGCTGTGTTTTCTTCTGCGATGAGTTTGGAACTTTGCCTAAGATAGAATCAGCAGAAATGATGTTCAGTGCCTCTCGTTCAAGACGATTACAGATTGTGCCGATAATACAATCCTTTGCACAGCTTGAAAAGAATTATGGTAAAGAAGGCAGTGAGATTATTATTGATAATACACAGCTCACGATATTCGGCGGCTTTGCTCCGAACAGCAGCTCGGCAGATATGTTATCAAAGGCACTTGGCAGCAGAACAGTCATGACAGGCTCGGTAAGCAGAAGCAAGAACGATCCGTCACAGTCACTGCAAATGATAGAAAGACCGTTAATGACACCTGATGAATTAAAATCTCTGCCAAAAGGCAACTTCATTGTTATGAAAACAGGATGTTATCCTATGCGTGTAAAACTTAAACTGTTTTTCAAATGGGGCATTGAATTTGAAGAACCATATGAAATGATTGAGCAAGGCAACCGAGAGGTTAAGTATGCCAACAAGAATGAATTGATAGATGAAATAATACGCAAATATCATCTCGAATGGATGGATCCTGCTGAGGAAAATGAAGATAACAACAACTCGTCATCAGGCGGACAAAATCATGTAAAAGCAGAACAGTCTGTTGAAAATGAAAAAACAGAAGCAAATTACGATGAAAGTCAACAGGAAGCCGAAGAACAGGATAAGTCTACTTCTATTAAAGTAGAACCACCATCAAGAAAAGAAGGTGAGTATGATAGGCAGACTTAATCATATTTATAAGGCTGATTTGTCGCACCGTGCTGTTTCTGTTTATATCTATCTATATGATCGTGCCAATAAAGATGGTGAATGTTGGCCCTCTATTCCTACCATAGCAAAAGAATTAAAGTTCTCTGAATCAACAGTTCGGAGAGCTTTGAAAGATTTAAGAAAAGAAGGCTTTATTGTAACAGAACAGAGATACAGAAAACATGGTGGCAAGAGCAGTCTGCTTTACAAACTGAAAATGCAGTGACAAAAAAGAAAACCTTCCGCCAAGAGAGTATTGTACTCATTTGGTGGAAGGTGGCTCCTGTCATCAGGATAGGTGTAGTGAAGTACCCATCTTAAATATATACAACAGAAAGAATATATACTTGATTTAATAAACGATAAATATAACCTACTGCGGAATTCACTGATTTATAATATGAATTTAGTAGGAAGTAATATTGATATAGGCTCATTAGATTTCGGAAATGAAACTGTAAACGATACGCAGAGAAAAATTGTTGCTGTTGCTCTTAATTCTGAAAGTTATGGAATATCAGCAAAGTCAGGATATTGTCAGGCTTGGGTAGCTGATGTTTATCAAGCTGTTACAGGTTCAAGAGGTTCTGCTCACTGTGCTTTATGTGCGGCAGATATGTGGGCAGTATCAAACGACTTCTCTCAAATTCCTGTCGGTGCTACTGTTTACGGATATGCAGGTAATCCTTACGGTCATGTTGGTATTTATATTGGTAATGGACAGGTTATTCACAACCTATCAGGAACAGTTAAAGTGCAATCCCTTGAAAGCTGGGTAAATGATTTCAAAGGCTTTGCTTGGGGATGGGAGAATGGAATAGTATTAATATAAAAATAAGGCAGTGGACAAACTTGCCCACTGTCATTTTTATTGCAATTAAGAATATTGCTATTGCCTTACTAAATAATATCTATGCTTGAAAAATGAACAATATACGATGCTCCTGAAGGGAAATATACTTCATGTGAAAAACAATTATTATCAATAATATCAAATTCATCTATTCCGAAATCGTTGTTTTCAATATATTCAAAATGTTCAGAACCAAAATTTGATTTAAATGTTTTAATCGAATGATATACTATAGTTTTTTTGATGTTTTTAAAATCATTAAAAAAACTTGCAGACAATTGATTATTTCCATTGAAGTAATCAATTTTAATAGATAAAAGTTTCCAATCATGAAATCCATGATATAAGTAATACTCTTTTAAAAACTTATCGGGTAATTTGTTTTTGATTTTATTAGAAAAATATTTGTTATATTCCTGTATTTTATTTTCAAAATCTATATCTTTAATGGGATCTTCTCCAAAATTTAAATAATCTTCTAAATTCCAAAACCTCATAAAATATTACCTCTTCATTTGCTAAGCTAGTACTAAACCTACACCAGGAGCTAATCCCAAAAGAAATATAATTCCGACACCCGTACCCAAAAGCATTACAAAAAATAATGTCCATACAACAACTACTCCGACATCACTAAAATCAAACTCTATAGAAGGAGATGACTTTTGACTTTCTTTATAGGATTTTGCTTTAGCATCCCAATCCCATCCTGCTTTTTCCTTTAATTCTTTTTTTACTGAATTAGGTGGTGAACCACCTTGATCATGAGGGCTTCCATCATCATTTTGTGAAAATTTATCTCCGTTTTTTTCAACATGTATATGCCTATCCAATCGCAAATCTGGATTTTTTGGACAAATTCTATATCTCCATCCTTTACTCATTTGTACCCAAGAAGAATCACCATACATATCACTGGAGTTAATAGGGTTATTATAGCAATACGACATAAGATTTGACGATTCGGAAATTTGACTAGCTGCACCAGCCATATCATAGATGTCTGAATTAATAAATCTAGAAATACCAGCATCATAATATCTTGATTGAAGATAATAATACCCTGTTTCATTATCATAGTAATAACCACGGTAGCGCAATGGGTTGGTATTTGCAATATTGGTATTGCCTGAAATGTCCGTGATATTTCCCCATTCGTCATAGGTATAATTCGCTATTACTGCGCCGGTGCTGTCTGTTATCGCTACAACATCACCCATTTGATTTGTCAAGTATAAGTATTGTGTACCATTTAATATAAATCCAAGTGGAATACCGCTTGTATCGTACTGGAAATACATTGTATTGGTGTCATCAGTCTGAGAGAGAATGACTCCATCTTTGGTGTTATAGTATGTGGTAACATCATTTACGGTTTTGCTTGTTCTGATACCATTTTCATCATAAGTATATGAATATGTATTTCCATCATCATCTGTAATGCTCGCAAGATTTCTGCCGCTTGACCAAGTAAATGATTTATCGCCGTATGTCAGTACATTACCATTAGCATCATAAGTTAATGTAGTACCATTTACAGAGATAAGCTTATCATTCCAACCGTCCGTTGAATAATCAAATACTGTGCTTGTTCCATTTACAGTTTTGTTTGTGATGTTTCCTCTGTCGTCATAAGCATAGAAAGCAGAATAATTATCACCGCTTGCAGCAGTTAATTGGCTGTTGACATCATGAGTATAATTGAATGTTTTACCGTTATATGATGTTGATGTAATTCTGTTCTTGTTGTCATAAGTGTTGGTTACAGAACTTGAATTACCATAATCTTTCTTGGTAATATTGCCATTATTATCATATGAATAATTTGCACTTAATACACTTGAATTATTATACTTAACAGTATCTAAATCAACAGTATTATCATTTTCTGTATAACTATATTCTAAAGTGTTATTACCATTTATATATGATACAGATTTATCCTTAATAACTGATGAATATGTTGCACCAAAATGCGTTTCGGTTATGTCTGTTTGAGCTTCAATACCGTTTTCTTCATCGGCTTCCGTTTTTGATTCTGTATATGACTGAACAAGAGTGTCATCGGAAATGTTATATACTTCTACATTATCGCCGTCGTAAACAGATTTCAAGCCTGTATCGGTGTTGACTTTTTGAGTAAGTTCATTATCAGTATTGTATGAATATGTTACATATGGCGATGTATCATCATTATGATACTGTTTAACAAGATTTCCGTTATCGTCATATTCATAACGGATTGACTGACCATTTGCATATACTTCGCTTGTTAAGTTATAGTCCTCATCATAATTATATGATAAAGTATTCACGCCGTCAACATAAACTTTTGTAAGATTTCCTTTGATATTGTAATTGTACTCATAAATGTCAAGGCTTTCCTTTTTCTTTTCCCCAGTAGAATAGTATGTATAAGTTGTTTTAATACCAAGACGATTTGTTTCACTGTCGAGATTTCCCGTTGTTTCATTATATACATATCTGTGACCGACATTTGTATCAGAATATGTATTTTCACTCGGCAAACCGTCCTTAGAACTGTCATAATCTTGGTCATCTATGTCTTGAATTACTCTACCATTATTGTCATATATCGTTCTATGGCATTTTCCATTTTCATTATAAAACAGTACTCTGCCTGCCTCATCATAAACATATAATGAATTTTCCGTTTCCTTTGATGTCGTTAAAATATTGCCGAATGAATCATATGTATATGCAGTTGTAGTAATATTATTGTCAACATCAACTATTGTTTCGGTTAAAATATTACCCACATTGTCGTATGTATAACTTATTGAACCGCCCCTACTATATACTTCACTTAAAATTCTTCCATTATTATCATAAGTGTAAGTTGTTGTATCAAAGCAATCCAAATTAGAATCATATAAAGCAGGAGCAGTAGCTTTATAATCGTCTTTTAGAGTTGCATAAATAATGTTGTTTCCTTTATTGTCATAGGTATAGTATGTATAATTGTTTCCTTCTTGCTTTCTTACCACTTCATCTTTTGAATTATAAGTTAAGTATAGATTAGTTTTCGTATTTCCAGTTATATATGATATAATATTACCCCTAGAATCATAACTATATGTAGTTATATCACTACCACATTTTTTCGTGATTACACGTAAATGTTCATCATAGGTAAACTCAATTTGATTTCCATTTTCATCTGTATATTCAACAGGATAGAAAGCGTCATTATATACCGTCTTAGTCGTTTCACCGCTTGATGTAAGAGTAGTATAATTCATACTGTCATCGTTATAGGTATATTTGATCCAAGAACCGTTTTTGTATGTAATTTGCTTTAATCTGCCGTTTGAATAATACTCGATTTTGTTATCATTGCTTTTAACAAGAGTGAAATCGGTTGTATTGTTAGTATATTCGTATTTGCCTAAGATTACGCCTGCCTGGTCTTTAACCTCAATATATTTGCCTTGCTTAGTTGTATACTTGAGTTTGTTACCGTTAGGGTCTGTAATTTCTTTTTGGCTGTAATACTTAACATTACTTCCGTCAGGTGCATTAATTGCCCGATAATCAGACAAACTGAATTTTCTTCCGCTTGCGTCGGAAATAGAAATTTCCTCGCTGTTTGTAGTTCTGTTAAGATTAAGTTTATTGCCGTTGTTATCCTCAATAGCACTGAGGTATGCAACACTGTTTACACTTTTAATTGCAAAATAGTATTTATATGTTCCGTCATCAAAAACATAATTGCTGCTTGTTTTAGTTAATGTTTTGCCTGTAAGTTCATCAACATAAGTGTTCGATGTTTTCCTTATCATCGGATATTTTGTATCGTCGGGTAAGGTTACTTCAAGACGGCTGTTTGTTGCAAGAACTTTACTGTGGATTGATTCAAACCAATTTTTATCAGCACTGTTATATATTCTTGTATAGCCGAAATCAATTCCGTTATATGAAAATGAAAAATCAGTATTTGTTTCAGTATACACGCCGAGAGCTTCATCAGTATTGCTTAAATTCATATATGCAATTTTGCCGGTTGTACCGATACGAGCATAAACTTTAGTGGTTTTATGAGCAGGGATTGCAAACGGAACAGAATAATCTGTCCAAGTTCCGTTATCACCGATTTTATACTGCAATTTTGTTTTATCAGAGTAATTTACACGATAAATACCAACAAGTTCGCCGTGCCTGTAAAATACAGGTACAGGGGATAAAGATGTCGCAGCAAAAGCTTCTTTAACATCAATCCAATCGGAAAGAGGAATATTTGCAAATGTCATTGTTACGAATGTACCGAACGCCATAATGATTGACAAAAAGGTACACATTACTTTTTTCCATAATTTAGTCTTGTATGTATTTTCCATTTCATTTCCTTTCTTTTAGAGAATTTTTAACAGTATTCAATAGCGAGAAATCCTATGTCATTTTGAAAGTACAAACATATGCGAATGTTAGATATTCCATAAGACAATTCCCAATGCTTTTTGTTCTGCCTTTCATAACAAATTATGCTTTCATCGGTATTGTTTTTTATAATTTGTTCTACACTTATGAGAAAATCGTTTGATTCATTTGCTGATAATTTTTCAGTCTGATACTGAACAGAATTTAATTTGTTGTGTGAAAATATATAACTTGCATATACACTTGTGTCAAATAAAACCTTTGAATATGTTAGTGAGATGCTATGCTTACTTGATTTTTCAATTTTATGTGGCTTGCCGACTTTGATAATAATATCGAATACACTATCCTCAAAGTATAATCCTGTTTCAGTAATAATTTCACATTTTTTATCGTAAATATCCGTTGATTTCACTTTGTTTTGAGAAGAAAAAGATTTTCTCATGTATATATCGACCTCCTTTTTGCAATAGTAATTAATTTATTGATAATTCAAATTTCAGAATAGATTTTCGGTTAATGAAGAATCACCCATTTTATATGCGGCTCCTTCAATTTCGCTGTTTGCGAATTTTAAGTAGTAGCAATTATCTTCTCCCATATAAATTGTGCCGAAAAGACCCTCAGTATTATCGTCGTATACTGCCATAAGTTCGGCAAAGGATGTCTTCATTTTTACATCGGGAACAGACGCATTTTTTTCTGCATCCAATATTTCATTTATGTCATCTTCGTCAAAATTAACATCCATTTTAAAACCACTGTAATTTACATAAAATTTTACAATCTTTTTTTCAGTATCTTCACTTGGCTTTGTTGATGTTTCTGTAACTGCATCAGTTTTTTGTTCTGATACAATTTGAGTATTGTTTTTAGATGATATTTTATTTTCAGATGATGTATTATTACTGCAGGAAGCTAAAGCAATTGAAATAATAATACACATAATGATTAATAATAATTTTTTCAAAATTCTTCTCGTTTCTGATCTTTTAATACCACTTATCAATCCAGCCGTCTTTATCAGTAACAACCTTTGTTGGATTTGCAGTTGAGTTTGTTTCTTTTTCGGTTGTCTTGGATGCAGCGGTAGTTGTAGTAGTTTTATCTTTTTTCGTTGTTGTTTCAAATTCAATTTCATTATCGGCAGGGTTTTCAGAGGAATTGTTCTGTGCCTGTTTTGTTGATGAAATTGTTTTTTCAGTAGTAGTTAGAATGGTAGTATGTTCTTTAGTAACATATTTACCATTCTTTTTTGTGACCGCTTTGCCGTTATCATCAGTCACGATTTCAGCAAATACAGATGTGCTTTCATTTTCTGTCACAGGCTCATAATAATGCGTTGTGCCTTGCTCATCAGTAACAGCAGTAGTAGAAATATTCTCACTACTGCTGTTTGAAGAACACGAAACAAATATACCGACTATAACAACAATTATTGAAATAATAAGTAATTGCTTTTTCATAATTATGCCCACGGTACAGGAATATCGGTGTCGGGTTCTGAACTTGTGGTGATAACATCAACTGTTTTGAATTCTTCAATATCTGCTTGTGGCTTGGTATATAATTCTTTCATCATTATGCCTCCTTAAGTAGCTGTTCAACTTCATTCTTAGTATTCTGATCTATTTCATCATCTGCAACTACTGCATTTGCGACCTGAGCAAAACTTCTTGTGGTAACAGGCGAATAAAAATACATTCCGTCAATACAAACATAGGCTCTTGCAGTGATTTCGTTATTGTAATGATCCTTTGTTATTCCTGTAAATACTGCATTATATGTTGAAACAGTTCCTTCAACATTTCTTTTATTTGCAGATTTTACAAAAACATTGTTTCTGTTTGCTCTCAATGAATAATTTTTTTGAAAATCATTCTTGTTTTCATAAGAGTCAAAGGTATAAACAAAGCCGTAATCAATATTTTCTGCGTATTTTTTGAAATCAAAGGCTATGTTATTTTCATCAAATTCAAAACCAAAACGCAAGCCATTATCTCTTGTTCGTATTTGTCCGCCTTTGCTTTTAGCAAATTTATCACTTTCAACACGGATGAATCTGTCTGTGTAACCATCTCTGTCTGCTTCGTTAAGTCCCGGTGTGTACTCGGGACTTATAAAGGTATATTTATAGTCCTTGTAATCATCGAGAAAATCAACTCCTGTCAGTTTATCACTGCAATAGATTGTTGTGTTATTTGGAATAGACAATGTTATATAAGTTGCCTTTGGTGCAAAAATCATATTTAGATTACTGCAACCGTTAAAGCGTCCGCTTAAGTCTTGCGCATTTGGAACATAAAGCACTTTAAGATTTTTACAGTTATTGAAAGCACTATTTCCAATTGATTTTGCTTTATTAAGTACAATTTCATCAGCTGTGCAGCCGACAAATGCATTATCATCTGCTCTTGTGCAATTAGGAAGATTTACTATATTAAAATATGTTCCTGCTAATCCTTTTTCGGCAACCCAATCTGCTGATGAAAAATCAGGTTGTTTTGGCAATGATTCACATCCGAAAAGAGCTTCACTGCCGATATATCTTACTTTTGATAAATCGATATCAGCAAGTTTACTGCAACCATAGAAACAGCGTTTATCTAAATTTTCAATACCATTTGCAGTTACTGATTTCAGATTTGTATTACTGAAAGCATCATCACCGATGCTTTCAATTGTATCCGGCAAAGTGATGGTTTCAATATTGCTATTGCTGAATACTTGCGGACCTATTTGTCTTGGCTCTATTCCATTTACTACATCAGGAACAACAATATTTGCTTCATTGCCGAGGTATGCTTTAATTATGCCATCTCTGTCTATTACAAACTCACTTTCATTTTCTTCTAAAATGTAGTAATCAAGATAAGTGAATTTACTGTGGAAAGGAGAACCTGCCCTTGCAAAGGCAGCTGCGATAATTCTGGTTGAATCCGTAACATCAATAGGTGCAGTATATTTTGTGCCGTTTATTTCTGTCGGCAATGTGCCGTCTGTTGTGTAGTAAATATCCACAAGTGAATTTGCACATTTTAATTCAACGCTTATATTGTCACGGTATGCACCGCTTTCAATGTTTGATGTAACATTCTTGCATCTTGTACCGTTTATGATATTTGAAAAGTTAACTATACCCGCACCATAGCGACCATAATAGCAGGAGCTTTTTTTGAATGGGGTTGCAGTTTCAATAAGCTCCTGTTTTACCTGTTCAGGTGTATATTTTCTGTTATTCATTAGTACATAAGCAGCAGCTGCTGATACGAATGGTGTGGCAAGTGATGTGCCACTAGCAAATTCATATGCAGTATTACTGCTCATATCTGCTGTATAAACATAATCTCCCGGTGCAGCAATATCGACACAGGGACCATAATTTGAAGAACTCCAAGCACTCCCATATCTATTTGTTGCTGCCACAGTTATAGCACTGTCAAATATCGCCGGCTGTTGATACACCTCTTTGCCTTCATTTCCGGCACCAGCAACAACAGTTATGCCCATATCAACGAGTTCATCCACTACAATGCCAAGACCTGAACGAGTCGCAAAAGAGCAGTTAATTATATCAGGCTTGTTTGAAAGCTGCTTGATATACTCAAAAGCAGCTAAAGCTGTTGCTGAAGTTCCTTCACCATTTTGGTTATGAATCTTGTAGCAGGACAATCTAACATTGCTTGGTGTACTTTTAGCAATTGCACCGGCAACATTTGTTCCATGACCATATTTATCCATTTCGTCATCAGATGCATCTGTGCTGAAATCTGTATGAGTACGCACAACTCTGTTTTTGAACAATTCGTGGTTATAATTTATTCCACTATCCAATATGGCAATATTTATATTCGGTTTAATTTTTGATTTATAATAATCAAGAGCAGAAACTGCATCCGTTTCTTCGTATGCCCATTCATCACTCCAGTTACCACCGGAACCTATAGAGGTAGAAGAAGTGGTAATAACACTATCATAATCGGCCGTATAACCTGAAGTTTCATATTGTGTTTTCGCAAATTCTGCTGATTCATCATCTGCATACTGCAAAAAGGCATAACCAAAACCATAAACACTGTCAACAGCACCATATTCATCAATGGGATTATCCGTTTTTACAATCAATCTTGTATAAACAGTCTTATCCCCATCATCTGATGCTTCAGTATTATCTGTATCATATTCTGAACACATTTCTGATATTTCCTGACCTGTGGAAAGAATGCTTTCTAATTTTCTTTCCTGAGCCAATACACTCTGACAAGGATATATCACAGATGTAAACATTGTTAATGTCAGTATTATACTGATGATTTTTTTCATAACTCATTACCACTTTCTAACTGATACAGATATGCCTTCGGGCATATCTGTATCATAAATTTTAATCAATAGATTCTGAAACCTTATATGGTGTGTTAGCCTCGCTTACAGAATACTTTGTTACAGAAGATGTATTTTTATCAATAGCAGATTGAATATAATTAAATCCATATCCGTTATCAACAACATCTTTCTGTTTATTAAGTGTTTCATCCCAATAGGATTTAGCATCAGCATCTAAGGTTGTTCTTAAACCAAGACTGAGGGTATCTAATCCTGTTGAAATTTCACCGAAGTATTTTGCTGTTGAACGATTTTCTTTAATCAGGTTATTTGTGCTGTTTACTAATTGAGGTACAAAGGAATCGCTTATAACCTGATTAGGCGCATTAAATCCGGTCTTTGTTATGTTATTTACAGGATCATTACCGCAATAATTGAAGAGATTTGAATTATATACGCTGCTCATATCTTCTGTTAAGGTCATAGGGTCGCTGGCATTGATAAATCTGCCCCAAGCAGGTGAATAATATCTCTTCTGACCATAATATAATCCTGTTTCGATATCATAAATATATCCTTTGAAACCTTGTTCAACACTTACAAAAATTCCGCTCAAATATAGAGCAACAACCAATGCAAGTGCAATTGCTTGCAGTAAATCAATCCACCATGTTCCGGTAGCTTGGTACTTATTCTTGATGTCCTGTACAAATGTACCCATATAGTTTGGTGTCATATTTCCGTATGCATCATAAGACATAGATATAATTACCTTTTCACTTGGGTCATATATCTCAGTAATATTACCTTGACCATCTTTAACGAAAGTATAATTTGCCGATTGATTCCAATCCAAGGTTTCTATTGTTTCGTTAATATTTGCAGATGTATTTTCAGCTGAAGGACTACCTTCATTTGCAATAACACATACACCGACTATGTCATTATTGTTGTAGATTACTTTTACCGTTTTATCATAATAAAGTATTTTATCTTTTTGCTCATTGGTAGATGTTTGTGCTTCATCTTCAGGCGGATCACCATAGAATTTTGCTCTGTAACCGGTTATAATATCACCATCCCAAATATACTCTATTCTTGATGTAGGCACAGTATCATGTTTGCTTTCATAATAGGTTTTAGAAGTTCTTTTTCCGTCACCATCATATGTATATTTATAAATGTCGTTGCCTTTACTGAAGGAGGTTAATAAATCACCATTCCAAGTCATTGTACCTGAAATAGAGGAATAATCCATACCACTTCCTGCATAATCTAACGGATTTCCTGCTTTATCATAAGTAATTGTTTTACCATCATATCCTGTTAGATAATCAGTCATGCCGTTTGATTTATATGTCAGATTTGTGGTTGTTCCATTTGATTTTGGATTAAAAGACAATTTATCAGTGCTGTAATCATATGAGTAATCACTGCTGGTTAGATATTTATAATTAACTTTTTTAGATATATTTCCGCCTTCGTTAAAATAATATCTGATTGCGGTATTATTTTCAAAATTAACCTCTAATGAAATCTGACCGCCTTCATCATATTGATAATGACGCACCAATTTTCCCTCAGCGTAAGGATATGAATTAGTATTTGCAGGTGCAAGAGCTATATTATTAGTTGATTTCTTGAAAATCGAAGTTACTCTTCCGACATCATCATACTTGTAACTCCATTCTGCTGATATACGGGTATTTTCGTATTTTTCAGGAAGAAATTTATTAGAACGTTTTGAAAGTTCAGTGCTGTAATGTGAAACTAAATTGGTTTGTCTGTTGTTTTTACCCTCAACATATTCTGTATTTGATGTTAATTTGTAATGCGTATTTTTATCAGTGGTACCCTTATTTTCCACAGATGTACTCATCGTTCTGTCAAAAGTATCTAAGACAGTTTCAGCTTTTACTGTAGGCCCTTGAGCAGCAGAAACTATATATGAATCTTCGATTGTAGTTTTTGTTTTATCTCTTGATTCAGATGAAGATTGTGAGTATGAAAACGATGTGCCAAAGAGATTTATTCTGCTGCCTGTATTAGAATAAATTGTTGAGCCATTTTTCTTTACAGTAGAGCCTTTGCTTGTATAGGTTGTAACTGTATTTGAAACCTCATCAGTCATTTCTTTAACAGAGCCGTCACTGTTATATTTATATGAGTAAACATAGGTTTCTTTTTCATCACCTGACTTGCCATTATCATAGATAGTCTTTGTTATATTGTCTCCATCATATTCATAGACAATGCTTGCACCATTACCAAAAATCACTTTTCCTACATTATCAAGATTGTATTCGTATGATATGGAGTAATCAATATTGGAATTATCTTCAGCAGATTCCTTTACAATTACATTTTCAATCTTGCCATTTTGGTTATATGTATACTCATAAAGACAACCATTATGGTAAATTGACGAAATTCTGTCATTATCATCATAGGTATATTCAACAGTCTGATTAACAGTTTCACCTTCAGCAGTAGTTATTGCCTGCTGAACAGTAGTTAAAGCACCTATGCCACTGTAAGTATACTGTGTATTTTTTGAAGGATCCGTATTTTTACCTTTTGATGTAAGCAAACCGCTGCCGCAATCATAATTATAATAGGTTGTTTTTCCGGCTTCTTCAACTGAGGTTTTATAATGTGTGTTCTCATCATATTCGTAATGTTTTCCAAGAGTTTTGTTGTCACTACTTCTCTTTTTGATTATATCTGTAACCTGGCCATATTCGTTTCTTATAATTTCATAATTAGGAATTTCAGGATTACCATTAAAAGGTGGTGCATTATCTTTAGTAGCAACATACATTGAAAGATCATCAAAATAGCATTCACCAGGCATATTCAAACTGTTAATTTCAATTTTCACCTGAGAAATAGTTTTTGGCATTTCTATTACACACTTTGAAGTTTGCCAGTCACCAACAATGTTGTAATCAAAATATGTTTCTCCGACAAGTGTTCCGCTTGCAGCACCGTAAACTCTTACAGAATAATACCTGTTTTTATTAGCGTTCTTATTGTTTGTCTTGAAGGGCAGACCTTGTGAACAATAAGCAGAACAGGCAAGAACATATGATTCTCCGGGAGTAACTTTAACTGTTTGTGTAACCTTACCTTTTTTGTTGTCAGCAATAAACGATATCGCACCATTATTTGAACTGCCATTTACTTTTAACGGTGCTTCATTTGTAATAGATGCACCCTCTGTCAGTGCCCAAGTATTGTTGTTTTCAAAATCACCATTGGAGATTATATTTTTTGAAGAAGCATCTTCATAAATTAAATGCTGTAACTTACCATTTGTATAATTTAAATAATACTCCTGACCGTCATAGTTTTGATAATGAATAAGATTTGAATCTTGATCATAATGCATTATTTTTTCAGATTTATTTAATATGTCTGAAAAAACACGATTATATGTATTGTCCATAGGTGAATTGATTTCCACTTCATTAGAAACAACACCATTTGTTTTCAAAGTGTACTTAGAAAGAACATTTGATTTAGCAGTGCCATTTTTGTAATTTAATGTTAAATCTATTCCAGCACTGTTAGAAGAACTATTTTCATATGCAGTAACATTGAGAATTCTGCCGTTTTCATCATAAGAATATGATACATAGTAGCCGTCAGGATAAGTCACTTTATTCAACCTGTGATTTTCATCATAAGAATACTGAACAGCAATGTTCTTGCCATTTACTTTTGCAGGCTGTTCTGTACCATTAGCAATATAATAAACACTGATTGAAGTTAATAAACCATTCTCATAATTGTATCTGTATTTTCTATTAGAGCCATCAGTAATATATGAAAGATTTTCTCCGTCATAGGTGATTTCAACTTTGTTTACATATTGTTTTTTATTTTCATCTTTACCTTCTGTGAAAATATATTCAATTTTTGTAACATAACCATTTGAACCGATTTTTGAAAAATGATATTTCGTATTATCTTTTTCACTTTTTATTTCTACTCTGTCATAATCAGTTCTATCATTAGCAGAAGTTAAAATATATTTATCACCAGAACTATTTGAACCCACAAAATTATTACCACTACTGTTTACAAAATATATATATTCTCCTTCACAGTTTTTCCAATAGTATTCTCCGTTTTCATATTGAAGAATGCTATAATAGTTTGTACGTGTGTTAATACCGTCAGACGGATTATTGTCAATTGCCGCAGGATTGATTATTGTTTGAACATTAACCTGTGCGAGCTCGTCATATACACTTAAATCATTTCTAACAATCAGCGGAGAGCAGGTGTAATCATTAACATATAATGTTCCGGCTCTGTCCAAATCTACAGTTTCAGATTCAATGGTTTTGTCAACATCACCGATTTCACGATAATATATTCCCAAAACGATTGAATTAATTTCAATATATGTATTCTCTGATAACGGTTCAAGGGCCAATCCTTTGTTTTCATATAGCCCTAAGGAACTATAGTGTGCATATGATGTTATATCTATTTTACACTCATCAATTGTATCTGATGAAGCCATTTGCCTATCAATAATAACATCATCAATTGTACTTAAAGGAACATTTTGAATGTGATTTAATTCATTTTTCAATCTATATACATTAATAGTATTTGATGTATCGGCATTACCATTTGTCTCAACAGTTCCCGTTGAGATATTTAATGTAGCATTATTAATGAATACCTGCTTATCTGTAATAATGCTGGGTTTAACATAAATACAACTATCAATTCCGTTTACTGTTTTATTTGAACCGGCAATTTTCATTGGATTTGTATCTACACCATTTGTATACATAGTTAAAGTTTCGCTTTCATAAAAACCTGTTTCGGCAGGATTTGAAACCGAATGTGCAGCAATTTCACTTACTGCATTTTCTGCATCTGCAACAGTATCAATGTTATTATCAATTTCTGATATTTCCTTCCATTGACCATTAACATTGTTGTGAATAGGAACAGCTGCTGATACCTGATAATATCCACCGTCATCGGTTAAGTATGTTTTAGAATTTTCTGTACGCTTACTTTCAATTTCGTACTCGATTGAAACTTCGTCAGCAGAAAATTCATAATCATTTTCAAACTCTTCCATTGCATAGGTAGTGGCAGGTATTACTGTTATTGCCATTACCATTGCAAGAAAAAATGAAAGTGATTTTTTAAAAGTCTTTTTCATTTAGTATTCTCCTTTGTTTTTAATTTCAAAATAAATTCAATTCCCTTTGTAAAGTCTACACATCATCTCCTATAATGAAATTTCAGATACTATATTCAATTTAACATTATCATTTTTAAAATCATAAATTAATACCAAATGCTGAAACGCAAGAAATTCGTGTCGAAACGCAAGAAAAAAGCGACTTGACAATGTCAAATCGCTTTAAGTAATAGTTATTTTAATATAATTGTTGTTGAGAATTGTTTATTTTCGCAATCGTAATCCCATTCTAAATCACCTTTATATTTTTTTAATACTTTTTTTACACTCTTTATTCCTAAACCATGTGATTTTTTATCCGATTTAGATGTTTTTAATTCACCATTTATGCTCTGTGGTGATATATCACAACTGTTGGTTATCATTATGGAATCGTATGTATTAACTTTACCGGTTCGTAATGATATATTTTTATTCTGTGATTTATATGCTGATTCAACCGCATTATCAAGAATATTACCTAAAATAGCTACTAAATCATAATCATCTGCAATCTTCAAATTTGATAATCTTAAATCAAAGTCAAAATTAATATTCTTTATTTCGCATTCTGTAACATATTTGTTTACGATAACATCAAGTGTATGATTACCGCTGTGGCAGGTGCTGCTATGTGCTTTTAACTCGTTTGTCATTTGGGTTAAATATTTGTCTATCTGCTCATTTGTGTTTAATGCTTTAATTGCATTAAGATGATTTTTAGTATCGTGAGCATAAATCATCAATTCATTATTTTGTTGTTCAAGAATATCATAGAACTTTTTATCTATATTGGTTTTTTCAATTTCCTGCTCAATAATTAAATATTGATTCTCTTTAGCAACATTATCCTGATATACAATGAACAATATAACAGTAGAAAAGAACATCGCTAAACTTACAGTTGATAATAATAATTGATGAATATCACTTAAATTATAATTTGTGCAAATACTCCAAAATAAAATCAGTGCAAGAGTAATTACTACAGGATAAAAATACAATACAATAGGAATTTTTACATTGTTTTTTTCTTTTCTTATAAAATTAGAAAGTATTAAACAAGTTATGAAATATAAAATTTTACTTATTGAAACATCTATTATAAAAAATGTTAAATTGTCAGTATATTCAGTCACTTTTGTATTTGTCAGTATTGATATTAAGAAAATTGCAGCAAATTCAAGAGCAGTCGAAAAAATGTTTAATAGTACAGAATAGAATAGTATTTTTTTTATTTTAATATCAAAACAGAAAAATGCAAACAAGAAATTAATTACAAAAAACAGTAGTATATTAAACCATACAGTATTTGAAAAAACAATATCCCCAATAGCACCAATTTCAAAGATACCTGTTCCAATAAGACAACATATCCAAAGATTATACTTTTTCTCTCCTATTTGTGAAAAAAATATATAGGCAATAAGCATTTCAATAAAATATGTTGCACAAATTGCAAAGTTATTCAGCATATTTATCTCCTCTTGACATAGTTAAACCAATATTTATGAAAATCTGCTTGTTTTCTTGTTGCAACAGATATTCTTGTTTCATCAATATAAATTTCTTTATAACTGTATTCAGTAATATAATGAAGATTAACATAAAATGATTTATGAACTAAATAGAAAAATGTATTTGGCAGTTTATTAATCAATTCATCAAAACTGCATCTTACTGTATAATTTCCATTGTTAGTAAAAACAATATTTTTTCTGTTCTCTCTTCTGATAAATTTAATATCATCAACAGGAACTTTTATATGTTTGCTGTCGTTTTCAAGATAAACATCAATATACGATTCATCAAGATATTCCATTGCTCTGTCAAGACCTAAATAAAGACGGTCAATATCAATAGGCTTATCAAAAAACCTAAAAATACGCAAATCCATTGCTTCGTCCTGGTATTCATCAAACGCCGTTATAAAGAATAGTATAACTTTACTATTTCTGTTTCGTAATTCTTTTGCAAGGGCTATTCCGTCAATTTCAGGCATTTGAATATCTAAAAAAGCAAAATCAAAAATATCAGAACTTTCAAGGATTTCGTTTGGTGATGTGGTTATAAAAAAATTGGCCTTAATATAATGTGTTTTCATATATTCTGCTATATGTAATTTTAAATAATTTAATTGTTTTTCATTGTCATCACATATTGCTATTTTCAAATGCGTCACCTCAAAAAAAATCACTTTTGTCATACTATTGACAAAAGTGATTTTACCATTTTTATTTTTTTTAGTCAAATTTGTATTTTGTATCAATATAGGTACGCATAAGTTGAATTGCGATTCTTTGTTCATCTGGAGAAAACTGTTTAAACAAATTTATTATCTCAGATTCGCTATGTTCATCAATTTTACCAAAGTAATAATAATCAAGTGTACCACCTAAAATATTACATATTTTTGATGCGATTTTAATGGTAGGCAAATTATGACCACATTCGATGCTTGAAAGATGGTTTTTAGAAATATCAATTAATTCAGCTAATTTTTCTTGAGAATAACTTTTTTCTTTTCTTTTTTGCATTATTCTTATACCAACAAGTTTAGGATTAATTTTCATAACATATCACCTCTTGTGGATATGCTATCATTTTAAGGAAAAATAAACCAACAAGTATAACAGAATATATCTGTAAAATCAGTATTATTACAGAAAATATTTGGTTTTCTTGTCAAAATAATTATTCTCTGCGTTGAAAACATATTTTATTGCTTTTCAAATATTTAGTGGAAATTAGAATTAGCTATTGATATAATATCACAAAAAGGAGGTCAAAATATGAAAAAATTAAAATCTGTTGTTTCAAAAATGGCAAAAAACTCTGCTAATTTGGCATTAAGAAGAGATGCTAATTCTACTACTTGTGCTGCTGTTTTTCAGCCGAAAGTACCATCATCACTTGATAAGTTAAAGAAACATAATGACTAATGATTTCAAAGCTATCAAAAAAAATAGTTAATCAATTAAATATATTAGATGACGAACAAGAATTGTATGAATATGGTTTCTTTATTCTGCTTTCTCAGATACTATATTTTATAATAGCAATCATTATAGGAACCATATGTGGAACAGTTTTTGAAAGCATCATCTTTTATATTGCATTTCAGTTCATAAGACGATATGCCGGAGGCTATCATGCAGCAACCGAAACAAGATGTGAGATATTGTCAACTCTTTCAATCTTAGCTTGTATTGTTGTAATCAGGCTGTCAAAAACTTATGATATTCAAACTGCGTTATTGATAATCAGTGCATTATCAGCAGTTTGTATATTTGTTTTTTGTCCCCTTGATACACCTGAAAAGCCGTTGACTGATAAGGAGTTCAGATATTTTCGCAAGGTTTCTTGGTTGATTTTGCTTGCGATAGTTGTTGCCATAATTGTTTCTTATATTTTTAAATTCAAAATTTTCACTGTGCCTTGTTGTTTGAGTTTAGTTCTTGAAAGTATATTACTTACTGCTGGAAAAATTAAGAGGATATCACAAAAAAATAATGTTAAAACATAACTTGTTTGGTGTCTTTCTAAAAGAAAAACGGCAGCAAAAGAATCTTTCTTTACGAGGATTATCAGGCAAAGCAAATGTCGCACATACATACATTTTGAAAATAGAAAACGGCAACAAACCGCCGCCGAGTGATGATGTGTTATTAAGACTTGCAAAGGGATTAAATCTTGATGATGAATCTGCTGAAATATTCTTTGACTTGGCTGCCAAGTGCAAAAGGATAAATGATGATAAAAATTTTTATATCCCTGCAGATATTTCCGAATATCTGCTTAGCGAGGAAAAAGCAAATAATCTTATACGAAAAGCAAGCAAACTTGGATGTTCAAATGAATTTTGGAATGAACTATTGAAACAAATTGAAAAATGAAAATATGTCCCAATCGGGATATATTTTTTGAATATACTGTTACCCATTGGGGAACACATGAATTTGATGATAACGCATAATCTTATGCTTAATATATAAATAAATGAAAGATTAAAGAGATAGAAGTCGGAGCAATCCGGCTTCTATCTTTTTGTTCTTTTTTGAAAGGACGATATAACTATCTTTTTTTGGCAACCTTACATAGCGAAATATCCATAATCTCTGGATTTTGAAAATCAAAAAAATTCAAAATTCGGAGGTTTAATATGAATAAAAATATAAGCAAGAAATGTGTTGTGCAAAATGCTGAAAATAAAAAAGTTGTAACTTTGAAAGATACAAAAAATCAAGAAAAATCATCAATATTTGGTATTACTGTTGAACAATTAGTGTCATCATACGATTTCAATAATATGAAATATGAAACAACTCTTGCTGAGGATATTATGAATTTGTGCAGAAAAAATGGCATTACTTCAGACGGAATGTTTCAGCAAAGAAGCTGTGTGCTTAGAATACAGTATTCAAGATTAAAGACAAATAAATACCATATCCCCAAAAAAGAAATATTGTTTGCGATATGTATTGGTTTAAGGTTAAGCATTGAAGAAGTGGCTGAATTAATGGGAAAAGGTGGCTATTCGTTTACATACAATAACGAATTTGAACAAGAGAATAATCTTCCTTCATTTGACAGACTGATTCACGATTGTGTCTGCATGAGGATTTATGATATTGATGAAATTAACGATTATTTAATCAACAACGGATACAAAGAAAGACTTGGCAGCAGTTCTCTTATATAAGATTTGGCGAAAGTGCTGAATGGTGGCAAAAATGTAACTTTCAAAGATACACGCTATATTTTGAAATTAATTATACTGAAGTCAATGAAGTGCTTAAGAGCATTTCAAGTACCTTGACAATTGAATATACCTTATAGCAAATACCTTCCCGTTATTGTTTCTGATGAACAGGGACAAGCAGCTTTAGCACGAACAAGAGTCTTATGACTCTTTGTTTGTTGGCTATGAACTATCAGTGGTGCTGATAGGCATGCGATGACAGATAATGGGGATAATGATACTTCTGTCCAGTCAAAAGTCGAGCGTGATAAAACCGTCGCAACCAAAGAGGGCAGCTCGGAGAGATCCTCGGAGTGGTGAGATTCCAATGATAAGGTTAACCAGCCTTAGTTTGTTATATGCCCGATTTGTCAGGGGTGTCGTGGACAAGTATGACATTACGCAAAATAACTTTAAAATATGACGGCATAGGTTTAATTTTTAGTGATAATATGTATATTCAATCAAACTAACTGCCTGTGCCGTTATACATACAGGAGTCAGTATAATGAACATAGTCAAGCGTGGAGAAATATATTACGCCGATTTAAGCCCTGTTATCGGCAGTGAGCAGGGCGGTGTCAGACCGGTAGTTATTATTCAAAACGATAAAGGAAATAAATATAGTCCAACAACAATTGTTGCTCCGATTACAAGCAGAAAAAAGCAAGGATACCAACACATGTGCTGATTGATAATCCTTGTTTAAAATGTAAATCTCTGATTTTGCTTGAACAGATACGAATAGTTGATAAATCAAGATTAGGAGAGTATATAGGTGCATTAACTGTCGAAGAATCAAAAAAGCTTGATACAGCAATTGCAAAGAGTTTAGATGTTGAAATACAGAAAGAAGGTGTCAATTTATGAAATATAATAATTATGATGAGATGCCGATGTTTTTATCTATTAAAGATGTATCGGATACAATAGGTTTGTCAATATCAAGAATATATGATATAGCAAGCACAGATAAAACCTTCCCATGTGTCGTTCTGGGCAGGCGAAAAGTAGTGCCGAGAGATGAATTTAAATCGTGGATTAAAGCGAGTTCTAAAGGTTTTTAATGGTCGCAGCCAAACACCCATATTTGTCTGGATATTAGGGAAAAAGTGTGGTATTGTTGGTGTTGCAAAGGAGATGATACAATATGGCAAAAAGAGCCAAAGGAACAGGAACATTGAGAAAAAGAGCAGATGGAAGGTGGGAAGGTCGCCTTTACATCGGCAAAGATGAAAATGGAAAGAATAAGTACAAAACCGTTACACACATGAAAAAGTCAGAGTGTCAGAAAAAACTCGACATACTTATTGCGGAAAATGAAAAAAGAAAACGCAATGATGGATGTAAATACGGTGATTGCGTTAATCCTACCGTTGAGGAATGGAATAAGATCTACATTGAAGATTTTTGCACAGGATACTTAAAACCGAAAACTATATCAGGATACAAATCAATGATTAAGAATTATATAAATCCTTACTTGGGTAAATATCACCTCAGAGATTTATCAAAGTTAATCTGTCAGCAATATATAATGGATGTATATGAGAATGGCAGAATAAATCAGAAAAGAGCAAGTGACATTGCTCAAGGTCTGAGTTCAAGAACTGTAAAAGATATAAAGATAATTTTACATGCATCTCTTGAAAAAGCAGTAGATGAAGGGATAATAGATAAAAATCCAACAGATAAATTGAATATGCCTAAAGACAGAGTTAGAGGAATGACAACTCTGACTAAAGAACAAAGCAACCGCTTACTTGAAGAAGCCTTCAACAGCGGTTGCTTTGAATTTTATTACCTTGAATTAACAACAGGATTAAGACTTGGTGAAATTCTTGCATTAGAGTGGAATGATATAAATTTCCAAAACAAAACACTCTTAATAACTAAACAAGTGCAGAGAATTAACGGTGTATTGCAAACAGAAACTCCGAAAACAAAAAATTCGGTAAGAACTATTGCGATAAGTTCTGATTGTGCAACGGCACTTGCAAGATTAAAAATGCGACAGCCGAAAGGAACAAAACTCATGTTCCCATCACCCGAAACAGGAACATATCGGGATCAGAATGCAGTAACAAGAAAGTTTAAACGAATGTTGAGGCGAGCAGGACTTCCTCAGGAAATCAGATTCCACGATTTAAGACACACATGTGCAACAATAGCACTTGAAGAAGGTGTAGAGATTAAAGCACTGTCAAGCATGCTCGGGCACTCAGATGTGGCATTCACAATGAACACTTATGTCCATGCAACGAAAAAGATAAAGACATCTGCTGCGGATAAAATGGAAGCAGCCTTTCAAATAGGATACTCAGCAGTTATGGATATTGAATGCAAATTAAAAGAAGCATAATATTATAATGTAATAATTATTATATAATATATAGAAAAGCCGTTACAACTGATGTAACGGCTGAATTACTTTCTGAAAATAAGTGGTCGCTGTTGTGGTCACAAGAAAGAATATACAGAAATATGCAAAAACAGCAAAAAATATACATTTGCTAAAATATATAATATAAAACATATATTATATAGAAAAACAGGGAGAATAAGTGGTCATTTAAGGCAGATAAGTGGTCGTAAAAATGATGATTTTAATTAAGCCCAAGAAAACAAAAAATCCTTGAAACCAAGTAATATCAACGGTTTCAAGGATTTTTATATTGGTACGCTGGAAGGGACTCGAACCCCCGACCTTCTGGTTCGTAGCCAGACACTCTATCCAACTGAGCTACCAGCGCTTACAAGCTATTAAATTTTTAATTATGCACTTTATGCAAAAACAACACATTGGTTCGTAGCCAGTCACTCTATCCAGCTGAGCTACCGGCGCATTTATATGTTGCACTTTTTTGTGCTTAAACAATATAACACAAAAGAAGTTAAAATGCAACACTTTTTTTAATTTTTATAGAGATTATTTGAAATATACTTTTCAAGAATGTTTGCGCTAAGCTCCACAAGTTCGGCACAAGGGCGCTTTTTGTAGTATTCTTTAGTTCGCATTTCTGCAAGAGGGGAATCGGGACCCGGTTCGCTCAAACCTAAAAGTTCACGGCAAACGATTGAACCGTTAATGTCCCTAAACTCGTTTGCACATTCCTGCACACGCTTATAAATTCCTGATTTATCGTCGTCATAAAGCGCAGAGATGACGAAAGCCATACCCGAAACAGTACCGCAAACCTCCCTCATTCTGCCGATACCTGCGCCGAAACCCGTTGTAAGCTTTATTACAAGGTCGCTGTCCATACCCATTTCCTCGCTGAAAGCGGCGGCAACAGCCTGAGCGCAGTTAAGACCTGTCATAAATAATTCTTTCGCTTTTTCACCTTTAGTCATAATAAACCTCTATACATATTATTAAGAGGGCAAACAATGTTTGCCCATCGGAAACCTTTAATTTCTATTCGCCGAAGTTAATCTCAGAAGTAGTGTCGGACGGAAGCTGAGTGTCAGTCGCAACGGTGGTTTGCGGTGCGGTTGTGGTTGCAGGTTCGGTTTCAATCGGTGAAAATACGGCTGAAAAACTTGCGTTTTCATTAGCGGTGAAAGAATATTCCTCGCTGTCGCTCACTTTGACGCCGTTTGAATACCAACCGTCAAACTTATAGCCGTCGTCGGCACGGGCAAAAAGAGTAACGGTTTTGCCGTTTTCATATTTGCCGTCACCCTCCGTTTCGCCACCGCCGCTTGAACTTGTATTGATTATCCAAAGATTTGCGGTAGTAGGCTTGGTGGTTTTTTCAGTTGTGGTTTGCTTTGTTGTTTCCTTAGTGGTTTTATTCTTTTTTGTTGTGGAATTTTTTGTATGCGAACGATTTTCATTTTCGTTTGAATCATCTGCCAAAGAAGAAATTTTTGTAAGTTCGTTTGTCGTTTCTTTTTTGTCGGCATTTTTGTTGTGCGCTATAGCAACGACCGAAGCGATGATTGCAATAAGAATAACGGCTAAGATTGCAATTACGATAATGCTTTTTTTCTCGGTGCTTTTGTGCTCGTCGTCTTTTGAACTTTTGCGCTGAGGTTCTTCATACTCGTAATCGTCTTGATTACTTTCATTATAATATTTGTCAGAGCCGTTTGAAGCGTATTGCTCACTTGAATTTTTATTTTCGTTTACCGCTTTGAATGTTTGAGTCTTTTCATTGTCGGCGGCTTCTATTTTTTCTATGTCATCTTCGTCGTAAAGAGGGGAACCGCACACTTCGCATATGTATCTGTTGTCGTCATTGTCTGCTCCGCAGTTTTTACATCTCATTTTTGTCACTCCTTGTCAATTTATACATTCACTACAATTTGTATTATTTGAAAGATATTATACCATATATGTGTCTAAATCTCAATGTAAAAATAATTTTTTTAAAAATTATGACTTATTTTTAAAATTTCTATTGACATTTTGTGTGATTTAATATAAATTTAATATGTAGCGTTTGATAAAACGGATTCGTATAATTCTGAAAGGGGAACCCTGAAAATGAACAAATATGTGAAAAAAGGCTTGTCTATTGTACTTGCTACAGGTTTAATTGCAAGCTCATTTGCAGGTTGTGCAAAAATCAATTATGTAACAAACGGAGCTATTACAGCTATCCATCAAATTAAAGACGGTAGTTGGCAAAAACAAGCTGCTGATGATGCCAATGCAGGTTCATCAGACGATGTTTCTGTGCTTGACAAATCATTTGAAGCAGGTACATACGGCGGAGTTAAGTTTGACTCTCTTGAGGATGTTGCTAACTATTATGTAAAGGCTTATGATTACACCAAGAGCCTTACTGCCGAGTATACCAATGAAGACGGCGGCACTGAAACTTTCTACAAGCTTCTCGGCAACGAAGAGCTTAATGTTGGTTCTGTTATGATTGACGGCAAAGAAAATGCTGTTATCAACAAGCTTGTTCCGGGTATTGTAGGCGGTTTGTTTGCGCCTAATATTTACGGTCTTGTTCCTTGTAACAACCGTAACCCTAAGCTTGATAACTATAATGTTGACGAAAAAGACCCTGGCGAAAAGGACTTCACAAAGTCATATGTTAAGGCAGAAGATATCCTTGACGCTAACATCGTTGACAACGGCGACGGTACTATTACAATGACAATTCAGCCTAAGGCTGCTGAAATGAGTATGAGAGGTGAAGACTCACAGGGTGACTTCTTTGAAGTTCTCGGTGATATCAGCGGCGTTGTATCTCAAATCAGCGTTATCTCATTTGCTCAGGGTACAGCAGAAGATAACATTAAGGTTACTTACAAGGGCGGTACTGTTGTTTGCACAATCAATACCAAGACAAACGAAATTACTAAGGCTGACTACAATATGATTGCCGAAGTTGCTGTTAACCACGCAACCGTAACAGTAATTAAGGATAAGAGTGCATCTCTTACAATTACTTATAAGAACTCATTCCCTGCTTCTGACGAATACCTCAAGGAAACAAAGGGTATCACAAGAAAGTAACAGAGTTTAATTTATCGGAGCATCTCGAAAGAGGTGCTCTTTTTTTTGTCGTCGCAAATTCCATATCGTTCAAAATAACTTTTGTTTATAATTTGAGCAAAAGTTATTTATCGCTCATTCCACTGCTCCTCCTCTCAAAATCTGCCGTACAGTGGTGCGACAGATTTTGTGTTTAGAAAAATCACCGTAGGGGCGAATATCATTCGCCCGTTTATGAATATTCAAATTGAATAATAACTCGGAATATGCTGCACTCTTTTTGCATATACATATAAACATAAAGATAAAATGAAAAGAGTGACAAAATGAAATTTTATCCGGAGGGCGTGAATTTAAGCCTTGCCAAAACATTTGAGAGCATTGACGAAATAAAAGAAGCGATTATGAAAGAAGAAACGGTTGAAGGCAGGGTGCTTCTTTGCGACAAGGAACACAATTTACATATTGACCTGGGCGTGATTAGGGGCATTATTCCGAGGGAAGAAGGTGCGCTCGGTATAGCCGGCGGAAGCGTTCGTGATATTGCGCTTATATCGAAAGTCGGGAAAAATGTGTGCTTTAATATAATTGGCTTTCAGCGTGATGTTTTCGGAAACACCTGTGCTCTTCTTTCAAGACGAATGGCTCAGGAAAAGTGCAAAAATGAATTTCTCGATAAACTCATTTGCGGCGATGTGATTGACGCAAAAGTTACCCACCTTGAAAAATTCGGCGCTTTTATTGATATCGGTGCCGGGATAAATGCGCTTATTCCTATTGATATGCTGTCGGTTTCACGCATAAGTCATCCAAACCAAAGAGTTTTTGAGGGCGAAAAAATCAGGGTCGTTTTGCGCAAACGAGAGGAAGAAAAACTCACTTTTTCGCTAAAAGAACTGCTTGGCACTTGGGAGGAAAACGCTAATCTTTTTGCTGTCGGCGAAACGGTTACGGGTATTGTGAGAAGTATTGAAGATTACGGTGTGTTTGTTGAACTTGCGCCTAATTTGGCAGGTCTTGCCGAACTTCAAAACGGACTTTTTGAGGGTCAAAGCGTTGCAATTTATATTAAATCTGTCATACCGCAGAAGATGAAAATTAAGCTGATTATTGTTGAGGCTTACGGCAAAGAGGAGGAACCGGGCGAGCTTGTTTATTTTGAAAAAAGTGAGCATATCGACTATTGGCTTTATTCACCCGAAGGGAGCACGAAGCTGATTGAAACAGATTTTTCCTGATTGCCGCCAAAATATCAGCCTTATAATTAGTTATATTTACTATTGATTTACAGTTTTCTTTTCTGTATAATATTTAAGTACAAACGGTTGTATGTGAGTACAGCCGTTTTTTATTTTGTTAAATTTACGGAGAGGGAATATGTACAAAAAAGGTTTTGACAACGACAAGTATCTGCAAATGCAATCGCAGAGGATAAAAGAGAGAATAAGTGAGTTTGGCGGCAAGCTTTACTTGGAGTTTGGCGGCAAACTTTTTGACGATTACCACGCATCAAGAGTTCTTCCGGGTTTTGAACCTGACAGCAAGCTTCAAATGCTTCTTCAGCTTAAAGACCAGGCTGAAATAGTAATTGTTATCAGTGCGCAGGATATTGAAAACAGCAAGATTCGTGGTGACCTCGGAATTACTTACAGCACCGATACTTTCAGGCTTATTGACGCTTTTGAGAGTATGGGGTTGATGGTAGGCAGTGTTGTGCTTACAAAATATGTTTCAACCCCTAAGATTAACGCTTTTGAGCAGCAGCTTAAAGATAAAGGCATTGATTTTTATCGCCATTATCTTATTGACGGCTACCCTGCCAATATTGCCAAAATAGTCAGTGACGACGGCTACGGCAAAAATGATTATATTAAAACAAGCCGTTCACTCGTGGTTATTACCGCACCGGGTCCGGGCAGCGGAAAAATGGCAACCTGCCTTTCTCAGCTTTACCACGAAAATAAGCGTGGAATTAAAGCGGGTTATGCAAAGTTTGAAACTTTCCCTATTTGGAACATTGCGCTTAATCACCCGGTCAATATTGCTTATGAAGCCGCAACGGCAGACCTTAACGATGTTAATATGATTGACCCGTGGCACCTTGAAGCTTACGGCAAAACGACAGTTAACTACAACCGTGATGTTGAAATTTTTCCTGTGCTCAAAGCAACTTTTGACAAGATTTACGGAAAGTGCCCATATAAATCGCCGACAGATATGGGCGTAAATATGGCAGGTAACTGCATTTTTGACGACGAAGCGGTCAGAAATGCTTCAAATCAGGAAATTATCAGAAGATTTTTTACTGCCAAGGTTAACCAAATCAAGGGCAGAAGCTCAAAGGACGAAATTTATAAGCTCGAACTTCTTATGAATAACGCAGGTCTTTCGGTTGACGACAGAAAATGTTATGTGGAAGCTACTGCACTTGCAGAAAAAACAGGCGCTCCTGCTTGCGCCGTTGAACTTCCGAACGGTGAAATTGTAACAGGTAAAACATCTGAGCTTCTCGGTTGCTCCTCTGCTATGCTTCTTAATGTGCTCAAAAAACTTGCAGGCATTGATGACGGCGTTCTTCTTATTTCACCTGAGGTTATTAAGCCTATTCAGGAACTTAAAATTAATCATCTCGGCAATAAAAATCCAAGGCTTCATACGGACGAAACTCTTATTGCGCTTTCAATCTCGGCAGTAAACGACGAAAAGGCAAAGCTTGCGCTTAATCAGCTTTCTTTACTTAAAAACTGTGAAATGCATTCTTCTGTTGTCCTTTCACATGTTGACGAAAATGTGCTTAAAAAACTCGGCGTAAGGCTTACATGCAGTTGTTGATAAACTGAATTTACCGACTGCAAAAAAATTTAAAAAATTTTAATTTACTATTGAAATGGTAAGTAAAGTGCTTTATAATATATAAGTACAGACGGTTGTACAAGTGCGTACAGCCGTTTTTTGTTTTTATTTTGTATTTTTTATCTAAGAGGTGGTATTATGAACAGCACAAAGTATATCTTTATCACCGGCGGTGTTGTTTCGGGTCTTGGCAAAGGCATTACGGCGGCATCACTGGGCAGACTTCTCAAATCTCGTGGCTTAAAAGTTACGGCTCAAAAACTTGACCCTTATCTTAATGTTGACCCGGGCACAATGAACCCTGTTCAGCACGGTGAAGTTTTTGTTACCGATGACGGCGCTGAAACCGACCTTGACCTCGGCCATTATGAAAGATTTATTGATGAAAGCCTTTCGCAAAACTCAAACCTTACTTCAGGCCGAGTTTACTGGAAAGTTATTTCTGACGAGCGTAAAGGCGTTTACGGCGGTCAAACTATCCAAATTATTCCTCATGTAACTAACGAAATTAAGCGTTATATTAACCGCAATGCAGACACCGGCGCAGATGTTTGCCTTGTTGAAATCGGAGGTACTGTGGGCGATATAGAATCGCAGCCTTTTCTTGAAGCAATTCGCCAGTTCGCTGTTGAAGTAGGCAGGGAAAACTGCCTTTTCATTCATGTTACGCTTGTGCCTTACCTTGCCGCTTCCGATGAGTTAAAGAGTAAGCCTACTCAGCACTCTGTTAAGGAAATGCTTTCTATCGGTATCAGCCCTGACATTATTGTTTGCCGTACCGAACATCCTCTTACAGACGATATTAAAAATAAAATTGCGCTTTTCTGCAATGTTGACAAAGAATGTGTAATTGAAAACAATAACTGCGACATTCTTTATGCCGTACCTATGATGCTTAAAGAACAGCATATGGACGATGTTGTTATCAAAAAGCTCGGCATTAAATGCGGTGAGCGTGACCTTGCCGACTGGGAGCATATGCTTGAAGCGCTCAGAAACCCTAAGCAAACCGTTAAGATTGCTATGGTCGGCAAATATGTTGAACTTCACGATTCTTACATTTCAGTTAATGAAGCGCTCAAACACGGCGGAATTGAAACGAGAAGTGCTGTTGACATCATTTGGATAGATTCAGAAACTCTTGAGGGCGACAATGTTGACCTTGACAAGATTTTGGGCGATATGGACGGTGTACTTGTGCCGGGCGGCTTCGGCAGCCGTGGTATTGAGGGCAAGATTAATGCTTGTCAGTATGCAAGAACTCACGGTATCCCTTACCTTGGTATCTGCCTCGGTATGCAGATTGCGATTATCGAATTTTCAAGGCATGTGCTTGGTCTTAATGACGCTAACTCGGCTGAAATTAACCCGGACACTCCTTATCCTGTTATTGATATTTTGCCGGAGCAAAAAGATGTTACCGATATGGGCGGCACAATGCGCCTCGGTCAGTACCCTTGCGCTCTTAACCCTGAGTCAAAATCGTATCAGCTTTACGGCGCTTCAATGATTTATGAAAGGCACAGGCACAGATATGAGGTTAATAACGATTATCGCAACGACTTGCTTTCGGGCGGTATGATTTTTGCAGGCACATCACCTGATAATCATATTGTTGAGATGGTTGAAATTCCTGAGCATCCTTGGTTTGTTGCCTGCCAGTTCCACCCTGAGTTTAAGTCAAGACCAAACAAGCCGCATCCTCTTTTCCGTGGTTTTGTTACCGCTGCGGCTGAAAGAATGAAAAATAAATAATTGTGATTTATCGGGCGACATACAATCGCCCGATAATATTTTTTGTGAGGATGGCTGCAAGCAATAATTTCCCTGAACATATTGCCAAAAAACTCTTGAACATATATAAAAAAAGTGATATTATAGATAAAATATTTAATCAAAATATTATTACTTGAAAACGGAGGGAATTTAATGAGCGAATACGGCGAAAAATTTGTAAAAGAAGGCTTAACTTTTGATGATGTGCTTCTCATTCCTGCTGAGAGTGATGTTACACCTGACAAGGTTCAGCTTCAAACTAAGCTTACTAAGGATATTACCCTTAATATCCCTGTTATGACTGCCGCTATGGACACAGTTACCGAGTCAAGAATGGCTATTGCCATTGCAAGAGAAGGCGGTATCGGTGTTATTCACAAAAATATGACCATTGAAGAGCAGGCTGACGAGGTTGACAAGGTTAAGAGAAGTGAAAACGGTGTAATTACAAACCCGTTCTTCCTTTCACCGAATCACCTTGCAAGCGACGCTGAAGAACTTATGAATAAGTATCGTATCAGCGGTGTCCCTA
>OIZX01000116.1_pt1 | contig 61013 bp, 51 predicted proteins | sample 1588621 | NCBI WGS metagenome assembly OIZX01 (sample SAMN03283276) | human gut metagenome | biome: human-associated habitat; material: feces | host: Homo sapiens | place: Peru | collected 2012 | reverse complement strand
AACAACGAAAATCAAATTGCCGACTTATCGGGCACTAATCATAAATTACAGAAGGTACAGCCTAACCTCTTGAAAGCACACCAATGGTTAGCCTGCTCAGCCGTCGCAGCTCCGCAGGGTCGTTTAACCGAACCCCACAGAGCCCGACATTGCCGTTACGGTGGCTTCAATCAATCACCGCCTCTTTACACATTTTTCTTACGCTCTGTTATCTCCTCCTGTCATTTAAGATGTTCCGGCGTGTAAGAAGCCGCCGATCCTCTGTCGCGCTTCATACCGCCTCACAGCAAAAAACCACGGCAAGAGAAATAACTCCTGTCGTGGTTCTTATCATTGAAAGTATGTAAGATCAACTGCGGCGGTAATTAGCTGAATTGAATGGCAGTAGATGTCATTTTTTTGAGTGAAAAGGTGGAACACCTACACTCGTTATTTCTGGTTCGTTTTATTTGCTGTAAAAGGTGTTACGTTGCCTAAATGAAGTACCTGAATCCACAGCAAAAATGGAAACAAACCCATTTCTTTATCTTTCAACACACGTTAAACATGGATCGATTTACAGCAGCGTTTTCGACGAAAAACAGCCCTACAGCAAAATTGTTGTAGGGCATTCAATGTTACAGATACAAAACTCAAACTTCCATGTTATCGGTCCACAACTCGCACTGCGTCATAACAGTTTGAACTGCGTCCTCCATTCCTTCAGGAGGGTACTTATGCTTCTTAAGCAACTTTTTAATTAGCATACGCATTCTCGCTCTTGCGGATTCTTTCTTTTGCCAGTCGATGGTACGATTCTTACGAAGGGTATCAGAAAGTTCTTTAGTTATAGCAATTAATTCATCGTTTTCATAAAAATCTTTTATTGCTTGCGGCTTGGTAAGCGCATCATAAAACGCAAGCTCATCAGCGTTTAAGCCAAGCTCTTTTCCTTCATCTTTTGCTGCAGCAATCTGCTTTGCGAGCTTCATCATTTCATCAATAACCTGCTCATTCGTAAGCATACCATTAAGATAGGCGTTCATTGCTCGCTGCATTATCTCGCTGAATTTTTCGGATTTGACCACATTGGTTCTGCGATAAATCTGAACCTGCTCGGCAATCAACTTTTTCAACAATTCAACTGCAAGATTCTTTTCCTTCATCCTTGATACTTCCTCAAGAAACTTTGGATCGAAAAGTGAAAATTCAGAGTTTACATCAGAAAAAAGATTTATGACGCCGTCACTCTTGATACTCTGCTTTAAAAGCTCATTGATCCGGGTATTCATCTCCGGGAGAGAAATCTTTTGCCCACCGCCCTGATTAGTCAGCCGAATGACAAGGACACGGACAGACTCGAAGAAGGCTGCTTCGAACCGCATCGGCTCATCTACCAAGGAAGAACAGAGAGACAGTGCTTGGTGAAGCATCAGTGCCTCTTTGAGGAAAGTACCCCGTTCCTTCTCCAACTCCCGACCCATTATGAAGTTCACAGCGCCGCTGATTGTTTTTGCCCGCTCAAGATCCGTGCCGGACATAAACTTTGAGTAGTCGTAGTGATGGAACAGATCTTGGCATATAGAGAGCTTTTCGAGGAACTTGGGATATGCAACCTTTGCGACATCGGTATCGCCATAGTTCTTTTTATCCCGTACCGTATAGTCGTTCATTGCCTGCTTCAAGGCGGAAGCGATACCTACATAGTCGACGACAAGACCGCCTTCCTTATCACGGAAGACTCGATTGACACGGGCAATGGCCTGCATCAGGTTGTAGCCCTGCATCGGTTTGTAGACATACATTGTTGCAAGGGAAGGTACATCAAAGCCCGTCAGCCACATATCTACGACAATAGCAATTTTCAGGGGACTGTCATTATCCTTGAATTTCTGTGCCAGTTCGTCTTTGTGGTGCTTGTTTCCAATGATTTTACGCCATTCTTCCGGGTCATTGTTGCTGGAAGTCATAACAACGGCAACCTTTTCCGTCCAAGCAGGGCGAAGTTCTAAGATACGCTTATAAATCTTCATAGCAATAGGGCGAGAGTAAGCAACAATCATCGCCTTGCCGGTCAGCAGGTTTTCACGGTTGTTTTCGTAATGGTCGAGAATATCGCAAACAAGGGAGTTGATGGTGTTATCGTTGCCGAGAATAGCTTCCATCTGTCCAAGCTCTCGTTTGCTCTTTTCGATAACCTCATCGTCGGCATTTCCGGCCATAATGTCATATTCGGCGTCAATCATCTTCAAGGTCGCTTCGTCAAGATTGAGCTTGATTACACGGCTTTCATAGTAAACAGGGCGTGTAGCTCCGTCCTCGACCGCTTGTGTCATATCATAAATGTCGATATAATTTCCGAATACCTCACGGGTGCTGCGGTCTTTGGAGGAAATAGGCGTACCCGTAAAGCCGATATATGTAGCGTTCGGTAAAGTGTTGCGGATAATTCGGGCTGTGCCGATAACACGCTTTGCAACATCTTCGCCTTCTTCGTTTTTCGTAATCTTAATTTTTTCGGTAAGTCCGTATTGCCCTCTGTGTGCTTCATCAGCCATAACAACGATATTATGGCGTTCTGAAAGAGGTTCGTGAGATTCCTCAAACTTCTGCATTGTGGTAAAGATAATACCGTTTGCCTGTCTGCCGGCAAGCAAAGTTTTCAGATGTTCTCTGCTCTCTGCGTGCATAGGCTCTTGTCTTAAAAAGTCCTTGCACTTTGCAAACTGACCGTAAAGCTGGTCGTCAAGGTCATTTCTATCGGTAAGTACAACGATGGTCGGGCTGTCGAGTGCTTCCTGCAATAAATGAGCATAGAAAACCATAGAAAGCGATTTGCCGCTTCCTTGTGTATGCCAGAACACACCGCCTTTGCCGTCGGTAACGGTAGCGTGTTTTGTAGATTCGATTGCCTTTCTAACCGCAAAATACTGGTGGTATCCGGCAAGAATTTTGAATGAATTGATACCCTCGTTGGAGAAGCAGATAAAGTTTTTGATTATATCCAGCAGACGATCTTTTTGGAACAATCCTTCAAAGAAGGTGTCAAACTGTGCATATTGGGTATTTTCATAACTGCCATCTTTCGTTTTCCACTCCATAAAACGATCTTCACCTGAGGTGATCGTTCCTGCCTTAGAAGTAGATTGATCGCTCATCACGCAGATGGCGTTATAAATGAACATAGACGGTATTTCCTGCATATAGTTACGGAGCTGCCTATACGCTTCGGAAGCGTCCGTTTCTTCACGGGACGGAGATTTCAGCTCCACAAGAACAATGGGCAAGCCGTTGAGAAAGAGAATAACATCCGGACGCTTGTTACTGTTCTCAATGAAGGTCCATTGATTGGCAACGATAAAGGAGTTGTTTTCGGGGTGGGAATAGTCAGCGAGATACACAATGCCGGAACGCTCCTCGCCTTTTTCTAAGTAGCGGACCGGAATGCCGCTTTGCAGGTACTCCATAAATTCGGCGTTCTTCTGCACAAGCTCGCCATTTTCAAAGTTGCGCAGCTTGAATAGTGCATCGTTAATGGCGTCAGCAGGTAAGCCCTTGTTCAGGCGATACAAGGACTCCTCTAATACAGAATCATAGAGTGGACTGTTAAAGTCTCGCTCCACATCCGGGCCGTAGACATACTCATAGCCCAAATCGTTTCTGAAAAGCTCGATTATTGCGTTTTCGTAATCCGCTTCTGTGTTATATCCCGGCATAACTACTCCTCCCTGATTTACAGATTACCGTTACTCTTATTAAAAATCTTTTCTTTTAATATCGCATTAAGAAAACTCATACAGTTTATAGCGTTTTGATAAATGTCTTGTGGATAAGAATCGCATGAAGCATTATACATAATCTTTTCAACTGTATATTTTGCTGAAACTTCATGTAATTTCATTTTCAGTTTAGATTCATTTTTTTCTTTCAGCAAAACTTCAATGTCGTTGTATTCGACAATAATATCCATGATTTCTTTATCGTCCTTGAATTCTTTATAATCATCTATGGCTTTCATATAAGCTCCTTTCTATTTTACTCAAATTCGTAAACTCTCCTGATGCGTTTTTCTATGAACGGCACACAATCGCATAAATGATAATTTAGCTGATCTCCTACAAACGATATATCAAGAACGGTTTGACGATGCCGGTTTGGTGGCAAATCAGGGAACTCTCTCGGATATTTGCTCATATTCAAGAGACAAAGTTGCTGTTTCCAAACTGAATATCAGCACTTACTTCTCAACGGAGAATATGCTGTCGGGGAAAGCTGGTTCAACCGTGGCTACGAGCCTTCCAACTACAGCACGGACAACTGCCTGCCATAAAGGTGATACTTTGGTTTCCAACATTCGACCTTACTTTAAGAAGATTGTCTATTGTGAAGACGAGTGTGGCTGCTCGACCGACGTTCTTTGCTTCACGCCAGATCAACCACAATACTCGGCGTACCTATTCAGCACTCTATATGTCGACAAGTTCTTTGCATTCATGGTTGCTGGATCTAAAGGGACGAAAATGCCTCGTGGAGATAAGCAACAGATTATGACATACCCCATTGTTCTGCCATCAGAAGCAGCATTAGACGAGTTTAATGCCGTTGTTTTACCACTTATTGAGCAAATTTATTCTAATAGAGCCGAGAATAAGCGGCTTTCTTTACTGAGAAATACCCTTCTTCCAAAGCTGATGTCCGGCGAACTGGATGTATCCGCCATCGAGCTTTAAGCCGCTAAATTATCATTTATCTCATTATTAAGTTTAATTTTCTCGTCCAATGCCTTCAAAACACTTGCGATTTTCTTTTGCACCTGCAAATCAATCAGAGGAACTTCGTATTGCATTATTGAGGTTTTGTCTCCTCGTGGCATTTTCGTTCCCTTTGATGTCGCCATAGAATATGTAAAGAAATCATCATCCGCAAGTACATAATACAAGAAATCTTTATCTGTATTAGGTTTTGGAACAAAGACTAATACATCGTTTGAGCAACCGCCATCATATTCGGATTGCCAAATTTTTTTGAAATAAGGGCGAATATTAGAAACAAGGACATCACCGCTATTATATTCCTGTGTTAAAGAAACTGTCGGTAAAGAGCTTGCTTCAGTAATTCCACACTTATTTGGCAACATATTTTCGGTCGATATATAGTTTTTCGCATTTAGATTTTCTACTTCTACTTTTCCTTTGCGAAAACTGCAAATATCAGAAAGCTTACACTTCATACCCAATCGCCCCCAGCTTCTTGCGGATTTCATCCTCTAACTCATGCGACTTCTTGAACATATCCGAAAGTTCAGAGGTCAAACGGGTCATCTTTTCCTCAAAAGGTTCGCCGTCGTCCTCAACTTCTTCAATTCCCACATATCTGCCGGGGGTCAGGATAAAGTCCTGCTTTTCAATTGCCTGAAGATCTGCTACGGCGCAGAACCCCTTTACATCTTCCAATGTTCCTTCTTGGAAAGCCTCAAAGGTATCTGCTATCTTTTGAATATCCGCATCGGTAAAATCTCTGTGTTTACGATCAACCATATAGCCCATCTTACGGGCATCGATAAACAGAGCTTTTCCTTTCTGCTTTTTGTTTTTGCTGATAAACCAGAGGGTGACGGGAATGGTCACGCTATAAAAAGCTGTGCCGGCAGAGCTACAATCCCCTCCACAAGGTCAGCTTGAATGATGCGTTTTCTGATTTCCCCTTCACCGCCTGTTTGAGTGGACAACGCACCATTTGCAAGGACAAGACCGATCTTGCCATTGGGGGCGAGCTGCTGCTCACGATTATGTCCTCGCTGGCACAGGAGGAGTCCAGATCCATTTCCGAGAACTGCACATGGGGCCAGCGGAAGCGTTTTGCAGACGGCAAGGTCACAGTCCCGTTCAATCGGTTTCTGGGCTACGACATGGGGCCCGACCGCAACCTCGTGGTCAACCCCGAACAGGCGAAGCTGGTCAAGCGGATCTACGGGATGTTTCTGCTTGGGAAGTCGCCGTTCCAGATAGCTTCCACGCTGACGGAAGAAGGGATACCCTCACCAGGCGGGAAGGATCATTGGAATGCCAGCAACATCCGCAGCATCCTCACGAATGAGAAGTACAAGGGCGACGTGCTCCTTCAGAAGACCTACACGGTCGATTTCCTCACAAAGAAGAAAAAGGCCAACGAGGGCGAGATCCCGCAGTACTACGTTCGGGACAATCACGAGGCCATCATCGACCGTGAGACTTTCGAGATGGTGCAGGCGCTGATGGCGACTCGGACGAAGGGCAATAACCGCCGGAGCTGCGTCAGCGTTTTCTCGAGCAGGATCATGTGCGCCGACTGCGGCGGCTGGTACGGTCCGAAGGTGTGGCACAGCAACGACCCCTACCGCAAGGTCATCTGGCAGTGCAACCACAAGTTCGACGGCCGAAAATGCACCACCCCCACGCTGAACGAAGAGCAGATCAAAGCCCTGTTCCTTAAGGCCGCCAACACGGTCATCGGTGCCAAAGAGCGGTTCATCGCGATCTTCGAGCGTACACTTGCTCCGGCTCTCGCAACGGACGAACTGGAGCGGGAACTTGCCGATCTGGAGGCGGAGATCAATATCGCCGCCGAACTGGTCGAGGAATGCATCCGTGAGAACGCCCACGTTGCCCTCGACCAGGCGGAGTACCAGAAACGCTACGACGGCCTTGCCTCGCGGTACGATAAAGCAAAAGACCGCCACGATGAGGTGACGGAGCTTATCGCCGAACGGTTATCGCGCCGGAAGCGGATAGAGCTGTATTTCCGGGAACTTCGGAAACGGGAGCCGCTTGAGACCTTCCGCGATGAGGACTGGCTTTCGACGGTCGATCACATGACCGTTTACAGCAAGGACGGTATCCGCGTGACATTCAAGGATGGCATGGAAATAAGTACCTGACAGTAAAACCCATATATCGAAAACGGCACCTTGATTTCAAGGTGCCGATAATTCGTTCTGTTTATCTATTCCTTATGCAGCACGCAGAAGCGCTCTGCCACCGAACCACAGAAGTGCAACCACTACAGTCCCTCCCAGTATCTTAAGCGGGAGCTTGTGCGAATGTTCAAGCTGTTCTTTCTGAAACTCTCGGCTTGCTTCACTGGCGGCAGTCGTTGCTTCTGCTGCCTGGCTCATGTAATTGAGGATTTCCATTAGCTGATCTTCAGTGAGATCACGCCGTCGCAGTTCTCGCTCACAGGCGTCTATGACACGGTCGTTCTGGTTTTGAACTCTTGCCGTGGATGCGATGTCGGCTGTTATGGCTCTCTTGGTGTTCATGCGGTCATCCTTTACCGCGGCTATTACCTCATCCACCAGTTTGCCGGCGCGCTCACCGTCAAAAACGGGGGCTTGTGGATAGAAGATCTCTCCGGCGAGAGCCGGATCACATTGCATGGAAACCGGACCAGTTGATTCCACTATCTCCACGCTACTTGTAGTGACTGGAGACGTTGTCTCCCGAACTGCCATCTGCAGTTCATCCACCATAGGCAGTACCTCCCTTTGAAGTAAATGTGTATTGCACTCTCGTGCAGAGCATACTATAACATAGCGCCGTTCTTTTGTCAATACATCAAGATAAAATTTCAGATATTTTATTCAAATTTTTCTATTGATGGTTGACAACAGCAATCAGATGTGTTATTATTTGCTTGCACCTGCAAAAGGTGGCTTGAAAGGAGTTGTTGCTTATGAAGCTGCGAGAAGGTCATATTCTTCCCACCGTAAGGATACAGAAAATAGAATTAGAGAACTTCAAGAGCGTCAAGCACGGAGAAGTTCTGTTTAACTGCGGACGAAGAGTTGTGTCGCAGGATACCGAATCAGATATTCTGGGTATCTATGGTCAAAACGGATCTGGTAAAACATCCGTTATTGAAGCCATAGCGATTTTGGAAAGGGCAATGGCAGGCGACGCTATACCTGCACGCTATTCAGAGTGTATTTCCCCTGGAGCAGATTATGCATCCCTTTCGTTTACTTTTGATCTCCAATATCCAGTCGAAAACGGGTTTACAAGAACCGTTATCTACTCTTTCAAAATCAAAGCGGTTCCGAACGACAAGCCTGAAGATCGTGATGAACTACGCTCTATCTCCTCGCTCTTTCCTAATAAGGTAAGAATCTTTGATGAAACGATCACTGCAGCGGGATTTTTTGGTGGTGAGATTCAGAAAAAACAGGATATCCTTACCACAGCGGCAGGCAGTTACCCAATCGGTCCTGGTAGAAAAATACCATGCTATGTAGGCGAAGATAAGGATGCGATAATTGTCGACCTGGAAGTGAATAAGCGATCAGCAGCTAAAGATTCCAAGTCGTTTATCTTTTTGGATGAAACCCTTGATGTGTTCTATCAGCATAGCAATTATTCTGAATACTTCCAGATTCTCATGGAACTTCGGAATTATGCCTGTCTGTATCTTTATGCCGTAGATACAAGAACTTCCGGCATTGGCGCAGTTCTTTCTGTTCCGCTGAACACAAGGCAGGGAGTTCTTGGATTAAACCTAATGGGTGTTTCCCGTATGCCACAACGGATATTTGAGGATTTGGAATTCTTTGTAGCCGGCATTAATACGGTGCTGCCCGCTTTAGTCACGGATCTGAAACTTGAACTGGTTCACGACGAGATAGTAATGGAAGGCAAGAAAGGACAAGAAGTTCGGCTCTATTCCAGGCGCAAGGACGTTCAGATTCCACTTAGGGACGAATCTGCTGGTATTATAAAGCTTATTAGCGTCCTGTCCTTAATTATTGCCACATTCAACGACCGTTCGATTACTGTTGCCATAGATGAATTGGATGCCGGCATCTATGAGTATCTTCTCGGTGAAATTCTCAGCGGATTAGAAACTTATGGCAAGGGGCAATTCGTTTTCACCTCGCATAACCTTCGCCCTCTTGAAGTGCTGAAAAAGGAAAATCTCGTCTTTACAACCGCCAATCCTGAAAACCGTTATATTCGGCTCAAAGGCGTTGGCCGGACGAACAATCTTAGAAGTCTGTATCTCAGAGAGATTCTCGGTAATGATCAAGATGAGCAAATCTACGATGCGGCTAAACGGCAGCGTATGATTGCTGCTTTTATGAAAGCAGGTGTTGGTTTTGCCAAAAAAGAGTAAGAAAGAAAAAAAGGCTCCCAACATCGTGGTTTTCCTGGTTGAGGGTGAAAGCGATCAAATCGCATTAGAATCAGGGCTATCTGAGTTGATTTTTACTGCGTTTCCAGATTATGAAGTTAGATTCCTTCTTCAGCAACGACTTGTTAACGCTGCTGGGGATGAACTGGATGACAGCAATGATGAAGGCGATGATCTCTCTGAGGATGATGAAGTTGAATTCATTGAAGAGGAAGAGTACAAACTCGGCGGCGATATCACATCGAGTTCGTTTGTGACACCCACGAATATAGAAACCAAGATTACAAACCGATTTATCATACCTGCTGTTAAAGCTGGGGGCGGTTTTTATGAGAAAAAAATCGTTAGGATTATTCAAATCGTCGATTTGGATGGTGCATATCTTAACGAGGAGCATCTTGCCCCGTTAGCTGCTGAGCGTTCTGACTGGGAAGGATTATTCTATAACCCTGACGCTGGGGTAATCGAAACAGATAATCGTGAAGATACACTTGACCGGAATGAGCGGAAACAAAAGAACCTGGATTATCTTCTTTCCCTCACGGAAACTGGAATAAAGATAAAGAGTAGCACAATTCCCTATGAGATCTATTTCTTCTCACGAGATCTGGATCATTTCATTAACAACGATCCCAACATGAAAAGCGGCAAGAAAAAGCATGCGGATCGTTTTAACAGGGCATACGGCCTTTACGTTGACCGCTTCTGTAAATTCTTTTTTGAAGACCCTGGTGCGATTGGTCACATGGGGTATGATGAATCTTGGGATGAAGTGAAGCGCGGTTCCAACTCAGTAAAGCGCTTTACAAATATCGACTGCCTGATAAAAAAGCTAATGGACGAGGCAGAATAACAGGAAGTCATAAAAGATGACGGTAAGGAGTATTACTCTCTTACCGCCATTTTTTGTTTCTATTTCGGACAGATCCTCGGCAGCACCTCCAGGAAATGTCGGCCAATCTTCTCGGGGTCCATATCGTTCGCCCCACAGATGAAACGGATGGTGTCTGGCAGCAGGATGTGACCCTTTGCCTTTTCTTCCTTGTATTTCTGCCATTCCTCATATTCCTTGTTTGTGATCTGCTTCATGCTGCCACCTCCATAAAACAAAAACAGCCGGGATTGAACCGACCTGCAAAATGTACCCTCTTGCCAAAAATGTACCCCCTTGGCAGAACCGCCGAGGAATAATTAATTTGTATCAATTTCGGTGCTTTCATTTCATAGACGCGGCAGTTGGCAAAAGGTTTTAAAATAGCAACAATGGTTTTAACTATGCTGGACGGAGTATAGAATTCGCCGCCCTTGACACCTTCATATGCCGCAAACTGAGCAATACAGTATTCATAGGTTCTGCCGAGAAGGTCTTTGCTTTCCTCGGTATCACCCATATCCATATTGGTGAACAGGTCAACCACATCGCCCAAAACACGCTTATCCAAATCAGGGCTTGCATAGTTTTTCGGCAGAACATTTTTCAGACTTTTGTTTTCGGCTTCAATAGCCCGCATTGCATTGTCAATGATCGTTCCGATTTCAGGGGTGTGAGCGGAAGAAGCAATTTTGCTCCATCGGGCATCCTCCGGTACGAAGAAAATGTTATCTTCGGCGTAGGCATCGCGATCATCCTCAAAACCGTCACCCTCAGCGACAAGCTCCTGATAGCGTTTTTCAAACGCATTTGATATGTATCTAAGAAAGATCAACCCTATAATGACCTTTCGGTATTCTGCTGCGGGAATGTGCCCCCAGAGGACGCATGCAGCATCCCATAGTTGCTTTTCAAAACCAATATTCGCGTTATTCTTAGCGGCCATTTTTTAATCCTCCAAATTTCTTTTTATATAACCATACATCATCCATTGTACAAAAAAACGGATTTTGCCGAAGCTTGTACATGGTTGGAAATATTTCATTTAAATAATATAATTATAACATAGCACATTTGCAGGAAAAATGCAATGAAATTTACTGCATAAAGTCAAAATTTGGTGGTTAAATCAATTATTGATCAGCTCATTCATAAACGGCATGCGAAATTATCTCAACGAAAATTCATGTGAAGACCATTTTCTGCGAGTTATTCCGATGAATGTTCAGTTCATATTCTGCTATTGTCCGGTTGGTTATTCAGGAATGACTGCTTCTGAATACGTTCTCGCTTTGAGTCGGTCAGAAGATCGTTTTGGCCGTATATACAGTTGAATGAAAAGTTGAATGGCGGTTACAATGGGCAATTGAAAATCCGCCGAAATGTCTTTTGGACTCTGTATGGAAAACGCAGAATAGGTGTCTGACCTGTCGAGTTGTCATATATGATGATATGTTGTCATTACAGGTTATGACGACCGCTTTCGGAGGATTAAAAACCGTCTCATTTTTCGGCTTCATTTCTTACAGCTCGGCAACAGCAAAACAATAACCACGGACGGGAACAGACCCGCGCCGTGGTTATCATCATCAGAAGCATTATAGATTAAATTGCATGGTGACAAGTATGAAAGACATTATGCATTTCGCTGTAACTACCGGTCAGATTAATCCATTGCACTACGCAATCAAAACATTATTGAATGCTTAGCGGTGCAAGGGTGAACAGTAAGGTTGTTATGTTATAACGCTAATAAATTTTTGAAGGATAATTGAATCAAAACTCAATACCATAGGAAGCCGAAGAATAAGTACCAGATGATCCACTGTTGGCGAGTAAACGTGACAGTGACGTCGTATTCATACAGTTGCTTTCTTCCGGTTTCTTCATTGACATATGTAAAAGTTACATAAGCGGTTCCACGGCCTGTCGCTGTTATTACGCCGTTTTCGTCAATCTTTGCGACAGAATCATCCGATGATTCAAAAACAACTTTTTTGTATCCGAGAGAGGCATACTGATTAACCCAGTGTGTTGTGCCGGGTAGACATTGATATGTTTCTTTATAGTTAAGTGAAACCTTGACGGGAAGTGAAATATCATTTAAATAGTCAATCACCCCACCGTTACAGTCAAGCAATGTCAGTCCCAAGGAACGCAAGCCCACTTTTTGGTCATCATCAGTCCATGCCTGAACATATGAAACTATTACAGCATAAGTCATATTAGCTTCTTTGATTTTAAGGTCAAAGCTGCAAGTTTTATGAAAATAGCCATAGTTTCTGTCTACATAATCTCCACGTCCAGAATAGGTATAGTCGTCAATATCGCATTCGATTTGGTTTAGCCAACTTTCAACCTTTTCGGTTAAATCCGGCATTCTTTTTTTGATTTCATCGTTAAACATACCGGCTATTCCCTCAGCGTCTCTTGCTTTCAGGAAGTTGCCGAGGGTTTCGACAATTTCCTTTTCGCTCGGATAGGTCGTCAGCCAGGGGATCTTAATGGCGAATACATAGCTTAAAGGCGCAAGGGCGAACAGCAAAGCCATAATAACGCTTATTAGTTTCTTTGATAAGTTTTTCATATAAACCTCCTTAACATATGGAATTTCCGTATGCTTTTAATTGAGAAGGATAATTTAATCAAAACTCAATACCAGAGGAAGCCGAAGAACACATACCAGATGATCCACTGCCAACGGGTAAAGGTGACAGTGACATCATAAAGATACTCAAGCTCTTTACCGGTTGTCTCATTGATATAGGTGACGGTAACACGAGCCGAGCCGCGACCCGCCGCCGTTACAATGCCGTCGCTATCAACTTTTGCAACCGATTCGTCGGAAGAGGTTATGACGAGCTTGTTATACCCGATCTGTGAGTGTATGTCTCGCCACGAGTACTTTGTCACACTGCACTGGAATGTATCCTTATAATTGAGTGTCGCCTTACCCGGAAGTTGGATATTAGTAAAATAATCAATCAAAGTTCCATCCGGAGTTCTCAAATCGAGTGCCAAATGATGCAAACCTACTCGACTTTCATCGTTGGTATACGCTTGAACATATGTTGCAAGTATTGAATATACTTTCCCATCTGCTGGAATATCAATTATGATACTTGTTGTTTTGAGATAGTGCCCATTGTTTCTTTCAGCCGTATCGCCGTGACCTCGCCAACTATATTCTTTGATATCACAGTCAATCTCATCAAGGAGTTTTTTAACTTGCTTATCTAGGTCTGCTAATTCGCCTTTAATTCTTTGGCTAAACATATCGACTATACTGTCTACATCTCTTGCTTTGATAAAAGCTCCGAGAGTTTCGGCAATCTCCTTTTCGCTCGGATAGGTCGTCAGCCATGGGATTTTAATGGCGAATACAGAGCTTAGAGGCGCAAGGGCGAACAGTAAAGCCATAATAACGCTTATTAGTTTCTTCGTTATTTTCATAATTGACCTCCTCATTAATATGTTATTTTGAACTGGAAGCCGTTTTCCGGTTCGTTAATATGGGCACAGTTGTCGGTACACTTTACAGAATAGTAGCTGCAAGGCCATGAACAATTGTTGTCTCCGAGCGGGCAGACGCAGGTGCAGGATTCAGGCTTCTTTCCGCAAACATGGGCTGAGTGGCCTATTGGCCGTACCTTTGTAGCTGTTGCCAACTCTCCAACGTATGACCAATCTGAAACGACTTCATTTCCATTTTCATCAACAATAATATGTGGTTTATTATATTCATCCCGAAACGCCTTCATCAGCGGGTAATAATTATCGCCGGTAAAACGCACATTCAGCTCGACATCAAGGCGATTGATATCCGGCAGCTGAACGGAGGGCGTGAACGAGGTGACCCACCAATTGGTCTGGTGGAAGTCGTTCAACGTCATTTTGACCGTCGGCAGGGCGGAGGTGCTCTGATAGAAGGTATAGTCTATCTTCATCCTGGTATGCACCGTGAGCTGCGGATCGATCTCATAGAAGTTTGCGCTTGCGTTGCTCGCGACATCGGTTGAATAAATACCTATCTCAGCGCCTGCACCGAGATTCCAATAATCCGCTTTCCAGCACCAGATGACATAATAGACAGGGGATGAGTTTCCGTTGCCGGAGGTGTCAAATTTCAGCATCAGCCTTTTGATCGGGCCGCCGAGACTGAAGAAATAGTCATACCACCAGGAGTAGCCGACCTCCTGCTGCCACATATACTTGCCCTCAACCGTTGTGTAATTCTCAAATGGGAAGAGGCCGAAGCGATTCCACGAATATTTTGAGCTTTCAAACCCTAAGAAGTACGCAGCCCATACGGCTCCGCGGCGCATATCGACCGGCATAATGTGCCGCAAGCCTGACGGCACCCCGTGGGTTCTATCGCCGCCGAAGATCGGCAGCGCAGCCTTTGACATATTACTGAGCGCCGGAATGCCGTAATTCTGCATAAAGTCTGTTTGAGCGAAATCATCTTTCGCCGCAGGGTTGTCTTTGCTTAAATAGTTCTTAACCGCCGGCAGCACAACTCGGTTAGCGCCCAAGAAGAACAGACCTGTCGCAGGCCAGAGAGCAATGGAAATGACCTTGCTGGTTTTTCTGACACCGTCCGCGATCTGATCCGCCTTATTGCCGCTTGCCGCCGTGCCCTGAGAATCGGTATGCATAATTGGGTTATTATCGCAATATGCATACATATTGCTGCCGGAAACAAGGTCCCCGGCTATAAACAGCGAATCCGGGCTTATGAACCTGCCCCATTCGGGGTTATAATAGCGAGAACCCACATAATACAATCCGCTCTCTTTATCATAATAATATCCGCGATATCGGAACGGATTGAGATGAGCGACCCAGCCCTCAATGTCAAGCAGGTTGCCGTAGGGGTCATACAGATACTCGCCCTTAACGCGGCCGGTTGAATCGACTATGGCAATTACATCTCCGCAGACGTTTTTGACAAAATAGAAATAGTCTCCTTCGTAGTAAAGACCTATAGGCTCGCTATCGGCGCCATATGCGTAGCGGATCTCAGAGTCCAAATCAGTTTTTTCGCTGATAAGCAAGCCGTTTGCATATACATAGTCCGTGGGGCAATGCCTGTTGTCGCTCGGGCTGCAAACCTTCTTTACCCTGTTACCGTTGGCGTCATACTGATAAGTATATGTGTATGATCCGTCCGCAGAGTAGCTTGCAAGCTGCGTGCCGTTACGCCATGTAAAGGCTTCGGCTCCATAGGAAAGCGGGTTGCCCGAAGCGTCGTATGTTATTGATTTGCCGTCAAAAGCCGTCAGCTGATCCGGCCATGACGCATTGCCGTAAGTGTATGTATGCACTGCTTCGCCATTGAGTTTAATAGACATTATATTGCCGCTGCTATTATAATTATACACGATTTCATCCATTGTGTCAAATGATAGCAGCTTATTTTTTTGCTCGGCTTTTATAAGTCTGTCCAGGCCGTCGTATTCATACTCAGCCGAGAGGAAATCATAATTCGGGTCAATAACGCCGGTGATATTGCCGTTAGCGTCTCTTGTGTAAGAAAGCTGATAAAGCGATTGGCCGTCGGTATTGGATATCATATAGCCCGAAACGTCTGCGCCGGTATACTCGACTTCGGTTATCGTCTTTCCGTTTGAGAATCCGGTAACCCTGCCCAGCTCATCATAATTGTAGTGCAGCAAGGCGTTATTAAATGTCGGTATCTCAATATCCTCCGGGTTCCCCTTGGAATTATACCGATATTTGCTGTTGTAAAGCGTACCGGCATTTTTTGAGAATGTGAATTCGGTCATCATGCCTGAGCGGTCATAACGATAAACCGTATCCGAACCGTCGCTGCCCGTAATTCTGTGCGGCAGGTCATAGAACGCATACTGATAACGATATGAAACATCCGTTATCAGATCCTTTGACGTCATCACTCTGTCTTTGACATCATAAGAATATTCGGCGGTCTGAGTGTCGCCCCACTTCTCCGAAACAAGCCTCCTGCGGCTGTCAAACGTCGGCGTATATACCGCACCGTTGCCGTATGTCTGACTTGTTAGCAATCCACGATCATTATATGAAAGCTGAGAGAGCGTGTTTGCACCGACCTTAGTCCGAGTGACATTATTATTGCCATCATAGCTGTAAGAATATGTCGTGCCTCCGCGAACCACCGAGCTGACATTGCCACCCTGATACGACAGTGCGGTAACTGCGTTCTCGCTGACGCTGACCGCACCGGACGCAGAGATCATTTCATCCGTATTCGCGTCATAAGCGAATGTTTTTACATTGCCGTTTGCATCAATGATCTTAGTTAACAGACCTTTGAGGATCGGAGCGGTAACTTCGGTGTTATTATCATAGAAGAACTGCGTTACTCCGCCGGAATAATCCGTATAGGTCGCCAGATAGTTCCCGCCGGGATAGTAGCTGAACTGCTCTGTGTATGTCTCATCACCGGAGCCTGAGACAGTCTTTGATATCGGCAACCCGCCGGCATATGTTGTTGTGATGCTTGTGCCGTCGTTGTTGACCGTTTCGGTCTGATTGCCGTTTGCGTCATAGGTGTTCTCCGCAACAGTTTCTTCGATTCCGCTGACCGTTCTGGAAACCAAAGAAACATTGTTGTTTTCATATGAGTATTCATATGCGGTGCCTTCATCGTTATATTTGTCGCTCACGAGGCCGATGTCGTTATATCCATAATGCTCACCGAACCCGTCAACATAGATGAAAGCGTTTTTAAGCGCCATCTCGTTTATATTCTTTTCGTATACAAACGAATATACAATATGGTGACATGGATTCTTCAGCTTATAGCAGCGCGCTACGGTTTGCATGCCTCCATCCACTAAAGGATCAAACGGAATATACAGCGTCTCGTCGACCGTATCACTGTCTTTATAGAGCACGGCACGGATGCCGAATGTGTTAACGCCGTCGAAGTTGCTGCTCATCGCTCTCGCCGCAGCAGTGCCGCCTATAATAACTGTTTCTCCCGCTTCGGCATTGACGCTTACACTTTGCGTAAGGACACGGTCACTAATCATATCGCCGTTCATCAAAATGGTGTTTGAATTACTATTGTAATTACGCGTAATCCCATATCCGAACTCGCTCCAGCGTGATGCGTCGGCTCCGACGCAATGACTGGTTGAATCACTATAATTCATAAAATCAGCGTTCTCAACAAGATTGTAAGCTGTCGTGCCTTCTCCGTTCTCAAGCGCAACATTATCGACATATGCGACGAACCCGTTTCCTGAACCGGTTATGGAAAACTCCAAGTACTCAACATAGTCTCTGCTTATAGACGTCATCGGAACAGAAATGCGTTCCCATCCCTCCGTACTTTGGATCGAAAGCAAGCGTTCATTCGAAAAGGATACATTTAAATATGAGTCTTGCTTTCTTTCGGGGATGTATATATCCGCAGACAGTATATATGTTTTTCCGATGATCAGGTCTTTTATATTTTGCTCAATGCTCCAATGCCCATTTGCAAGGCAGGCAGATTTAAAGCCTGCAGAATAAATCTCGTCGCTGATAACTCCGTCCGCCCCGGTCCATCCGGATACGCCGTATTCAAAGCCGCTGTTCCACACAAAATTTGTTGCAATTGACTGCATTTCTGATACAGCCAAAACATCATTAAAGGTATTGATATTTTCTGCGGAAACAGACGAGCCGTAACTCGTGAAAAATGACCTGTTATCCTGATCGGTCACACTCACTGCTCTGCCATATGTATCGAACCCAAAGTTAACATAGTCACCGTCTTTATTTGTAACCCGTGTACTGCCCGATGAAGTCCAATCCTCCACGATCGGCGCATATACAAAATACAAGCAATCGGTTTCTGCCCCGGATTTATTGTATTTATAGAAACGCTCTGTACGCTTACCGCAGCCGTGCGATTGATAATATGTTAACGCAACCGAACTTCCGTCAACGGCAGTCACTTTTTTAAGATAGCAATCAGAGAAATATTCAAGCACGGTAGTTTTACCGCCGGGATAGGTTATTCGGGTCAATTTAGAATTGCTGCCGGAGCCGGTATAAGCATATGTTACAGCCCTGCCGGAGGGATCGGTTATGGAAGTCAACAGATTCCCGGAATAATTCAATATAACCGCTCGATTTGCCGGATCCGTAACTTTGGTAATCCTTCCGTCTGTGATTTCAATCGTTTGGATGTTGTGGTTTCTATCTTCTATTTTATACAACTGGCCTGAGGAATTATAATGCTTTTTGTTCCCCTGCGAGTCGGTCAATATGAACGAAGAGCCACTCTGAGTTACAACGGAGGTCTCATCATATTCCTGAGCCACAAATTCACTATTCGCAGCAGAATTCGTGTGTATGTTAAATAAATGCACCGTGCCGTCGCTGTCATAAAGCCTATAACGATAACCCTTGCCGTAAAGAGAATCAGAAGCAGAAATCGGAAGCAGCAGCTCCTGAATGTTTAAGTGATAGTTACCGCCCAGGTTCATATTAGGATATACTGAGTTAAAAGTCGAGCTTCCTTCGCTGTTATAAATGTGTGACACCGATATAGGCAGTCGATTGCCTGTCATAGCAATATCGGAGTGTAGATAAGTAACTCCGCCGCTATAGTTATTTATGCTGACCTCTCCTGACCGCCCGAGATCTGCCGTTTGATAAGACCAGTAGTCTTCGAGGCCCACATTGTGATTATAGTTAACAATCAATGACGGCCTGCCGCTCGATGCTTGAGCGGAGCAAAAATAGGTAGCATGTGCAAACTCCTCAAAGTTGTAGGCAAACATTATCCCGTTATTATTACCGTTTTCATACCATCCTCTGACAACCCGAGTCAGATTGAACAGATAATTATACCCTTCGGTTTCATTCGGAACAACACAGTCGACTATGCTATACTTATCTCTTGTATATCCATCGAGGTCTTTATTAACGATTTGGTTTCTCCATGTTATTTTGTCGGCATCCCAACTGCCCTTTCCTGTCAGATCATAAACGCAAAACCTGGATTGATCCTGCACAATACCCGAACTCTGCCAAATAGACAGTGTCGCATTTGACACGACGCTCCCAGCCGGCAGCAAAGGTAGGTCAAACTTCATATATGCTCTGAAATGGAACAGCAAGCCGCCCGAGCCGGCTTTCAATATTCCTTTGTCGGAATAATTCAACAGCGGTGCCGCCGAGCTCACATATGTATCCTTAAACGATGATGATCCCAACACTACGGTTGGGTCAATTGTAATCGGAAAGACTCTCTCCTCATCGTTTATCCACTCTTCATCTGCAACAAGAAACAGCATCGAATCGTAAAGAAACATTTCAACATCTTCGCTTATTTCATCAGCGGCATCGTACATATACGGAGCTGCCAGTTTGAATACCGGTGTCTCTTCATTGTCGCCGAAGAAAGAAATCGACCCATCATCATTCGAAACCGGATTCAAGCCGTCGTACATCAATGAAAACGCATAAATATACTTGTCCTTTTGTGATTGGACAATAATGCTTTCCTTGATTCTGTCAGATGATACGGTATACTCTAAATTGTCACCGTTAAACAAATCAGAATAGCTGATCGTGGAATCGTGTGTATCCGCATTCACCGTTCTCGCATTTGCTTCTTCTGCCGACAACGGCGTTGAAGCGCTTAGGCTGTTAAATGCGTTGCTTTCTTCTTCGCGGACAACACCTTGAATATCGGCAATGCTGTCCTCTGACGGCAGTGCCGACAATATGTCATTTGCATTAATAGAGCTGTTTGCATTAGGATTTTCACCTATCGGTACTTCCGGGGAAGCAATAATTCCCGGTTGCATATCTTCGATTGAGCGATCCGTCATGATTCCAAGCTCAATTTTATATCCGTCTTTCTCAACAAGCATTGTCTGACCGTCGGAAAATGTTCGCGGGATCTGAATATTGTTCCCTGAAGCCGTCGGTGAATATACAGCATTTCCGCTTTCATCGGATTTCATAACGAGACTGTTATCGACATCCTGCCAATTTCCGAAACTGTCTTTGTAATGGACGGGTGCAGCATACAGTACGGCAGAATAGGAGCCGTCCTTATGCCGAAAGTGCTTTTCATTTTCTTTTCTGAGGCTTTTATCTTCGCCTGTTATTAATGTTGTCTCAGCGTCAATATAATCTTTTCCGTAAATTTCTTTTCCGATTTTCTCTTCGTTTTGTTCTGCCGAATTTGAATTCTGAATTGCCATAATACGCGGAGGAAGTACGCCAACTAATAGAGCAAAAACAAGTATAACCGACATTATTTTCACTTTGGAAGTCATTTGCTTTCTCCTTTCGTTTCAGTTGAACACCACGGTAATCGCTTTTACGCATAAGTTCTTTCTGTCGAGATCGGGTATTCACATTTCTATTTTATCACCCACTTCCATTAATGCTTCTATAAATATACAACGCAGCAAACGCGAATAATTGTACAGAATTTTATATTTTATTGTACTTTTTTTGATCTTCTTTTTTATCGAGGTCAAAGGTCTTTGTTTTCCTGAGAAATCAAGGATTCTGCGTAAATTCTTTCATGTTCGCCAAAGAGTCACAAGCAGTTATTTTATCTATGAAAAAAGCTGTTGGTTGGCTTCGTCTATTTGACTCTGCCCAAGCTGTCTTTCTGTTGAGGATTCGTTGCCTGGAAAACAATAGTGCTTCCATCAAAACTATCCCACATGAACGCTGTGTTTTTGTATTCAAGCGTCCACAAGTAGTTAATTCCCCAGTTATATCCGTATTGGATAGGTGTATTATAAAAATTTCGGCTGTACATCATTAGTTTTACATGAGCGTTTCATCGTGTCTTTTCTTTACTGATTCGGTTGCTCATAATGTAGTTTTGAATTTGTTCGTGTAATCTCTTTTGTGGTTACAATTTTGGATATTTCCACGCAATAAGCACTAGTCAACGGTTTTTTCATAATTATTCGGATAACCAAGAGCTGACACAGCAGCTGCGCTAAAGCAGAATTTGGATCAAAGCTGAATTCAGTTATACTTTTTGGCTCCTACGCAAGAGGCGACTACAATGACGAATCCGATATAGATATAATGATTTTGGCGGACATTGATCACGGCGATGTCAATTCATACACTTATCGGCTCAGGGATAGAATATATAGACTCGAGATCGAAAACGGCTGCGTTTTGTCACTGTGTACGGTCCCACAAGCAACCTATGATCGGTTTAAAGATTCTCTTCTTTTCTATCGTAATGTCGCCAATGAAGGAGTCATTTTGCAACGTCAAACAATGTTGGAATAAAAGGGAAGATAAGGGCAATGCCCTGTTAAGAATACTGAATCGGCAGCGTCTGAGATGTCGATTTGAGCATAATTCTTAATGAATTCTTATGCATTATTCAAGCAGGTCTTTCGTTATATCCGACAAACGCAATTCTTAAACTTTGTGCAGATTGTATGCTGCTTTTAAGCAGTATGTGCCCCTGATATGCCCCCAAAACTAGAGAAAATGTTGATAAATAAGGGAAGAAATGCGGTCTCCAAAACCGCGTGCCGAGGGTTCAAGTCCTTCTGCCCCTGCCAAAGCAAAAAGACACCTTCGGGTGTCTTTTTTGTTTTATTCGGATTGAATTGTATGAAACCGAGGCGCGCGGAGCGTGCCGGGGCGAACCGTTGCGCCGCCGCCTGCGGCGGAGGAAGGCGCGGCGGTGAGGTGAAGAAACAAGGAGCAGCGCGAAGCGCTCCAAGCGAGCAATGCGACTATGTTTCTGAGGGGCAACTTCAAGTCCTTCTGCCCCTGCCAAAGCAAAAAGACACCTTTGGGTGTCTTTTTTGTTTTATTCGGATTGAATTGTATGAAACCGAGGCGCGCGGAGCGTGCCGGGGCGAACCGTTGCGCCGCCGCCTGCGGCGGAGGAAGGCGCGGCGGTGAGGTGAAGAAACAAGGAGCAGCGCGAAGCGCTCCAAGCGAGCAATGCGACTATGTTTCTGAGGGGCAACTTCAAGTCCTTCTGCCCCTGCCAAAGCAAAGCTCTGAAATCGTTGGTATTTAACGGCTTCAGAGCTTTTGATTTTATTCTTCGTTATGACGCTATTTTTCCAAATCATCATCTTTGCCGTTGATTATCGTCAACTTTAGATAGCCATGTGCTCCCCAACGTCCTCAAATCACCCTTAAAAATCCTCATTTGTTTTCGCCGATCTAATACTATTGTGTGCAAAGACAGTATTTCCGCCTGTGAAAGATGATTACATGACAAATTAAGACAAAAACAGCCTTTGCACCTGCTCGCTTTTATTTTATTCACATGGAAAGGCTATATCAAATCCACAATTTAAAGACATTGTTATTCCATAATAAAGTCATACAAAAAGCAATAACCAAATTTTCCAACAAACGATTCTTTGGCTGGGGCAACGGTTTCCCATTGCCCCGCTTGCAAATCATTTTACATAGTACACGTTTTTACTGCGTTCGTGGTAATCACAGTCGATATCAAGTTTTTTGACCCTGTATATATACACATACGGTGAGGGGTCATATTGCAGCTCAACTATGCCGACGAACTGCTTAGGGATGAAAAGAAATCTGCGGTTTTTGGTTTGCGAGAGGCTGTATTTAATGCTCCTCAGCTCGTGCCCGCAGGTCACGATATAGGTGTAATGCGAAAAATCAAAGCTCAAATCGCTCGCCTCTGCGCCGTATTCGGTCAGCTTCTCAAGGGTGAAAAATCCGCTGTATTTTTCATCTCTCAGCGAGAACCACGCGAGCTCGGAATCCGGGATATCATCAACAGCGATCCGCTCCACAGGCTCAAACGGCAGGCCGAATTTCGCATTATACACAGCCGCCGAGAGAACGACCAACAGCGCGACGGACAGAACCGCAAGGGTGACTTTGATTGATTTTTTCATGGTAATGCCTCCTTAAGAATTGTGATTTTTGATGCGTCGGGCATTGGCTTTTGCGATTTCCATTTTTGATATTACTTATTTGTAAGTGCCGAAACGATTATAACACATAAAGTATCGTTTGCGCAAGTATTAAATCATGCGTGAACGGCGGAATGCGGTTGGGTCGGTCGGCATGGCTGCGCTGCCGACCTGCGGACAAATTCGGCGGAGTGCGATATTTACTCTTGACTTTGGCGGGGAAAGGTGATAGAATATGCGTGAGAAAAAATCTTTAAGCAAGGTGCTGTGACGCCGGCAAGATTGTGATAGATGACCGGATATCGGTCTGTTCTCTTGCGTTCACGGCCTGCTTTTTAAAGCGGGTCTTTTTTTGTGGGCGCGGTCTATGCAATTCCGGCGCATAATTAAGGAGCAGATCATGATATTTAAGAACGCTGCGGTCTATAATAACGGCAAATTCAGGCAGATGGATTTGACTTTGAACGTCGGCAATGCCGGCGTTGGTTCAAATTTCAACAATGCTTATGTTTTTCCGGCTTTCTGTGATGTGCATGTGCATTTCAGAGAGCCGGGATTTTTTTATAAAGAAACGATCAAAAGCGGCTCGCTTGCGGCGGCGCACGGGGGATATACCGATGTCTGCACCATGCCGAATCTGAATCCCGTACCCGACAACATAGATAATATAAAGAAGCAGATAGATATAATCGAGCGGGATTCGGTGATACGCATTCACCCGTATGCGGCGATAACCGTCGGCGAGCGGGGCGAGGAGCTGACCGATATGGCGAGCCTTGCGCCGTATTGCATAGCCTTCTCGGATGACGGCAGGGGAGTGCAGAGCGAAGAGCTTATGCGCCGCGCGATGACCGAAGCGAAGCGCCTAGGCAAGGTGATCGCCGCCCACTGCGAGGATGATTCGCTGCTGCGGGGCGGATACATCCACGGCGGGGAGTATGCGCGCCTGCACGGCCACAGGGGCATATGCTCCGAGAGCGAGTGGCGGCCGATAGAGCGCGATCTGCGGCTCGCGAAGGAAACAGGCTGCAAGTATCATGTGTGCCATGTTTCCTGCAAAAAGAGCGTGGAGCTGATACGCCGAGCCAAGGCGGACGGAGTTGACGTGACGTGCGAGACAGCGCCGCATTACCTCATTTTCAGCGATAACGATCTTGAGGAGAGCGGCAGATTCAAGATGAATCCGCCGATAAGGAGCGAGGAGGACAGACTTGCGCTCATACAGGGGCTGCGGGACGGCACGATAGACATGATAGCGACCGATCACGCGCCGCACAGCGAGGAGGAGAAGTCAAGGGGGCTTGAGAAGAGTCTGATGGGCGTTGTGGGGCTTGAAACGGCGTTCCCCGTGCTCTATACAAGGCTCGTGAAGCCCGGCCTGATATCGCTTGAGCGGCTGACGGAGCTTATGGCGATAAACCCGAGGCGGCGGTTCGGCCTGCCGCCGACGGAGGATGTCTGCATTTATGATTTAGACGAGGAATTCACGATAGACCCGAATGATTTCATGAGCATGGGCAGGAGCACTCCCTTCGAGGGAATGAAAGTATTCGGCAAAAATCTTATTACGGTATGCGGAGGTAAAGCAGTATGGAATTCACAAGGAAATTAGTGCTTGAGGACGGCGCCGAGTATTACGGCACGGGCTTCGGCTACGGCGGCGACGCGGTGTGCGAGATAGTGTTCAACACTTCGATGGTGGGCTATCAGGAGATAATCTCCGACCCGTCTTACACCTATCAGGCGGTGGTCATGACCTACCCGCTCATCGGCAATTACGGCATCGCCGACGAGGATTACGAGACCAAGATACCGACCATCGGCGGCCTCATAGTCAGGGAATACAACGACCTGCCGTCAAACTTCCGCTACACCAAGACCCTCTCCGAGGTCATGGAGGAATACAAGATCCCCGGCCTTGCGGGCGTCGATACCCGCAAGCTCACACGCAGTATCCGCGATATCGGCTCACGCTGCGGAGTGATAACGGACGCCGACACTCCGACGGATAAAGCAATCGAAATGATAAAGAATTCGCCCGTGCCGCACGACGCCGTGGCAAAGGTGAGCTGCAAAAAGCGCTGGTATTCGAGGACGGCGAACGCAAAATATAACGTAGTGGCGATAGACTGCGGGATCAAGCTCAATATTATCCGCTCGCTGAATGCGAGGGGCTGCAATGTGACCGTGATGCCGTATAACACCTCCGCCGCCGAGGTCGAGAAGATGAAGCCTGACGGCATATTCCTCTCAAACGGCCCGGGCGACCCCGAGGACGTCATACCCGTTATCGACCTTGTGAAAAAGCTCAGGGGCAAATACCCGATATTCGGCATCTGCCTCGGTCATCAGATGATAAGCCTCGCCTGTGGTGCGGAGACCTACAAGCTGAAATTCGGTCACAGGGGCGGCAATCACCCGGTCAAAAACCTTGAAACGGGCAAGATAGAGATAACCTCGCAAAATCACAGCTATGCGGTGAATGAAAAGAGCCTTGAGAATACGGGGCTTAAAGTGACTCATGTCAATATCCTCGATAACACGGTCGAGGGGATAAGGGATGAGCGGTCAAAGATGTTCAGCGTGCAGTATCACCCCGAGAGCGCGCCGGGGCCGCAGGACAGCGCATATTTGTTTGATAAATTCATAGCGCTCATGGGAGGTAACGAAGATGCCTAAGAGAACGGATATCAAAAAAATACTCGTCATCGGCTCGGGTCCGATAGTGATAGGTCAGGCGGCGGAGTTCGACTATGCGGGCACTCAGGCTTGCCTTGCCCTCAAGGAAGAGGGCTACGAGGTGGTGCTCTGCAACTCCAACCCCGCAACAATAATGACCGACACCTCCGTTGCCGACAAGGTCTATATGGAGCCGCTGAATCTCGAATATCTTGCAAAGATCATCCGCTACGAGCGCCCAGACGCGATAGTGCCGGGCATAGGCGGTCAAACGGGTCTCAACCTTGCAATGCAGCTTGAGAAAAAGGGTGTGCTGCGTGAATGCGGTGCGGAGCTTCTCGGCACGAGCAGCAGAAGCATAGAGCGAGCCGAGGACAGGGAGCTTTTCAAGGAGCTTTGTGAGGAGATAGGCGAGCCTGTCCTGCAGTCGGTCATTGCCGAGAGCGTTGAGGAGGGGCTTAAAGCCGCGGAGGATATAGGCTACCCGGTAGTCTTGCGACCTGCCTTCACACTCGGCGGCACGGGCGGCGGCTTTGCCGACGGCAGAGAGGAATGCGCCGAGATATTGCGCGGTGCGCTTGAGCTTTCACCCGTTCATCAGGTGCTGGTCGAGAAGAGCATAAAGGGCTACAAAGAGATAGAATACGAGGTCATGCGTGACGCAAACGACACCGCGATCACCATATGCAATATGGAGAACGTCGACCCCGTCGGCATCCACACGGGCGATTCGATAGTCGTCTGCCCCTCGCAGACCTTAACCAATAAAGAATATCATATGCTGCGTGACAGCGCACTCAAGATAATACGGGCACTCAAGATCGAGGGCGGCTGCAACGTGCAGTTTGCTCTTGACCCGCTTTCGTTCAAATATTATCTGATCGAGGTCAACCCCAGGGTCTCCCGCTCCTCCGCCCTTGCCAGCAAGGCGAGCGGCTACCCGATAGCGAGGGTGTCGGCCAAGATATCGGTCGGCATGCACCTTGACGAGATAATGATAGCCAACACCCCTGCCTCGTTCGAGCCGGCGCTTGACTATGTCGTTACAAAGATGCCGCGCTTCCCGTTCGACAAATTCTCATCAGCCAATAACAAGCTCTCCACTCAGATGAAGGCCACGGGCGAGGTGATGAGCGTCGGCAGGACGGTGGAGGAGAGCCTGCTCAAGGCCGCCCGCTCGCTCGAGATAGGCGTCAATCACCTCTATATGAAGAAATTCGACGGCTTCACCGAGGATGAGATGCTCGCCTACATTAAGGACGGCACGGACGACCGCATCTATGCGATAGCGGAGCTGCTGCGCCGAGGCACGGATGTGGGCATGATATGCAACGCAACAAAGATAGATATGCTCTTCCTTGAGAAGATAAGCAATATTGTCAGGGCGGAGGATAAGCTGAAGGAGCATATCGGCGATATCGACACGCTCTATGCGGCGAAGCGCCTCGGCTTCTCCGACGAATATATCGGCAGGCTCTGGGATATGACAGGCGAGGAGATATTCAGGATCCGAGAGAAACACAATATGTTCCCCGTCTATAAGATGATAGACACCTGCGCCTCGGAATTCGAGAGCTATATCCCGTATTTTTACTCGACCTATGAGCAGGAGAATGAGTCCGAAGTGTCGGATAAAGAGAAGATAATCGTCTTAGGCTCGGGTCCCATCAGGATAGGGCAGGGCGTTGAATTCGATTATTCCACCGTCCACGCCGTCTCAACGATTAAGCAGTCGGGCTATGAGGCAATAATAATCAATAATAACCCCGAGACCGTCTCGACGGATTACACCTGCTCCGACAAGCTGTATTTCGAGCCGCTTTGCACCGAGGACGTGATGAATATAATCCACCTTGAGAAGCCGATAGGCGTCATAGCGTCGCTCGGCGGTCAGACGGCTATCAATCTGGCGGAGAGCCTCAGAGACAGGGGAGTGAAGATAATCGGCACCGATTGTGACGCAATTGACCGAGCCGAGAACCGCGACCTGTTTGAGAAGGTGCTCCGTGAGCTCGATATCCCGCAGCCCAAGGGCAGGGCGGTGACAAAGATAGAGGACGGCGTTGCCGCCGCAGCCGAGATAGGCTACCCCGTGCTCGTGCGCCCGTCCTTCGTTCTCGGCGGCAGGGCGATGCAGATAGTTGCCGATGAGCCCCAGCTGCGCCGCTATCTGCGTACCGCCGTTGAGATAGACGAGGATAAGCCTGTGCTGGTCGATAAATATATCTCGGGCAAGGAGCTGGAGGTGGACGCCATCTGCGACGGCACCGACGTCTTTGTGCCGGGCATAATGGAGCTTGTCGAGCGTACGGGCATCCACAGCGGCGATTCGATAAGCGTTTACCCCACGTTCAGCATAAGCGCTAAGGTCAAGGAGACAATACTTGACTACACCAAGCGCCTCGGCCTCGGCATAGGCATAGTGGGGCTTTACAATATCCAGTTCATCGTTGATAAGAATGAAAATGTCTATATAATCGAGGTCAACCCACGCTCGTCAAGAACTGTGCCGTTCCTCTCAAAGGCGACGGGCTACAGCCTTGCGGATATCGCAACGCGCGTTATCCTCGGCAAGAGCCTCAGGGAGCAGGGCTTTGAGCGCATTTACCCCGAGGAGAAGAAACGCTGGTATGTCAAAGCGCCCGCGTTCTCATTCTCAAAGCTCAGAGGGCTTGACGCTTATCTCTCGCCCGAGATGAAGTCCACGGGCGAAGCGATAGGCTACGATGACAAGCTGACCCGCGCGCTCTATAAGGCGCTGAAGGCGAGCGGGATGAACGTAATGAATTACGGCACGGTGCTCGCGACTATAGCCGATAAGGATAAGGACGAGGCGCTGCCGCTCATCCGCCGCTTCTACAATATGGGCTTCAATATCCAGGCCACCGAGGGCACGGCGCTCTTCCTCAAGCAAAACGGGATACGCACCCACAAGGTCGGCAAGCTGAGCGACGGCAGCAAGGAGATAACCGACGCCATCAGGCAGGGCTACGTCACCTATGTCATCAACACAAGGGATATGAATTCCTCCGACGTGCTCTCCGACGGTCACGAGATCCGCCGCTGCGCCGTTGAGAATAATGTCACGATGTTCACCTCGCTCGACACCGTCAAGGTGCTGCTCGACGTGCTCGAGGAGACAACGCTCGGCATTTCCACCATAGATGCATGAAAGGAGTAGCTATGAAACAGGATTTTTATGAGATCGTATCGAATGAGCGGATAGCCCCGTCGGTCTACAGAATGGTGCTTTCGGGCGATACTTCGCCCATAACCGCTCCGGGGCAGTTCGTCAATATCAAGATACCCGAGCTTTATTTGCGCCGCCCCATTTCGATCTGCGATTGGGATGACAAGACCCTCACGCTCATATATAAAACCGTCGGTGAGGGCACCGAAGCACTCAGCCGCATGAAACCCGGCGGCAGGCTCGACCTGCTCATAGCTCTCGGCAACGGTTACGATACCGAGCCGTCGGGCGATACGCCGCTGCTTGTCGGCGGCGGTGTGGGCATACCCCCGCTTTTCGGCCTCTGCAAGGCTCTTATAGCCGAGGGCAAGACCGTCAACGTGATCCTGGGCTTCAATACGGCGGGCGAGATATTCCTTGAGAAAGAATTCAGGGCTTTGGGCGCGAATGTCGCCGTCACCACGGCGGACGGCTCATACGGGCTGAAAGGCTTCGTTGACGCGGCGATGAAATACGCCGAATACACCTATTTTTATACCTGCGGGCCAAAGCCGATGTTCAGGGCGGTCAACGCCGTCGCCAAGACGAGCGGTCAATTCAGCTTTGAGGAGCGGATGGGCTGCGGCACGGGCGCCTGCATGGGCTGCACCTGCAAGACCAAGAGCGGCCCCAAGCGTATCTGCACCGAGGGTCCCGTACTTTTAAGGGAGGAGATAGAATGGTAGACACATCTGTCAGCCTTTGCGGCATAAAGCTCGATAACCCGATAATCCCCGCCAGCGGCACATTCGGCTTCGGCTATGAATTCACAAGATTTTACGATATCAATATTTTAGGCTCGATCTCGCTCAAGGGCACCACCGCCGAGCCGCGCTTCGGCAACCCCACCCCGAGGATAGCCGAGTGCCCGTCGGGGTTGCTGAATGCCGTGGGGCTTCAGAATCCGGGGGCGGAAAGCGTGCTTCACGACGAGCTGCAAACACTCAAAAGCGTTTATAAAAAGCCCGTCATGGCGAATGTGAGCGGCTTCTCCGTCGACGATTATGTGACGGCGGTTAAAATACTTGACTGCGAGAGCATGATAGGCTGGTTTGAGATAAATATATCATGCCCCAACGTCCACGGCGGCGGACTGGCTTTCGGCACGAGCGCCGAGAATGCCGCCGCAGTCACAAAAGCGGTGAGAAAGTCGACCGATAAGCCGATAATAATAAAACTCTCGCCCAATGTGACGGATATTGCGGAGATTGCAAAGGCGTGCGAAGCGGCAGGAGCCGACGGCGTTTCGCTCATCAATACTCTGCTCGGTATGAGGATAGATCTGAGGGCTAAAAGGCCGCTGCTTGCGAATAAAACGGGCGGGCTCTCAGGCCCTGCGGTGAAGCCCGTGGCGGTCAGGATGGTGTATCAGGCCTTTGAAGCGGTCAAGATACCGATAGTCGGCATGGGCGGCATATCCTGTGCCGAGGACGTGCTCGAATTCATGCTTGCGGGTGCTGCCGCGACCGAGGTTGGCGCGGCAAACCTCATCGACCCATACGCCTGCAAGAGGATAATAGACGACCTGCCGAGAGCAATGGAAAAATACGGCATTAAGAGCTTAAACGAAATAATAGGAGGCGCACACTGATGGGTAAAGATGTCATAATAGCCTGCGATTTTGCAGATAAAAAGACCTGCCTTGATTTCCTCGACGGATTCAAGGGCAGGAAGCCGTTTGTCAAAATAGGAATGGAGCTTTTCTACGCCGAAGGCCCCGAGATAGTCCGAGAGATCAAAGCGAGAGGGCATAAGATATTCCTTGACCTCAAGCTGCACGATATCCCGAATACCGTCAAAAAGTCAATGGCGGTGCTCTCGCGGCTCGACGTCGATATGTGCAATCTCCATGCTGCGGGGGCGAGCAATATGATGGCTGCGGCGCTCGAGGGTCTTACAAGACCCGACGGCACACGTCCGCTGCTGATAGCCGTCACGCAGCTCACCTCCACGAGCGAGGAGACGATGCACAGCGACCTGCTCATAAGCGGCAAAATGGAGGATGTCGTCATGCATTACGCCCGCAACGCCGCAAAGTCGGGGCTTGACGGAGTTGTCTGCTCGCCGCTTGAGGCCGCCGCGGTACATAGCGCCTGCGGCAAGAGCTTCCTGACCGTGACCCCCGGCATTCGCTTTGCCGACGGCGACAAGGGCGATCAATCCCGCGTCACGACCCCTGCAAAGGCAAAGGAGCTTGGCAGCGACTATATAGTGGTCGGCAGACCGATAACCGCCGCTGCGGACCCCGTTGAGGCATATGAACGCTGCGTCAGAGAATTTGTAGGATGAGGTGATAAAAATGCAGAATTACAAACATGAATTTATTGAATTCCTTGAGAGCGCGGGAGTGCTCAAATTCGGCGACTTCACTGCCAAAAGCGGCAGGAAGATACCGTATTTCATAAATGCGGGCGAGATCAAGACGGGCGGCAGGATAAGAAAGCTCGGCGAATTCTACGCCAAGGCATATTTTGAGAAGCTCGGCGATAAAAGAGCCGTGCTTTACGGCCCCGCTTACAAGGGCATACCCATTGCGGTCTCCGCCGCCTCGGCTCTGTCAGAGAGCGGGCTTGACGTACCGTTCTTCTTTAACCGCAAGGAGGAGAAGGATCACGGCGAGGGCGGCGTTTTCGTGGGCTATAAACCTACGGCGGGCGAGGAGATAGTGATAGTCGAAGACGTCATAACTGCGGGCACTGCTATAAGGGAGAGCATGGCTATCCTCTCGTCGCTCGAGGGTGCAAAGGTCGCTGCGGCGTTCGTCATGGTCGACCGCTGCGAAAAGGGCAGGGGAGAGAGATCGGCTATGGCGGAGGTCGGCGAGGAATTCGGCTTCCCAGTTTACTCCGTCGTCAATGTCTACGATATCATCGAGTACCTTGAGGAGGATGCGAAGAACTCCGAGAATGTTGAGCGGATAAAGAATTACCTCAAAATTTACGGTGCAAAGGAATGATGAAATGAGAAGCCTTATTGATATTTCGGAGCTTACCCCGACCGAGATAGAGGAGCTTATCGCAACTGCCGACGATATTATAGCCGACCCCGCAAAATACAGCGAGAAGTGCAAGGGCAAGAAGCTCGCGACCTTGTTTTTTGAGCCGTCCACAAGGACCCGTCTCAGCTTTGAGGCGGCGATGCTTGAGCTGGGCGGCAGCGTGCTCGGCTTTTCCGAGGCTCAAAGCTCCTCGGCTGCCAAAGGCGAGAGCATAGCGGATACCGCGAAGGTCATATCCTGCTACGCCGACATCATCGCCATGCGCCACCCGAAGGAGGGGGCGCCGCTCGTGGCGGCAATGAACGCCTCGATACCTGTCATCAATGCGGGCGACGGCGGTCACAGCCACCCGACCCAGACCCTCGCCGACCTGCTCACGATACACCGTGAAAAGGGAGGGCTCAACAACCTGACCGTCGGCTTCTGCGGCGATCTTAAATTCGGCAGGACGGTGCATTCGCTCATCTCGGCGCTGATACGCTGCAGCGGTGTCAAATTCGTGCTGATCTCCCCGACGGAGCTGAAATTACCCGGATATGTGAAAGACAAGCTCAATGCGGCGGGCGTTGAATACACCGAGACCGACAGCCTCGAGGGCTCGATAGCCGACCTCGACATTCTGTATATGACCCGTGTGCAAAAGGAGCGCTTCTTCAATGAGGAGGATTATCTGCGCCTTAAAGATACATATATCTTAACGCCCGAAAAAATGGCTCTCGCCTCTGAGAAGCTCCGCGTGCTGCATCCGCTGCCGAGGGTCAACGAGATAAGCGTCGCCGTGGATAACGACCCCCGTGCCTGCTACTTCAAACAGGTGCTCTACGGCAAATATATGCGAATGGCTCTTATCCTGAAGCTCCTGGAGGTGAAATGATGAATATTGATTCGATAAAAAACGGCATAGTTATCGACCACATAACCGCTGGACGCAGCATGAAGATATACCGCCTCTTGGGGCTTGAGTCGCTCGACTGCTCGGTGGCGCTTATCAAGAATGTCACAAGCCGCAAAACGGGCAAAAAGGATATAATCAAAATCGACTCGGATTTCGATGTGGATACCGATATCCTCGGTTATGTCGACCCTGGCGTTACCGTCAATATCATCAGGGACGGCAAGATCGCCGAGAAGAGGACTCTTGAGCTGCCGACAGAGCTGACCGACGTCCTCAAATGCAAAAATCCGCGCTGCATAACCTCCACGGAGCAGGAGCTGCCGCATATATTCCGCCTCACCGACCGTGAGCACCGCGTCTACCGCTGTATCTATTGCGAAACAAAAGGAAAATAAGCCGCAGATAGCAAAGACAGGCTTTCTCAACCGAGGAAGCCTGTCTTTTATGTGGTTTACCCGATAAACGCTCAAGCCGTGATGAGGTGATAATGCGGCAAAGGGTCTGAGTTAATCGTAGGGGACGACGGCCTCGGTGTCCTGTAAGCAAAACCGTAATGTGAATTGAATACCGTTAGGGGCGAACTGTGTTCGCCCGTTTAAAATTAGAGTGCCGTCAGTGACTTCAGCCTCCATCTGACGAGGGAGAGAAAGGAGAAACCGATAAATTGCGGTAAATTTGCGTAAAATCGTCTCTCCCTCAAGAAGGAGCTTGAGAGGTAAGCAGCAGTTTTATAAGTTAAACACTCAACATAAGTTTGTTTTTAATCATAGTTTAAAGACCGGCATTATACAAAAGCGGTCTTTTTTGTTTTTAAATTTGATTTCTTGATAATTTGTTTAGTTCTAAAAAATTTTGGGGATTTTCATAAAATCTTGTAAAAAAATACTTGACAAATTAAATAATGAGTGCGATAACAAATATGTATAACACAATTAAAGGAGCGATAAAAATGACTGCGAAAAAGTACTTTGAAACACATGGCAGGATCTACGGAGTATTGAGAGAATCCAAAGACGGCTCAAGTCATTGCGTTAAGGTTAAGGTGTTTTACGATTACGGCGAAGCCGAGAAATGGCTTAAAGAGAAAAAATCGGATAACGATCGTGAGCTTGTGTCAAAGACAGCAGCGGAGAAGCTCACCGATAAAGCTGTCGTCGCAAGAGCTGTCTATGCGATTGCTGAATGAAATACGACGAGAGAATAAGACCTGCACTTTGAACGGTGCAGGTCTCGTTTTTTATCTCGAAACCCATCAAGTTTTTGACTTGAATCTGACTTGCATTTTTATTGTTTCTTATAGTTTTTAAGCGATTTTCGGATTTTTCACAATGCAACTCAAAACGAAAAAAGAACCGCAAAAGCGGTTCCGAATGAATGCGTAAAGTGTTTTGCACACGCAAAATGTGAAATAAAATTCACCCGTCGCCGCAGCGATTTCACGCGCGATAGCAACATAATCGGTGATGAAGCGTTTGCCGTCGGCAAACGTGAAGCGCCCGTACCTCTCCATGCGGCGAAGCCGCGCTTCATAGGGCGAAGCCCTGCTTCACTTTTCATGCGCCGTAAGGTGCGCTTCATTGAAAAAAGCACTTGCGTACGCAAGTGCTTTTTTGGTTGCGGAGACAGGATTTGACTCGCGCGCCTGCGGGCGCTTGGTCGCTCGCGGTCACAACAGTCCACCGGACTGTTGCTCTGTGCCGCTCGTCCTTCAAATCCTGTCAGATAAAAAAACAAAACCTACCATACATGGTAGGTTTCGCTTTTGGTTGCGGAGACAGGATTTGAACCTGCGACCTCCGGGTTATGAGCCCGACGAGCTACCAACTGCTCTACTCCGCGATATCTGATTTTCAAGTGCTCTACTATTATACACGGTTTTACGAAAAAGTCAAGTGCTTTTGCGAAATTTTTTAATTAAGTGAAAATATGCTTGTGTTGTGCGCCTATACATGATAGGATATATTTAGATCAATTAATGCTGAGAGGATGGGTGAAAATGAAAACTTTTCGCTTTTGTGACGCTCCCGTGAGGCTTTTCGGGGTTCGCAGGAATGCCGAGGGGCGTTTTATAAGGCTCGATGAGGAGGTCGCCGCCGCAACGAGCGAGCTTGTGCGTGAGCGCAATTATCTTGCCGTCGGGGGCAGAGTCAGGTTCAAGACCGATTCTCCGACCTTCACCGTCAGATACACCATTGCGAGCAACCGCGCCGATTGGGCGATTCCTCTGCCCGGCTCCGCGGGCGTCGACGTCTATGCGGGCACGGGCGAGGCTTCACGCTGGGTCGGCTATGCCGTGCCGTATAATTACACCGATCTGACCGCCGAGAATCGCCTCTTTAAGGGCGAGGGGCTTGAGACGGTGACGATAAATCTGCCCCGAAACGAGCCTCTGCTCGACCTCACGGTTACGGTCGAGGACGGTGCCGAATTCCTCGAACCCGATGAATATACCTATAAAACGCCGATAGTATTCTACGGCTCGTCAATAACCGAGGGCGGCTGCGCTGCCGCGCCCGGGAACGCTTATACCTCAATGGTTTCGCGAGCCCTTGACTCGGATTATATCAATCTCGGCTTCTCCGGCGGGGCTCACGGCGAGCAGCCGATCGCGGAGTACATAAGCCGCCTCAAGATGAGCGTATTCGTCATGGATTACGACCACAATGCGAATGACGCTGACGAGCTTGAACGCACGCATGAGAGGTTTTTTAAGACCGTCCGCGCCGCTCAGCCCGAGCTGCCGGTCATATTTATGACTAAGCCCGATTTTACGGGTGATCCTGCCGCGAATTCAGTACGCAGAGACATTATCAGGCGGACCTACGAGAACGCTCTTGCGGCAGGGGATAGGAATGTTTGGTTCATCGACGGCGAGAGCTATTTTGAGGGCTATGACCGCGGGATTTGCACAGTCGAGGGGCTGCATCCGAACGACCTCGGCTTCATGCTCATGGCGAAAAAAGTCCTGCCCGTGTTGCGTGAGGCGTTGGCAAAAGGCTACGGAAATTCAAAATAAACGGAGTTCTTTATGATGCAGCCCGATGAATCGCTCAGCGTCGAGGCGGCAAATCGCTTCAATGAGCGGCTCGCATAAGCCTGCGAGCATTATTTTGCGCTGAAGCCGACTGAATAATGTATAAGACGGTGTTCTTGACGTCCCACAAAAGCGCAATTCTGCATCAACCGCTGCAAAGCGGTCAAATAAATCAAAACACGACAAGGAGGTCAGACCATGAAAAAACGTATCCCGTATCTGCTGCTGCCGCTTATTACGCTGATCCTGGAGATCCTGCCGTACGGGGCGGTGTGCAATTTCGCCACCGAAACGAGGCGGATCCGCGAGCTGTATTCGTATTTTGATTTGACGCCCTACGGGTACGCTAACTTTGCGCCGTTCCTCACCTCCTTGCTCACCTGCATTATTCTGGTGCTGCTTGCGGTCTGGTGCTTCACGGGCAAGCGGCAAATAATGACAGCCGTCAAGGTGCTTCTCGCCGTCGGAGCCGTGCTTTCACTCTGCCCGCTGCTGCTCGGCATCGACTGCTTTTCCGTCGTCGGCGCATTGATCACCTTGACGTTGGCTGCGGAATTCCTCTTGGTTTATTTCAAATTCAAAACGCCGAAAAATGAAAGCGACAGGTGAGCTTTTGCCGAGCTTCAACCGAGAACCTCTCCGTCACGAATTGGTTATGCCACCTCACTAATGGGAGGCAAGATTAACTGTGGACTGCCGGTTAAATTCGGCTTCCTTTGCCGCACAACTCAAAAATCCTCCGTTCGGATAAACGGAGGATTTTATGTCTTATACTTCAGAAGGAGAAATATCATTTTAAGTTGATCCTTATAAATAACGCTTTGACCATTGTGCGCCCGTCAAGGCGGGGCAAAATTGGTGAAAATACTGTTGACTGAGCCGAAATATAAGGTGTAAAATAAATAGAACTTATTATTACGGAAGCGAAGCACTATGATAATTGATTTTCACACTCATTGTTTCCCGGATTGGCTCGCCGAGAGAGCCTGTAGGATGCTTATAAAGAATTCGGGCATGGTCACGCCGTTCCATGACGGCACGGTGGCGGGGCTGCGCCGCAGAGCCGCCGACAGCGGAGTTGATGTCTCCGTCGTGCTGAATATAGCGACGAATCCTCGCCAGCAAAAGAACGTGAATGACTTTGCCATATCCCTGCTCGGGGTCAAGGGCATCGTGCCCTTCGGCAGCGTTCATCCCGAGGCGGAGGACGCCTTTGACGAGCTTGAGCGCCTCGCCGCAAGCGGCATAAAGGGCGTTAAATTCCACCCCGATAATCAGAATTTCTATGTCGACGAGGACAGAATGATCCCCATCTATGAGAAGATAGCCTCGCTCGGGCTGATAACTCTGTTTCACTGCGGGCTTGATATCGGTATGCCCGAGCCCGTCCATTGCACCGCTGACAGGCTTGCAAGGGTGCTAGATGTATTTGGCGACGCGCCCGTAGTAGCGGCTCATTTCGGCGGTATATGCTCCTGGTACGCAACGGAGAAATACCTCATCGGGCGCAATCTCTATCTCGACACCGCTTACAGCTACGGCATTATGCCTCCGAGCGTCGGTAAGCGTCTGATAGCCGAGCACGGTGCGGATAAGATCCTCTTCGGCAGTGATTCGCCGTGGAATTCGCCGAAAGCAATTCTCAGGCTTATCGACCTTTTTGAACTCAGTGACGGCGAAAAAGAAGCAGTCCTCGGCGGCAACGCACAAAGACTGCTCGGTATTTGATTAAAATGTCGCTCAGTTTCGCAGCTCGTCCAACGTCATCGAGTAGGCGGGCAGGAAATCATCAATAAATACCTGAGCCTCGGGTACGTTCAGCGCTTTGATGCTCTCGAGCGTCCCGGTATAGGCGCTGTTGAATTCGCTGCTGCCTGCTTTTTTCTCTTCAAGGCATTTTATCAGGGCGCTTATCTTGTCGGCGGCTTTCACGAGGATGTGCAGCTCTCCGTCACTCTCGTCGGCGATGAGAAGGGGGGCGTAATCCTCCCTGAAATCCACTGGCAGCATCGAGATAAGGCTCTCGGCAGCTTTTTGCTCGACGGTCTTATATGCGTTCCGCACCTCTTCATTGTAATACTTAACAGGCGTCGGCATATCGCCGGTCAGGGTCTCCGCAGCGTCGTGAAACAGGCCAAGCAGGGCGGCTTTCTCGCCGTTCAGCTGTTTGCCGAAGCGTTTGCGGCCTATCTCGGCGAGGGCGTGCGCTATCACCGCCACCTCAAAGGAATGCTCCGTCAGATTCTCGCGGTGTTCGTTCCTCATCAGCGCCCAGCGATCGATATATTTCATCCTTGATATCATTGCAAAAAAACCGTTATCCATGTCAGTTCCTCCGTAGTTTGTGCATAAATAATAACACATTATATTTGATTTTTCAATCATGAAAGGGCTTTTATGGCGAAAATATCGGTGTATGAATTCATAAAGGAGCTTGACTCGCATTTCGCAAGGGAGGATCTTGCGGGTGCGGGCGAATGCGTGCTCAAATGGCGTGAAAAGGGTCGTGAGATCGGCGATCGCAGCGGCGAGCTGAGTGTGCTCAACGAGATGATAGGCTACTACCGCCGCACGGGCGAGGAGCAGCCCGCGCTGAACGCCGTCAAGGAAGCGTTTGACCTTATAGACGAGCTTGATATAGGCTCTGAGGTCACGGCGGCTACGATATACCTTAACGGAGCCACCACCATGAAAGCATTCGGCAGGAGCGCCGAGGCGATGCCTTATTATGAATTAACATATAAAATATATCGCTCCAAATTGCCCGAGAGAGACCCTCTCTTTGCGGGATTATATAACAACATGGCGCTCGCTTTGCAGGATAACGGTGAATTCGGCGGCGCAAGGGAGTGCTTCCGCCGCGCGATAGATATCACCTCGAGCCTGCCGAGGCAAGAGCTTGAGACTGCGATATCCTGCGTCAATCTCGCTCATTTGCTTTATGATAAAGAGCCCGAGGATGCGGAGATAATGCCGCTGCTTGACAGAGCCTCGACGATACTCAGGGATCCCGCCGTTTTCGGCTACGACAATTACGCCTTCACCTGCCGCAAATGCGCCCCGTCGTTCGGCTTTTTCGGGCTGTTTCTTGAGGAAAAATATCTTAACGAAAGGGCGGACGAGGTCTATGCAGGGTCTTGAGCTTGCCCGCCGATATTATGAGGAATTCGGCAGGGCGATGATAGCCGAGCACTTCCCCGACTATGAGGGCAGGATAGCCGTCGGGCTTGCGGGCAGCGGCTCCGATTGCCTCGGCTTCGACGACGATGTATCTGCCGACCATGATTCGGGCGCGGGCTTTTGCCTGTGGCTGACGGATGATGATTATGAGAATATCGGCTTCCGCCTTGCGAGGGAGTATTCAAAGCTTCCCGCCGAATTCATGGGCGTGCCGAATGGCAGGGCGAATTCCTACGGCAGCTCACATTTCGGCGTTAAAAGCATAAGCGGATTTTATACGCCGTTCACGGGCAGAGTCGGTGCGCCGGAGACGAATGCCGAGTGGCTGTATACCCCAGAATTTTCGCTTGCGGCGGCAGTCAGCGGCGAAGTGTTCAGAGACGATCTCGGCGAATTCACCGCCGTGCGTGAGCGGATAAAAAACGGTATGCCCGAGGATGTGCGGCTAAAGAAAATTGCCGCAAGGGTGATAGCGGCGGCGCAGAGCGGGCAGTATAATTACCCGCGCTGCCTTGCCCACGGTGAGACGGGCGCAGCCGTGCTTGCGGCGGCCGAGTTCGTAAGGAACACCGCCTCGCTCATCTATCTTATCAACCGCCGATACGCTCCGTTCTATAAATGGCTGCTGCGGGGCATGAGGGGGCTTGGGCAGCTCTCGCATTTGGAGCACGAGCTGTCGTTCATCCTCACCGAGGGCAATTCCACGGAGCAGACAAGGGCAAAATCAGAGGCGATAGAGGGCGTATGCGCCGAGCTTGCCGAGTATTTCAGAGCCTGCGGGCTGGCTTCGTCAAGGGCGGATTTCCTCGAGCCATACGCCTATGAAATACAAAACAATATCAAAGATCCCGAGCTTAGAAATATGCACATCATGGAGGGCTAAACATGGATTTTCTCATCGTAGTGGATATGCAGAATGATTTTATCGACGGCGCTCTCGGCACCCCCGAGGCTCTTGCTATAGTGCCCAAGGTCGCTGAGAAGATAAAGGGCTTCGGCGGTAAGGTCATCTTCACCCGCGACACCCACGGCGAGGATTACCTCGACACGCAGGAGGGCAGGCTGCTGCCCGTCAGGCACTGCATCAAGGGCACCGACGGCTGGCAGATAAGAGCCGAGCTTGAAGCCCTCGGGGCGGAGAACGTGATAGATAAGCCCGCCTTCGGCTCGCCGGAGCTTGCAATGCGGCTTAAAAATTATGACGAAACCGTCGAGCATATCGGTAGCGTGACCCTTGTCGGCCTTTGCACCGATATCTGCGTTATCTCGAATGCGATGCTCATCAAGGCGTTCATGCCCGAGGTCAAGGTGACCGTCGACGCCGCCTGCTGCGCCGGAGTAACGCCCGAGAGCCACAAAAGAGCGCTCGAGAGCATGAAAACCTGCCAGATAGGCATTGTCAACGATTAAGAGCCGAAATCCTTGATATAACTGAATTTCGGCGTGTGCCGCTGCCGAGAAAAAGGGAGCGGCGCACAATAAATCGTAAAATAATAAAAAAATTTTTAAAAAACACTTGCAAAATGCGGAACATTATGTTAATATAATGAGCGTTCCGTGCGAACACCGATGGCCCGGTAGTTCAGCTGGTTAGAACGCTAGCCTGTCACGCTAGAGGTCGACGGTTCGAGCCCGTTCCGGGTCGCCATTTGCTGCTATGGCTCAGGTGGTAGAGCGCATCCTTGGTAAGGATGAGGTCGGCAGTTCGAGTCTGCCTAGCAGCTCCAAATAAAGTCTCATTTGTCAACAGACAGGTGAGACTTTATTTATTGCTCAGATTCCTCTACGATATTTAAAGTGTATCTATTGGACTATTTTAATTTTAAATATTGACAAAAATGGTATAAGGAGCCGCAATAAAAACTATGTATAATGCGCAAAATAATGGAGTAATTGTTCCGTATAAAATTGAGTTTGGAATTCTTATTTAAGGAGTGCTGACATGAAAACAAAATCGGTTTTAGTTTGTTGTCTTTGCTTTTTGGTTGTGCTGTTGGTCACCATTACTTCGGTGCTTAGTGCTCGTTCGGAGATTCGCTTGATAGAGCGCAATTGGGGAGTTGAAATTCCATACTCGGTAAAAGAATTGCATATTTATAATGGAAGTATCGGTTTTACGGGCGACGGGCAGCGTTTCGGCATTTATTCTTACTCCGGTGAAAACCTTGACGGTGTAAAGTTCTCAACTGAGAACACGCAGCAGGCAGAGGATTTTTCTGAAGAATTTTTCAGTCGTTTGTTTCCTGAACTTTCAATAGAAATTCCGTCGAAAAGTATTTTGAAATGGGCGATGCTGAACAGGGGCAGTGACTGTGCCGCATTTATTGTTGTAGGTGATAAGCTGTTTGTTCTACAGGATATATTTTAAGTTCGGAGGTGAGCGCCGTGCAGCTCAAGGTGATAGCGAGGATACGCAGCGATTTTTCGTCGAAATTCGGCATACCGAGGCAGAGCGGCCTTGTCGATGAGCTGGAGGCGGCGGTCGTGTTTGAGCCGGGCTTCCGTGAGCCGGAGGCGCTGCGGGGGATAGAGGGCTATTCGCACCTGTGGCTGATATGGCAGTTCTCCGAATGCGCCGATAAGGGCTGGTCGCCCACCGTGCGCCCGCCGAGGCTCGGCGGCAATGTGAGAATGGGCGTTTTTGCGAGCCGCTCGCCGTTCAGGCCGAATCCAATTGGGCTTTCCTGCGTTCGGCTGCTCGGGGTTGAGCACACCGAGAGCGAGGGCTGCATTCTGCGTGTGGCGGGCGCAGACCTGCTGGACGGCACGCCGATATACGATATCAAGCCGTATCTGCCCTATGTCGATGCCCACCCTGAGGCAAGCGGAGGCTTTGCCCTGCAACAAAAAGAGGGCACGCTGAGTGTGGATTTCCCGCCCGAGCTGCTTTCACGCCTGCCGGAGTGCAAGAGGGCGGCTGCCGTTGCGGTGCTCGCCCAGGACCCGCGGCCCGCCTATCAGGATGACCCCGACCGCCTTTACGGGCTTGAATTTGCGGGCTTTGACATCCGCTTCACCGTCAGCGGCGGAACGCTGCAAGTGCGCCAAATCGAAAAAATCAAATGAATCAAGGCTGCCGCAGATCGTGGGAACGAAAAGCGACAGCCTTTTTATTGCCGTGCCTGCGAGACGGAGGAGGTGTGACGCAGACGGGTTTTATATCAAAGTCGACAACCGTTTGGTATCGAAAAATCATGATTCCCGATCGTTGGACGGCGTTGCAATCGCAGGCAGATCCTCCCACTCGCCGGTCATATTGTTTTTGACTTTCAGGTCGCTGAGACCGCTGATATCATCTGTGAGATTTATGTTTTGCCGAAGCTCTCTCAGCCCATATTGGTATCCGTGAATCACATATTCGTTTTCGACGTTAAAATCAGGATTTCTGAACATATATGCAAGGTATATTTTTCCCGCTTCAAGCTCAATATCGCCTTCCGGCTTGTGCTTCACATAAAGTGTGTCTGTATTTTCGATGTCAAGGCCCGCTTTTTCTCTCAAGGCTTGCAGCTTCGCGGGGTCGCAGTCGCCTTTGATCCATTCGTTATACGGAAGAGTGCCGCCCTCCCTGACAAAGTCGATGCCTTGGGTGCCGAAGCTGCCCTTTAATTCTTTAAGCACAGTTGCTTTGCCATATAAATATGGGTTGCTGACATATTCGCCGGTTTGTTTGTTTAAGTTGCTTGTGCCGTCAATAGAATCTATCCTTATCAATGCGATATGTTCGCTTACCGAGGCAAGAACATCGCTGTCGGAGATATTATACAGACAGTCTGCATGAGAAGATACGGTTATCACATTCGTCTCTTCTTCGGCGGATGCCGTTGTATCGGCGCTTTGAACCTGTGATGCTATCGGGGGATCGCTTTTTCTGCCGCAACCCGAAAACGCAACGGCGCAAATTAATAAGATAACGGTTGGGAAACAACTTGAAATGCGTATTCTTTTCATTTCGGCTCCTTCTTTCATTTATCGGCTGTTATATAAACGTAGATGCAAGTCAAAACGTGACCGAATTTATAAAAAATACTATTTTTCCCCAAATAAAATGAACCTAAAACGAATTTTTGTGTCTTTATCTATGGAGGGTTTCTTCAAAGCCCTCTCAAACCGCCAATGTGATCGAAAGAGTAACGGTACTATGGACTTTTCTCACGGCGGCGGTTAAACCAAGCCCGCAGCAAGCGTCAGGCTCGCTGCGGGCATTTTTTAATATACGCAGTTTATCGGGCTGCCGCTGAGATAGGCTTCGACGTTGTGACGGCAGATATCCATCAGCCGCGCCCTTGTCTCATAGCCCGCCCATGCGATGTGTGGCGTTATCAGGCAGTTGCGTGCGCCGAGCAGGGGGTTATCCGCCTTCGGCGGCTCGGCCGAGAGCACGTCAAGCCCCGCACCTGCCAGCCTGCCGCTGTTCAGAGCGTCGGCGAGTGCCTGCTCGTCTATGACCTGCCCCCTCGAGGTGTTGATGAGCACGGCGGAGCTCTTCATTTTTGAGATGAATTCGGCGTTCACCATGCCCTCGGTTTGCGGGGTGAGAGGGCAATGCAGGGTGACGAAGTCGCTCTCGGCGAGCAGCACGTCGGTCGTGACGAATTCCACGCCGTCAAACGGGGCGGGGTGGTTGGTGTGAGCGAGCACTTTCATGCCGAACGCACGGGCGATGACGGCGACTGCCTTGCCTATCTTGCCGAAGCCGATTATGCCGAGAGTTTTGCCGTCAAGCTCGGCGAGAGGGGATTTTTGATAGCAGAAATATTTGCAATTGCTCCATTCGCCGCTCATCACCGAGTCGCTGTGAAGCGCCACATGATTTGTGTGCTCAAGTATCAGCGCAAAGGTGAGCTGAGCCACCGCCGAGGTGCTGTAGGTGGGGATGTTGCAAACGGGTATGCCCTTTTCTTTGCAATACTCCCAATCGACCACGTTGTAGCCCGTGCTCAGCAGGCCGATGTAGCGCAGCTCGGGCAGCTTTTCGAGCGTTTCACGGCGCAGTGGAGTTTTGTTTGTTATGATTATCTCGCAGCCCGCCGACCTCTCGGCGATAAGCCCGTCGGGGGTGCAGTCATATATTGAGGTCTCGCCGAGGGCTTCGAGCCAATCCCATGAGAGATCGCCCGGGTTTTCGGTGTATCCGTCGAGAACGGTTATTTTCATCTTGATTACCTCCGGTAAAAGAGAGATTATTTTGAAATATTATAGCACATGTTAAGGAAAAATAAATATGATTTTCAATTATTTCAAAAAAAATCAAAATTGATATTGACCCGCCGCCGTTTATAATATAAAATATAATAATGTCTAAGTGCGTATATGTGATCTTTTAGAATACTTCCGTCTGCGGCGCAAATTCACCCGCCGCGGTGATATAAGTTTTGAATTGCGGTGATTTTTCAGTTGGAAAAAAGAAGAAAGCAAAAAAAGATCCTGCTCTTTGTGGGTCTTATATTGGTTGCGCTCTCGTTTGCCGTGGGTGTGCTGCTTGCTTCGCGCAGATTTGAGGAGCTGTGGCATTGGTACGACGTTGCCAAGGAGCAGCTCGACGAAATAGAGGATATGATAGCCTCGCTCGATAAGGCATGGCAGTTTATCGGTGCGGTGCTGCTGCTCTTCTTGATAAAGTCGTTTATCCCGATTTACCCGACCTCCACGGTCTGCTTCCTGACGGGCGTCGTGCTGCCGATGTATCTTGCGATACCGGTCAACATCCTCGGCTTCTCGCTGCTGCTGACAGTGCGGTATTTCTGGGGCAGGCGGTTCGGAGCGGGCAACGCGTGGCGAATGATATGCAAGACGGATACGCTAAAGAAGCTCATCCAGCAGGACGGCAAGGGCAACCCCGCGCTGCTTATATTGCTGCGCCTGCTGCCGTGTATGCCTATAAACACATTCTCCAATATCTACGGCTCGTTTGATTTCGGCTATCGGAAGTTTATGCTTCTGTCAATAATCGGCTTCATGCCGAGGCTGCTCTCGTTCACGTTTGTGGGTCGCAACGTGTTTGATCCGCTCTCGCCCGGCTTCCTCGTGCCGCTGATGCTGATATTCTTCCTCTCGGGCATCTCCTGCCTCTCGGTCAACGGGGTGTGGGTGAGCGTCGAGAAGATAGTTGCTTATGCCCGTGAGCATGAGAAAAAAAAGAAAGCGAAAGCTCAAAATAAAGGAAAGGAAGCGTGTGGCGATGGTAACGACATCCACTCTTAAAGAGAAGCTCTGCGGCAGCGAATATGACGCAGCGCTCGCAAGAATATATAAGCCGGAGGATATAGCCGCTCAGAAGCAGAGATATATCCGTGTGGCGGAGGCGTTTGAGGATCTCTTCGGCTCGGGCAGGCAGGTCGGCGTTTTCAGCGCCCCCGGCAGGACCGAGGTCGGCGGCAATCACACCGACCACAATCACGGTAAGGTGCTCGCGGCGGGAGTTAATCTCGATGCCGTGGCGGTTGCGTCAAAGAATGACGAGGGCATAGTCAGAGTCAAATCCGAGGGCTACGACATGGACGTTGTCGATCTCGGCGACCTCGGCGTTATGCCCAATGAGAGGGGCAGATCCGTCTCGCTTGTCAGGGGAGTTTGCGCCGCTTTCAAAAACAGAGGATATCAGGTCGGCGGCTTCGACGCGGCTACCGCTTCGGACGTCCTCTCCGGCTCGGGTCTCTCGTCCTCGGCGGCATTTGAAGTGCTGCTCGGCACGATGCTCAATTATCTCTATAACGACGGCAAAGTCAGCGCCGTTGAGATAGCGCAGATAGCGCAGTTCGCCGAGAATGAGTATTTCGGCAAGCCCTGCGGTCTGATGGATCAGATGGCCTGCTCCGTCGGCGGCTTCGTTGAGATAGATTTCAACGACCCCGCTCAGCCCCTAATCAAAAAGGTCGATTTTGACTTCGCTGCCTGTAACCATGCGCTTTGCATCGTCGACACAGGCGGAGATCATGCGGGTCTGACCGCCGAATACGCAGCGGTTCGCAGCGAGATGGAGAGCGTGGCGGCCGAATTTGGCAAGAGCGTGCTCCGCGACGTTGACAGGGGCGAATTTGAGAAGAATATCCCCGTTATCCGCATCTCGGTCGGCGACAGAGCCGTGCTCAGAGCCATTCACTTCTATAATGAAAACGACAGAGTCGATAAGCAGGCTCAGGCGCTTGCGGCGGGCGATTTCGAGGCGTTTAAGGCGCTCGTTATCGAGAGCGGATATTCATCCTATATGTATAATCAGAATGTTTTCACCTGCAAGGATCCCGCTTCTCAGCCCGTCAGCCTTGCGCTCGCAATGTGCAGTGATATACTGAAGGGCAAGGGCGCTTACAGAGTCCACGGCGGCGGCTTCGCAGGCACTATTCAGGCATTTGTGCCCGCCGACGCACTCGATGAATTCAAGTCAAAGATCTGCGCCGTGTTCGGTGAGAAATCCTGCTATGTGCTCAATATCCGTCCCGAGGGCGGAGTTCAACTTGTTTGATGCAGGGGGAATAGATTAATGGAAAACTACAGCGAAGTCAGAGCCATTCTTGAGAGGCTCTGCGGCGCAAAGGGCGTTTCGGGCGCTGAGGACGGTGCGGCGAATGCTGCGGCCGAGATGCTCGCCGAATATATGCCCGTTCACAGGAGCGCGCTCGGCAGCGTCTGCGGCTCTCTTGAGGGCAGCGGAGCTCATATCCTGCTCGACGCTCATATAGATCAGATAGGTCTTGTCGTGACGGCGATAGACGACGACGGCTTCCTCAAGGTAGCCAAATGCGGCGGCGCGGATATCCGTGTGCTTGCCGCGGCGGAGGTCACCGTCCACGGCAAAAAGGATATTCACGGCGTTATCACCTCGATCCCGCCTCACCTTGCATCGGCCTCCGACGAGGGCAAGGCAAAGGCGTTTGACGAGATAGCGATAGATATCGGCATGAAGAAGGAAGCGGCGCTTGAACTTGTTTCGCCCGGCGACAGAGTGACCTTTGACGGCAGATTTCTCTCAATGCTCGGCAGCAGGGTCAGCTCGCCGTCGATAGACGACAGAGCGGGCGTGGCGGCGATACTGCGTTGCCTTGAGCTGCTGCGGGGCAGGGAGCATTCCTGCCGCTTGAGCGTGCTTTTCTCCGTTCAGGAGGAGACGGGCGGCAGCGGCGCTCAGACCGGCGCTTTTGAGGCGGCCCCCGAGCAGGCTATTGCGACCGACGTCAGCTTCGGTTCGGCTCCCGACGTGAGCAGCGAGAAATACGCTTCTCTCGGTAAGGGCACAATGATAGGTTACGCCCCCTCGCTTGACCGCAAGATGAGCGTAAGGCTTGCGGCTATAGCCAAGGAAAAGGGCATTGCCTCCCAGCCCGAGGTTATGGGCGGCAGGACGGGCACGAACTGCGACGAGATACAGATATCGGGCAGCGGCGTGCGTACCGCGCTGCTCTCCATCCCCATAAGAAATATGCATACCGCAGCGGAGCTGTGCGACCTCGCCGATATCGAAGCGACCGCAAGGCTCATGGCGGAATATATCGCCGAGGGAGGGAAAGCCGATGCTTGAGCTTATCAAAGAGCTTTGCGCCATCCCCGGGGTATCCGGGCGTGAGGACGCAGTCAGAGAATATATTATCGGCAAGATCGAGGGTCACGCCGAATATCATGTCGACGCCCTCGGCAACCTGATAGTCTTTAAGAAGGGCAAAAAGCCCGCAAATCATAAGGTGATGCTCGACGCTCACATGGATGAGGTCGGCTTCATCATCACCGGCATCACCCCCGAGGGATTCCTGCGCTTCACCAAGGTCGGCGGCATTGACACCCGCGTGGCTCTCGGCAGAGCGGTCAAGGTGGGCGAGCACGGTATAAGCGGCGTGCTGGGCGTTAAGCCGATACACCTGCTTGACAAAAAGGAAGAGGCCGATATGCCCAAGGACGACGATCTCTATATCGACATCGGCGCCGAGAGCAGGGAAGAGGCCGAGAAATATGTTTCGCTCGGCGACAGCGCTTGGTTCGACTCCGCCGAATTCGAGATGGGCGACGGCTTTATCAAGTCAAAGGCTCTCGACGACCGCGCCGGCTGCGCCGCTCTTATTGAGATGATAAGAGGCGAGCTTGAATACGACGCATGGTTCTCGTTCAGCGTCCAGGAGGAAATAGGCCTCAGGGGCGCGGGAGTGGCGGCGTTCGGCATCGCTCCCGAGTATGCGATAGTTGTCGAGACCACTACCGCGGCCGATATTTCGGGCGTTAAGGGCGAAAAGAGAGTGTGCGTATGCGGCGAGGGCGGCGCTGTGTCGTTTATGGACAGATCCACCCTTTACAGCAGAGAGCTTTATAATAAGGCATTTGAGGTCGCCGACAAATACGGCATACCCTGCCAGACCAAGACCCTTGTGGCGGGCGGCAACGATGCCGGCGCTATCCACAAGAGCCGCGGCGGCGTTAAGGTGCTCACGGTCTCCGTGCCGTGCAGATATCTGCATTCGCCGAGCTGCGTTATCAAGTATTCCGACGCCGAAAACAGCCTGAAGCTGATAAAGGCGCTTGCGGCGGAGCTTGCGAAATGATAAAGCTCTGCGAAAATGCCGCCGAGCTTGAATTCCTGCCCGCAGACCCGTTTGCGGCGAGGATAACGGCGCTCTTTGACACCTACGGGGCGGGCTGCGGCTTCGCTCTGTTTTGGGTGCAGAGTGTGGACGGCGTTCCGAGTGCGGCCATGAGCCGTGTTGACGGCTGTATGACCCTATGCTGCCGTGAGAATGCCGATATTGACGAGATCGCCGAATTCATCGGCTTCTGCGGCTGCTCCGACCTGCTCTGCGAGCGCGAAATAATGGAGGCTCTCGGCATTGAGCCGCAGAGTTCGTCGCTTATAATGCGCTTTGAGGGGCTTTGTGAGCCTGCCGAAGCGCCGACGGGAGGAGGAATTCCCGATATGCGGCACGTCCACGCCCTGCTGCTCGATTGCGGCTTTGAGGTGGGCGATTATAATTCCTTTGCCACCGATGTCTGCGCCCGTCTTAATAAGGGCACGGCTCGGCTCGTGACCGCCGAGGACGGCGGAGAGCTTTGTGCCTGCGCTTTTGCCCTGTTTATCGGGCACGGCAGCACCCTGCTCGGTGCGGTCGCCACCGACCCGCGGGCGAGGGGCAGGGGATTCGCTTCACGGCTTGTTAAGGCGCTTGCGGCGGAGCAAAACGGAAGAGCGGCTTTCGTCTTTTGCCGCAGCGACGGCTTGGAGGAATTCTATAAGAAATGCGGGTTTTGCCGCATAGGCAAATGGGCTACAGCCCGCCTGCACGATTGAAGGGAGAAGGTATATGTCACCGCTGTGTTACATTCTTGCGGCGCTCACGATTGCTTTTGCCGTGAGCTGCGTTATGCTTCGCAGAAAGAATCGCTCGTTTGAGGGAATGCTTTGCAAATTCATGGCGAGTTTCGGATTTATCTCAATCGCCATCATAGGATATTGCACACGCCCGCACAATACATATTATTTCTGCATCGTCTGCTTTGCGCTGATGTTCGGCTTCTGCGGCGATGTGCTGCTCGGCATCAAGGAGGTCGCCCCGCAATTCAAGAGCCGCCTTGTAGTGCTCGGTATGGTCTATTTCCTCGTCGGCCACATATTCTATCTGTGTGCCTTTATCCACACCGCAGGCTTCAACATTATTCCGCTGCTTTTGGGCGTTGCCGGCGCAGTATTCGCCTTTGTGATGATAAAGGTAATCAAGATGAAAGCCGACGGCAAGATGAGGATCATTATGTCTGTTTATTACGGCGCTCTCATCTATCAGGCGGCGGCTGCGGGCTATCTTGCTATCACCAAGCCTGTCCCCGCGTTCATCGCCGCATTCATCGGCGCGGTGCTCTTTGTATTCAGCGACTCCTTCCTCTCCTTCCTCTACTTCACTCCCGTCAAGAGGAAGAATGTGTGGGTTACGCTCGAGCTCTCCACCTACTACCCGGCGCAGATACTTCTCGCCATGTCGGTGGCGTTGATGAGCAAATAATATAATGTATATATAATAAGACCGGGCAGTTTCTCAGTTGAAGCTGCCCGGTTATTTTTATGCTTATTTTCTTGATTTTGCCGCTTTCTTTTCGGCTATGCGGCGCTCCTTGTCGAGCTTTCTCTCAAGAGCTTCCTTCTCGGCCTGCGCTTTGGCTGCCGCGTCCTCGGTGGCGACTCTCTCTGTCGCAGCCTCGTAAAGCTCCTCAATCTCAACAAATCTGCCGTAGTTCTCGCTCTGCTTGATGAGCTTTTGAGCGTCGGCGTAGGGCTTGATGGCGTGGTTATACTTGGTGTTGTCTCTCGTAGCCTGCTTTATCTTGCCCTTGATGACGTAGCCCTCGTTGGTCAGTGCCTTTATCTCGTTCTTCATTGCTGCGATCTGAGCGCTGTCCTTGGAGGCTTTGGCGGCATCGAGTTTTGCATATGCCGCCTGCTTTGCTTCGTCGTTCTTATTCTCCTCCTCAAAGAGAGTCTCGAAGATATCGGCGTTAAACTCGGGCATAGTGCCGTTGTAGTGCTTGACGACCGTCTTCTTGCTCCTCAGAGACTGCTTTGCGAACTCGATGCAGTATTTGCGGATAGCTTTCTCGGTCTCGTTGCCTGCGGGCATAGCCTTTGCCTCGGCTACCATTGACTTGTCGGCCTCGAGAATGCCCTCAACGCCTGCCGCCACGGTCTTGCGGGCGTGGGCGAGTTTAAAGGTGAATTCCTCGCTTGAGAATTTATCGTACTCAGCCAGTACCATCTTGGCAATGGTGATGTTTTCGTTCGCTTCTCTTGCGGCTCTGCGCTCCTTGCGCTTGAGTGAGGAGTCAACGGCGACCGGCTCTTTGCCGCTGTCGGCCATTGCGGCGCGAAGCACGTCAACGCCCTCTATAAGCTCCCTGTCCTTGAGCGCGTCGTTGCCGAAGTCCTCAAACATGGCTCTTATCTTGAGTATGTTGACCATTGCTCTCTGCTTGGTCTCGGAGAGATCGTAGAAGAAGTAGGGGAGAACATTCAGCGTTGCGCCGATGACGGAGAGGAGTATCAGCAGGTGGATGAGCGAATACAGCGTATCGGGTTGATACTTGAGGATATCATAGGCGTTGGCGTAGCCGTTATGCTCGTTGATGCCGAATCTGTCGAATATCAGCGGAATAAAGGTGCTCGTAGCCATTGTGATGAAGCTGGTTATCAGGCTTATCGCGCTGAACATACCGTCGATCCTCTCGCCGGTCATATACTGCTGATAATCTCTGATATCGGCATTGATTGCGGGGGTAAGGATGTGGGCAAACGAGCCCATAAGGGCGTTCATCCACAGGCAGACAAGCACGAGCCATATCGACCTGATGCCGACGGACGGGAACATAAGAGCGATAAAGAGAATATTAAACAGATTAGTGACCACCAGCACTGCCTTCTTGCCCCAGCGGCGTATCGCAAACGGCGCCGCAAGCATACCCCAGAGCGAGGCGTTGCCGTAGATAATCGTTATCAGAGAATACTGGCCGTCCGTGCACAGCTTGCCGTAGTTGTAGAGCCAGCCGAGTATGTAGGACTGAGAATTCTCAAGGAAGCCTATCCAGCCCGCAAGGGAGATTATCCAGAAGTATTTGTTCTTTGCGACGGCCTTTATAGCCTCAAAGAAGCCGATCTGTATAACGTGGGTCTTGGCCTGGATTATCTTCTCCTTGGTGTTGGCAAATACCACGATGCTCAGCGCAATGCCGATGACCGATATGATGGGGAACATGACCTTGTAGATGCGGACATCATACATGTCGCCCGTGTTCAGTAGCTTCGACATAAGGGGAAGCAGGGGGTTGAGCACGGTGGGGGCGAGCGAATAGGTTATCGACTTGACGGACGAAACGTCGGCTCTCTCCTGAGTGTTGGGTGAGAGCAGGAAAACAAGGTTCTCATACGCTTCGTAGAAGAAGTTGTAGACAAAGTTCAGAGCGAGGCTGTAGACGGTGGTGATGATATAAGCGGCGGCCTTCGACATGCTCTGATAGGGTGTGAAGAGCATTGCGAGCATGATAACGACCGAGGGGATGCCCATGCCGAGTATCCACGGCCTGTATTTGCCCGCTTTGAGCCGCATATTGTCTATCATATGCGCCCTCAGGGCGGTGAAAGGTATGCCCGCTATGGTGCAGATATAGTAGATGATGAGCAGGTATTTCGGCGGGATGCCGGTCAGATTCGTCATAACGACGTTCGTGCCGCTGATTATCATCGTATACGACATATAGATTATGCAGTATACGCCGATTCCGCCGAAGCTGTAAGCCGCTATCTCCTTGAAAGGCATATATCTGCCCTTGAGCGGCGTTCTCCAATAAACCTTAGCGTCGGAGAGCAGGTTTTTGGCCTTGTCGAGAAATTCCATGGTGATGTCCTTTCTTGTTAGGTTTTATTAAAAGTCTGCCGAACCGGTGGTTCTGGGGAAGGGGAGCACGTCTCTGATGTTTGAGATGCCGGTGAGATACATCACAAGGCGCTCAAAGCCAAGGCCGTAGCCGCTGTGCTTGACGCCGCCGTAACGGCGCAAGTCAAGATACCAGTCGTAGTCCTTGGGGTCAAGGCCGAGCTCGTTGATCCTCGCCTCAAGCACGTCAAGGCGCTCTTCACGCTGGCTGCCGCCGATTATCTCGCCGATGCCCATTACAAGGCAGTCGCAGGCCGCGACGGTCTTACCGTCGTCGTTCAGGCGCATATAGAATGCCTTTATCTCCTTGGGATAGTCGGTGACGAATACGGGCTTCTTGAATATCTTCTCGGTCAGGAAGCGCTCATGCTCGGTCTGCAGGTCGCAGCCCCAGCTTACTTTGTATTCAAACTCGTCGTTGTGCTCCTCGAGCATCTTGACGGCGTCGGTGTAGGTGACTCTGCCGAAGTCGGAGTTTGCAACGGCGGTAAGGCGCTCTATAAGCTCCTTGTCAACAAACTTGTTGAGGAACTCAAGCTCCTGCTTGCAGTGCTCAAGCACATAGCTGATAACATACTTGATCATTGCCTCGGCGACGTCCATGTTGTCGTTCAGCTCCGCAAAAGCCATTTCGGGCTCGATCATCCAGAATTCCGCCGCGTGGCGCTGAGTGTATGAGCGCTCGGCCCTGAAGGTGGGGCCGAAGGTATAGACCTTACCGAATGCAAGAGCCATCGTCTCCGCCTGGAGCTGACCCGAAACGGTCAGGTATGCGGGCTTCTGGAAGAAATCCTCGCTGTAGTCAACGCTGCCGTCCTCGTTCTTCGGCACGTTTGCAAGGTCAAAGGTGGTGACCTTGAACATCTCGCCCGCGCCCTCGCAGTCGCTGCACGAGATCAGGGGAGTGTGAGCGTAGACAAAGCCGCGGTCAATGAAGAATTTGTGTATCGCATAGGCGGCCTCGGAGCGAATTCTGAAAACTGCGTTGAAGGTATTCGTCCTCGGTCTGAGGTGAGCGATGGTTCTGAGGTATTCAAGAGAATGTCTCTTCTTCTGGAGCGGGTAATCGGGGGTGGAGAAGCCCTCGACGGATATCTCGTCGGCATTTATCTCAAACGGCTGGTTGGCGTTCGGGGTGAGGATGAGCTTGCCCGTGACTTTGATCGCCGAGCCGACGTTGAGCTTCGCAATATCCTTGTAGTTTGCGAGCTTTGCGGCTTCAAAGACTATCTGCACGCCCTTGAAGCAGCTGCCGTCGTTGATCTCGATGAAGCCGATGGCTTTCGAGTCCCTGAGGGTCCTGACCCAGCCGCAGACGGTGACGCTCTGATCGGCGTAAGCGTCTGCGCCGTCAAACAGCTTTTTGATTTCGATTCTTTCCATAATTTATTACCTCCAATAATTGAAAACAAGTTTATACGGCGAGCCTTGCGATATTCTTATCGACTGTTGCGCTGCCGATGCCGGCGACATTCTCCAGCTCCCGCACGGAGCGGAATCGCCCGTTTTTGCTGCGATATTCAATAATGGCTTTCGCTCTCTCTTCACCGATACCGTCAAGGGTCATCAGCTCGTCAAGCCCCGCCGTGTTGATATTCACCGTGCCCGTCTCCGTTTTTGGCGCAGCCGTTGCCGCTTTTTCGGTCGCGGGGGCAAGAGTCGCCTCGAGCGGCGCATATTTCGGCGAATCGAGCACGCCGTAGAGCATTAATACGGCGGAAATGACAAGGGCGGCAAAGATGAGCAGCAGCTCGTGCTTTTTCTCACTCACGGCTTAGAAATTCGAGCCGTTCCAGCCCCAGTGCTCGGCTTCTTCATATTTGATATAGATGTTTGAGCTGTCAATGCCGAGAGTTTCGCTGATTATCTCGGAAATTGCGGCGGTGAGGCGGTCATATGCCGCGTCGGACGCGCCGCCGAAGAGACTGACCTCAACATAGGCGTAGTCGGCGGAATTATCGCCCTTGAAGTACATGGACATATTGTCCTCAAACGCGAGCATGAGCCATGCTTCGCTCTTGCCGGGGATAAGCGCGATCGCGTTGCCGAGCTTTGACTTGAGGATGTCCCTCTGACCCGGATTTATGCTTTTGCTGACGGTTGTTCTGATGTAAGGCATTATTTTTCCTCCTTGCGGTTAATTGACTCTTAAGAAGCTGCGGGCGTCCACTACCACGCCTCTGGTGGAGTAGCTCTCGTCCGTGTAATTGACATATATCATAGCGCCCGTGTCGTATTCGGTGCAGAATACGCCGTCCGCGACCTCGTAATGGTCGGTCATCCTTGCGTCACGCAGGTCGTTGAGCGCTTCGTTTGCTTTTGAATAGAATTCGGCAGCCTCGTTTATCGTGTTGTCGTAGTAGAATTTATCTTTGCCGTCCTTTTTCAGCGGCTCATAATTCCACTCGAAATGGGGGCAGGCGCCGTATTCAACGCTTCTGAGCAGCGTTTCTTCAAGATTTGTCTCAGTGTTGATAGGCTCGCCCGCATAATCGACTATGCCGTGGAGCACCAGCGGCACAAACGGGACGGAGACATAGGCTCCGCTGCCCGCGACCGAGGGGGTAAGGGGCATATCAACGATAACGTCGATATTTTTAAGCATATAGAAGTTGCCGTTGACCGTCATTGAGGAATTGCCCGTTGACAGCGGGGATATGGCGGAGCTTATCGCGTTCGCTGCGTCCGCCCGCAGCAGGCCGCCGTCCGAGAAGTCGGAGTAGAGCAGCTTGCCCGCGTCGTTGAAGCAGAAGCCTGTGAAGCTGTTGTATCTCGTGTCGGTCAGCACGGAGGATACGGTCTTGGCGAGCTTGCCGACCTTGGCGAGCGTGCGCTCGGCGGAGGTTTTGCCCGTCGCCTCGGCGAGGACGTTGTCGGGGGTCACGGTGCTGCCGTCCTTTTTGATATTGACCGAGCCGCCGCCCGAGAAGCCGGTTGAGGAGCTGAGAATGTCAATATCGAGGAACAGCGACATCTTTTGAGATGAAATATACTGGTACAGCTCGTCGAGCTTATCTGAGCCGCCCAAACGCCTGAGCAGCGAGGAATGGGTGATATCCTCGGAATCCGTGCCGCCGCTGAATATGCCCGTGTAGCGCACAAAGACATTGTTGATGCCCTTGTTTTTCATCCTGACAAGCATATCCTGCGCCTGCTCAAAGGTGGTGAGGGCGGAGAGGCGGCTGAACGGGCCGAAGGAGCGGCGAACAGCGCCGGTAAGAGTTAAACAAAACGGCAGATAATCGCCGACCTGAACCGTCTTGGTCGAGAGCACCGAATTCCTGATGAGCTGCTCTCTGCAAGCGGAGGCAAGGCCCGCGTATGTGGCGTTCTGACCCGTTAAAAAGCGGTAGCAGAGCGAAAGCTCATCTACGCTTGCGGTGTTTGAGATATAAAGGGTCTCGTCCTCATATTTGACGGGAGTTATATCGAAGCTCGGGTAGACCCTGTTGTATTCGCTTATGTTGGTCGCCTTGTCGGCATGGACGGTCGCCACGGCGTCGCCCTTTTGAATGAGCGAAACGAACGCCGAGCCGCCGTGCTTGATGCCGAAAGCGGGGATTATCGCGGGTGTCGCTTCGTCGCTGCCGCAAAGCGAGGGGTCGCTGCCGTAAACGTCGAATGAAAGCGACTCGAACGATTCATCATATATCGAGGTGCGGATTATTGCTCCGCTGCCGTCGGGCACGAGCAGATAATCGTCCTCCTGCGTGTCGTTATATGCGCCGAAGTAGTTCAGCAGCTCCATGCTCTCGATGCAGGCGTCGGGGTTGCCTGTGATATTCTTGTATGTGCAGCCGACTATCATGCTGCCGTCCTCAAGCGTGACGGTCATTCTGAGCGAGAAGCCGATATCGGTTTTGTCGTATTTCTGCTTTGCCGCCGTCTTTTCGTCGGGGAAGATGTCATATGTGAATACCGCGCCGTTGTCGGTCAGAGTGTATGAAGCCTTGCCGTAGGCGAGGGAATTATCCTGAGTATTCAGCTCATATGAATCCGTGCCGCCCGTGACCTTTATCGAAGCCATGCTCGCCTTGCTCAGCAGCTCCTCGCCGGAGTAGATATTCTCGAGCAGCGGCAGCACGCTCCAATACTGCTTCTTGGTCGTCTCATATATGCAGAAGGTCTTGGTGGCGTCGTCGATATACATCTCGATAAGCCCCGATGAAGCCGCCTTCGCCGTGAATGACGTGCGCTTCTCGGAGTAGTGCAGAGCCGAGGGATCCTTTGACTCGGCGGATATCGTGTTTCTGCTTGCGACGGATTTCACCGTGCGAACGCCGACCTCGCCGCTGTGTGAGCAGGAGCAGAGCAGGCAGAGCGCAAGCGCCGAGGCTGCAATGCGCGCAAATATGGATTTCTTATTTTTCAGCATAATAACTTGAGTCCTTTGGAACTTCGAGCGTGAATACAACGCCGTTTTCTACGTTTTTCACGCCGTATTTGCAGTTGTGGTTGACCATGATGCTTTTGACTATCGAAAGCCCGAGGCCGAAGCGGTTCTCGCTCCTGCCGTGAGCCTTATCGGCTCTGTAGAAGCTGTCCCACAGCTCGGGCAGGTCGGCGTCGGCGATATTTTCGCCTGTGTTGAATACGCTTATCTCGACGCATTCGCCCCTGTCGGCGCAGTTAAGCTCTATCCGCTTCTCGCCGGAGCAGTGCGAAACCGCGTTGGTGATGTAGTTGCGGATTGCTATCTCTATCTTCTCCTCCTGAGCGTAGCACATGAGCGGGGAGGGGACGTTGTTGACAACGGTTATCCCATTCTGCTCAAATTGCAGCGAGAGATGTGAGAGCACAGAGGCTATCTTTTGACCGAGGTCGAATTCAACGGGGTTAAACGGCTGCGACTTGCTCTCGAGCTTTGAAAGCTCAAGCAGCTCGACTACCAGCGAATTCATCTTTTGGCTCTCGTCGTTGATTATCTGGCAGTATTCTCTGATGACCTCGGGGTCGTCGCTTATCCCTTCACAAAGACCCTCGGCGTAGCCGGAGATTATCGCGATGGGAGTCTTCAGCTCGTGAGAAACATTGCTGATGAAGGATTTGCGGGCGTTGTCAAGGGCGTGCCTGCGCTCGATATCCTTCTCAAGCTGCTCGTTTTTATCCTTGAGGTCGATAAGCGTTGCGTCAAGCGCCGTCGACAGGGTGTTGATGCTCCTGCCGAGCTCGCCTATCTCATCCTTGCCGTAGTCGCCGCATTTGCGCTCAAAATTCAGCGCCGCCATGTCCTTGGTTATGTCGTTCATCTCGACGAGCGGGTCGGTGAACCGCGTGACGATTATGAATATTATCACCGAGACGGCAAGCACGAGCGCAAAGGTCATCCCGAGATAGACGTTGACCGCCGAGGAGACTATGCTCTCGATATCGGCGACGGGGTAGTATATGTGCAGCAGCTCGCCTGTGTCAAGCACGCTGCTGTAGACGAAATAAGCGGCGTTTGTGGCGGGCTTTGACTTTATCTCAAAATTGTCGTATTTCCTGAATGAATATTTTGATTTGGCGTTCACCATGCTCGGATAATCCCCGGTCGAGCGTGTGGAGGAGGGGAAGTGGCTGCTGCTCTCGGGCGAGCTGCCGTTATCCGACACATAGGTCAGTATCCCGTCGGTGTCGGTCATCTCGAAAGACACGTTGTTGTTTATCGCTATCGAGTAAAGGTCAAAATAATAAGTGACCGAGCCGGGGAAGCATGAATTTATCCTCTCGCCCACGGAGCTTAACTGGCGATAGGTCCTTGAAGCGAAAACTCTGAAAAGCAGAGGTGAGCTGAACACCGTCACGAGCGCCATGAAGAGTATCATGACCGCGAGTATGGCGGCGAAGAGCTTTATCCTTATCCTGTGAAACTTTGTTCCCGATGATTTTTTCATAAATCTTACTCTTCAATCTTGTATCCGGCGCCGTAGACGGTCTTTAAGTGGGCGTCGCCCCATGCGCCGAGCTTTGTCCTGAGCCTTGCCACGTGGGAGTCCACCGTCCTGTGGTCGCCGTCGAAGTCGATGCCCCAGATATCGTCAAGCAGTTGATCTCTCGAATAAATGCGGTTGATATTGGAGGCGAGCTTCACGAGAATGTTGTATTCCTTTATCGTCAGGTCGAGCGAAGCGCCGCCGAGGGTGACGGTGTGGGCGGGCAGGTCGATCGTCAGGCCGTCCAGCCTGATGATATCGCCGCTCTCCGCTTTTTTGCCCTCCGAGCGCTTGAGCAGAGCCTGCACACGCTTAACGAGCACGACGGGGCTGAACGGCTTTGTAACAAAGTCGTCCGCACCTGATTCAAACGACATCAGCTCGTCGAATTCCTGGCTCCTTGCGGTGAGCATGAGAATAGGCACGTCGGCGGATTCCCTTATACGCTTGCAGACCTCCCAGCCGTCCGCGCCGGGCATCATGATATCGCATATCACGAGGTCAATGTCGCCGCATTCAAGGAATTTCTCTATGGCTTCGTTACCGTCGGCGGCCTCGACAGTCTCAAATCCCGCGTTTTTGAGGAAATCGCATACAAGCCTGCGGATCCTCGCCTCATCGTCGGCTATAAGAATTTTTTTCATGCTTATCAACCCACTGTTTAAATATTAAATATAGCTAATCAAGATTATACCATACCTTATATTATTAAATCAAGAGCAAAACGGAGAATTGAAGCGGCGGCGTGAGCAATTATTTGCCGAATTTCATAAAAAATTCCCACGCAGGCCGAAATTGTCGGTCAAATATTCAGAAAATATATTTTTTTAGTCAAAACTATTGTTTTAGCAACACAATTTAGTTATAATTAATCTCATATAAACTTGAGGCCGTTATGGCCGTCCGAAAGGTGTGGTTAAAATGCTCGGCAAATATGTCAGAGTAAGGGTCACAAACCCTATCCGCTCCGTAAACAGACAGTTCGGATTCATTTATCAGCTTAATTTCGGCGTTATCGAAGGCAAAAAGAGATATGACAGCGCCTCCTCCGGGGCATATATCATGGGCATCACCCACCCGGTGAGGACTTTTGACGGCAGAGTTATCGCCGCCATCAGGCGCAGCGACGGCAGCCCGACGGTCTATGTCGTCGCCCCCAAAAGCATGAGATTCATCTCCTATCAGATCGAGGACGCCGTGGCCTTTGCCGAAAAGGGCAGGGACTATAAGCTCGAGTGTCTCTACGAGCGTTCATGCGGTGCGGTGGTTTATCGCAGGATCAATGACGAGATAAGATATCTGCTTATCAAAAACAGGCGCAGCACCCATTGGGGCTTCCCCAAGGGTCATGTTGAGAAGGGCGAGACCTTTGAGCAGACTGCGATGCGCGAGGTGCTCGAGGAGACGGGCATCCACATCCAAATTCTGCCGCAGTTCGCCTCCAAATCGGAGTATACGATACAGGGCAAGGTCGAAAAGACCGTTACTATATACCTCGCCAAGACCCGCGACACACAGACTACGATACAGCGCGAGGAAATAGAGGACTATATCTGGCTGAATTTTGATAAAGCCATGGACACGCTCCGTTTCATAAATGACCGCAACATTCTCCAGAGTGCTCACGATTTCCTCGTTAAACAGCATATATGCTAAACTGCCGCTGAAGATCCCGGCGGAGATTGATCGGCGGTTACATAAGGAGTGATTTCAAATGACCGAAGCATTGGTCGACAGGATCGTTGACGTCTTTCAGGGCAATGTGCCTAAGGAGCTGATCATCTTCCTGATTTCCATGCTGCCCGTGCTTGAGCTGAGAGGCGGCATGATAGCCGCAAAGCTGCTCGGAGTTCCGCTGCTTAAAGCATTTGTGATATGCTATATCGGCAATATTCTGCCGATACCGTTTATCCTGCTCTTTATCCGTAAGATCTTCCAATTCCTCAAGCGTTTCAGCGGCACAAGGAAGATAGTTGAGAAGCTCGAGGTGCGTTCGATGCGCCAAAGCGAAAAAGTCAAGCGCTGGCGCAATTGGGGCCTGCTGCTCTTTGTGGCAGTGCCGCTGCCGGGCACCGGCGGCTGGACGGGCGCGCTCATAGCCGCGCTGCTCGATATCCGAATCAAGACCTCGCTGCCCATCATCGCCCTCGGCGTGCTGATAGCGAACCTCATAATGACCGCCTTTTCGTATGGCCTGCTCGGCATATTCGTCAAGTGACAAACGAAAATTTAAGGCGTCAAACCCGATAGAGTAATAGTATCATGCAACGTCCGAAAGCTCCCTCTCGCAGGGAGCTTTTGCTTTTGTGTCACGGCTTTTGTTTCAACTGTCGGTTTCCTCTTGACAGAGTATTGATGCGCTGAACGACAATATTCTGCACCTAAATGACTCCGTCGATTGTTTGTAATCTCCATAAGCTGCGCGCAAAAAGGTTCCCTTGTGTAAAGGGAGGCGTGGGCAAGTGCAAATTTTCAGCGACAATGTAGGGGACGGCGTCCTCGACGCCCCATGAAAACAATTGCAAATGTAGAGTTATCACGGTAGGGGCGAACTGCGTTCGCCCACAGAAATTTGCACAATGCTGCAACATTAAACTGTTGCTAACCACTCAGGCTCCCTCCCGAGGGAACTGTCCGTAGGGCTGAGGGAGTTTTTGCTGAGATTCAACCGAGAACCCCTCCGCCACGGCAGGCAACTGCAATTTTTCGGCACACATCGCAGGGGACGGCGTCCTCGACGCCCCATGAAAACAATTGCAAATGTAGAGTTATCAC
>OIZX01000115.1_pt1 | contig 61098 bp, 48 predicted proteins | sample 1588621 | NCBI WGS metagenome assembly OIZX01 (sample SAMN03283276) | human gut metagenome | biome: human-associated habitat; material: feces | host: Homo sapiens | place: Peru | collected 2012 | reverse complement strand
CCGCGACCCCCTCCTTGGCAAGGAGGTGCTCCACCGCTGAGCCACTCGCGCATTGACATATATCTGTCGAACAGGTAGCATTTTAACATAATATCATTTTCTTGTCAATATTTTTTATTAACTATCTGTATCTTTTCAAGTTTATACCAACTCCATTTTTAAATTCTAGGAATTAATCCGTCCTTTGGCTTCTCTTTTACATCAAACTTTGGATACTTATTAATTCTTTCAATCTCATAATCTATTTCTTCTTCAAGAAGCTTTATTCCCTCGTCTGCCTTTTTCATTACTCTGGAGCATATGCCAGTTACAATTACACGCAAGCCAATAGGTATTGCAGGCAAGCCAAACAATAATACAGGTGGAAATATATCCCACAAGGATTTTGCTGCTACAGTCATAAAGAATGGAATAAACGGTATTAAATACCACATTATTATAAGTAATGGATTCCAATAGCCTCTGATTATTTTGTAGGATAATTCAGTAGTATCTTCATCCTCCTTTGACTGTTTAAATTTTCCAACTGCCTCTATGTGTATTATAAAATCATAAATGCAGAATGCTTTTTCACCAAATAAGTGCTGTAGCTGAACATAGGAGCCTTTATAAAAGCCTACCATTCTAGGCTCTCCCAGCATCATACGGCTAGCTGTAGCCTCTTTAAATCTTCTAATTGCATTTTTCTTATCCGTCTTAATAATCTTTTTCATGTCATTTCCTTTCGTTTATGGCACAAGTTCAAACTCATATCCCTTTGCTCTTGCAGCATCAATAAAGTCGCTAAGTATTGCTACTGATGTATTAGATACTGTGTGCAAATATATTATTTCACCATCGTGAATGTTGTCTATCATATTTTGAAGAGATTCTGCTACATCTGGCTGATTATTTATATCATAATCAAAATATGTAAATGAATAAAATACATTTCTAAAGCCTAATTCATTAAGAAGTGCTAATGCTCTTTCGTTCCATATTCCAGAACCAAATCTATAGTAATATGGCTCTACTCCTGTGGCAGCATATATGGCTTCGTATATTTTCTTTGCGTCCTCTAATTGTTTATCTAAGGAATATGTTGCCACACCCTCGGCTGGATGATCCCATCCGTGACAGCCTACAACAAAGCCATTATCAACAATCTTTTTACACATATCTGCGTAATTTCTTACATATCCACCATCTACAAAGAATATAGCAGGAACATTTTTCTCTTTTAAAATGTCCATTACCACATCTGTATTAGGCACACCATCATTATAATTTTCATATCCCATTGTAAATGTTAAATATATCTTTTTAGAATTTTCCTCTCCTATGTAAATGGCATTATATTTTTTACCATATTTTTCTTCAATATTTTCAATTACCTTAGGTCTGTTGTACTCATCTCTGTCACAATCCTTCTGGCTATAGCCTAAGGATATTATCTCAGTATCAAGCCCCACAATACTATCTGGAATAGTAAAATTCTCAAAATGAACTCTATCCTGTGTCACCGCAGGAGTAGTTGGCTGTGTGCTTTCATTTACTGTGTTATTTTTATCATCTATTTTATTTGTACTTTCCTGCTGGACTTTATCTGTTGTTTCTTTGCCATTATCCTTTTTATTATCACCAAGCATATTTACAATAACAAATATTAATCCAATAATAAGTACAATAAGCACTGCTAATATTATGTAGCTGCTATAATTTTTTCTCTTTTTTCTTCTTCTCTTATTTGCCATTTCCTACATTTCCTTTCTATAACAAACATTATTTTACCTTGTGTAGATATATTATGCAATTAAAATATTTATTTCTAAGAAAATTTTATAGTTTTTTTATGTATTTTATGATAGTATTGTCTTTGCAATAAATTAAAAAGCGAGGTACATTATGTCAACAGGAAGAAGACGCCGTAGACGCAGAAGACTTACTCTAGAATCACTTACACGAATTGGTTTACTTATTATGATTATACTTATCATAATATTATGTATAGTTCTTATAACAAAATGCAATAACAAAAATGACAACGAGCCTGTTAAGGTTACTACAAATGTTCCACAGACAACTTCACCAACTGATACCACAACTGAAGTTCCTAGTACCTCAACCACAGATACCACAAGCTCAACCGATGAAACCACATCTGGTACACCTGCCGCATATGGTGACACAATTACAGATGATGGACAAGTTATAGTTTGTGTTGACGCTGGTCATGGTGGCATAGATGGTGGCTGTGTTGGAGCTGGCGACCGATTAGAAAAAAATGACGCCTTAAGCTTAGCAAAAATGGTACAAGAAGAGCTTGAAGCTTTGGGTGCAAAGGTTATTATGACCAGAAGCGATGACACTTTTATAGAATTAACCAACAGACCTGCCATAGCAAATGATGCCAAAGCAGATGTGTTGCTTTCAATCCATAGAAACAGCTATGAAGCAGATGCTTCTGTAAAAGGTGTTGAGGCTTGGATTAGTCAGAGCAATCCTGCTAATTCTGCTGCCCTTTCAAGTGCAATATTATCAGCTCTTGATAGTGTTGGTATATCCAGAAACCGTGGTGTTAAATGTGGCACTCAGGGCAATGCTGCTGAGGATTACGCTATAAACTCACATAGTACAATGCCTAGTCTTATATTAGAGTTTGGCTTCATAACAAATGCTGAAGATAACAATAATTATGATTCAAATATGAGAGCTTATGCTAAGGCAATAGCAAAAGCAATCTATGATTGGGTATCAGCCCAGTAAATCAAAACAAACAAAAGCTCTGGCTGCATATCAATATTGATATGCAACCGGAGCTTTTTATTTATGCCATATATTTTATATAACCTCCGAAATATCATTAATTTCCACACAGCCCTTAGGTAAGTTTTCCTTTTCTGGATGCTCTGGGGAAATATTTGTGTACCAATACATACTGTCTATTCCGTACTGACTAGCACCTAAAGCATCACATATATGGTCATTGCCAATCATAACTGACTCTGATTTTTTCAACTTATATTTCTTAAACAAAGCATCATAAAACTCACTAGAAGGCTTTTTTACGCCTGCGTCTGAAGAATAAATAATCCCGTCAAACAAGTCATATATTCCTAAAAGACGCATTTCTGGCTCTGTAAAAATCCTTTGGGCATTTGATAGAAGATATATTTTCTTATTGTTTTTTCTAAGTCTTTCAAACATTTCCAGTACACCATCATATAATTTTACATACTCCAGGGATAGCATACGAAGCATTTTTCCTGTTTCAATGGCAAGCTCCATAGATACCTCTACACCCTTTTGTTCAAACAGCTTTTTAAATACATACTCTATTTGAATTTCAGCATATTCATTGTTCATATTTTCTTCTGCTTCTTTAATAAGTTTATGAAATTCCTTTTTCAATACAAGTGGCTTTTCATAATGTGCGCCGTGCATATCATACCAAACCTGCATTTTCTTCCATAAATATGGCTTTGCCTCATTTGTATGAACATCTACTAATGTTCCATATAAATCAAAAATATAGTTTCTGTACATTTCTTCTCCTAACCTATAATCTTTAGAATTTTTGCTTTAATTATTTTATAATATTTTTTAATGAGTGTCAAAATTTGCATAATAATTCTAATACTTTATTTAACAAGAAAACTTTTTCTTTATTCTGACAGCATTTTTTCAAATTCCTCCAGCAGTTCTCCAAACAAATCTAAAGCCTCCTGTATTGGCTCTTTCTTGCTCATATCCACTCCTGCGTCCTTTAAAAGCTCTATAGGGTCTTTGCTGGAGCCTCCAGTTAAAAACTTCATATAATCCTTTACGCCCTCTGCCTTAAGCTTCATTACTCTTTTTGACAAAGCAATGGCAGCCGAAAATCCTGTAGCATACTGATACACATAAAATTCATTATAGAAATGTGGTATTCTCGCCCATTCTAACGCAATTTCGTCATCCGAAATAATGTCATTTCCATAATACTTTTTATTTAAGCTTAAATAAATATTGTTCAAATCATCTACATTAATAATTTCATCATTATCTATTTTTTCGTGAACTATTTTTTCAAATTCAGCAAACATAGTCTGTCTATATATAGTTCCCTTAAAGCATTCCAGGAAGTAATTAATTAAATACATTCTTTCGTTTTTATCTGTAGATTTGTTAAGCAAGTGATGAATAAGCAAAGATTCATTACAGGTAGATGCAACCTCTGCAACAAATATTTCATATTCTGCATATATATACTCTTGTGTCTTATCTGAGTAATAGGAATGTAATGCGTGACCCATTTCGTGTGCCAGAGTAAATACATCTGACAACTGGCCATCATAATTTAATAAAACATATGGGTGTACTCCATTAGGACCCCAAGAATACGCACCACTCCGTTTTCCTTCATTTTCGTACACATCTATCCACTTATTCTCAAAGCCCTCCTTTAAAACTGACAGATACGCCTCACCCATTGGCTTTAGTCCCTCTAACACAATTTGCTTTGCCTGCTTAAAATCTATTTCCTTATGCATTTCCTCTACCAAAGGAACATAAATATCATACATATGCAGTTCATCCAAGGCTAACATTTTCTTTCTAATTGATATATATTTATGAAGCTTATCTAGATTTTCATTAACAACTGATACAATATTATCATATACCTCTTTTGGTATTCTTCTAGCTTCAAGTGAGGCCTCCAGACTATTATTATATTTTCTAGCCTTGGCATAAAATTTTGCCTGCTTGCAATTTGCAATAAACATTGTAGCTATAGTATTAATATACTTACCATATTCTCCATACATAGAGGCAAATGCTTCCTGCCTTACCCTTCTGTCATTGCTCTTTAAAAAGGCTGCATATCTTCCATTAGTAAGTGGTGTACGCTCCCCCTTTTCATTATGAATATCCTTAAACTTCATATCTGAATATGCAAATACATCATATATATCACTTGCTGCACCTGCAATTTCAGAAACATTAGCCAGCATAGCCTCCTCTGCCTTTGACAGGCTATGTGCTTTTTCTTTAAACAATCTATCTATAAACACCTTATACTTTTTTAAGTCAGCATTTTCATTAATAAAGCCATAAACCCTTTCCTCATTCATTTCTAATATTTCCGGCTCAACGAAGGAAAGTCTTGCAGCTACAATGCTATTAATATTTTGTGCCTTGCTAACAAAGCCTTGATACTTTGACACACTTGTATCCTCATGAAATCTCATATTAGCATACATAACAACCTTTTCTACAATACGATTTATATTCTCCATTAATAAAAAGGCTGTCTTTAATTGTTCTGCACTCTCCAGCCTTCCTTCAAACTTGGAAGCCTCTAGTGACAACTCCTCTAAATCATCACAAGCCTTTAAAAATTCCTCATCACTTGCAAAAATGTCCTCCAACGCCCATTTGTATTCTTCTGATATTTCACTTCGTTTTAATATACCTTTTGCCATTCCCATTTACCTTTCCTATATAAATTAATGCTATTATAATACTAATCTCTTATTATTCCCACAACCTATTTAAAATTTTAATTTAATTGAATTATTCTGTTACTTTTGATACAATAAATAAATCAAAAGAAATTATAATGTTCGTAACAAAGGAGTTACTACCATGCAGGTGATTATCACAAATACACTTACTTCAAACCAATACCACGATGCTACATCTCTTATCAACATTTGTAAGGAAAGTGACAACACTCGTGGCATATCCTTTCTTGAGCCTGAAATGAATGCAATCTCTGGTTTTCCATGCTTCTATCTATTATACAATGGAAATGTTTTAGTTAGTCTATTATCTATTTTTCTGCCTAATGAAACCGAGTGTGAAATCTATGCAAATACACTTCCTTCCTATAGAAGAAACGGATATTTCGACAGACTTATGGATTCTGCTTTATCAAATATCCACAATTACGGAATTAAAAAAATATTAATAGTGAACGAGCCTGGATGCACCTCTGGTACAGAATTTCTTAATTCATCACCTAACGCTCACTTTTCTTATTCTGAATATCTTATGAGCTACAATATGAAAACTATTCCTGCTCCAAAGGGTATTCTTACTATTGAATATCATACTACAGAAAATACTGAGCTGTTTACCTCTAGTCTAAATGGTGTCCAGATAGGCTCTTGTAATGTAGAACACAATCGAGGTGTTGCTACCATATATGGCTTTAATGTTATTCCTGCCATGCGAGGCAAGGGCTACGGCACAGAAACTCTCTTATTAGTTCTTAAAAGACTACTTGATAGTAAATGTCATAAAATTCTACTTCAGGTAAATGGTGCAAATAAAGCCGCTCATGCTATGTATTCGCATCACGGCTTTGTTCATCAGGAGCAGATTGATTATTGGGAATATCAATAATTAACATCTTGTCCATCTACCCAGTCAAAGTTTAATCCCTTGTACCAGTATACAAAATAAACCTTTCCTATTATCTTGTCCTTCTTTACAAAGGCTATATCAGTGTCTTCCCCTCTTGCAAGCAGCTCATCATACCACCTTCTGGCATCCCATGACCTATTTCTATTATCACCCATCATTAAATAACTATCCTCCGGAATATGAAACTCATAGCCACTATTATAGCTTGTCCATTCTTCCTTTAAGTATGGCTCATCTAAAGGACCTTCTACTAATTCACCATCCTTATTATATATGTATATAAAACCTTCTTCAATTTTAACTGTTTCTCCCGGAAGTCCTATGACTCTCTTTACATAATTTTGTGACTCATTAAGTGGATACCTAAAAACAACAATATCACCTCGTTCTGGGTCACTAAATATATAGGACATTCTATTTCCTAAAATTCTGCTTTTCGCCATAATGGTATTTTCCATAGAACTTGTAGGAACTACTGCATTAATAAGAATAAAAGTATTTATTAAATATGCTACTATTAAAGCTCCACAAATAATTGAAACATAGCTCCATATTTCTCTTAATACAGATTTCTTCTTATCAGCAGGGCTTTTTACTCCTCCCAGCTTTTCTAAATCTATATCATCACTTTCAAAATCAATGCTTTCAACAGTATTATCTGTATAATCAATAATCTCTATATCCTCGATCTCAATAGCTTCTATTTTATCTTTATCATTTTTATTTTCTGACATTATTTTGTCCTTTCATACTCTATAGCTTCTACGGCTTCTACGCCTATTCTGGCACTTATCGCATATATACAACAGTTGTAATTATAGCATATGTTTCCCAATCCCACAATTCAAATTAAAAACCTATTCCAATTTTCCACATCATATAATAAGACTTTTGCCAATAACTAAAACTGACAAGACTACTGGCTTTTGAAGAGCCTGTAGCCTTGTCAGTTTGTAGGTTTTAGCTATTATATTTTAGCCTTACTTATCTTATATTAGTATACCCCATAAGCGACTTATCCACTTCCTTAGCCGCATCTCTGCCTTCCCTTATAGCCCATACTACCAATGACTGACCTCTGTGCATATCTCCTGCTGTAAATACATTTTCAACATTTGTCTTAAAATGGCCAGCCTGTGTAGCAACATTAGTACGCTCATTTAAATCTACGCCAAATGCCTTTGCCACATAGCTTTCTGCACCTAAAAAGCCTGCTGCAATAAGCACTAAATCACAATCAACCGTGTACTCGCTGTTAGGAATTTCATTCATAGAAAATCTTCCTGTTTCTGGATTTTTAACAGCCTCAAGCTTTACAAGCTTAACCTTTGAAAGATTTCCCTTCTTGTCCTTTATAAATTCCTTAACTGTAGTCTGATATACTCTAGGGTCACTGCCAAATACAGCAATAGCCTCCTCCTGACCGTAATCTGTCTTTAAGACCCTAGGCCACTGTGGCCATGGATTGCTTGCTGCTCTGCACTCTGGAAGCTTAGGCATCATTTCAACCTGTATCACACTAGCTGCACCATGTCTTATTGATGTTCCAACACAGTCATTACCTGTATCACCACCACCAATAACCATTACCTTCTTGCCCTTTGCAGAAATGTAAGTGCCATCCTCTAAGCCATTATCAAGTAAGCTCTTAGTAGTTGACTTTAAGAAATCAACTGCAAAGTAAATTCCGTTAGCATCTCTTCCCGGAGCTTTAATATCTCTTGGATTTGAAGCTCCACAGGCTAATACCACTCTATCATATTCCTTTAAAATCTTAGCTGCCTTAATATCAGCGCCAATATTTGCATTAGTAACAAATTCAACGCCCTCCTCCTTCATTACAGCAACCTTTCTGTCAATAATATGTTTTTCCAATTTCATATTTGGAATACCATACATTAAAAGACCACCAATTCTGTCATTTCTTTCAAAAACAGTAACATTATGACCTCTTTGATTTAAAGTATCTGCAACAGCGAGTCCTGATGGGCCAGAGCCAATTACTGCCACCTTTTTACCAGTTCTTACTGTTGGTATCTTTGCTGCGGCATAGCCCATTTCGTAAGCATTTTCAATAATTCCATGCTCATTTTCCTTTACTGAAACAGCCTTACCATTAAGTCCACAGGTACAAGCTGCTTCACATAAGGCAGGACATACCCTTGATGTAAATTCAGGGAAATTATTTGTTTTATGCAGTCTGTTATATGCCTGCTCCCAATTTCCATGATATATAAGGTCATTCCACTCTGGTACAAGGTTGTTAAGAGGGCAGCCTGAGGTTGCTCCTCCTATAGTCATACCTGCCTGACAGAATGGTACACCACAATTCATACATCTGGCGCCTTGCTTTTGCTGTTCTTCCTTTGATAAAGGAGTATGAAATTCATTAAAATTTTTGATTCTGTCCTTAGGTGAAACTGCTACGCTTGTTTCTCGTTCATAATCCATAAATCCAGTTGGTTTTCCCATTTTTCAGTCCTCCTTTATTTTGTAATAGAATAAAATGCTTCAATCTGTGCCTGTTCGCTGCTTAATCCCTTTTCTTCCATTTGAACAATAGCTTTTAACATATTCTCATAATCGTGAGGAATAATCTTCTTAAACTTTGGAAGATATTCGCTAAAGTTGTCAAGAATCATCTTACCCTTTTCAGAATTTGTATATGTTACATGCTCCTGAATCATTTCCTTAAGCTCTAAAACATCATATTTATCTGTAACTTCCCTGGAAGATACTAACTGCTTATTAAGCTTTGTGTAAAGTGAACTGTCCTCATCTAAAACATATGCAACACCGCCACTCATACCAGCAGCAAAGTTTTTACCTACGCTGCCAAGTACAACTACCCGGCCACCTGTCATATATTCACAGCCATGTTCTCCAACACCTTCAACAACTGCTGTAGCACCTGAATTACGAACGCAAAATCTTTCACCGGCTACACCATTAATATATGCCTTACCACTGGTTGCACCATATAAAGCTACATTACCGATAATAATATTTTCGTCCTTCTTAAAGGTAACTGACTGCTGTGGGTAAACAATAAGCTTTCCTCCTGAAAGTCCCTTACCAAAGTAGTCATTACTGTCTCCTATTAATTCCAATGTAAGCCCCTTTGGAATAAATGCACCAAAGCTTTGTCCACCACTACCATTACATCTAACCATAAAGGTATCTTCTTCCAAGCCCTCTGGATACTTCTTAGTAATCTCTGAACCAAACATTGTACCAAGCGAACGGTCTGTATTTGTTACATCTATTTCTATGCTCTTCTTTGTTCCTTCTTCTAATGCCTTGCCAAACTGCTTAATAAGAATTTTTTCATCAACTGTCTTTTCAAGCTGGAAGTCATATAACTTCTTTTCGTTGTATCTAATCTTTTCCCTACAGAATTCTGTGCTAAGAATGTTAGATAAATCAACGCTTTCGCCTCTCTGACACTTAATATCTTCTTTCATTTTAAGTAAATCAGAACGGCCTACAAGGTCATCAACTGTTTTAATTCCAAGTCTTGCCATATATTCTCTAAGCTCTTGTGCAATAAACTTCATAAAGTTTACAATATATTCCGGCTTACCTGTAAATCTCTTTCTAAGCTCAGGATTTTGCGTTGCCACACCAACTGGGCAGGTATCAAGATTACATACTCTCATCATAACACAGCCCATAGTTACAAGTGGAGCTGTAGCGAATCCATATTCCTCTGCACCAAGTAATGCTGCAATAAGAACATCTCTGCCACTCATAAGCTTTCCGTCTGTTTCAAGAACAACCTTATTTCTAAGGTCATTCATAATAAGTGTCTGATGTGCCTCTGCCAAGCCTAACTCCCATGGAAGTCCTGCATTATATATTGAATTTCTTGGAGCTGCACCTGTACCACCATCATAGCCAGAAATAAGAATTACTCCTGCACCTGCCTTTGCAACACCTGCCGCAACAGTACCAACACCTGCCTCTGATACTAATTTTACTGAAATTCTTGCAGCTTTATTTGCATTCTTAAGGTCGTAAATAAGCTGTGCCAAATCCTCGATTGAATATATATCATGATGTGGTGGAGGTGAAATAAGACTTACACCCGGTGTTGAATGTCTTGTTTTAGCAATCCATGGATACACCTTCTTGCCTGGTAAGTGACCACCTTCACCCGGCTTAGCACCCTGTGCCATCTTAATCTGGATTTCTTTAGCACTTACTAAATATCTTGAGGTAACACCAAATCGTCCTGAAGCAACCTGTTTAATTGCTGAACATCTGTTAAGTCCGTCCTTGCCTATTGTCAATCTTTCAATGCTTTCTCCACCTTCACCTGAATTTGACTTACCATGAATCATATTCATTGCAATAGCCATTGTTTCATGGGCTTCCTGTGAAATTGAGCCATATGACATAGCACCTGTCTTAAATCTTTGTACAATAGAATCAACACTTTCAACTTCATTAATAGGAATACCCTTCTTTGGAAAATTGAAATCCATAAGTCCACGCAGGTTTATAGTGCCAACCTCTTCATTAATACACTTTGTGTATTCCTTGAACATATCATAATTACCTGTTCTGGTTGCCTCTTGTAAAAGGTGAATTGTCTTTGGATTATATAAATGTTCCTCCTTGCCACTTCTAAATTTATGGCTGCCTGCACTTTCCAGTGTCAAATCAACACCCAGACCAAGTGGGTCAAAAGCTGCTGAATGAAGCTCATTAATATCGTCCTCTATATCCTTTAAGGAAATTCCTCCAACTCTGCTGACTGTATTTGTAAAATAAGTATCTATTACATTCTTATCAATACCAATAGCCTCAAATATCTGTGAGCCTTGATATGACTGTATTGTTGAAATACCCATTTTTGAAGCAATTTTTACAATACCGTGAATAATAGCTGAGTTATAATCATCAACTGCCGCGTAATAATCTTTATCCAGCATATTTGAATCTATAAGCTGTTCAATAGTTTCCTGTGCAAGATAAGGATTAACTGCACAAGCACCATAGCCTAAAAGTGTAGCAAAATGATGTACCTCTCTTGGCTCTGCACTTTCAAGAATAATTGCAAGTGAGGTTCTCTTCTTTGTAGTAACTAAGTGCTGATGTACAGCCGATACTGCAAGTAAAGAAGGAATAGCCACATGGTTTTCATCTACTCCTCTATCTGAAAGAATAAGAATATTTGCTCCATCTCTGTGTGCTCTGTCTGCCTCTAAGAATAAATGCTCTAATGCTTTCTTTAAAGAAGTGTTTCTATAATAAATAATTGGAAGCACTGCAACCTTAAAGCCCGGTACATTCATATGCTTAATCTTTAAAAGGTCTGTATTTGTAAGTATTGGGTTGTTTACCTTTAATACTCTGCAGTTTTCAGGCTTCTCCTCAAGAATGTTGCCATCCTCACCAATGTATACTGTTGTAGATGTAACAACTTCCTCTCTGATAGCATCGATTGGTGGATTTGTAACCTGTGCAAATAACTGTTTAAAATAATTAAACAATGGCTGGTGCCTATTTGATAAAACAGCAAGTGGTGAATCTGCACCCATAGCCGCAATCTGCTCTGTTCCATTTTCTGCCATTGGAAGAATTGAGGTTTTTAACTCCTCGTAAGTATAGCCAAATGCCTTTTGAATTCTTTGTCTTTCTTCCTTTGTATAAACTTCAACTCTCTTGTTAGGAATTTTTAAATCCTTTAAGGTAACAAGATTGTTATCAAGCCATTCACCATATGGGTTGCTGCCAGCATATTTTTCTTTTATTTCTTCATCATCAATTACTCTGCCTAAAACTGTATCTACCAGAAGCATTTTGCCTGGTCTAAGTCTTTCTTTAACTACAATTTTTGAAGGCTCTATATCCAAAACACCAACCTCTGAGGAAAGAACAAGTGTATCATCTGTAGTAATATAATATCTTGAAGGACGAAGTCCGTTTCTATCCAGTACTGCACCCATTATGTCACCATCAGAGAAAAGAATAGATGCCGGTCCGTCCCATGGCTCCATCATTGTTGCATAATACTGATAAAAGTCCTTTTTTTTCTGGCTCATTGTATTGTTATTATCCCAAGGCTCTGGAATAGTAATCATTACAGCAAGTGGTAATGGCATACCACTCATTACTAAAAATTCCAATGTATTATCAAGCATTGCTGAATCTGAGCCTTCTGTATTAACAACCGGAAGTACCTTGTGCATTTCATGCGCAAAATATCTGGTTGCCATATTTTCTTCTCTGGCAAGCATTTTATCTGCATTACCACGGATAGTATTAATTTCTCCGTTATGAACAAGAAGTCTGTTTGGATGTGCTCTCCTCCAGCTTGGTGTCGTGTTTGTACTAAAACGAGAATGAACAAGTGCAATAGCTGATTCGTAGCTTTCATCCTGCAAATCCATAAAGAAGGTTCTAAGCTGGTCTACAAGAAACATACCCTTGTATACTATTGTTCTGCTTGACATTGATACAACATAGGTATCATCCTCAATACTTTGTTCAAAAACTCTTCTGACTACATATAATCTTCTATCAAAATCCAAGCCCTCTTTAACCTGAGCCGGTCTTTTAATAAATGCCTGTAATATGCAAGGCATACACTCCACAGCTTTGCTGCCAAGTACCTTAGGATTCGTTGGAACCTCTCTCCAACCTAAGAATTTAAGGCCTTCCTTCTCAACAATAATCTCAAGCATTTTCTTAGCCTGATTTCTTTTTAATTCATCTTGAGGGAAGAAAAACATACCTATACCATATTCTCTCTCATTTCCTAATGAAATTCCCAAAGGTTTAACTGCCTTTTCAAAGAACTTGTGTGATATTTGTAAAAGAATACCTACACCATCTCCAGTTTTACCCTCTGCATCCTTACCTGCTCTGTGTTCAAGGTTTTCAACAATTTTTAAAGCATTGGCTACTGTGCTATGCGATTTAACACCTTTAATGTTTACTACCGCACCGATACCGCAGTTGTCATGCTCAAAACTTTCATCATATAATCCGTTTACTGGCTTAAGCATATGTGTGTTTCCTTTCTTTGTGTGTTTTCAATTTTTCGAGATATAATGGGATTTTATTTGTATATACAGACTTTCGTAGTAATTGTCAGATAATCTGTTAATTTATTTTTTGTATAGAAATTGTATTGACAATTTTACTTTATCCTCACAAATAAATGTTAAGCTAATTTTTCTATTAAATCTATTAATGCTGGTAAATTTCTATCGGATAAGCTAATAATATTGTTTTTTATAAACTATTATTGAAATTATCTGTTAATTTATCAAAAAAAGCGTCAAAAAACCTACTAATGTAGTAACTTTTCTGACGCCTTTGTCATATAAATTCAATATCTAAATATTAACTTTTCAAATCTCACTCAGCCATTATACACAACTTATTGAAATTTATCAACTACCTTTTTTCGATAAGTTGATTTTTTCTAAAATTTTATCATACTGAGTATACATTTTTTGAGTTTCGTTCTCCAACAAATAGTAATGTGATATATAGGGAACTAATAGAACAAAAAAGCCTATACACAAAGCAATAACTGTTATATTTTCAGTCATTAGAAACATTGCTACGGAAATAATCTCCATTAAAGCAAAGGTTACTGTAACTAATAAATGAACAAAGCGCTCATGCTGGAAAAATCCAACCTGTACAAGATGCTCCTCTAACACTTTATTCCAATCAATATCCTTTTGGTCATCTTCCAGTAACTGGTCAATTCTTTTTCTGTATCCTAAAATTCGTTCCTTCATATAATTCACCGCTAAAGTAATATTTCAATTTTAAACTAAGCTTTCCTTCAAACCAATAATTACATCAAGAAGTCCTTGATTTTTTTACTTCTAACCGGATTTCTAAGCTTTCTTAATGCTTTTGCTTCGATTTGTCGTATTCTTTCTCTTGTAACATTAAACTCCTTGCCCACCTCTTCAAGCGTTCTTGGGTGACCATCTTCAAGGCCAAATCTAAGCACAATAACCTGCTTTTCTCTGTCCTTTAAATCCTGGAGCAAAATATCTATATGCTCTCTGAGCATAACAGATTCAATGTTTTGTTCAGGTGTAACTGTATTATTATCAGCTACAAAATCCCCAAGATTTGAATCATCCTCTTCACCAATAGGTGTTTCCAGGGAAGCTGGCTCTCTGGCTATCTGCATAATTTCAAGAACCTTTTCTTCTGACATATCAAGAGCGCTTGCAAGCTCTGCTGTAGATGGCTCATAGCCAAGCTCTAAGGTAAGCTTTCTTTGCATTTTTGACATTCTATTAATAGTTTCAACCATATGCACAGGCACACGAATAGTTCTAGCCTGGTCTGCCAATGCTCTTGTTACTGACTGACGAATCCACCAGGTGGCATAGGTGCTAAGTTTGTAACCCTTTTTATAGTCAAACTTTTCAACACCCTTTATTAAGCCTAAGTTTCCTTCCTGTACCAAATCAAGGAAACTCATTCCTCTACCTGTATATCTTTTTGCAATACTTACAACAAGACGCAGGTTTGCTTCAATAAGTCTTTCTTTAGCAACCTGATCTCCCTCTTCCTTCCTTTTTGCCAGACGAGTTTCTTCTTCTGTACTTAAAAGTGGAACTGTACCTATTTCCTTAAGATACATTCTAACAGGGTCCTCTGTGCCAATACCTTCGAGCAAATCAATAGCATCTAAGTCTACATTTTCTTCGTCGCTTTCAAAATCATCATCAGTTGGCTCTAAAAGGTCATCGTCTGCTGTGAATACATCATCCATAACTGTTAATACATCAATTTTCTTTTCTTCAAGATATTGATATATTTTTTCCATATCCTCAGTAGTAAGCTCATACCCTTTAAGTGCCTTATCTATATCTGTAAGCTCAAGTACACCTTTTTTACTGTTTCCTAATTCTACTAAACCATTAAGGAGTTCTAAGAATTTTTCTTTCTCCATGATATTTCCTCTCTATAAAGCAAGTAATTCACTACCAATATTTTTCTATATCAAAGTGTATTATAATACCACATAGCATCAATATAATTACAAATCTCTATGTTTTAGACTGTAAACGCCTAGCATATTACATCTTTATTGTTTCTAATTAGCGTTCAAATTATACCTTAACTTTTTTATTATGTATATTTGTCATTATATTAATAGCATTTTTATGATTGACAATGTTGACTTCTGTATGTTCTCCGCCAAATTCTCCGTCAATAGTCCATGAAACAGGCTCTTCACTTGTTATTTTTACTTTTGATGTTTTAAAACTATAAATTCCATCACATTTATTATTTCCTGCTAATAGACAATTAATAATTGATGTCAGCTCAAGTGGAGATTTTGGTTTTCTAATAAATGTTCCCTCATACAATCCATCATCAAGGATTACATCTTTTCCCGATATACCCTTAAATCCTCCAGCCGACTCTGAATTTGAAATCATACCATATATAAATTCGTCCTCAAAGACACCGTTCTCGTATTCAACCTTCATCTTATATGCCTTTACAGAAGGCAGACTTTTAATACCCTCTATAATATAAGCCTGATGACCTAATACATTTTTCATATTTTGTGATGTCTGATACGAAACCCCGGTAAATATGCCGAATGCAGCTATATATACAAAATTTTTATCATCATTAAACTGACCAATATCCACACTGGTTATCTGACCATTTACAGCAACATTTGCTGACATAACCATATCTTTATATAGACCAATGCTTTTTCCAAAGTCATTGGTTGAGCCAGAAGGAATATAACCAATAACAGGCTTACGGTTAAGTTTCATAACACCTGTTACTACCTCGTTAAGAGTGCCATCTCCGCCGCTGCATACCAGCATATCAAATTCCTCTCCGTCATTTGCAATCTTGTTAGACGCATCCTGAGGACACTGTGTCTGATATGTTTCAACTCTATATCCAGCCTTAATAAATGTATCAATAATATCTGCAAGTTTTGCTCTTATCTTCGCTTTACCTGATTTCGCATTATATACAAATAATAATTTCTTATCCATAATATCTCCTATCTACAAAAGGGGACATAGTCTCTTATAATATTTAATATTATATATAAGAATATTTATTCCTTTATAGGTAAATATTCTTATATTTTTTTAGAAATATATTAAATCTATCTTCCACAACAGAATTTATACTTCTTTCCACTACCGCAAGGACATGGATCATTTCTTCCAATTTTCTTATCCTTTACTACTGTATGAGAAGATTTCTGCTCTTTGTATAATTCTTTTCTTCTTTCCTCGTCTGGAATAAGTGTATTCCAAGCATCTAATGTATAAAGCCATTCAGCCTTAGCCTCTACCATATTCTTATATAAAAGCTCTACATCATAGCCTAAGTTTACAACTGTATCCTCTGTCATCTCTTCTATTGGGTTTGGATTTTTCAAGCTGTCATTAATTCCATCTAAAAATCCTACCATAATATATAAATCTACATCGAACTTTTCAGCTAATTCCTTAACTGTACCTGTAACAACTTCATCTGGATTAGCAAGTATTTTTTCATAAATACCCTGTTCTAATGTAAAGTAGCCTGCCCAGAATTTATCATATTCTGCCTGGCTCTTTGCTGCGCCATAAGCGTATCCTCTCCAAGTTTCAAGAAGTGTGTAATTTTGTTCTGCATTATTACTCATATTTTCCATCCTTTGCATTTATGCTCATATACTTTTTTGTATTCTTCAAAAATCAGTTTTTCGTATACTCCTAATTTTTGGCACAAAAATACATATCAAATTTCATTATATAACATCTTGTCACATTTAGCAAATATTTTTATTATTTTCTTGATTTTTCCTAATTCTTCTTAGTTATTCTAGTATTCCTCCAGCTTTTTAATAAACAAATTTTTCAAAATCTAAAACTAGCAAAACTGTCAGCCTTTAGGAAGATGTATAGAAAAACTAGAAAGTTTGAACCTTCATCTTCCTAAAAGCTGGCAGTCTTGTTAGTTGTAGGTTTTCGCTAAAATCTGATTGTTGCAGGCATATCCTCCTACACATTAATCTCAGCCTTCATACCCAAAATTTCTTTATTTTCCTCTAAAATAGGATTAATTACTTCCTCAAGGAATTCCTTAACCTGCTCTACTGAGCGTCCAACATATTTTGAAGGATTCATACAAGCCTTTAAATCCTCTAAAGACATATTAAATGACTCATCATTTGCGATAAGCTCTAATAAGTTGTTGTCAAGTCCCTTTTCCTTAACATTCTTTCCAGCTTCCATTGATAACTGTCTAATCTTTTCGTGTAATTCCTGTCTGTCACCACCAGCCTTTACAGCATCCATCATAATATTCTCTGTTGCCATAAATGGTAATTCAGACATAAGTCTTTTTTCAATAACCTTTGGATATACAACAAGACCGTCAACAACATTTAAGTATAAATCTAATATTCCGTCGATTGCTAAAAATGCTTCCGGAATACTAAGTCTTTTATTTGCCGAATCATCAAGTGTTCTTTCAAACCACTGTGTAGCAGAGGTTATAGCTGGGTTTAAAGCATCAATCATAACATATCTTGAAAGAGATGCTATTCTTTCACTTCTCATTGGATTTCTCTTATATGCCATTGCTGATGAGCCAATCTGATTTTTCTCAAATGGTTCTTCAACCTCTTTTAAGTGCTGTAATAATCTAATATCATTTGAGAATTTGTGTGCACTAGCAGCAATGCCTGCTAATACATTAGCAACTCTTGTATCAAGCTTTCTTGAATATGTCTGTCCGGATACTGGGAAGCATTTCTTAAAGCCCATTTTTTCTGCTATTTTTCTATCTACTGCTCTAACCTTTTCCTGATCTCCCTCAAATAATTCAAGGAAGCTTGCCTGAGTACCAGTTGTACCCTTAGAGCCTAAAAGCATCATACTGTCAATGATGTAATCCAAATCATCTAAATCCAGCTTTAATTCCATCATCCATAAGGTTGCTCTTTTTCCAACAGTTGTTGGCTGAGCTGGCTGGAAGTGGGTAAATGCAAGTGTTGGCTGGTCCTTGTAAGTATTAGCAAATTTTGCAAGCTCTGCAATAACATTTACAAGCTTTTTCTTTACAAGCTTTAATGCCTCTGTCATTACAATAACATCTGTATTATCACCAACATAGCAGGAAGTTGCGCCTAAGTGGATTATTCCCTTTGCCTTTGGACACTGTACACCATAAGCATATACATGTGACATAACATCATGGCGGACAAGCTTTTCTCTTTCCTTTGCTACATCATAATTAATATCGTCAGCATGCTCTTTTAATTCATTTATCTGTTCATCAGTAATATTTAAACCTAATTCTTTTTCTGTTTCTGCAAGAGCAATCCATAATTTTCTCCAGGTCCTAAACTTCATATCTGGAGAAAAAATGTACTGCATTTCTTTGCTTGCATATCTTTCTGATAATGGGCTTACATATTTGTCGTACATAAAAATACCTCTTTCAAATTACTTTTCGTAGGAACCACGAATATCCTCCTTTGGAGGTTCTAATGGATACTTACCATTAAAACAGCCTGTACAAATTGGAAGACCATTTACCATTTCTGAAAGTCTTTCCAGTCTTAAGTATCCCAATGTGTCTGCGCCAATAATATCCCTGATTTCATCTACTGTTCTATTGTATGCAATTAATTGTTCTCTTGATGGAACATCTGTGCCAAAGTAACATTCATATAAAAATGGTGGCGAAGATACTCTGACATGAACCTCTGTTGCACCTGCATCTCTAAGCATCTTTACAATTCGGTCACTGGTAGTACCTCTTACAATCGAATCATCAATCATAATTACCCTTTTGCCCTTGACTGCTTCTTTAAGAACATTGAGCTTTACCTGAACACTTGATTCTCTGTTACTCTGCTTTGGCTTAATAAATGTTCTGCCCACATAACTATTTTTCACAAATGCAGTGCCATAAGGAATACCTGACTGTAAGGAATATCCAAGTGCTGCTGCATTTCCTGATTCTGGAACGCCAACAACAATGTCTGCCTCTACAGGACTATCAATAGCCAGATATTTTCCAGCCATAATTCTTGAATGATATACACTTACACCGTCAATAATACTATCAGGTCTTGCAAAATAAATATATTCAAATACACATCTTGCCTCCTTATGTCTTGATAAGCACAAGGATTTGTCGGATTGTATACCTTTTTCAGTAATAGTAACTATTTCGCCTGGCTCTACATCTCTTACAAATGTAGCTCCAACTGTATCTAATGCACAGGTTTCAGATGCTAAAATATAAGCATTGTCACGCTTTCCTATACAAAGCGGCTTGAATCCAAAAGGATCCCTTGCACCTATCAGCTTCCTAGGGCTCATAACAATCAAAGAATACGCACCTAAAATCTTTTTCATAGCATTTTTTACAGCCTCTTCAACACTGCTGGTCTTTACTCTTTCTCTTGCAATATGATATGCAATCACCTCTGAGTCTATAGTTGTCTGGAAAATAGCGCCTGTATATTCTAACTCTTTTCTAAGCTCTAGTGCATTAATAAGATTACCATTATGTGCCAGACCTAATATACCTTTTACATAATTTAGCACTAAAGGCTGGGCATTTTCTCTGGTACTGCTGCCTGCTGTAGAATATCTGGTATGTCCTACGCCAATATTTCCCTTCAAGCTCATAAGCTCATCATGTGTAAACACTTCATTTACAAGACCCATACCCTTCGTAAGCTTCACCTGGCCTTTTGGACCTGCTGTGTCACTTACTGCAATACCACAACTTTCCTGACCTCTATGCTGCAGTGCAAACAAGCCATAGTAAATTGTAGATGCTATATCGTTGCCATCCAAGTCATATATGCCAAAAACGCCACATTCTTCATGGATAGAATCGTCTATTTCCTCACTGCTTATACGATAGTTTTCCATATAATAAATCTCCATTCTGACAGATTACTGCCGAATTTGTATGAAACACTACTTTCCTCACATTATCATAAGCATTTTTATAAACGCATCTCCAATATAAAAGCCTATGCTAAACCAAGACGCTTAAATACTTCATTGTAAGCTTCTTCAACATTGCCAAGGTCGCGTCTGAAACGATCCTTGTCAAGCTTTTCATGGGTATTAACATCCCATAATCTGCAAGTATCTGGTGAAATTTCATCAGCAAGGATAATATCTCCCTTGTAACGGCCAAATTCAATCTTAAAGTCGATTAATTCCATACCGGCATTTAAGAAATATGCCTTTAATACTTCATTTACCTTGAAAGCATATTTTGTAATTTTATCTATTTCTTCACGAGTTGCAGCACCAATGGCGATTGCAAAATAATCATTAATCATTGGATCTCCAAGAGCATCATCCTTGTAGCTGAATTCCAGTGTTGGAGCAAGTAATTTTCTGCCTTCTTCAATACCTAATTTTTTAGAAAAGCTACCAGCTGCTACATTTCTGACAATAACCTCTAATGGTACGATTTCAACCTTCTTAACTGCTGTTTCCCTGTCACTTAATTCTTCGATTAAATGTGTAGGAACACCCTCTTTTTCAAGAAGTTTGAATACATGGTTTGTCATTCTGTTGTTGATTGCACCTTTACCAACAATGGTACCCTTCTTTTCACCATTAAAAGCTGTTGCATCATCCTTATAATCTACTATAAGTACATCTGGATCTGCTGTCTTAAATACTTTCTTTGCTTTTCCTTCATAGAGTAACTCTAACTTTTCCATCGTCTGCCACCTATCCTTTTTCTTTCTTATTGGCATAATAAGACATTATGCGAGGTAATTATAACTCAATGATAGTGCAAAATCAAATATTTTCTTATGTCATTTAACAGAATAGGAATAATTATGCCACAAACAGCATAAGCCAGCCACCATAAGCCACTATTTTCCAGTATTGGGAATGCAGCTATTTTGTAATTTTCATAATGATAAATTACAACCTGTGCTAAGGTTACTGCCTTGAAGCACAAAAAATGTAAAATCATAATTGCCAGAGTATTCTGACCACATTTGACCAGTCCTTTAGCTAAAAATGTGTTTTTTAACAAATCTGCCACAAAATAAGTAAAGAAAAAGCCCGTAACGGACACTGCCACCATTCCTGCTAAGCTGGTATAAAAATTGTCTGCTAAATTAACCTTAACTACCTTTTCCAAACCAAATAATATACCGGCTAATACTACAATAACAGTTACATACATAAAGGCTCTGGCTTTTCCCCCTCTTTCCTCCTTAAATCTATTTATTTTCCATAAAATATTAGTTTTTCTTATAACTCTTCCTAACATTATAAAGAAATATGCTGTTAAAAACTGTGGAAGCTTCCAGACTGAAATACTGTTTTTTGTAAATACATAGCCTGCCACCAGAAAAATAATTCCCAAAGCCACCTGTATACAAAAAACAATTTTAGAAGCATCCTTTAAGCCTTTAAATATTTTTCTTAGTACAAATTCTATTACACAGGTCATAACCAGCCCTGCAAACAATGCTCTTAAAAACCATAAAGGTCCTCCTATTATAGTACCTCCTCCAAAAAAGAAGCTTTTAACTATCCCTATAAACATATCCAATATCCCCATTTTGTCTGAAACCACTCCTATATTCAGACCACCTATACTTTCAATAAGAGGATTAGTGGTATAAACATTTATACCTATAAAAATGTTATTTAACAAAATAAAAATGCTGTTTGCAGCAGCATATGGAAACCACAGTGTTTTTAGCTTTTTTAGAATATAGTTTTTAACACTTCCTATGCTTCCTGAAGCCTCATTATTATATAAGCAGCCACTAACAATAAAAAACAATGGCATATGAAAGGTTGTAAAATATGATGAATACCCAAAGCCACTATGGCCTAATACCATCATGATAATTCCAATGCCTTTAACAATATCTATTGTAATATCCCGCTTTTCTATACCAGCTAACCTTTTTTTATTTTCAATATTTCCTGTCATGTATATATTCTTTCTATTATTTATATATTTACATTATTTTTTAATAAGTTACCACTTTTCTTAAGTATATATCCCGCATTTGTCTTTTTCAACACTAAAAATCAAAAGTATTTTCTTGATTATCCAATTTTTATTTTGTATAATAAGTTAAGAGATTTTATTTTCAATGGGTAATACCTGTTACATAAGGAGATTGGTATGGTAGATAAAAGAAGAAGCAAGCGTTTAGATGTAGATATGAGCTTAAATATATCTAATCTTTTCAAGCAGGACAATGTGTTAATAGGAAACATTGACGCTCCTATTCATGTAGTAAATATTTCAAGAAACGGTATTGGCTTTGAATCCGAAGCACTCTTACCAGTAGGCTACTATTTCAATGCCAAAATAAATCTTGGCAATAAGGACTCAAGCTTGTATACAGTAGTCCAGATAGTACGAACAGAACAGTTGGAAAAAAATATGTATTATGGCTGTGAGTTCATTGGATTAGCTCCTGTACTTGATTTCATATTTGATGATTTTGAAAAAAATCATGTTCAATGAAATATCTATAACTTCGTCACCCCAAAAGCAAAAGCTGCTTTCTTTAATTAGAGGAAACTCCTCATATTCAGAAAGCAGCTTTAGTTTTTATATTTATAAAAAACATACAGTTAAAATTTTTCTGTTTTTATTTAACTTTTTTAGAATTTTTCATTTTTTCCCTAATTATTTTCTTAAATTCCGGCAGTTTATTAATAAACTGTTTAGAAATTCCACACTCCATTCCTCCATACGCTCTTTTTTCCACTGACTCCGTCAGCTCTGAAATATCAATATCAAAATTTTTCTTATAAAAATCTCTGATCTGAATTGGTGTCATGGCTTCAACATTCTTTTCTGGATAAGGCAAAATCATTTTCTGGATATATCTATAGGCTAAAAATGCTGACTGCCTGCTTTTCTTACATTTAGCAACCATTATTTTATTCCTGATTATATCTATTAGCAGAAGCTTAAATAACAAAATAATAATAACTGCTGCTATGCCTATAATCACAAAATAGATAATATTATCCTTTGTCATTTCAATTACGCCTGTAAACCTTGATATAGTATCAGAAATTGTTCCTGCTATATCACTCTCTGTGCTGGCAACCGTAGGTTCAAACACTGTAAACCCATAGCCAGGTATATAAACCTCCACATAAGCGTGGGAATTACCTGCTGTAATATAATAGGTTCCGTCATCATATTTTTTTGTTGCCATAAAACCTTCTGTATATCTGGCACAAATTCCTACAGACTGTGCCATGAGTGTCATAGCTGTAGCATATTCCCTGCAGCCGCCCTCCTTTGAATTAAATATAAAATATTCGATTCCCGGCTCGTCTGGTTCGTAGGAAATATTATATACATAATCGTTATCCCTGAAATATCTTTCTATTGCCTGTGCTTTTTCATAGTCAGTATCATAGTCCTTTGTAATGTTCTCTGCCAGCTCCTTTATGCTTTCGGAATAGTCTGCATTAGCTCTGTTGTATCTAAAAGCAGCTGCTATTTCTGTTAAAATATCATTAAGCCACTGGGTATACTCTCCAGCCCCTTCTATCTCTTTACTTGCTAGCTCATTAATAAATGAATAATACTGATAAATTGTAAACTTCCTGGCAAAATTAAGGATTTCTTCATTTTCTCTTGCTATATCTCTGTAATATTCAATAGTATAGCTTGCCAGGCCTACATCTTTTCTTCCCTCATAATATATTGCCCCTTTGTTATTTTTTAATACCTTTCTATATGAATCATTTGTCTTTAAATCAAAAGTTCTAACTGGTGTAATAAAATAATTGGCATTAAAGTTTTTAGGAGTAATAACTGCTGTCATACTCTCCTCTGTTACATTTGGAATATCCCCTGAAGTAATATTATACAGCTCAAATACATCCGGGTACCTGTCATATAATGCCATCATATTTTCATAGAAAGAACGCATATTATGGCTGGTAACAGTATCTCTCCAATCAGAATATTCTGCAACATTCTCATTTTCAAAATATTCGCCCTTAAAGCTTTCATAGGAGCTTCTTCTAAGATATAAAGGCTCATAAGCATTTAAGGTATATAAAACCTTTGATTGATTTAAGTATCCATAGGTGGCTGCTGCCGACTTTTCAGATAATGATGCAATAGCATTAATATTCTTGTTGGAGAAGGGATTCATTGCTATTATTTCGTCAAAGGTTTCCCTTTTTGGAGCAGTATCTGATTTAGGGACAACTGCTACAATTACTATTATTGCTATTAATATTGACAGAAGAAATTTTCTAAAGGCAGAAGTAATAAGTATCTTTTCGCCATTAAGATTTCTTTTTTGCTGCTGTACAATGTACAGGTAAATGATACTTGCAACTACCGCCATAATATATACTACCGGTACTGCTTCAATAGTCTTGTAATACAAGGCAATAGGTATCATCAGCATAAATATCATTATATAGCCTCTAAAATAAAAGGTTGTGAAATAATATGAGGATACCCCGAAAAACAATATACAGGTTACAAACAACAGGGCAATATAAGGTATAAACAGAGGATTATATTCATAGCCAGTAAGCAGCCACATATAAAAACCAGTTCCGGCTATATTTAGCCTGAAGCTAAAAAACACTATTAAAAATGCCACCAAATACAGTGAAACACATAATGCTTTTTTTGACTTTTCATTAACTCTGTTAAGAACAATATACAAAATACCTACTGCTGCTGTGGCTATTAATATTACTATATAATTATTAGGTATATATAATATTAAAGTAACAATAGTTATAATAATTCCATATAAAAGTGCTGGAAGGTTATCACCAAACAGATTTTTAATTTTTTCCATTAGCCACACCTCCCATTATAATATCCAGATTTTTATCTAAATACCATACCTCCTGACCTTTTTTGTGTCTGTTAGGAGTAACAATTCTATATGGTATGCCAATATTTGAAGCAAGCTTTACAATATGGCCTAAGGCTGAAAATACCACAACTGACGATAAGTTATTGACCTTCTCTAATTTTACATTTTCCATTTTACTCTCCCCTTTAAAATAAAAGGAAGCCTGTGTAATCTCTGATATAAAAGTCATTAAATCCCTGTCATCAAATATGGTCATTTTCTTTCGCTTACCGTCTAAATTGTAATATACATCTGTAGTTATTTTATTTTTAACAAGACATCCTACATAAGACATCACTCCCTCAATAGTAATTTCATCATTGTATCTGTCATTAGAGGTAGTATCATCTAAAACTACAGCCATTCTTACCATAGTGGAAGGCTCATCCAGCCTGATCATAAGCTTGTCTTTTTTGGCAGACAGCTTATAATTAACTCTCTTTAGGGAATCTCCCATTACATACTCTCTATGCTCATAGCCCGGAAAGCCTGACGAGGTAGGCAGCCCACCAATGGTTTCCTCACTATCATCAAAATCAGCTATATAGGTCGAAAAAAACATAGTATTTGAGTTGTAATTGTTTTCTGTATACTTTGGCAAAGTTTTTACACTTATAAAATGCTCTGGTATTTTTTTCTTAATTGACAATATACCCATGAAATCTCTTATGCGTATATATTCAACGCCTACAAAATCAATACCATATACTGCTGCCTTATATTTTGTGTCTATACACAGCGGACTAAAACTGTCTACCATACCAACAGTTAATTCTTCACTATCATACTTCAAAAACTCCTGCTTTTTTAGCTTTATTTCCACAAAGGCAAATGCTATTGGCAGCTTTGACATTATTTTCAGCTTATATGTAAAACATTCATTTTTAGCTATTTTTAAGTCGGTATTATTATCATAAACCGATATACATCTATTGCTTATAAAAAGCAAAACTATAGCGATAAGAATAACAGCACAAACAGATGCAAACATTGCCATTCCCAAGTTTGCATCTACATAAATACTAATTAATCTAAAAAGAATTATTATTCCACAATAGCCAAATAATGCTTTTGGATATATCTTAATATTCATTTGATACCGGCACCTTCACTTTATTTAAAACATCATCTATTACTTCAAACTCATCTCTATAGTTAGCTCGTCCATTTGCAGACAGCACAATTCTATGTGCTAAAACGCATTTTGCTACGCCTTTAATATCGTCTGGTATAACATAGCTTCTGCCGTCCATAAATGCCATAGCCTTACTTACTTTATATAGTGCAATGCTTCCTCTAGGGCTTATGCCTAAGGAAATGTTTGGATTATTTCTCGTATACTCGGCTATATTTACAATGTAATCCTTAAGAACATCTGTAACCATAACCTTTTCAACCTGCTTTTGCAGTTCTACAATATCCTCTGTTGAAAGCACACTATTTAAGCCACTTACAGGTCTGCTTTGATATTCTAATATTTGTTTTTCCTCTACTCTTGTAGGATAGCCCATAGATACTCTCATTATAAATCTATCCATTTGTGCCTCTGGAAGATGATAAGTTCCATAGGTTTCAATATGATTCTGGGTAGCTAATACCATAAAGACATCTGGCAATGGTATGGTTTTTCCGTCCAATGTAATCTGATGCTCCTCCATTACCTCTAGTAATGCTGATTGGGATTTTGAAGAGGCTCTGTTTATTTCATCAGCCAAAAGGAAATTACAGACTGCCACACCTTCGTGATATACCAGCTCCCCTGTTTGTCTGTCCGGAATACTATATCCTACAATATCAGAAGGCATAATATCAGGTGTAAGCTGTATTCTGTTAAATTTTCCATTCAAGGAGGCTGCAAGTGCAGATACCAGCCTTGTTTTTCCTACACCTGGTACATCCTCTATTAATACATGTCCATTGCATAGAAGTGCAGCAACTATATTTTTTATAGTTCCATTTTTTCCAACAATAATATTTCCAATGTTACTAATTAAAAGCTCAACTCTTTTTTCCATTTTTTCTCCTCGCTCTTTCTGTATACAATTCTAACCAAAGCATTGTTTATTTTTTGTCTATATTAAATAATACATTAGCAGGCCAAATTTGTCCACCGTGAGTATGACCAGAAATTAACAAATCTATTCTGTAAGCTCCTCTATATCCTTTACAATCTGTTCAACTGAAATACCATTTTCCTTAAGTAATTCTTCAGGATTATATCTGTCTGGGAAGCTCTTTTTAATACCATAGTTTTTAACCATTACCTTAGAAGTGCCATAATAGCTTGCTATTTTTTGGCCATAGCCACCCTCTAAAATGCCGTCCTCAAGAGTAATCACTAATTTATGATTATCCTTTAATTTCTCTAATACCTGTTCATCAAGTCCAGAAATAAACTTAGGATTAATAAGTGTTGGAGCTATTCCTTTATTTTCAAGCTCCTTTGCAATATCCTCTCCCATTTTAAAGAAATCTCCTACAGCAATGATAGCTGCCTGACTACCCTTCTTTACTACCTGATATTTATTAATAGCTGAATAATCAGTATTATCTGCCTTGCCACTTGAAATAACTCTCAATGAAGGAACTCTAATAGCTACAGGGTGTTCTGTCTGATTAATACCCCACTCTACCATAGCAAAATATTCTTCTTTGGTTGTTGGTGCAAGATATACAAGATTTGGAATATTACTCATCATCGCAATATCATATAAACCTAAATGTGTAACATCATTCATTCCGTATACTGACGCTGCAAACACTAATATAAGTGCTGGGTTATTGTTTATACATAAATCCTGTGATAACTGGTCATAGGTTCTTTGAATAAATGTTCCATACACGCCATATACTGGCTTTCCACCATTTCTGGCAATTCCTGAGGCTAATGCAACTGCGTGCTCCTCAGCAATACCTACATCAACAAACTGACGGCCTGCCTCTAGTCTTTTCTCCTTTGTAAAGCCAAATACCGTTGGTGTGCCTGATGTAATTGCAACCACTTCTTTATCCTCCTTCATTTTCTTTAGAAGATAATCGGCTGTTAATGAAGAATACTCCTCTCCTTCACCATGATATTTTGACTTACCTGTAGATAAATCAAAAGGCATACCCCAATGCCATGCTTCCTTATTTTCCTCTGCGAAGCTTAAGCCCTTTCCCTTTATTGTATGTATATGAACAAGTACAGGGTCATTGGTATCCTTAACCTTTTCAAAAACCTCAATAAGCTTATTTAGATTATGTCCATCTCCTACATAATAATAATCAAAGCCTATTGCCTTAAATATATTACATTCGCCTTCACCATTGTTTTCTCTTAACTTTCGTAAATTTCCGTACATTCCACCGTGGTTTTCTGCAATAGACATTTCATTATCATTTACAATAACTATCATATTAGTACCCTGCTCTACTACATTATTAAGTCCCTCTAATGCCTCGCCACCACTAAGAGAGCCATCTCCTATAAGCGCAATAACATTATACTTTTCGTCCTTTAAATCTCTTGCCTTTGCAAGTCCACAGGCAAGGCTCACTGAGGTAGAGGTATGTCCAATATTAAAATGGTCATGAGCACTTTCACTTGGATTTGAATATCCAGATACATCATCATATTTTGAGGAATCCATAAATGCGTCTTTTCTGCCTGTAAGCATTTTATGCACATAGCTTTGATGTGAAACATCATATACTATCTTATCAACCGGAGAATTAAATACATAATGTAAGGCAACTGTAACCTCAACAAGTCCTAAATTTGGTCCAATATGCCCACCATGCTCACTAAGCTTTGTAAGCAATGCTTTTCTTGCTTCATCACTTAACACATATAACTGGTCAATAGACAACTTCTTTACATCTTCCGGGGAATTAATCTTTTCTAAAAACATAACAATCTCCTTTACATTTTCGTAGGAACATTAAATCCAGCTTTAATGCCAACTTATTTTTATAATAACATTAAAGCCAGCTTTAATGCTAACTTATTTTTATAATAACATTAAAGCCAACTTTAATGTCAATATGTAAATATAAGAAAAATGTGTACATTTTTCATATCCCCCTTTTCTCTTGCATAAACTGTACATATTAAAGCCTTATTTTATGGAGGATATATGAGTTTATGTAAAGAACAAGCCATTTCTGAGGATTACGCTGATTTTATTATCAGAGACCTCTCCCCTTTTCCAGAAAGTATTTCCAGCATTGAAAATATATGCAGTATTCCCTTAGCTATTAATCACACCTGTGTTTATGCCCCCTTAGAAAAAGTATTACCTCTGTCAATAAACAAATATCCCTATGCCTCTATTCCCAGTCTGTATACTGTAGAAAGCACTGCTCCCTTAGAAGCCTCCGGTATTTTAAGATTACAAAATCAACCCTTTTTAAATCTAAAAGGGCAGGGTACCCTTATTGGCATAGTTGATACAGGTATTGACTACACCCATGAAGCATTTATAGACAGCTTTGGAAACAGTAAAATTGAAAGCATATGGGACCAGACTAATAATAATGGTACTCCTCCCGTTGGGCAAAATTATGGAACTGAATACACCAATTCTTTAATTAATGCTGCGCTGGGTATGGATAACCCTAGAGAATTAGTTCCTGTTACAGATGAAAACGGTCACGGAACCTTCCTTGCCGGAGTTGCCTGTGGCAGTGAAAATGTTGCTGAAGGCTTTATTGGTGCTGCTCCTGAAGCAAGGCTCGTAGTAGTAAAGCTCAAGCCTGCAAAGCAGTATTTAAGAAATTATTATTTTGTAAAGGACGATTCAATTTGCTATCAGGAAAACGACATAATGTTTGCCATAAGCTATCTTCTAGAAAAACAGCTCTCCCTTAATATGCCTATGTCTATAATAATTGGCTTAGGCAGCAGCCGGGGGGAACATAATGGTACCAGCAACCTGTCCTTTTTATTAAACAGGCTTACTGAGGACACTAACTGTGCTATATGTGTGTCTATGGGAAATGAAGGAAATAAGCGGCTGCATTTTCAAGGAAATATAATAAATAATACTATTTCAGATACTATTGAACTAAGAATTGATAGCCGGCAAAAGGGGGTATATATGGAAATATGGGGTGACAACCCTCAGGTTTTTTCAATTTCTGTTACCTCTCCTACCGGTGAGGTTTTAAATAGAATTCCCCCTAGATTAAATGCCAGTGAAAATTATACCTTCCTATTTGAGCAAACAGTTTTGCAAGTAGAATACAAGCTTGTTGAACCATATTCTGGCTCAGAGCTTATACTTCTCCGTTTTATAAATCCTACTGCTGGCTTGTGGCAAATTAATGTTTATGGAGAATACAACATAGCCGGAACCTTTAATTCATGGCTCCCAATATCCCTGCTTTTATATGAGGATACCTACTTTTTACGCTCTAGTCCGTATATTACCTTAACTAATCCAGCTTCATCACTTGGACCAATAAGCGTTTCTACCTATAATTCCTTTACTAACAGCATTTACTTTGCCTCTAGTCGTGGATATAACAAAAATGGCACTATAAAGCCCGATATTTGCTCTCCTGGTGTTAATATTACAGGACCTCGTGTTGGAGGAGGATATACAGTTGGTATCGGCAGCAGCCTTGCCGCCGCTTTAACTGCTGGTGCTGCTGCTCTGTTTCAAACCTGGGGAATAGTCAAGGGAAATAATATGGAGCTTAAAAACAGTAATATTAAAAGCTATATGATTCGTGGTGCTACAAGGCAAAATAATATGCCGTATCCCAACGAAGAATGGGGATACGGCGCATTAAATATATATGATTCCTTTGAAGTAATGCGTGGAAATATTACTTAACTATTATCATTTGTTAGCCTAAACTAAGCCTTGCTTTCCTCTGTACCTCTCATTATTATCCTTGGCGAGCCATTATTCTCAATATAATCTCTGGTAATAATTACTTTACCAATGTTATCATCTTTAGGTATTTCGTACATTATATCAAGCATAAATTTCTCAATAATGGCTCTAAGGGCTCTGGCACCAGTTTTCTTCTTAACTGCCTCATCTGCTATAGCTGCAATAGCCTCATCATCAAACTCCAGCTTAACCTCATCTAGCTCCAAAAGCTTCTGATACTGCTTAAGAATAGCATTTCTTGGCTCCTTTAGTACCTTTTGAAGCATTTCACTTGAAAGTCCGTCAAGAGTAAACATAATTGGAAGTCTGCCTAAAAATTCCGGAATCATTCCAAAGTTCTTTAAATCATCAACTGTTACCTCTTTTAAAACATCCTTGTCATCGTACTTGTCCTTAAGGTCAGCCTGAAAACCAATGGCTGACTGCTTATTAAGTCTTTCTTTTATAATCTCTGTTAGATTTGGAAATGCACCGCCACATATAAATAGAATATTTCTTGTATTAATTGTAGTAAGCGGCACCATAGCATTTTTGCTGTTTGAGCCTACAGGTACCTCTACCTCACTACCCTCTAACAGCTTTAACAAGCCCTGCTGAACAGCCTCTCCACTAACATCCCTGCTATTTGTATTTTGTTTTTTAGCAATCTTATCAATTTCATCAATAAATACAATTCCTGTTTCAGCCTTTTCAACATCATTATCTGCGGCTGCAAGAAGCTTTGACAATACACTTTCAATATCATCGCCTATGTATCCAGCCTCTGTAAGTGATGTTGCGTCTGCTATGGCTAATGGCACATCTAAAAGCTTTGCCAAGGTCTTTACCAGATAAGTTTTACCACAGCCTGTTGGTCCAATCATAAGCATATTTGACTTTTCTATTTCAATTTCGTCCATTGTATTTGTGGCAACTCTCTTGTAATGGTTGTAAACAGCTACACTCATTACCTTCTTTGCATAGTCCTGACCAATTACATATTCATCAAGCTGTTCCTTAATTTTATGTGGTGCAGGTACCTTCTTTAAATCAATAAGAGGCTCGCCCGGCTTTCTGTTAGACTTCTTTTTAATCTTCTGTCTTCTAGGGAAATCTCCCATCATCTCGCCTAAATTAATAAAGCTTATATTTGGAGTTTTCTTAGGAATTTCTTCCGTTTTTTCGTCACCTTCCTGATTGTTTGGGGTATCATCAGCAGACACTACCTGTCCTTCTACCTTTTCTCCTTCTTCATTACCCTCACTGGTATTTTTACTACTATCAGTATCCTCCTTTTGCTTTGGAACTGCAAAGCCCATTCCGGAAAACATATTCATATTATTCATCATATTTTCCATATCCTTTAAATCTCCGTCCATCACACCCGATGACATAAGAGTATTCATTGTACTTTGCATACAATCAGGACATATGTGCATTCCACCCATCATAGTAATCATTTTTCCAGTCTTACTTTCAGGTCTACGACACAGGTAACATATCTTTTCATATTCATCATCATTGTTGTTATATTCGTTTGACATTTATATCCTCAGCTTTCTATCACATTTAAAAAGTAATAACAGTATGAATTATACATTATTTTTTTCATATGGTAAAGACAATTAAATAAAGAAGAACTACCCTTATTCTTAGGGTTGTTCTTCTTTACTAATTTTCCCATCAGCTATTTCATTAACTATACTATAAATATTTTATATATCCTTTTTCTTATCATACATTTTCACAGCCACTACACATATGCTGCATAGTGTTATCAACATAATCCATACAACATTTGCAGTACCGTCAAAGGTTTCAGGTGCAGTATTATTATTATTATTTGTATCATTACTATTATTTGTATTGTCTGTATTTGTTTTGTCATTTTCTATTACAGCAATATCTACATAGTTCTTTTTATCATGGCATATTACACATTCTTCATGCTTTTTACCTTTTTCTGTAGCTGTAGCCTCTTTATCAATTACCCATTCATACTTATGTGCACCATTTGCAGGTATAATCACATCACTTATTTCTACTGCTATACTTCCGTCCTCATCCTCAAAGGATTTACCACAAACATCACATTTATAATACCTTCTATTTCCATCTACACAAGTTGCTTCCTTTGCAGCAACCTCTGATATTTGATGAGGATTACAAATAATTTCGCCATCATTCACTATTGTACCATTATTTACCAATGCTCCTCCATCATTTATAATTTTTGAGTTTCCTGCTACATTTAAGGTCGCACCATTTGCTATAAAAATCTCTCCGCCCAATTTATTTTCCAGCAATCCATTAATAGTCACATTTCCACCATTTATTTTAACAGGTGATGTACTTGCACGAACTGCATTTTCTGGTCTATTACCAGAACAACCTGCACCGATTGCATTACCTTCTGAATCTCCATCGCCTCTTTTTCCACTTGCAGCATTTATAATACCACCATTGATAATTATTTCATCTGATGAACCACCTACTTGAGTATCGTCACCTTTATAATATTTTCCTCCTCCTCCTCCGATACCTGCTGCTCCTCCACCCCAATATGAGCGAGCTAATCCTCCTACTGCATTTATTTCACCACCATTGATAATTATTTTTCCTGAATTTTCTGCTTTTTTTCTACACTTACAGTTTCATATCCTCCGTCTCCTCCTATGCCGGCTCCACTGCCTCCCCATGCAATATACTTTGACTTATTAACTCCAGATGCACCATATGTATTCAATACGCCTGTATTTCCATTTATGGTAAGCTCAGCTCCCTGTGGTACCCTTAGTCCGGCTTTTCCACTCGAACAAGCCAGCCTTAAATCATCTGCAAATACTGATGAATTATAATAACCCTCTCCAGATTTCAAGGTATTAACAGTACCATCTACCAGACTGACTACAACCCTGTATGTCCCATCAATATTAAATGGATTTGGTTTATCATAATCATCAACACTGGCTGGTGAAGGGACTAAAATATTTACACCATCCAGAACAACAGTACAATTTGCACGAACAGTAATTGTATTTTCTGTCGGTGTCTCATCTGACTGATAAATATGATATTTTCCTTCTTCCTCGATAACTACTGAGCTGTTACTTAAATCATAGCTTGCTGTATAATCTGCTGCAAAAGCCGTAGTAGGCAAAAGGCACATAAACATACAGGCTATTATTAAGATAGCTTTAATCTTCTTCATTTTTTTCATAAATTAATCTCCTTTGTTTTTCCATTTACAAGTAACTTAAGCATATTTTACCATTTCATATAAGAAAATTCAATTATCCTATAAAAAATACATACTTTCATATCTATATAACAAAGCTACAGCCCTATAACAATCATTGCCATAGGGCTGCAGCCTTGCTTATCTGCTAATAAATTTATCTAATACCGCTTTTGCTTCTTTTGAATCACTTGCTCTTACAATCGCATATTTATCATTTTCTTTTTCTGAATCCCCTAACATATAAAAAGTAGACTTACACCAATGTAAGCCTACTTTTATATATTTTATTAAACTAATTTAACGGCTATATTTTTATTCTGCACTATCCTTTGCAACTAATTTTACTTCCACAGTTTTTTCTGTATATTCTCTTCCAGAAGGAATATATACTTTTATTTTAACCTTTGCACCAGCCTTGTAATATGAAAGCTGCTCAACTAATTCATTAGCTGTTGTTACTTCATTGTCGTCTACTGCAACAATGACACTGCCTGTTGTAATACCTGCTTTATCGGCTGGACTATTTTCAGTAACACTTCTTACATATGCACCTACCGGAATATTGTAAGAGGCTGCTGTCTGAGAGTCTACTGTAATTGCTGTAATTCCAATGTAGCCTCTTTCGTCCTCTGAATACTGCTCTTTCTTTTCTGTATTCATAAGCTTTGTAATTGTAGCTGTGGCATCTGATATAGGAATCGCATAGCCCATACCTTCTACAGAGGTTGAAGATAAGCTTGAACTGCTGGACTTGGCTACATTTATACCAATAACCTCGCCCTTCATATTAATAAGTGCGCCACCACTGTTACCACCATTAATAGCTGCATCTGTCTGAATAACTACCATATCATTGTTGTTTATTGTAATTGTTCTGTTTTTTGCACTTACATATCCAACTGTAACTGACTGGCCATATCCTAAGGCATTACCAATAGCTACCACCTGATCGCCTTCTGATAAATCATCAGAGCTGCCTAAGGTTGCAACCTTTATTGCATTAAGTGTGTCATCATCTAAATCATCAATAGGAATACCAACGACTGCTATATCACTTGTGGAATTTGTTCCCTTTACATATGCTGTATCAATAGTTTTATCATTGATAAACTGTACTGAAAGGCTAACAGAGTCCTCAACTACATGATTATTTGTAACTATAAGAAGCTCTTTATCGTTAATACCAATAATAATACCTGAGCCTGCACCCTTTACCTGATACTGACCTGAGCCACCATAAAAAGGATTATAGTTTTGGTCAACGATTGATGTATTTGTTATTGATACTACAGATGGCTTTACCATTTTTGCAATATCAGCTACTGTATATTCTCCATTGCTCGTGCCTGTGCTTGTACCAGTAGCTTCGGCTGTTCCATTTTGAAGAGTAGTTCCAACAACTACATTTCTGTTATCATTTGCTGACCTTCCCCAGTCTGTATATTCTAAAACACCATATAAAATACCAGTATTAATAAGAACCGTAACCAGCATAAGTGCCAAGCCTACAGAAAATACCCTGCCAAAGGTCATTGGCTTTTTAACCTTCTTTTTCTTTGCCTTTTTCTTCTTTTCGTCTACCTTTTCACCCTGCTGAACCTGATAAAAAGTATAAGGCTGATCCACACCCTCTGGTGCTTTGGCATTTATCTGTACCTGACCATTATCTGATGTATTCTGTACCTGACCATTATAGCCATTATTTTCAAAATCAGGTGTACCTGGGTTAATATTAGCCGAGCTCATATTATTAGAATTAAAATTATTATCCATAATAAATCCATCTCCTATCTAGCATCTTTATTTTATGTACTACATAATAAAATTAAAATGTGTCGGAAATGTGTTTTTGTAATGAAGAAATTATGGAGATAATATCTAGCCAAAATTCTTTTTTATATTTTCATATTCCTTATTAATAAAAAGCAATGTAGCCTCATCACCGTTTCCACTATCCGGATGATATATCTTCATAAGCTCCCTATATCTCCGTTTGAGAGAGGCTTCACTATTGACACCTACAAAGAACGCTCCATTTTTGACCACATAGCCTCTGTTTTGTTCAATTCGCAATGCCTGCTTTTCTCTTTCAATATACGCCTTTTCACGGGCAATCCTGTCCTTATCTGATGCAATCCGCTTTAACTCCTTTTCAACCACACCCCATTGCTTATCAAATAAATCCTTTTGACGAAGCAACTGTTTTTCCTTAACCAAAAGCTCACTTTCCTTGGCTTTCTTTAATCTTTCAAATTCTTTTTTGTCTTTTTCTAATTTTTCTCTTGCATCTTCAATTTCCTGACGCTCATGTGCCAATCGGACATTCTCCATAAACATCCAATGTTTATCTCCGTCAGCACTTCCACCATCAGGCTCTGCAAAAACAAAATTTACATTTCCGTCCATGCAATCCCTCTCTCATTCACTACTATTCTTAGTCTAACTTAATATTTTCGTCGCCGTCTAATCTTTTTTCACCATAACCTAACAAGCTCTCCAGAGCCTTTTCAATTTGCTTTACAGTTGCAGATGGCTTGTAATTTTTATCATCAAATAAAAATTCGTGCATCTTATAATTATTATAACTAAGTCCCTGTATAATAACAGGATACTTAAGCACATCACCATCTGCAAGATATAAACTAGCAACACTTTCAAGTGTGTATGGGTATCCTGATGAGCCAGTAATCGTAAAATTAAGCAAGGTTGGAATCAAATCAATAATCTCATCATAAGGCATACTTGTATATAAAATATTGCTATTTAAAACCTCATTTGCCATATTCATAACCTGAGTAAGTCCGGCACTCTTTGCCTTATCAACCATTTTCATAATAACACGACGCTGTCTTGCAGTTCTACCATAGTCGTTATTATACTGTGTACCGTCTTCGTCTGTAAATGTTACATATCTAATTCTACAAAAGGCAACTGCCTGAATACCGTTTAAATGTACATATCCAGAAGAGTATACCAAATCTGAATTTATTCCTGTAACAATTCTGGTTTCTCCAAGATACTGGTTAAGGTAATATCTTTCATCCTCCGTAATCTTTATATCAATGCCGCCTAGCATATCTATAATATTTGCTAAGCCTGCAAAATTAATTGATACATAGTCGGATATGTTAAGGTCAAAGTTGGCATTCAGCGTTTTTACAGCCTCCTGTGCTGTGCCATAGGAGTATGCACTATTAATTCTGTTGTATTCCCAGCTACCATCCTTCTTTGCAACTCTAACCCAGGTATCTCTATATACAGAACACATTTTAACATGTCCGGTCTTTTTATTTATGCTTACAATAATAATTGTATCACTGTTCACACCACCACTTAACTCATCATTTCTTGAATCCAGTCCAAACAATGCAATGTTGTAATAATCCTTCATAGCTGATGTATCAAGGCCTTCATTAATCTGAACATCTTTTCTATTGAAGTTTTTATCAATAATCTTGTCCATATCGCTTTCAGGAACAACTATACTAATAAAGAATTTTCCGATAGGCGTACTTAAAAACCACGCCTTGGAATTAGGCATAATAAGCATTACCAAAACGAAAATCAGTATACTAATAGCAAAAAATTCACCTATTAATAATGCTATTTTTCTTCTCTTTTTTCTTTTCTTTTTAAGCTTACGCTGTTTTCTTTCATTTTTTTCTTCCTCGTAAATATCTCCAATATCTACTGTATAATCCTCATATTCGTCACTATACATCTCGTTTGATATTTTATTTGATGTTTTGGTTTTTTTACCATCATTAACTCTTCTGCTTGAAATAACATCTAAATCATTTGTTTTTTTTGTACTCATATCTATCCTCGAATTCATATTATAGTTGTGGCTGTGTATTATTATATTCTACTTTACCACAGGGTATACAAGCTATTTTTGTTGGTCAGTAGCATCCTCAGGTAATGTAACCTCTTCTACATGGGTAAGACCTTTTAAGGATTCATCTATCCCTTGTACCACCTTTGATGGGGTATAGCCATAATCTCCAAACAAAAATTCGTGCATTTTTGTAACATTATAGGCAAAGCCTTGTGCAACAACAGAGCTTTCATTATTGGTATACCGCATATCCGGACAAGTGTAAGTTGAAGGGAAACCTGCCTGACCTGTTATACTAAAGTCCATAAGTAATGGTATCATATCTAACAATTCATCATATGGAATACTTGTTTTAATGATTTCCTCTCCACCATTAAACACCTCATCAGCAAGGTCTAATACTTTTGATACACCTGCCGTCTTAGCTCTTTCAACTAACTGACTAATGACAAATCTCTGTCTTGCTGTTCTTCCAAAGTCATCGTTATATTTATTTCCCTCAGGATCTGTAAATGTAGTATATCTTATTCTACAAAAGGCAGTTGCCTGAATACCATTCAAATGTACCTGTCCGTAATTATATACAAGCTCTGAATTAATGCCTGTAACTATTCTGGTTTCTCCAAGATACTGATTAATCCAATACATCTCTGTACTGGTAATATTTACATCAATACCACCTAACATATCTATAATTCTTGCTATGCCATAAAAATTAACTGAGGCATAGTCAGTAATATTCAAATCAAAATTCTGGTTTAAGGTTTTAACTGCTGCTTCCGGTCCACCATAAGCATAGGCTGAGTTGACCTTTCCATAGAAGGCAGTACCATCCTTTTTCACCACTCTAAGCCAGTTATCCCTATACACAGAACACATTTTAACCTCTTTTGTTTCATTATTAATACTAACAACAATTATGGTATCACTTCTGACACCATTTTCCAGCTCTCCATATCTGGAGTCTAAGCCAAACAACGCAATATTTGTGTACTTATCTAAAACCTCTGTATCTACACCATCATTTGCATTCATATCATTTCTATTGTAGTCCTTGTCAAGAATATTGTCATATTCTGAATCTGTTACTACAAATTTTATAAAGGTTCTTCCTATCCAGGAATTTAGCAGCATTGCCTTAGAATTAGGAGTAACCAGTAAAAATAATGCAAAGGCTGATACAAATATAACAAACAACTCTATCACAAGTAAAATACTCTTTTCAACATTTCTTCGTATTCTCTTGTTTTTTGTCTTTTTATCCTCTTCTAAAACCTCTGAAACATCAACACTGTATTCTTCATACTCTGTGTCGGCAGCCTCTATATTTTCTTCATTATCTAAATCTAAATCCTTTGTATCCTCAGTCATGTCCAATAATATTTCATTGATTTCTATAGTATCATCTGACACACTTTTATTCTCATCGAACTTATCACTCATAATATGTCCTTCCTGACTTTTAGTATGCATTCTTATTGATAAATCCAGTAATGAATGTCATAAAAAATATTTTTATATCAAAACCAAGTGTCCAGTTTTCAATATAATATAAGTCATATTCTATACGCTTTTCAATGGAAGTATCACCTCGATAGCCATTGACCTGCGCCCAGCCTGTAAGCCCTGGTCTAACCTGATGCTTAACCATATATCTTGGTATTTCCTCTTTAAACTTTTCAACAAAATATGGTCTTTCAGGTCTGGGACCGATAATACTCATATCTCCCTTTAAAATATTGAAAAGCTGCGGAAGCTCATCTATACTTGTTTTTCTGATAAATCTGCCTACCTTTGTAACTCTGGGGTCATTTTTAGTAGTCCATTCCTTTTTTTCCTCACTAGCCTCCTGCACTACCATAGACCTGAACTTATACATATTAAACTTCTTTTGATGAAGCCCAACTCTTTCCTGCTTGTAAATAAGTGGTCCTTTAGAGGTTGTTTTTATAAGTATAGCTACAATCAGCATAATCGGAGATACAGCTACAATAGCCACGAGGGTTACTACAATGTCTAAAAGTCTTTTTATAAAAGCATTGAAGGAATTGGTAAGTGGCACATATCTGATATTTATTACAGGTAAGCCTAACAAATCCTCTGTATAAGGCTTTGTTGGAATAATACCATTGTAATCCGGTATAAATTTGGTGTGAACACCACTTTTTTCGCAGGCAGCTACTATTTCCTCCAGCTTTTGATAATCGCCAATACCCAAGGTAATAGCAATCTCATCTAATCTGTTTTCTGGAAGTATTACTGACAAGTTGTCAATTCTGCCAATAACCTTTACTCCCTTATACATAGTGCCTCTTTCTATATGGTCATCTAAAATGCCTCTGATTAAATATCCCCATTCAGGGTTTGCCTCTACCCTGTCTATAAAGCCTTCTGCTGCCCTTGAATATCCAATAAGTAAAATATGCTTCTGATTATAGCCCTTTTTTCTAATAGTTCTAAGGAAAAGTCTTAAAACCATTCTCATTGCAATACCATTTATGCAGTTGACTACAAAGAAAATAAAAATCATTTCTCTTGAGAAGTCAATATGCTTAAACATAAACAGCACTGTAAGGAAAATCAGTACGCCTAATACATTTGCCTTTAAAAGCTCACCGATTTCATATCTTCGTCCCATAACACGCTTTGCTGTATAAAGTCTGAATGCCATATACAACAATATATATCCAGGCACAATAAAAATAAGTGCCACCATATAATCTTCAAAGGATAAAGAACTTTCTGTACCGAAAAAAAATGGTGAACGGAACTTTAATGTCCATGCTTCTATATAAGAAAGCATTATTAAAAGCATATCTAAAACTAAATGTAATCTATTTAAAAATTTCTGGTTATCTCTAATCATAGTTTCTTAGCCCTTTCTGTGTAATAATACTACCTTATAGGCAATTTATCAATCAATTTTCGTTCTAAGGTTCCAATAGCCGACATTATACTGAAGATTATAAGCTTAAATTTCCCTGTTTTCAAACATTTTCTATAGTAGATTTTTCTGCTTTCCTGTAGGATTTTATATCGTTTTGATTTTTTACTGTATATTTTTCCTATGGTTTTATTATGGGCATGAATATATGAAACGCTGTTTAATAAAAGCTCCTTATAGCCCTTTTCCTTCATCCTAAAGCCTATAATATTTTCCTCGCAGTAAAGAAAGGTATCCTCATCAAAAAAGCCTATGCCGGCAAACGCCTCCATATCTGCCATAAAAAAGGAGCCATTTATAGCCTCTACATATAGTCTGTCCTTTGACAATTCTTCCTTTGAATAAAGCTTTTTATCTAACTTAAAAATTCTATTTGTAATAATCATTGAGGATAAACCATCTCTGATTACACCCTGCAGTTTCCACGCTGATACCTGCTCATGCCCTGCCTCATCTAACATTTTAGGTGCAGCAAGCTTTACGGAGGCATCCTTATCCATAGCCTCACAAAGACTATAAACTACATCCTTTGTAATAATAATATCTGGATTCGCTATAATTACTCTTTTACTTTTTAAGCTTTCTAATGCAAATCTGAGTCCAACATTATTACCCTTGCCATAGCCCATATTTTCACTATTTCTAATGAATTTTCCAAGAGCTGAAAACTCCTCATGAATTTTCTCATAAGAGCCATCTGTAGAATGATTATCTACAAATACCAGCTCTAAAATATCTGCAAGCTCTCTCTTAAAATGCAAAAGAAAGCTTTGGGCTGTCTGGTAATCATTGTAATTTAACACTATTATAGGAATTTTTTTATCTAAATACACTTTCAAACACTTCCAAATACTGCTTTGCTACATAAGATTTTTCATACTCTGGAAAATCTATAGCCTGCTTTGGTTTATCCTTTATTTCTAATAACTTGTCTATCCATTGTTTTGTATCAAAGGGGTCATCCACATAATACGCAAGATTTTTAGATACCTCAGGTATGCTTGTACACATTGTAGTAACTACCTTTGCTCCCAGCATCAATCCTTCTACCACAGGCATTCCAAAGCCTTCAAATATGCTTGGGAATAAAAATGCGTAGGCTTTTTCAAATAAAGTATTTCTATCCTCATTGGAAATAAAACCTGCAAGCACACAATTTTCTTTTAGTCCGTGGTCGTTTATATATTCTACAATTCTGTTTTCGTCAGCTTCTGAAATACCAGCTATTACAAGCTTCTTTGGTAAATCAATATTTTTTTCTTTTATTTCCTCAAGGGTTTTAAGGGCTGTCATAATATTTTTGTGTTTTAACATAGATGACAGTACAAAAAAGTAATCATTTTCCTTAATCTGATATTTTTCACTTACAATATTAAAATCTGTCTTTGTCTGGTCTGTTACAATAGGGTTTAACACTACTCTTATATCGGTGTTTTTATTGCCAAAATGCTCCATTATGTCATTTTTTACCCATTGTGATATTGCTACAATACAATCTGAGGTTTTAACTGTTCTTTTCCAGGCAAACATCATCCAGGCTCTTCTTTTCTTTGAAAAATACTCTGGAAAATGAAGCTGCTGTAAATCGTGTATTGTAGTTACATATTTTACCTTTTTACACCTTCTAAGTGGCTTACAATACACAGGCATAAAGCAATACTTAATATTCTTTTTTACAAGAAGCTTATTAAAATTTCTATTATGCCATAAAATACGCTTTCCTACATCAAAGGCACTTATGTCACACACTTCCATTTTAAAACGGGTGTCCTTTAAATAATGCTTAAAGGTATCAGCATTATCCTTGGCGCAAAATAAAATATATTCATTTTTATCATTAAGTGCCATAAAACCATCTAATAAATTTCTTATATAAGACTCTATTCCACCATTGCACTTTGGTTTTACCCATAACAAATCTATTGCAAATTTCATTGTATTGCTCCTTTAAATGTGTGTAACTAATAATGTGCTTTCACCTGTAATATTAATTTTTGAATTACCAGCAGGCATAAAAAAGCTGTCACCCTTTTTATAATCAAATTCTATTTTTCCGTCTGATATTTTTCCATTGCCCTCTAATATAATAAAGGACTTAAACGAGGTTTCATCTAAAACTATCTGCAGGCTATCAAATACCTGATACTTTGTACATTCAAAATATTTACAGCTTGCTAATATTTGAGAATTATAACCAATATGCTTTTCTATGTCAAATACCTCTTGCTTATCATAAGCCTTGTCTACATTTATAACATCTAATGCCTTTTTTAAGTGAAGTGGTCTGGGATTTCCAAACATATCCTTTCTGTCATAATCGTACAATCTATAGGTACAGTTTGAATTTTGCTGCACCTCACATAAAAGTATGCCTTCTCCTATAGCATGGATTGTTCCAGCCTTTACCAGCAGGGAATCACCCTTTTTTACCTTTACCTTATTTAAAATTTCCAACAAAGTATTATCCTTTACTCTTCTTTCAACCTCTTCCTTTGTGGTTTTTCTGTTAAAGCCACAATATAAGTAAGAGTTTTCCCCGCTTTCCATAATATACCACATTTCATTTTTGCCTAATTCATTTTCATTTTTAATGGCATATTCATCATCCGGATGTACCTGAATAGACAGCTTGTCCTTAGCATCAATAAATTTTATTAATATAGGAAATCTATCCATTCCATAAGACTTCCAGCCTAGTGCTTCCTTACCTATAAAATCTAAATAATCACTAAAGGTTCTGCCCTTAAATTCTCCAGTTCCCACTATACTATTGCCAGCCTCGTGGGCAGAAAGCTCCCAGCTTTCAGCCAGCTTTTCATAATCGCATTTTTTTCCATACTCCTTAATCAGCTTATCTCCACCCCATATATAATCCTTAAAGGCAGGCTCCAGCTTTATTAGCTGATTTTTTATTAATTCTCTTTTTTTGCTAGTAACATTATCAGCCACAGAGCCTTCCTCTATAGTATAAAAATCCTTGTCACTTATATTTTCGCCAATACTCACCTCTATAATCACTACATTTTCATCTGTTTCATTTAAAAGAGTATGTTCCATTCCAATAGGCACAAAGGCACTCATATTCTGATTTAGCTGCAGTCTTTCATTGCCAATAATGGCTGTAGCAGTTCCTGAAACTACTGACCAATGCTCACTTCTTCTGGTGTGCTTATGTACATCCATGGTTTTTGAGGGTAATATAACTACCTTTCGTACCATAAAATTATTTTCACTTTTAAGCAGCTCTCTGTATCCCCACGGTCTATATACTACTCTGCCATGATTAAAATAGCTTTCGTACTTATGATTATCTTCAATTATATTTTTAATTTTAGCCGCATCATTTTTAGAGGTAACATACAACGCATCTGTAGTATTTACCACAACAGCATCCTTAATATTATTTACAACTACTAATTTATTATTATCTTCGTTAATTACTGAAATATTATTACAATCATTTAAAATAGTATTTTTACTATAATCATCTATTTTTTCATTGTTAAACACATCATAGGAGTCTACCTCATTCCAGGCAAACTGTGGTTTTATAACCACTTTATTTTCTAAGCTGTGATAAAGTATTCTTTCTAAGGATATGCTTTCTAAGTCATTATCAATATTTTCTATTTTTATATGTCTTTTAGCAGTATTCAAGCCTTTATGAATTTGCTTACACTTTTCAAAATATTCTAAGGAATAATTTTTTACTTCATTTAAAAATGCTCCTGCTGTACATATAAATAAGCCTGTATTTACAAGATATTTTTCAGGATTTTTATTGTAATCTGCCATTTCAAGGCTTCCCTTAAATACAAATTCAAATTTGTTTTCACCTTCAACCTTGAAATACTCAAAATTATCCTCTGTTTTTGTAACACCCGCTCCAAAGGCTGCAAACCTGCCTTTTCTGGCTATATCCATTGCCTTGACAATTTCAGCCTGATATGTATTTCCTGTTATAAAATGGTCCCCATTAATAACATATATCAGCTCTGTAGCATTTAAGCTCATACAAGCCATTACAATAGGAAACGCTGTGCCTAGTGGCTTTTCTTCATAGAAGCACCTATACTTTAAACCTTGAAATGCAGCCATTTGTCCCTCAACAATAAAGCTATGTCTATAATTAGCCATAACAAAAAATTCTTCACATAAAGACAGGTTCCTGCCTACAGTTTCCTGCAGCAAAGAACGCTCCTCTCTAATATTCATAAATTGTTTAGGATATTCTCTTCTGGATAAGGGCCACAGCTTATCGCCCAATCCACCAGCAAGTACAATACATTTCATAAATTTCTCCTAAAAATATAAGTGTTTATCTTAAAATATATTAATCTATAAAATAAAATTAGTCTGTATATCCACCTTAATCTATAGACCAAAATTTATTTGTATATCTATATCAGCCTATAACCCAAGACTTATTCTTATGTTTACATCTGTTTATATATACTTACACATATTTTTATCTTTTAAAATATCTACTATTTCCTTAACTCTCTGGGTATCTTCCTTTTTACATACCAAAAGTGCGTCGTCGGTATCAACTACCACAACATTATCTAAGCCTATAGCTGCAATTAACTTATCATTTCCATATATTACACTATTTTTTGTGTCTATCAATATGTTATTGCCTCTGTTAATATTTCCACAGCCATCAGCCTCACAAACAGCCTCAAGACTATCAAAGCTGCCTACATCATTCCAGCCTATATCTCCTAATAAAACCTCTACATCTGTAGATTTTTCCATAATGCCGTAGTCAATAGAAATAGAAGGTATATCCTTGTAGATTTGATTAACTACTTCTTTTTCCCTATTTTCTAAAATGGCTTCGCCAATTTTTTCCAAATAACTATAAATATCTGGCAACAGCTCCTCGAACTTTCGCAGAATAGTTGATGCCTTCCAAATAAACATTCCACTATTCCATACATACTCGCCACTTTCCACATACTTTTTAGCAATGTCTAATTGTGGCTTTTCCTTAAACTCTATAACCTTTTTGGAAATAGTCGCCGCCGGCTCATATTTTATATAGCCATAGCCTGTAGACGGAAATGTAGGCTTTATGCCTATGGTTACAAGGCAGTCCTTTTCCTCTGCAGCCTCTATTGCCTCCTGTAAAACCTTTGAAAACCCAAACTCGTCCTTTATATAATGGTCTGCCGGAAATATGCACATAATACCATCACCATATTCCTTTACCAGCTTCATAGCTGCATAGCCAATACAGGCTGAGGTATTTCTTCCTACCGGCTCACTTAAAATATGAGCCTTTTGTATTCTATTTTCAGTTGCCTTAACCATTTCATTATATTGAACATCATTAGTTACTACAAAAATATCCTTTTTAGGAATAACGCTGGATATTCTGTCTATGGTTTCATTAATCATTAAGTCCCTGCCTGTAAGATTTATTAACTGCTTTGGTCTGGCAATTCGGCTAAGGGGCCAAAATCTTGTTCCTCCACCACCTGCCATTATTATTCCATATACCTTCATTACTGAATTTCTCCTAACAAGTCTGTCTTAACCTTTTCTAAAAGCTCATCTGCTTCCTTCTGGCTTTTTCCCTTAACTCCAAAATAAAACTTAATCTTTGGCTCTGTTCCTGAAGGTCTGGCACAGCACCAGGCGTCATTATCCAATTCAAAGTAAACAACATTTGATTTTAAAAGGTCAAGCTTTGACTCTTCTCCTGTAATAAGGTCCTTACGAACACTATTATTATAATCTCTAACTGCCAAAACCTTAAAGCCGCCTATAGTCTTAGGTGCATTACCTTTTAGCTTATCCATTATAGCCTTTATTTTTTCAGCACCGTCAATTCCCTTAAGTGTAATTGAATGTAAGCCTTCCTTGAAATAGCCATATTTCTCATAAATTCTATTCATATTGTCTACTAAGGTCATATTGTTTTTCTTGCACCAGGCAGCTACCTCGCAAAGCAGCATTACTGCCACACAGGCATCCTTATCTCTTGCGTAGGTTCCGGCTAAGCAGCCATAGCTTTCCTCAAGTCCAAATATATATTCATAGGTATTGTTTTCTTCAAAAAGCTTTATCTGCTCACCAATATACTTAAAGCCTGTAAGCACCTCTATAAGCTTTACATTAAATGTCTTTGCAATAACATCAGCCATATTTGTAGTAACTATAGTCTTTATTAACGCACCATTTTCAGGCAATGTACCAAGCTTTTTCTTTTCACTAAGTATATATTCTCCAATAAGCATACCAGACATATTACCTGTAAAGCTTTTATATTCTCCTGTTTTAGTATCAAGGGCATATACACCTAATCGGTCTGCATCAGGGTCTGTAGCTAAAACTATATCAGCCTTTACTTTATTTGCTAATTCCAGTGCCATTTCAAATGCCTTCGGATCTTCCGGGTTTGGATATGAAACTGTTGGGAAGTTTCCGTCCGGAACAGCCTGTTCCTCTACGACATATACCTGCTTAAAGCCAAGTCTTTCAAGAACTCGTCTAACCAGAATATTGCCAGTACCGTGAAGTGGAGTGTACACAATCCTTATATCATCAGCCATTTCTCTGATAATTTCCGGATGAATACTTTGCTTCATAAGCTCTTCCATATATTTTTCATCAATTTCTTTACCGATTACATTGTAAAGTCCCTGCTTCCTGCCTTCAGCATTATCCATTTTTTTGATTTCGCCAAAGTCCTTTATATTATTTACCTCTGTAATTATTTCATTATCTCTAGGAAAGGTAACCTGGGCTCCATCCTGCCAGTATACCTTATAGCCGTTATATTCTGCCGGGTTGTGGCTGGCTGTAATTACTATGCCTGCTGTACATTTAAGGTATCTTACTGAAAAGGAAAGCTCTGGAGTTGGTCTGAGGCTTTCAAATACATATGCCTTTATGCCATTTCCATTAAGAACTGCTGCTGCCAAATCAGCAAACTCTCTGGACATTCTTCTTGAATCGTATGCAATAGCCACTCCCATATGAGCATGGTTTTCCTTTATAATGTAATTTGCAAGTCCCTGTGTCGCTTTGCCAACTGTATAAATGTTCATACGATTAGTTCCGGCTCCAATAATTCCTCTAAGTCCACCTGTACCAAATTCCAAGTCTTTGTAAAATCTATCTTCTATCTCTTTTTCATCATTTAAGGATAAAAGCTCACTTTTTGTTGCTTCGTCAAAAATAGGACTATTTATCCAATAATTGTAATTATCTTTGTATGACATAATATACCTCCAGTGCCTTTTTATACCGTTTTAAAATATTCTTCCATTAAATTATTTTTTACATTACCACAATATTTATCTTCAAAAAGAAGTTCTTTTGCTATATTATTTCCAATACATTTATTCTCAATAAGTCCTCTTATCAAACTATCTGGAATATTTTTATCTGGTAACTCTTCTAACGCAATATCTCCCATAATATCCATATAATTTGAAACATAATCTACAATTCCCTTATGAGCATCCTTTATGCCATCTGTAAATAACGGATTATTTTCTTCTGTATAAACCATATTATCATCTTCAACATATAACAACTGCCCAAAAGGTGCTATCATAATACTTTCAAACAACAAATCATACTTGTGTATTGCCGAATTGGAAACATATTTATTTGCTACGCCATCAGAATAAAATCCTTTTATATCATTTCCTTGTATCTTTAAAGGTTTTTTTGCCTCATCTGTAGCAAAATATCTTCCGTAGTATACATTTCCTGTTACTTTTGAAAGATAATACTGAATAGTTCCGCTATATCCTATATCGGAAATAACCATCTTATTTTTAGATGCCAGACTACTATAGTATTTTAGGTAATCATTTCTTTTTTTAGAGGCATCCTCTAATATGCCATCAATATATGGTTCTAAATGCTTCATAACCTTTAAATCATCACCCGGTAAACGTATTTCTTCATCTTTCAAATTTTCAATAGTAATACCAAATCTGTTGTATATAACATCCTTCATTTTACCAAGATAATATATTCCTAGTACTTCTTCTATATCTTCCTTACTCTTCAATGAAGCATATGACAATGCTCTGCGTGATACACAAAGATACTTACCATTTATATTACTTATTGAGGTACACTTTTCTTTAATCACATCAAATACTTGTTTCAAAATATACCCTTCTCTTGCGAAAAGCAAAATCGTATCTGCACCAACATCCTTAGTTTCTCTTATTAGCCATAGCATATATTCCAAAATAGCTGGGGCAATAAAGCTATATCCTAATTCATAGAAATTGTCAATACATACATTAAATCTGTCATTGTTAAATCTAAACTTGTCATTATATGTTTTTTCAAACACAAGTCCAATCATTAATCCACTAGATAAATTGCTATAAGATGTTATTTTGCATGTTTGACCTATATTTGTATTTTGAAATAATGCAAGTGATGACATTACATGATAATTATCAATATTGTATTCCATAGGAATATGCACATCTGAAAGTTCATTATCTCCTACATGTAATATTTTACTTTCCCCATATTTGTCCTTCATCCATTTCCACATCTGTCCATTATCTTTACGCAAATTTGTATCACATGATACAAAAATTTTATCATATTTAATCTTTGCGCATTGATTTAGCATATCTACAATGATATCATTAGTAAGATGCATATCTGAAATCAAAAATACCTTTTTTCCTAATTCATCATGTATATAATTTATTGCTTCTACCATTTTCATATCTGGATAAATCAGATTTTTCTCAACATCTATTTCTATTTTTTTAATTTCATCTGATAATTTCATATTTTTACATAACTCTGCAAACACATCATATATATCATTTATATTGACATCCTTACCAGCATTCTTTCTTCTACAGATATCTTCAGCATTTTTTCTGTTTTCAATATATGAAAAATCCTCTCCATATCTTTGCTTAACTTTAATCTGTGTATATAACAATACATCTTCTGGTTTTGCTACTTTTCTTAAAACAATAGTATCAAAAATATCAAATGTAACTATATCATAATTCTTTGCATTATCAATTAACCCACTATAACTTTTCATGAAATATTGATTCATATTCTTAAGGCCATTATTATACACATAATCATCAGTCTTATCACAATATATAGCAATATTAAAATTATTATGCTTAACGACACTCGTAACACATCTTTCAAATGCATGTGCTATTGTACCATCCACTTGCCCACTTTCTTCTGGAAATTCTTCTAATTTTATCTGTGCTTCAAAAAACTGCTTAATAGCCTCTACTTTTGCCCAAAACATTGTTCCCATAGGATAATCAAAATATATTTGATCACTCTTTTCAAATATCCCTATTCTACTCATTAATTCATCTCTACTTGCTTTATTCTTTAACCATGTATGTCCAGTATACGGTAAAGCGTAAAAAGTTTCGGGATATACAATACCGACATTATCTCCTTTCTCTAATACATAGAGATGTTGTCTTACAATTTTTTCACTTCCAAATAAAGACGACAATAAATATTGGCGCCATACTGTTTGCTCTCCTCCTGTATATAGGGATTTTTTGCTATGAACATGACATATTATATCATAGTTTAATATCTCACTCCCGAATTGAGATAAAAGAGGTGCTACATCACGTCCTCTGTTCTTTACAGATTTAACTATGACTTTGTCAACTTGAGATAATTTTTCAAATTTAGAGAGTACATATTCTTCCTTTGTTTTATCTACAACAGAAATTAATAAGTCAAATTTAAAAGGAATATTATTAAAATATTGAAAAAACTCATCTGCTAAATCTATATAAAATAAATGTAGTTGGATTGCTATCTTTTTTGAACATTCAAAACCAACTAAATCTTTGTCGTCAATCTGAATTTTTCCAAGTCTAACCACCTTGTCATTTTTTAAATCCCACGCCTTATATGAGGCTGTATTTTTAAGTGCAAATGAAAAACACTTATAAAATGCAGCCTTCATCTTATCCTTGGTCTTATAATTAAAAGGTAATTTTTTGTATACTTTTTTAGCAAAATTAAATGCTCTTCCTGACATATCTCTACTATTTGCAGATGTAAAATTCTGCTAATCCTTTCCTTTACATATACTATTATAATTACAATTCTTTTCTTGCCTTATATTTTTTAACGATAATTTTTCCGAGCTTTTGCATTGGTTTTTCAATCAAATACCATGATGCAACTGCACATAACATTGATAAAAGTGTACTAATGATAAACATAACATTAACTGATAATTCATATTTAGATAAATACTTAACTAAAATCTGTTGAATTATAAAACCATACAAATATATGCCATATGATAAATCAATCTTTGTGCCAAACTTTGTAAATACAGGCTTATTTGCAAAAGCTAATGAGAATATAAAATATGGTAAAACAAATACCATTATTATCTGTGTTTTTGCATATGACATATTTAACATTATTGCAATAAAAAACAATAATGTTCCAACCTGAATATTTAATAATTTTTTTACTTTATAAAAAGTGAAAATTGCACCTATAAGAAAATAAGGTACTAAATTCATTGCCTGCATAACATCACTTCCCCATATAACCAATCTGGATTGAGGATATTTTGTTAATTTTATTGTATTAAATATTAAAACAAAAGAAAAACATAATACAAGACCATATTTATATCCCTTCTTTTTTCCTGTGACAACTATAATCAAAGGAACAATAACATACAATGCTGCTTCTATCGGAAGAGTCCACAATGAACCGTTTACTGTACTTGGATATACATTGTCAACAAATACACCCGGCAACGAGTAAATAGGATAAAGCAATACATTTTTCAAATATTCTATTGCTTCTCTAAAATGTTCTGTGAAGTATACTCTTACTGAATAATCTGACACTAAAGGTCCTATAACAAATACAGATACTAAGCAAACAGCCAATAATCCAGGAATAATTCTAAAAAACCTTTTTACTCCATAACAAAATACACTTTTTTCATTTAAAAAACTAGTAGTAATCAAATAACCACTGATTACAAAAAAGATTTCTACACCTATTGTTGATATTGCCTGATTCATTATCGTATAGCTATATTGACCCATTATAGGATACATATGTCCATAAATAACCATTACAGCAGCAATAAATCTTATTATATTTAAATTATTTTCTCTACTTGCAACATTTGTATTGTTATTCATCTTTATCCTTTCATTTAGCAAATAATTTTTGCTTTAATTTAAACATTTTTAATTTAAAATCAGCTTTCTTTTTCAAAATCTGACTATACTCTGAATCAGTATTTTTATTAATTCTTCCCGATAATTTAATTTTAACAGGAGTAGTATTGCTTTTAAAAATTAATTGTGGATCTGTCATTATAAAAATAAACTTGTCATCTACTTTAAATCCATTACACATTACATTTTTATTGTCAATTTTTTCTTCCTCTCCAATTTCATCAACCAAAACTATGTCTAACTTTGATATATTGAAATCTCCATCGTCTCTGGGATCCCATCTAAAATATTTAGCATTTTCTATATTTGAATTTAGAATGATTTCTAAATTAAATAATTCGTCATCGTTATATTCAACTGCAATGCTATCATTTGTGCTAAACCCTTTTCCTTTATCATAATACAATCTTCCTACGACTTTTCTATTTGATTCAACAACATTAGTTGCATTCTCTGAATTATCATTCCAAATTAATTTACGTGTATATCCTATTGGCAACAACAATGGTATAGAATGGAACTTTTCGATAATCTTCAAATGATTTTTCTTCCATTCCTCTGGTGAATGCAATGTTTGAGAGTTCTCAGCATTCTGCCATAATCTATATATACATGTTGGTTCTTCTATATCTGTTATACCAGTAACAAAAGCTGTTCTCATTAAAAAATCCCAATCTTCTGTTGTATTAAGAGTTTCATCAAACTTAATCCCCAACTCTTTAAATGCATATTTTGGAAAAGCAAGTCCAACAGGTGGACATGTATTTAAATTGATTTCATTAATCCAATCAAATTTAGTACAAAATTCATCTGTGTGTGCTGCTACTGCTCTTAATGCATCAATTTCGCTATTAATTCTTACTGCCATCCATTTTTGAGACAAGGAATATGCATGTAGTATGGCACCTGGAGCATTTTTAGCAGCTAACTTAAAACTTTCAACCCAATTGTCAAACACAATGTCGTCATCATCCAATATTGCAATATATGATCCTTTTGCATTTTCAAATCCTACATTAAGAGGAGTTGTTCTAGTTCCACCTTTTACTTCGATAAGTTTTGTTCTATCATGTAGTTCCATAGGTAAATTGTCTATTATATTTTCAACTAACTCTTTTTGATTTTCATTCAAATTATGTCCTAAAATCAATAATTCAAAATCCATATCTGTTTGAGCAGTTAAACATAGCAATGTTTCAGCTAATGCCTCTGGACGCTTACCCTGAGTTCTAGTTACTATACTCAAAAAGACATCATCTTCTATTGATTCATCTTTATTATTTAACATTTCACTAAATGTTTTATTTGTATACTTTTCTACCCAGTCACAATAATTTGATACATTTGTTCCTTTAGATAAAATATTATAGCTCATGCTACCTCCTATAAAACAAATCTGTTTTTTGAATAATAGTCACCAATAAAAGTAGCAACCTTGTGTTCTTTATCTATTTGCTTTGGTAATCTGTTCTCATTTTTACGTTTTAAAAACTCATTTGCCGCCTTGACTTGATCTTCATCTTTCGAATCAAGAAATTGTTTTACCAAAAATTCTACTCTTTTATCATTCGAAAACTTATATGCCATCATTATAGCCGCTTCCGCGGAATAATACTTTTCAGCAGATGTAGGCTGCCATTTTCCACTTGTACTTAATCTTTTTGCGTGAAATACAGGAGCATATGGCTGATATATTATTTTATATCCTAAAAGTCTAAGTCTCCAAGAAAAATCCAAATCATCACAATACAGGAAGAAAGTTTCTTCATCAAAACCAGAAAGTTCATTAAATATATTCATTGGTATGATTGCACATGCTGTAGTAGCCCAATCAGTTTCACCTGTATATTTATCATATTCTTTTTGATGTTCAATTGGTGTCTGTCTTGCTTCAACCATGCCTACATTACTGTCACTTAATGGCTTAATTATCTCAATAAAAAATCTTGGTGAAACAATTACATCAGGATTCATGATTATAACATGTGAATATTCATTTTTCTTAGCCATAATATTGTGACCCTTTGCAGAGCCGGTATTTTCATTGAAATATTCATATTCAATTTCTATATTGTTCAATGTCTGATTAATTCTTTCAATTTCATAATCAGTAAATAATGGCTTTGGAGAGGCATCACCCCAATATAATCTAATCTTTGTAATTATTGTGTTCTCTTTCTTTGCAACTCTAAACGCATTATCTAAATTTGTTGCTGCTTTATTAAGTGATTCAACCTCATTGTTATATAATACTGATTGTACCTGAATACTAATACTATCGTTCATTCTTATCTCCTAATAGTTGTTTTGATATACCTGACAAGCATCTTCTACTTTTCCGTCAAATAATAAATTTCCATTTTTCAATACAACTGCCCTATTACAAATTCTTTTTACCTGCTCTATATCATGAGACACAAACAACACAGTTGTATCACCTTCCATTAACTTTCCTATTCTTTCCTCACACTTCTTTTGAAAACGATAATCACCTACTGATAATATTTCATCTATAATAAGAATATCTGGTTTACTTATCGTAGCAATAGAAAATCCTAATCTTGCAAACATACCAGAAGAATAATTTTTTATTGGAACATCTACAAATTCCTCTAATTCTGCAAACTCTATAATTTCATCAAACTTTTCAACTAAAAATTTCTTAGGATATCCTAATAATGCACCATTTAAAAATATATTTTCTCTGGCAGTTAGTTCATGATCAAATCCTGCACCTAGTTCAATAAGTGGAGCAATACTACCATTGCATCTAACACTTCCTTTTGTTGGTTTTAGTACACCTGCAATTATTTTTAATAATGTACTTTTACCTGAACCGTTTGCTCCTACAAGACCAACAGATTCACCTTTTTTTATAGAAATACTAATATCGTTTAGTGCAATAAATTCATTTGTTTTAACTTTTTTTTCTCTTTTTAGTTTTCTTACAAATAACTCTTTTAGATTATCAACATTTTCTTTGTATACATTAAATTTCATTGAAACATTTTCTACTTCTATCATATCTCTCTCCTATATTTTGAGTACAAATTTATCCTGGCATTTCCAGAAAACAAATATACCTATGATCAAAGATATAAAACTTACTCCTATGCAATAAATATTACTGCTTAGTGTTGGGATATTTCCATATAAAACGCACTCTCTAAGCATTTGAACAAAGTGTGTTATAGGATTTGCATTTACTAATTCATAAACACCCTTTGGCAAAATAGACATAGGATAAAAAATAGGTGTCAAATACATCAATACAGTTAATACAACACTATATAAATGTAATATATCTCTAAAATATACAACAAAAGCTGACAATACAAGCCCTATACCTAATGCAAAAACAAAATCATATAATATTGGTAATATTGAAAAAACAATGCTAAGATGAATCTTTGTTCCTGTAAATATAACAACGATTATCAACGCTATAAGTGATGATAATAAATTTACAAACGACGAAAGTACCTTTGATAATGGGAACAGGTACTTTGGAACATATACCTTTTTAATTAATGAACCATTACACAAAATAGATGACATCGCAACTGTAGTTGCCTCATTAAAGAATGAAAACAAAATATTACCACATAACAAATAAACAGGGAAATTGTCTATATCAAACTTAAATACATTTGAAAAGACTATAGTTAATACACACATCATTAACAATGGGTTTAATACTGTCCATAACAATCCCAAAACTGATCTTCTATATTTAACCTTTATATCTCGCTTAACCAGCTCATATAATAATGGCTTAAACTTTCTAAAATTTTCAAAATAGTGCATCATATTACCTCTGTATTATCTCGCAAATTTTTTAATTCCTTCCCATTTTTGATCTTTTTCAGATATAATTAAATTCTCAACAGACATTCCTTCTGGCATTGGCCATTTTACACCAATATCAGGATCGTTCCACTTTAATCCACCTTCATCATTTGGATGGTAAAAATCTGTACATTTATATGCAAATTCTGCACTTTCAGAAAGGACTACGAAACCATGTGCAAAATTCTTTGGAATAAAAAACTGTTTTTTATTCTCTGCTGAAAGAATAACTCCAAACCATTTTCCAAATGTTTCAGAACCTTCTCTTAAATCTACAGCTACATCAAAAACTTCTCCACTAACAACTCTTACCAACTTGTCCTGTGGAAAATTCTTTTGAAAATGCAATCCTCTTAAAACTCCTTTTTTTGAACTTGATTGATTATCTTGTACAAACTCATAATCAATTCCAGCCTCTTTGTAATCATTATAATTATATGTTTCCATAAAATATCCGCGTTCATCCCCATAAACTGCTGGTGTAATAATTTTTAATCCTTCTATTTCACATGTTTCAACTGTAATCTTTCCCATAACTGTTCCTTTCTATAATCCATTTGCAACGTCGACAAGATATTGCCCATAAGCTGTTTTCATAAGAGGCTCTGCAAGTTTTAACAACTGTTCTCTACTAATAAATCCACGTTTATATGCTATCTCTTCAATACAAGAAATGTATAATCCCTGTCTTTTCTGGAATGTTGCAACAAAATCAGCAGCATCTAATAACATATCATGATTTCCTGTATCAAGCCATGCAAAACCACGACCTAAAGTTTCTACATAAAGGTTTCCTCTTCTAAGATATTCATTATTAATTGATGTTATCTCAATTTCACCTCTCGCAGATGGTTTTACATTACGAGCAATTTCAACTACATCATTATCATAAAAATATAAACCAGGTACTGCATAATTTGATTTTGGATTTGCTGGTTTTTCCTCAATTGAAAGTGCCTTACCATTTTCGTCAAATTCTACAACTCCATATTCTCTTGGGTCTCTTACATAATATCCAAATATTGTTGCACCTTTTTCTCTTGATGCTACATTTTTAAGTACTTTTGAGAAACTCTGACCATAAAAAATATTGTCACCTAATACTAATGCAACATTATCGTTTCCTATAAAATCAGCACCTATAATGAAAGCATCTGCAAGTCCTCTAGGTTTTTCCTGAATCGCATACTCAAATTTCATTCCAAGCTGTGACCCATCATCAAACAATTCCTTAAACACTGGTAAATCTCTAGGAGTAGAAATAATAAGAACTTCTCTTATACCTGCCAACATAAGTGTCGATAAAGGATAATATATCATTGGTTTGTCATATACTGGCATAATCTGTTTTGATATTGCTTTTGTTAATGGATAAAGGCGTGTTCCTGAACCACCTGCTAAAATAATACCTTTCAAAATAGCACCTCCATATTTTGGTTAAACATGTTTATAACTTATTTATTATATCAATCTATTATGTAAATGTCTATCAATTTGTAACCAATCCACTATTTTTTAAGTCCTCTATAAGCTGTTTTGTCCTAAGTACAGCACCTTCGGAATTCAAATGAATATAAGTATCCCCAAAATACTTATATTCAAACATATAATTACATCAAATGTAGGCACACTAAATTCAATACCAATTTTTAGTAACAATCTTTCAACTATATCAACTGAGAAATTGTAATATTTAAATATAAATAATATTAACAAATTTATAACTATACATATTACCATTGGAATAGATTTTTTAATCTTAGAATTATCTTTTTCACTTTGATTAAACTTATCTACCAATAAACCACACATATATGTCGATATAGTTGAGAAAAGTAATAACAAAGAATATTTCAATTCTCCTCTTTTGCAATAATTGCTTTTTTTCGTACCTATGTTAGCATACATTCTTATTTTTGTCATCATCAACTTCTCTTGTGTCTCCGTGACCTTTTACCTATACTTCAAAAAATTTAATTAAAATCAAAATAATTTTTCTATTTAAAAAGATTTGATTATATTATATAATGATGACATTGTTATAGGAGGCAATTTATATGAAAAAAAACAATAGTATTTTAATAACAGGTGGTGCTGGCTTCATTGGTTCAAATATTGCAAAAAAACTACATAAAAAAGGATATAAAGTACGAATACTTGATAACCTTTCCCCTCAAATACATGGTATGGATGCTCATTTTTCTGATGAGTTATTGAATATTGCTGATTGCATAAAAGGTAGTGTTACTAGCAAAAATGACTGGCTAAAAGCTCTTGATGGTATTGATGCAATTATACATCTAGCAGCAGAAACAGGCACAGGTCAATCTATGTACGAAATAGAACATTATAGTAATGTAAATATAGGTGGCACAGCTCTTTTAATGGATATATTAACAAATAATAAACATTCTATAAAAAAAGTAATTGTTGCCGCTTCAAGAGCTATTTATGGCGAAGGTATGTATAGGTGCTTAGAACACGGAATCGTATATCCTAACGAAAGAACGGTTGACAATATGAACAACGGAGATTTTGAATGCAAATGTCCAAAATGTAGCAAGACCGTTGAATTAATTCCTACAACAGAAGATACATTATTACATCCAACTTCCATATATGGCATTACTAAGCAAGTACAGGAACAACTTGTAATGACTACATGCAAAGCATTAAACATACCTGCTATATCCTACAGATATCAAAATGTATATGGACCAGGTCAATCGTTATCAAATCCATACACTGGAATATTATCTATATTTTCAACCAGAATACTATCTCACAAATCAATAAATATATTTGAAGATGGTAATGAAACCCGTGATTTCGTATTTATCGATGATGTGGCAGATGCAACTATTGCTGGACTTGAAAATGATACTATTAAATACGAAACCTTTAATGTAGGAAGTGGTATCAAAACTTCTGTCAATGAAGTCGTAAAAGAATTGCAGGCTGCATATGGTATAAATGTGGAAACTACAATATCAGGGAACTACCGAATTGGTGATATTAGACATAATTTTGCTGATATTTCAAAGCTTAATAATTTGTTACATTTCTATCCTGCCACAGATTTCAAAACTGGTATAAAAAAATTTGCAGACTGGGTTAAAACTCAGGAAATTGCAGATGATAAATATGAGCAGTCACTTGAAGAAATGAAAAATAAAGGGCTTTTTAACTAATAACCATAGGAGATTTTTATGAATAAAACAATCAACATAGCATTTACAGGTGCTTATGAAATTGCAAATTACGGAGACCATTTATTTCCGCTTATATTCAAGTATGAATTAGATAAATACAACATTAACTATAATTTCTTTTTATTTTCTGTTTTTAACGGAAAGCAGGCATTTGATACAAAAAATCCCGTTTATGCTCTTGAGGATATGGAATCACTTCATAATAAATATCATTTTGATGTGATTATTGTTGGGGGTGGAGAACTTATACATCTTTCTAGTTGTATGCAATTACTGAGCTATGATAGTAACGAATATGTAAATTATCGAATTTTTGAAACATGGACCATCCCATCTATGATGGGTTTAAAATACGATATTCCTGTGTTATGGAACGCTCCAGGTGGACAGTATCACTTTCCTGACACTTTTCATAAACTTATAAAGTTGCTATGTCGCCCAGTTTCATATCTGAGTGTACGAAATTATACAACAAGAGATAGTCTTGCTGAATGTGGAATACCATATGAACAAATATCTCATATCCCCGATACTGCATTTGAAATTAATGAAGTATATTCACCTGAATTTTTATTACCTATAAAAAATTCCGTTTTGAATTTTGATGGACCTTACATTATTTTCCATGCTAATAGACATATCTCGGACGATAATATAAATAAGATTATAGAATGTCTAGATAATTATTGTGAAAAAGGATATAAGATAGTTCTACTTCCGCTTGCATATACTCACAATGACCAAAATATTCTAGATAAAATAAGCAAATGTACTAAACATTCTTATATTACCTTTAGCAAAATGCTCTCCCTTGAAGAAACCATATCCATTCTTGCTTTTAGTGAGTTATACATTGGTATCAGTTTTCACGGAGCAGTTACATCTATTGCCTACAACCGTAGAGCTATTATTTATGACTATATTGGTAGTGAAAAATCAATAGATTTGTTTAAACTAGTTGGCAAACCAGATTGCTATATTAATGATATAACAAAACTCCCAACAAAAATTGAAGAAGTATTATCTCAAAACCCAAACTATCAATTAAATGATTTGGATATACAACTTAAAAAACATTTTGACAAAATAATGTCATTTATCTGTAATTCGACAGTTACTGATAATTCTAATGACTTTAGTGAATTTAGCGAATTTATCGAAACAATTACAAAAGATACATTTGATAACCTATATGTGATAAATAATAACGAAAAAATTATAAATGAAGCAAAAGAATTTATAGATAAGCAAGCAGCTGATTATACAAAACTCAAAGAGTTTTCAGATAAGCAAGCTAATGACTACGCAGAACTTAAAGAATATACCAATTCTTTAGAAAAACAATTTTTAAAATTACAAAATGATATGAATGAACTTACAAATTCATTTAATACTATAAATAATAAATATAATAAAACACTACACGGAATACTTCATAAAATATATAGTAAATTTAAAATTAAACAATAATATCCTTTTTATCATTCATCTATTACTTAAATAAAAGAAAAGTGAACAATATATTTTTTTAATTCTATATATATCGTTCACTTTTTTTACATCAATAAACCTATACTATTTGTCATTTATGTCAAATTCTTTACTTTCCAGCATACATATCTTCATAGTATTTCTGGTAATCGCCA
>OIZX01000112.1_pt1 | contig 62516 bp, 71 predicted proteins | sample 1588621 | NCBI WGS metagenome assembly OIZX01 (sample SAMN03283276) | human gut metagenome | biome: human-associated habitat; material: feces | host: Homo sapiens | place: Peru | collected 2012 | reverse complement strand
ATTTCCTGTACTTACTGTTATTGTAGCATCTCCATTTTTTAATGCTGTTACACGTCCATTTTTATCTACATTTGCAACACTCGTATTACTACTTGTCCATGTTTGTTCTAAATAAACATTTGCTGTACTTGGACTTATTGTTCCTATTAATTGGAATGACTTAGCATCTGTACTTAAATCAATTGTTTTTTCTGTTATATTTAAAGATATTGATTTTGGAGCCGTTTGTACTGTTACTTTCACTGAATTTGCTACCATTGAGTCTCTTCCTGTTGCTGTTATTGTTACTGTTCCATGTGATTTTCCTGTTACTAATCCATTTTGATCTACTGTTGCTACTTTTGAATTACTACTTACCCATATTAATGTCTCTTCTGATGTATTTGGTTCTATTGTTGCATTTATTTGTAATTTTTCTTCTATTTCTATTGCAGAATTTGATGGTGCTAAATTTATTCCTGCTATTGTTGCTCCTACTACTATTCTACATTGGGCTGTACATCCGTTTTCAGTCTTTGCTGTTACTGTTGCTAATCCATTGCTTATTCCTTTTACTAATCCTTGTTGATTTACTTGTACAACATTATCGTTTGAACTTGTCCATGTTATTCCTGTATATATATTGGCTGATGCTGGTGTTATTACTGCTGTTAATTGCATATTTTTACTTGTTGTTGTATCTATTACTGCATTTGTTTTATTTAAACTTATTGCTGTTGGACTTGTTACTACTTTTACTTTACATATTTTTGTTAATCCATTTACTGTTTTCGCTGTTACAGTTGCCTCTCCATTGCTTATTCCTGTTATTGTTCCAAATTCATCTACTCTTGCTATACTTGTATTACTACTTGTCCATGTTATATTTTTATTTGCTGAATCTGGCGTTATTGTTGGTGTTATTTGTACTGTTTTATTTCCTGAACTTAAGTCTATTGTTATTTCTGTATTTGACAATATTATTTCTTTTGGACTTGTTATTACTGTTACTTGACATTTTGTTTCTAATTTATCCATTTTTGCTGTTATTACTGCTGATCCATTATTTTTTCCTGTTACTGTTATTTCTGTATTTGATTTCTTTTGTATTGTTACTATATTTGAATTACTTGTTTCCCATTTTATATTCGAATTATTAACATTTGTTATTGCCTTTATTACTTGACTACTTCCTGTTTCTAATGCATTTAATTCACTTGGATCTAATTTTAAATATGGTGTTTTTGTATATTCATCCATATCTTGTACTGTTCCATTTTCCCATACTGCATACTCATTTCCAGTTGCTGTAAATGTAACGCTATAATATCCATCTCTCTTTTCTAAGGTATAATCTTTTACTTCATCTCCTACATTTTGATTCAAGTATTTTTTTAGATTATTTTCTTCAACTTTTGATTTTGAACTTTTCCCTACTGCTGCAGCTACAGATGTGTTTAATACTTCTTTTTCTTCTACTGTTCCTGCAAACTTTTTGGATTCTTTTGACTGATTTATTATTCCATTTTCACCAGTCATATAAGATATTGTTACTCCTGAAATTATTAACAATACTATTACAGTTACTGCTAATGCTATTAATGTGATTCCTCTATTTTTCATATTCATTCCTCCTTTGTGAAAACTTCTCATTTATACTCTTATATTAATTATAGCAAAAACTTATATTTCAAGCAACAGTATTTCAAAAAATAAAAAAGCCAATGAAGTAAATTATTTTTTTACTTCATCAACTTTTTATTTATGGACATAAAACTGCTCTAAATGAGTTATCATCACTATTATGACCATCTGCATATCCTGTAAAGAATACCCCTGCTAATCCACTGTATGTACTATCACTTCTGTTTCCACCTCTTACAAAGAATGGATATTCTGAATATGGGAAATTAGAATCATCTTTAAGCCAGTTCTTATATACTGTTCTTGAGTCTGTCTTATCATGTCCACCTGTATTTACTTCTTTTGATGCATCGCCTATTTTTCCGCAATTATATACAATAAAATTTCCTGTATAATATGAACTATAATTATTATCATATCTTGTAGCATATTTTGTACTTGCTGAAGTTGCCTTTAAACCTGTATACCTTGTCCAATCATAAGTAGAAAATTTACCATATGAATCTTTTGAAATAAATGCTGCAACATATTCATATGCACATCCAGACAAGTCATATATTCCATATACATTTCCTGTTGAACTTTGTGATGTATATGATGTATATCTTCCATTATATCCTCCACCTGTATAGTAACTTGTATTTTGTGCTATTTCATTTCCATTTTTTCCATATTTACTATGTGTCAAATATGCAACTGCTCCCCATTCACTATTTTTCATCATATGACTATACATAAAACTTGTATAACCATCACTATCCTTTGTTCCATTATAACCATATTTTGCCGTTCGTGCATAATAATACTGTTTACCTATTGATTCATTTAAATTACTACTATCTACACCGGGGATAAATTTGACTTCTCTATAACTACTTGGGCTAGCTTGGAATTTTGCTACCCAAAATCCAGATAACTCATTTGACCATCCTCCATTTTCTAAGTTTGTTTCAAATGCTGGATGAACTATATATGATTCATCATTATAATTTACTGTCTGTATTCCTGAATCTAATTTTCTTCTTAATTTTCCGTCTTTAGACCATTGTCCTAATCCATCAAAATATCCAGTTAGTTTTGTGCAATTACTATCTGAATAATATCTGATTCTATATGCAAATCTTGGAATCCATACAAAATAACTTCCATTCTTAGTTTTTGCATTTGCCCACATATTTGAATTATAATTATACCATGAACTATCTCCTGAATTAGTAGTTTGTTCACTTGAACCATTCCATTTTATTGGTGTCAAGCTTTCTCCATTTGATGTTAATATTGGTGCATTAGGATTTGATATAACATTATTATTATTATCTAACCATATTACATCTATTCTTCCATATTCAGTTGAAAATTTAACATTTTCAACTGGTGTAGATTCTGTTGGCTTTTGTGTTACTGTTATTGTTGCTGTATCAAATTTGTCTCCACTTGGATTTTTTACAGTTATTGTTACTACTCCAGCTTTAACACCTGTTACTAAACCATTTTTATCTACTGTAGCTACTGAAGTATTACTACTTGTCCAAGTTACCAATTCTGTAGCAGATTCTGGTGTTAACTTTTTATTTAATTGTAATTTTGGGTCTTCCAACATATTTATTTTTGCTGTTTTAGGAATTATCTCTATTCCAGTAATTGATGTCTCAACTACAATTACACATGTTGCTTCTTTTCCATTTTCTGTACGAACTTTTATTTTTGCTGATCCATTTGATATTCCTGTTACTTTTACTGTGCTTCCATTTAAGTTTTCTACTTGTGCAATTTCTGGAGCTTCACTAATCCATGATAATTCAGTATAAATATTAGCTGTATCGGGTTGAATTTTTGCAGTTAATTCTACCGTTTTAGTTCCACTTAAGTCAACTGTAGCTTTGCTTTTATCTAATGTTACTCCTGTTGGACTTGTTACTACTGTTACATTACATGTTGCTGTTTTATTATTTTCTGTACTTACTGTTATTGTAGCCGTTCCATTTTTTAATGCTGTCACACGACCTGTATTTTCATCTACATCTGCTACTGTTTTATCACTACTTGTATATTTTAAATGTGTATATACATTTGCTGTGCTTGGACTTATTGTTCCTACTAATTGAAATATCCTTTCATTTGAACTTAAATCAATTGTTTTATTAGCTATATTTAATGCCACTGATTTTGGTGCTGTTTGTACTGTTACTTTCACTGAATTTGCTACCATTGAGTCTCTTCCTGTTGCTGTTATTGTTACTGTTCCATGTGATTTTCCTGTTACTAATCCATTTTGATCTACTGTTGCTACTTTTGAATTACTACTTACCCATATTAATGTCTCTTCTGATGTATTTGGTTCTATTGTTGCATTTATTTGTAATTTTTCTTCTATTTCTATTGCAGAATTTGATGGTGCTAAATTTATTCCTGCTATTGTTGCTCCTACTACTATTCTACATTGGGCTGTACATCCGTTTTCAGTCTTTGCTGTTACTGTTGCTAATCCATTGCTTATTCCTTTTACTAATCCTTGTTGATTTACTTGTACAACATTATCGTTTGAACTTGTCCATGTTATTCCTGTATATATATTGGCTGATGCTGGTGTTATTACTGCTGTTAATTGCATATTTTTACTTGTTGTTGTATCTATTACTGCATTTGTTTTATTTAAACTTATTGCTGTTGGACTTGTTACTACTTTTACTTTACATATTTTTGTTAATCCATTTACTGTTTTCGCTGTTACAGTTGCCTCTCCATTGCTTATTCCTGTTATTGTTCCAAATTCATCTACTCTTGCTATACTTGTATTACTACTTGTCCATGTTATATTTTTATTTGCTGAATCTGGCGTTATTGTTGGTGTTATTTGTACTGTTTTATTTCCTGAACTTAAGTCTATTGTTATTTCTGTATTTGACAATATTATTTCTTTTGGACTTGTTATTACTGTTACTTGACATTTTGTTTCTAATTTATCCATTTTTGCTGTTATTACTGCTGATCCATTATTTTTTCCTGTTACTGTTATTTCTGTATTTGATTTCTTTTGTATTGTTACTATATTTGAATTACTTGTTTCCCATTTTATATTCGAATTATTAACATTTGTTATTGCCTTTATTACTTGACTACTTCCTGTTTCTAATGCATTTAATTCACTTGGATCTAATTTTAAATATGGTGTTTTTGTATATTCATCCATATCTTGTACTGTTCCATTTTCCCATACTGCATACTCATTTCCAGTTGCTGTAAATGTAACACTATAATATCCATCTTTCTTTTCTAAGGTATAATCTTTTACTTCATCTCCTACATTTTGGTTCAAATATTTCTTTAAATTTACTTCATCAATTTTAGAATTCGAACTTTTTCCAATAGCTGCTGCTACTGATGTATTCAATACTTCTTTTTCTTCTACTGCTCCTGCAAATTTTTTTGAATCTTTTGCTTGATTTATTATTCCATTCTCTCCAGTAAGATATGATATTGTTACTCCTGAAATTATTAGTAATACTATCACTGTTACTGTTAGTGCTATTAATGTTATTCCTTTGTTTTTCATGTATATTTCTCCTTTGTTAGTATCTTTTTTCAGAAATATTATAGTTCTACTTTTTTTAATTTTCAATACTTTTTTCCATTTTTTTGAATATTTTTTCACTATTTTCATAAAATATATTTATGAAAGGACTTGTTATGAAATATAAATTTTTATGTTGTTTTATTTTATTGGTTATTGGTTTATCCCCTATGACATTAGCATATTCTACAAGCTACAGTTGGTCTGTTTTAGATAGCAGTATTGAAACATCTGCTCAATCTTCTGCAAACGTTCAAAATGATAATTTTCTTAATCTAGATGCAGAAAGTGCAATTTTAATTGAGCAAAATTCTGGTCAAATTTTGTATAGTCATAACATTCATGAAAAATTACATCCTGCTAGTGTTACAAAAATAATGAGTTTATTATTAATCATGGAAGCTCTTGATTCAGGAAAAATAACTTTAGAAACCCAAATTCCTTGTAGTGAAAATGCTGCTAATATGGGGGGGTCACAAATTTGGCTTGATCCTCGCGAAAATTTAAGTGTTAATGATATGTTAAAAGCAATAGCTGTTGTTAGTGCAAATGATTACAAAGTACAATTTAGACATTTAAAATTTTATTTTTCCAACTTCTAAGAAATTAAAATAAATATAAATTTCTTTTTTAAATACTTCAATTTTTTTAATTAATTCTCCAATATCAAAATGTTTAAAATCTTCTTTATTTAGTTTACTAATCTTCTTTAATATCTTCTTTTTACTATTTAAAGTATTTAATTTTATTTTATTATCTTCAATTTCTTTTTCAATCATTGTTATTTTTTCATTAGTATTTTTTCTTTGTTCAGATAAAGTATTATATCTATTTTTGTATTCATCTTCATCTATATTATCTGATAGTCTTTGATTATATAATGATGTGATTTTAAAATTTATTCTTCCTAATTCTAGTTTCAATGCTTCTAAATTATCAACTTGTCCTTTTATAATATTTTCTGTATATTTCTGATATACATTATCTTTTAATTTTGTCTTATTAAAATATTCTTTATACATATTTACTATATACTGAAAAATTCTATCTTCAATTTGTTCATAATTTATATAACAATTATTGCAACATAGTTTAGGATTTTCACTATGATTCCTACAATAGATATACACTTGTTCATTTCTTACTTTTTTCAAAATAAGTCTTTTGCCACAATTTTTACAATAAATGAAATCTTTAAATAAATAATTAAACTCTTGTCGGCTTTGTTTTACTCCATATTTATTATTATGTACGTTTTTAAAAGTTTCTTCTGATATTATTGGTTCATGAGTATTTAGTGTTATAATGCAATCATCTCTACTAACATGTATTACATCTTTTGACTTATAACTAATTTTTTGTGTCTTGCCCCTAATACAATGTCCTAAATATACTTTATTGCCTAATATTCTCGTAATGGTACTCTTTCTCCATACTTCTTTATCTTTTATATTCTCCAATCCCTTTATATTTAGATATACTGCTGGAGTTTTATAATGGTTTCTGTCTAAATATTCAACTATTTGTTTAATAGTTTTCCCTTTTTCTTTTAATTCAAAGATTTTTTTTACAGTCTTACTGCTTTCTTCATCAACAATTAGCTTACCTAGATTATCAGGGTCCTTTTTATATCCAAATGGTGCTGTATTACAAGCATAGTAACCTTCTTGCATTTTTCTTCTCTTAGTCTTTTTTACAGCTACAGATGTATCTTTACAATGTTTTTCATTAAAAACTGACTTTATTGGTACAAAATCATTACTAACACTATCACTAAAATTATCAACATTATCCAAAATAGCAATATATCTAACTCTATGATCTGGAAAATACTTTTCAATATATGTACCAGTTTCAATATAATTTCTTCCTAATCTGGCTAAGTTTTTAGTAATAACCATATTTATTTTTTTATTTTCTATATCTTGTAACATTTTATTAAAGGAAGGTCTATTAAAATTCGCTCCACTATACCCATCATCAACATATTCATTATATAATTTCATTTCAAAATGTTTATCAATATATTCCTTAATTATTTTTCTTTGATTTGTTATACTTTCGCTTTCTATGTTATCTCCATCATCTTTACTTAACCTTAGATACATTGCAACATTATAAACCACTTGCTTGTTTGACATTAACCTCGCCCCCTATACAATTTAATTCATAAAAATTAAAATATATTACTGCATGATTATCCTTATCAACTTCAATTCGGTTTACTAATTGACTTATTATTTCTTTTGTATATGCTTTGCTTTTAATGATTTTCTTGATAACTTTCTGCATATCAGCTTTTATTCTGTTATTATTAGAATCTTCTTGAAAACTATCTAATTCATTTCTTGATTCATTTAGTATTTTTTCTATTCTATGTCTTTCATTTACTAAACCATCAAAAAATAATTTAAAATCTTGTTCTTCAAGTAACTCATTAAGTTTGTCATTATATAATGTTGTTATTTTTTTATTAACATTTTCTAAATCCTTTTCTAGCTTTTCTATTTTCTTTATAATACTTCCTTTATTACTTTGCGATTCAAGTATTTTCTGCAAAACATCTTGATCTTTAAAGGCTTTTGAGTTTATGTATAATTCTAAGGTTTCTGTTATTTTGGTTATAGCTTTTTCTTCAAAAACATCATAATTTATATATCTCTTATAACATGATTTATTTGAATACTTTTTCGTTGCTGTTCCACATAAGATATATCTTCTTGTTACATCTCCAGATTTATTATGGTCTACTTTAGTTCTTATTGATAGCTTATTATTACAATGAGAACAATATAATAATCCTTTAAAAATCACATCCGTTTCTCTTACTTTTGCGTTTTTATGATTTTTTAGCATTTTTTGTACTGTGTCCCATTCTTCTTTACTAATAATAGGTTCATGATGATTTATTATTATAGTCTGTTCTTCTTTTGGTAAACTTATCATTTTTTTACTTTTATAACTTATCTTTTTAGTTTTATTTTGAACACAATTTCCTATGTATATTTGATTTTCTAGCATTCTCCTTACTGTGTTATGATTCCATTTATCTGTTGTATTAGTTACATTGTTAACTACACAAGTCATTTTCATTTGTAACCCTGGTGTTTCAACTTTCTCCTCTGTCAACTTGGTAGCAATTTGATATGTTCCATACCCTTCAACAAATAAATCAAATATTCTTTTTACTACTTCAGCTTGTACTTCATTAATTTCCAAATTTCCCGCTTTACTAACTTTTGTATATCCAAACGGAGCATAAGATGTATAATAAAATCCTTCTAATTTCTTTTTATTTTTCGTTTTTTTTATGTTCTTAGATGTTTCTTTAGCATAATAATCATTCATTATATTTTTAAATGCAACTGTATCACAATTCTTATCTAAAAAAGTATCTACATCATCTAAAATTGCTATATATCTTATTTCATTTTCGGGAAAATATGTTTCTATATATCTACCTGTTTCAATATAATCTCTTCCTAATCTTGATAAGCTTTTAGTAATAACCATATTTATTTTCTTACTTTCAATGTCTTTTATCATTCGCTTAAAATCTGGTCTATTAAAATTAGTCCCCGTATAACCATCATCAACATATTCATCATATATTTTATATTTATTTTCTTTTGCATAAGCCTTTAAAATTTTTCTTTGATTTACAACACTCTCACTTTCTTCTCTGTCTCCATCTTCTTTACTTAATCGAATATAAATTGCAGCTTTGTATTCTTGATTATTTACTTTTTCAATGTTCAAAATAGCCTCCTAACTATTATAAACACCTTGATATATTTATAACGTATATCAAGGTGAAAATCAAGTTTTTTAGTCATTTTTTGTATTGTTTGCCAGCTTGCTAATTAAAATTTTTTCCATAATATTTTGAAAGCTATCTCCATCCTTATTAAAAGCAATCGAGAACTCAATATTATTTTTTTCTTTTGCACAATTTTCTTCTTTAATATTGTTTTCCATTTCAAGCACCTCTATCTAATAGTTATGTACCAAAGAAATATTTTATTCTCTTTAATCATTATTTTTTTCTTGCATTACATATCTTTGTGCTAATCCTATTACTCCATTTTTTCCATACATTGTTTGAAGTGAATCATATTCTCTAGTAAAGTTTTCATAAGTTATTTCTTTACCATTTTCCTTTAAATTGTGTAAAGCAATTATAGAATAAGCTCTTCCTTGATTCCAATTATATAATTCTCTTGCCATTATAAAACCTCCACTTTAATATATTTAGGCACATCTGCACTTCGTCCCAATTCTTCTCTAAATTCAAATCTTTTCTTTTTTTCATTATAAGAATAGGCACTTGTGTTCCAATTTCTATATGCCATATTTGTTATCTTTCTCGGTTTAGATAATTCAACACTTGCCTGATTGTGCATATTTCTTAAAATCAAATCATCTACATTGTTTTTAAATTGCTTTTTCCTTCTTTGTGATTTGATATATTCTTTTGTGTCTTGTTTATGTTTTTCTTTATTACATTTTTTTCTTTTTTCTTTTTCAATTATAAACCTAGAATCTTTCTGAACAATTCTAGATACCATACACTTTGAAATCTTAAATTTTTTTGCAATATCAACTTGTCTCATTTTTTTATCAAAATATAATATAAGAATTTCATCTTTCATTCGAAATCTCCTTTGCAACTTTTTGCTAACACTTTAAAGGCACAAGTGGTCTAGTAAGAAGATTTCTCCTTACCTTATATGCAGATATGTTCAACAAGTATTTTATTCTCATTTTTCTTAGCTTTTGTTGAGGTTTGTTATCATTCTTTTTTATAAATTCATGCATAACTTTTTTCCTCCCTTCTACATATAACACCACTTGTCCCATTAAATTTTAGGGGGCTATTAAAAAAAAATTAATTTTTTTCATTATTATTGTAATTTTTTTTAAATGTTTCTATAGCTCTCGTAATACTTTCCCATACGGATGTAATAGCTGCATTATCTGATTTTGCAATTAAAGTAATTGGTATTTCTAATATTAAATGTTTATAAAATCTATCATACTGTTTTTCAAAAAAAATAGTTCTTGCAAAGTCTAATAATTCTTGATATGAAATCTTGTCTATAATCTTTTTTTCAAAGCTTTCCTTATCTGGTATAGCATCTATATCATTTGTTGAATTATAATTAGTTAAATAACGATCTCGCTCGTGCTTGGCTTTATTTTTCTCATATATTTGTGATTTTTGTAAGCAATCAAAAACGTCCTTGTCTACTACTTGCTCAATATAACATTCTGGATTTGTATAAAAACCTACTAGATATGTTTTAAATATTTTGATATTTGAATCTGGCATTTTTTTTAATTTATTTTCTAAATTTTCATACTCTTCACTTGTTATTTCTATACAATCCTCTACATTTTTGTTCATCATAAATTTAATATAATACTTTACTATAAAATCATATTTGTTTAATTCATCATAATTTTTCTCTATCATACTTACCTCCAAAAACTTCAATTTTGTTAAATTTCAGTTTTTGAAGGCGGTGATTTGTTTCTAATAATAAAATTGCAAATAGAAAAAAAATCACTTATATTAAGACATAGTAATCCTAATATTGTGATTAAAGGGTATTCTATTCTTTTATTACCAGACAAATCTTTTCCCACTTTTTACATCCCCCATTTGCAATTTCTTTGTCTGGTGTATCCGTATCTCAATTCTTCTAAAGTTCTAAGCTATTTGCTTAATTTACGGACACTATACTCTGGATTTCTCTATTTTGAGTAAAATGGGGATATAAAAAGAAAAATGTGGTGATAAAAAGAAAAATGGGGACAAAAAAAGAAAGTATAAAGTTCCAAACTTATTGACTTTATGGGATTTTTCTGATAAATTGAAGAAAACATCAATGAAAGGAGAATTGTAAAATGAATAAAACAGAATTAGTAGAATCAATTGCACAAAAAACTGGACTATCAAAAAAAGATTCTGAATCAGCTTTAAATGCTTTTTTAGATACTGTTAAAGAAACTTTAAAAAATGATGACAAAATACAACTTGTAGGATTCGGATCTTTCGAAGTAAGAACAAGAGCAGCAAGAAAAGGAATAAATCCACAAACTAAAGAAGAAATTAAAATACCTGCTTCTAAAGCTCCTGTATTCAAAGCTGGAAAAGCTTTAAAAAATGAAGTAAATGAATAATAAAAAAATGTCCTAATTTGATTTATCAAACTAGGATTTTTTTGTTAAATTAATTAATTTTTTCTTCTCTTTTGTTCTTTTTCGACAAAATTCGACACAGAGCAAGGCAGAAATGTAGTATTTTCAATGGGTACAACCAAAATAGGTACAAAAAAAGAAAGAACATCTATTGAATTTACATAATATTTGTGATATAATATGGGCAAAAATAGAGAAAACATTTGTGAGGCAAAATTATGGTTAATTTACTTATTGGCAATAATAATATCCAAGAAGTTGATATTCTATGCCACGAACTTGCAAATGATAAAGATTATAGAGTTGAAAATGTAGCTACTGGAAAAGATACTATAGATATGTATTGGAAAATGAATCCAGATATTTTAGTATTAGATAATAATTTACCAGATATGTCTATCGAGGACATTACAAATAGACTATCTAGCAGTTACATTGAACAAAAAAAGTGCAATATGATCTTAACAATTCCTCAAAACTATAATATAAGATTAAACACTTTTGCAAAAATAAATGAAGTCATTTATAAGCCAATTATAGATGGTGCTTTGTTTTGTGCGGTTAAAAAATTAGCTATTGACTATAATACCCCTAATTTAGAAGTTGGAGAAATTGATTGGCTATTACAATCATTAAATTTCAATTGTATGTCTGCTGGATATAAGTTTATGAGAGATGCTATAACATATTGTTATTATAAACCAGATGAATTAGAGTTTTTAAATACTATTTTAAAACATCTTGCTTATAAATATAATGTTCCAGAATCAAGAGTCAGAGATTCTTTAAAAAGTTGCATACGACCATTTAATAATGCAAGTGAATATAGTTGTTCTGCTGATTTGTATAATGTCCTATCTAACAATGGGCATCCTCTCTCTCTTAAAGATTTTTTAGAAAGAATTGTATTTTATTTAATTCGAGTAAAGAAAAAAGGTAGATTATTCTAACAATTAGAATTCTACCTTTTTTATATTAAATTTTTTTGTATTCTTTATAATCTGCTATTATATCTGTATATCTTCCAGAAGTATTTTCTCTAATAATTGTATTCATTTTATCTCCAATAATTCTTTTTGCTTCTAAATATTCTTCTTTAGGAATATCTGTAGCAATAAAATTAAATGCTGGAATATTATTGTTTAAAACTTCTTTAGATTGTTTTATAATATCAAGTCCGTTCATATTAGTACCAAAATCATATTTTGCAAATACCATTTCTGGCTTGAATTCAACTATTTTATTAAAAGTATCTACTGGATTCATAGTTGTTGCAACTATTTCTATATCATTTATTCTCTTTAATATATCTACAATTTTGTTTTTTATTTCTTCATCATTATAAGCAACTAAGGTTCTAATTTTTCCATTTGATAATATTTTATCAAAATCTATTATTTCTTCTTTTAAAATATTTCCAAAATAATGATCTTTTCCATTTTGAGTTTGTAAAACATCGGCATTAGGAATTATAACAATACTTTTTTCAAATTCACTTTGCTTTTTATATTCTACTTTTTTTATATTTTCAAATTTTTTTAGGCTTCTTATACTATTTTCTAATATACTCTCATCAACTTCAAATTTTTTTTCATTTTGCTCTGCTCTTTCTCGGATTGGCATAAACTTTAAAAATTTCCATTTTTCAATTTGATAATTGTTTAAAAATTCTCCTAATTCTTCTAACTTATCTACATTAAGTTTACTAACTACTGTATTTATTCCTATTTTAATATTTTTATTTTTCGTTTTTTCTAACAAGTTTTTAATTATTTCTAAATGATTATTTTCTTTTCCTAATTCAATATTTATATTATTTTCAATAGAATCAATAGATAAGTTAATTTCATCTAATGTATTTAAAATATCTTCTACATATTCGTTATCATTCTTTGATAAAAATATTCCATTTGTTACTAGCTTATTGTATATTCCTCTCTCCTTTGATTCTCTCATTAATTGATTCACTTTAGGATATAATACTGCCTCTCCACCAGTCCAAGTAATATGGTCTATACCACTTTTTACTAAATGCTCTAATACCATTCTGTTTTCTTCAAATGATAAGTCTGGTATATTATTAAATCCAAAACAATACTTGCACATTTGATTACATTTAGTTGTAATTTTCCAACAGACTTTTCTTTTCATTTAGATTCCTCTTTTCATATATAATATCTCTTTTTATACATTAATATTATACATTGGTTTATATTGGAAAACTATTCCTAGATTTTTAATAGTATTTAATATTTAGTTAACAGAAAATAAAAATACCCTATTGCTAGGGTATGCTTACTTTTTTAAATATTCTTTTATAAATCTCTTGTCAATCTTTGTTAACTCTCCACTTAAATAAATCAAATTCAAATCTATGCTTGGCAATTCTATTGGCAATTCAACTTCATAAAGTTCATTATTTGTTAATTCTTTTTTTACTGCTTCTTTTATAACGTATGCTATTCCCATATTTCTTTTTACTGCTTCAACTCTTATTTCAGTCGCATCACACATGAAATCAGCCTGTATAGAAACATCATTTTGTTCTAATATTTCTTTTAATTGTTTTGTTGATTTTGTATCTTCTAAATTTAAAATGCAATTCAAATTTTCTAGTTCTTTAATATCCATAATTTTTAATGGTGCTTTTGAAACAAATATATTACTTATTGTTAATAATTTTTGAACTTCTATTTTAGCACTATTTATTGGAGTATCTGTTATTGCAAAATCAACTTTATGATTTTGTAGTAATTCTAGCATTTTATTTGTATCAACTTCACATATTATTTTTACATTAAGTTTTGGAAAATCTTTTTTTACTTTTTCAATTTTTTCCATTAAAAAATAACTTGTAAAATGAGATGGGCATCCAATTTTTATACAGCCACTCTCCATATCATTCTTATCCTTTGCCATTTTTTCAGCAAAATCAAAACTTGATATTGATTTATTTACAATATCATAAAGTTCTTGCCCATCAGCAGTTAATGTTACTCCTTTACTTTCTCGATTAAAAAGTTTCAAATTTAATTGTTCTTCAAGATTTGAAATTTGTGTACTAATATTCGGAACAGACATTCCTAATTTTTCTGCTGCTTCTGAATAACTTTTTGATTGAGCAACTTTACAAAATACTTTATACAAATTCAAATTTATATTTGACATACAATCACGCTCCTATAAAAGCTTTTTTAACTCTATTTCAGCTTTTTTTACAAAATAATCATTTGTATAAATTGGTATATTCAATTTTCCCAATTCTTCTTTTATTTTATGTATTGTATCTAATTGCTTATTTTCCTCTATCTCAATTAGCTTATCACCATTTTGTATATCTTTTATATTAATTTGTAATTCATCTTTTTTATAAATATAATCTATTTCCTTAATTCGCATAATTGTTTTATAGTTAATTGCTTCTAAAAATTTTTTTCCTTCATTCGGATTTAAAATTTTGCAATCAACTTTACTTTGGTTTATTATATTTCCATCTAAGTCAATTTCTTTTTTCTTATATGTTAGTTTATACTCTTTATAACTATTGGGAATATATCCTTCAATATTTCGCAATATTATTGCTTTACTCAATATTTCTCGTTCTAACATATTTTTTATATTAATAGCGTTTGGTATATAATAAATATCATCTAATAAATATTGTTCTACAAATTGAAATCCTTTTTCTTTCAATATTTGGCATATTTCTTTTATACTACATTTCAATTTGACTGTTATTTCATTATTCAAATCAATGTACTCCTTTAAAATATTACCTTTAAATTATACCACATTATGTAAATTTTGTAAAGTTAAATATATTTATTTTCTTAATTATTAATATACAACTCTCAATAATTTTTTGCTTTTTAATCACTTCTTTTTAATTTTTCTTGATTTTTCAAAATTTATTTTTTTTATATCTTTTCTAACTAATTCAATATCTTTTTTCATTTTTTTCTCTTTTGCATCCCTATCTATTAATATTGTTTGAAAATTATCTATAAAATAGTTTATCATATCCTTTTTTATTGGTTTACGCACAATATCAAATCCCAATTTTCTTGATTTATCTATTAAAGAAAAACTTGAATCAGATGTAACAACTATAAATTTTGGTTTTTTTTCTACACATGGATAACATTGAATATCTTCTATAACTTCTAAGCCTGTCTTTTTTGGCATTTGCATATCTATAAAAACTAAGTCCGCATCTATTCTCATTATTTTTATTTCTGCATCTTCTCCATCAAATGCAGTTTCTATCATTTCTACTCTTACGTTTTTTTCAGCTATTTCTTTTATTTGTTTTACTATAATTGGCATATCATCTGCAACTACAACTCTTATCATTTCTTTTTTCATTTTTTCTTTACATTCATTCACTATTTCTTTTATAATTATATAATTTTCTTTTTGTCTTGCAAGTTTTCCTGTAATTACATAAACAGAATTTCTAATTGCTGATGTAGTACATTTCTCTTCATATGCAATTTTTGATAGTAACATAAAATAGTCCATATTTCCATCTAATCCATAGTATTTTATAAACCTGTTTTTGTGTTTATCATTTTTAAATTTTTTTACTATATTTAATACCTTTTGTTTTTGTTCTGAATCTAATTTAGAGTTTTTCATAAACATTATTAGTTCATTTGTTATTTCAACTTTTTCATTATAAAACATTTACTTTCACCATTTTCCTTTCTTGACGAACCCAGCTTGTCGTTTGTTTAAAAAAAATATTATAAAATAATATTCGAAAAATTTCTAGAAAAGGAGCCTTATTGTGGGAGTTATAAGAAAGTTAGATTCCAATGTAAATATAATTGGAACAAATCTAAAAAGAATTAGAGAACATCAGAATCTTTCACAAGCCGATTTATGCTGCAAACTCGAATTGTTAGGAGTAACTATGTTCAAATCTGACATATATGAAATTGAAAACAATAAAAGGCTTGTTAAAGACTTCGAGTCTAAAGCTATTTGTATTGCTTTATCCGTTTCTCTTGATGAACTTTATTCTGATACAGATAAGTACTTCGAACACTAATATACAAATTAGTGTTTTTATCTTTTATATAAAAATATATATTTTCTTTTTATTTTCCCCCTTTCTTTTATGCACAATTATTTACAAAAAATATTATGCCATATTCAAGAATATTATATTTGACTTTTTCTCATAATATAAAATGTAATCCAGTTCTATTTGCTTGTTTTTTTGATATCATTAGGTTGGTGATAATTATGTTAGATATAGATACAGCAACAAATAACTTTGGAAAAAGAATACAAGAAGCACGATTACTTCGTAATATTACACAGGATCAATTAGCAGAATATTGTAATGTTACCCCAAAACATATTAGTGCAATTGAGCGTGGTACTTCAATAGGTAGTATAACATTACTTTTGCATATATGTCATTATCTACAAATAACCCCAAATTCTTTATTTGTAGATTCAATAATAGAATCATCTTCAAATGATACTATTATCCCAATAAAAAAACACGAAATAATTATTAAATATTCTAAATTATCAAAAAATAATCAAGATTTCATTGATTATTCTATTAATCATTTATTTGATGAACAAACTAGAAAAGTTTAATTATAAATTTTTCTAGTTTTTTATATAATATTCTTTCATTTATATTTTACATTATTTATTAAAAAAAATCTGTCGTATTTTGTCAATTATATATTCTTTCTAAAATATTGAGTTATCCAGATGAGATTATAACATATCATTTATAATAAAATCAATATATGATTATTTTCTGCACAATATAAAAATTTATTATTCAAGTTCATTACAACAAATAACCATAATCATCAGAAGAAAAATAATTAGAGAAAACATAAAGAAATGAAGTAAATTATTAAGATTTTTAATTAATAATTTACTTCATTTTCTTATAGTGTAAATATATAATCCTTTCATTTAGCTTGTTTTGCGTTTAACTGTTTATTTAATCTATTATTCAATATTTTTTCTCCAATTATATTTACAACATATGTCATTATTGCAACTATTCCATATAAAATCAATACCTTTCCAATATCTAAATCTGTCGTGTATTCTATTTAAAAGTATTCCTTCTGCCGTATAATCACTTTCATACATATCTTTTTCTTCATTAATCTTCTTACTAATTTGCTCTGTTTGTTTCTGATATTGTTTTCCAATTTCAATTAAAGTTTCAGAATCTCCATTTAAACTATTTACCATTTCTAATTGGACACTCTATTAAAAATAAAACTGTAGTTCCAACAAATTTTGTTATTTTAATAGTTCTTTAAATATTGCTTCTAAAACATTTACTACTATAGAATTTCCAGCCTGCTTATATGCTTGTGTATCTGATATTCCTACAGATTTTATTTTGTCAAAATCTGAATCATCAAATCCCATAAGCCTCCAACATTCACGAGGTGTTAGTTTTCTTATTTGCATAAAATGATTTCCTATTTCTGAAATCAATACTGCTGCACTTGATGTTGAGTTTCCACACTTTGTTGTCTGTGTAGGAGCAATATCCTTTATCTCTTTATTATTATAAGAATTAAACATTCTTCTTTCTGCAATATTAGGTCTAAATTGACTTGTTGTTATAGCCGTTGCAATTCCTTCCGGATCATAAATTCTATCTTGAACACTTGGTTGTTTATACTGACTATTTAGACATATAGGCTTTGTTACATCTATAACTGTTGCCATATTAGGAGATGTTAAGATAGTTTGAGAAACTTTTTTTCCTACTCTTCCTCTTTTTGTAATAATATTAGGGTATGAAACGTTTATTGAATCTCCTTCCATTGCTTTTGAATATCCTTTTTTTGTTCCTTCTCTAACTAGCACATAGGGTTGTTTATGACCACCATTATCCATAGTTGTTAATGTTGGAGATATTCCTTCTGGATTATATATACTACCAGCTTGATGTTTTTTTTTATCATTATCATACATTCCTGTAATTCTTTCAACTTTATTTGATTCTGCAATATATTGAGTTTGATTTCCACTCATTTTATAATAACCTGCAATAAGACAAGAACTTTCATTTGGATTCTCAAAATCTTTTAATAATTTATTATTTTTTTTTATTAATCTACCTATTCCTCTTTCTGATAAGTAAAATTTTTTATCTACATTTTCTTCCAGTAAATCTTTTAGTTTTGATTTTAGCATTACTGGCAATGGAAATTCAAAATTTCCATTATCTATATCTTTACGAATTGAAACAACAAAAATTCTTTCACGATTTTGTGGAATTTCAAAATCTTTTGCATTTAATACTTTCCAATAGTTATTGTATCCTAGCTTGTCTATATCATTTAATATGTTTTCAAATTTTTTTTTAAATCGTTGACTTGTCAAATTTTTAACATTTTCTATTATACTAAATGATGGTCTTTTGGCATCAAGTATTTTATATCCATAATAATACAATCCGCTTCTTGTTCCTTCTTCTATTCCTTTCATTTTACCAGCAATTGAAATATCTTGGCATGGAAAACCCCAAGTCATAATATCAAATTCTGGTATCATATCTATATTTATTTTTGATATATCTCCTAAATTTTTTGTTTCTGATACATTATGAATTGTGCAATAACTTTTAATTGCAAATTTGTCAATTTCACTAAATCCAACTAATTCATAATTTATTTGTAATCTCTCTAAAGCTTTTTCAAAAGCTCCAATTCCTGTGAATAGGCTTAATAATTTTAACATAGTATAAATTTCCTCCTTTGCACGAAAAAAAGCCCCAGAACTCAATCTGGGGCAATTTTTCTATTTTATTTGTTTGCTATATAATGAATCTATCTCTTTTTTATTGTCTAAAACAAATTTTTCTAAGTCTGTTCCTTTTGCGACACCTATTCTTTGATTGTTTTTATCATATAGCTTATATTCTTTATCATCTACTAGATACAATGTATAAAATTGATTTTTTTCATTGTATGCTGTAAATTTTTTATCTATATGTATTTTAAAATTTGTATATGGTAGATTAATACAAAATTCTTCATCATTTGAGTTTTTATAATCAATTCTATTTCCACCGAAACTTAATATTATGTATATATAAATTGCTACTTGACAATTTTTCTTCCTTAATTGTTTCTAAGTGATTAAGTTCTCTTTGTATTTCTAATACCTCTTTTCTCTGTTTATTTATTTCAATTCTTTCTGATCTTGATGCTTTTATTAGTTGTTTGGCTTCATCAATAGATTTGATATTTAATTCTTTTTGTAATTTTAAAAAAATATCTACCTCTGGAGGTAGAATATAATTTTTATCTATTTTCTTATAAGACATAGCATACTCATAAACCTCAAAAAGCCTTATATAGTCATTTGCCATTTCTGTAATTTTTAATATCTTATTAAATTTTTCTTGTTTCTTTTTCATTTGAGTATTATTAAATTTTATTTGTCCTCTTTTGAAATCTATTTCTCTTTCAATATCATTAAAATTTCTAATATTATACTTATCAAGATATTCCAATTGTTGTTTCAATTTATAATATCGTTGTATCTCTTGATATTTTGTCTTTTGATACTCACTATATATTTTTCCTTCTGTACCTAATTGACTTTTTTCAATAGCAATTTTTGATTCATTTGCTTTTTGAAATAATATAGAGTTGAATTCCGTTCTAGTTGTTTTTATTGCCAATAATTTTGTATTAGTTCTGCTTTGAAAAAATTTATATAAATTTTTATAGCTATATTTTGAATTAATAGTATCAATTCTAGCATATCTCTGCATCCCAAGACATTTTACTGAAATATGATTTCCTCTTCTTATTTCATATCCTTTTATTGACAATTCTTCAAGCAATTCATCAATACTATTACATTTTATAATTAGTTTGTCTATATCTTCTTGTATTTGTTCTTTCCAAGTTTGTCTTTTGTATTGGTAATAATAATCATTTTCTTTTGATTTTTTATAGGTTTTTCTAGGCATAATAAAACAACCATATTCTGCTGCAATTTTATCACTTGTATTGCTTAATCCATATAGTCCTTCTTTTGGATTTGCAAGTCTATCTTCCAACTTTTTGCCTGATAAATTTATTGCATTTACAGAAATATGATTGTGAATATGTCCTTTATCAATATGAGTAGATATTACGCATTGATAATTTGAATATAATTCTTTGCATAATTTTAATCCAATTTCATTCGCCTGTTCTACTGTTATTTTATCTTTAGGAGAAAAACTTTGTATGATATGGTATGCAGTTCGAGTTCCTCCCATTTTAAATTTTTTTTGAATATCTTTAAATTCATAAAAAGCTGTGTTTAAATTACAATTTAATGTGCTAGTGCATCCAACTTTTTTTCCATTATTTTTTTCATCCAGAATATAATCTATTAATTTTTTTGCAGTTCCTAAATGAGGTAGTCTTTTGGTTACTGGCATTATTTTATATTTCCTATTCCGTCAATTCTACTATGATTTACTTGCTTCCATACCTCGTAATCTAGTTTTTCATCAATAAGTTTTATCATAGCTTTTTGATTCTTTAATATTCCATACATTAAGTTTGTTAGATGCTTCTTATCTTCTTTTGACAATTGTGTGGCATACTTGCAAATATGTCTTATCTCTTTTGTAATCTTTTTGATTTCTTCTGTATTATCTGAATATGCTTTATATAGTTCTTCTTTGCTTTTTAAATTTACAAAAGTAACATTTTCGTAAATTGCTGCATCACGAATATATTTAGCCAATCTTTTATACCCATAATACTCTGCTTTTGCTTCTACCAATATTCTTTCCTCATCTGACACCCAGACCTTTATACTCTTTCTCCTTTGTTTTGAATTAAATTCCATTGCAATCATTCCTTTCAATTTTAGTTTAAATAAAAAAGTTGTCATATATATACCCTGCCTCAATATATATCTCTGTCAACTCCATTTTATATTGTTCTAACATTTCTAAATATTTCTGTTTAAATAAATTTTTACATAGCCACTCAATTCCATCTTTACTAATAATAAATTCATCATTTTTTACATATCTAAAATTTTCATTCACTTTCAACATTCTATATATAGCTCTTTTTATCGTAGGCTGTGACCTAGCAAAAAAATTTTCTAATTGTTTTATCGAAATATCTTTAATAAATAATTTCTTTGAATTTATATGTAATATCTTTTCATATTCTTTAATACGTTTTTCAAAAAATTCAATATCTGCATCTATCAAACATTTATCTTTTTGAAAATACACATATCTAATCCATAAATATCCTTCAATTAAAATATAATGTCTTTTACTTGTAAAATTGTTTCTTTGCCATCTACAATTAGGATGTTTCTTTTACATAGTAATTATAGCTAGTCTTAAATCTTTATGAGTTATTTCTTTATTTCCTTTTGTTGTTATATTATTAGCTTTTAATCTACTCAATATTTTGTTATATGATAAAAATATATTGTCTAATTGTTTCTGACTATCCATATACCACCTCTTATATAAAAAAATTATTGTACTAGCGAAGCTAAGTACACAAATCCAGAGCAATTTATTTGCTCCGAATAATGAGGATCATTTTTAATGCCCATTATTCGCCAGCTTGGTGTTTTGACACCCTTTTCGCTGTTTAGGGCTAATACCCTAAAACCCATTTTGCCCTCCGGGGGAATATTTTGGTTTTATATTTTAAAAGAAAGTAGAAAAATTTTTTCCACTTTCTTTCATTTTTTTAATTAAAATTGTATTCAATTTCGCTTTCTTTTTTTGCCTTTTTTTCTTCTGTTTTTTCTCTTATTTTTTGGTATTCTTTATAAATTGATTCTACATTTATCGTTACAATAATTATTCCATTCCAAGCACTTGTGTCAACTTTTATTGAAGAGTTATCATCAAAAACTACTGTAGTTAAATATTTTCCTGCTGATACATCTTTTGTATAAACATCTGAATATTTTATTTCTAGTTTATCCATTATCTCTTGATACATTGAAGATAAATGATACAATCCTTCATCTTCATCACTTCCGTATTCCATTAAATTCTTGATTCCATTTTCTTTAAAATATTCCATAACTTTTGATAATACAAAGCTATAAGATGTAGAATATTTCTCCCCATAGTCACTAATAAACTCATCATAAGTTATTAGTCCACAAGCTAACCTTATAATATCTCTATTAAATATTGCATTTTCTGTTGAGTATAATTCAATATAAGAATTTTCATTATGAACTATACTTTTTTCATTAAAATATTGATTCAAAGACTGTTCAAAATCATCAAGTTGTTCTAACGAAAAATAATCAAAAAATTCAAATATTTTATCATCTGGAACTGCATACTTTTCTATCAATGGAAACTGACTTTTTACTAAAAAACTATATCCAATTCTTTTTAATTCTTCAAAAGAAATATAAAATACCCATTTGCCATTTTCACCAAACAATTCCAAATCATTTAAGTCATGTTCTATTTCATCTTTTACAACAGACCAATATAATTCTTCATAAGAATCATATTCATATATTTCAAAATTTACATCTAAATATTTTTCGTAATTCAATTTATTTATTTTTCCATCTTCTTTCAAATCAATATATTTATCTTCAATAAAAATATGTAATATCTTATTATTTTTAGAAATTAACATTTCTTTTGACATTGTTTGAATATATTTTTCACAAATATTTTTATAAAATTTCTCATCATTTATAAATTTTTCTATATTATTTTTCTGCATTGAACTATCTCCTTTATTCAAATTTTAAATGGTATTATTCATATCTATTGTTTCTTTATCTTGATTTTCATTTATAATTTCTTTAAACCAATTTACATATTGTTCTTTGTTTTCTTCTGTTAATAAGTGTAACTTTTCTCCAGTTCTTATATAACTTTCAAATGTCTTTTTTACATTCCTTGAATCTTCTTTCATCAAATCTTCAATATCCTCCTCATTTGCAAAATAATCAAACATTCTAAAATAAACTCTATCAATAATTTCATTTAATGTTGTGTTTTCTTCAAACTCAAATGTATTACATTGTTCATCTTTTATGTTATATTTTCCATCTGGATATTTAGTAATTGACCATTCATAAAAGTCCAAAAAATTATCTAAATCAGATGCACATTCTTTATCTGTTAATTCATTTTCAAAACTTGTTTTTTCATAGTCCATTTTAAACAAATGTTCTTTACTACAAGTTTTTATAAGTTCATCTATATTTAGTATTTTTATTTCACTATCATAATTCAAATAATCTTTTCCATCTCCCCAAGTAAAACCTTTTCCCCATTGAAATTCTATACAAGTATCTCTTAGATTTCCGTTATTTATCTTTACAAGATTCCAGAAAATATCCTCTGAAAACTCTTGAAATTCTTTATCCATACAACAATTCTTTTCAAAGTGTTCTGCATATTGTTTTAAAAATCCAACACTTTTCATAAGTTCTATGAATTTAAAAAGTTCATTATTATACATTCTTCTCAACTTCACAACAGCTCCAAAATTCAGAAATTTTTCCATATCATTCATTTTTCTCCACATCCTTCCTAGCTATAAGTTAGACATAATCTACATTTAATTCATCTGCTTTATCATTCTCATTTTTTACTTGATTTGTAGTTTTTTTATTATTTTCTTTTTCTAATCTTTTTGCAATTTGTAAATCTTTTTTTAATAAATTTTCTTCTAAATTTATTAGTTTACAATATTGATCACGACCACTTAAACAATATTTTTCATTTTCCAATACTCTATATAAAACACTATTTGCCCAATCATATTTCCAACGCCTAACATCTGCTATAGAAATATAATAATATTGATTTGTTATATTACTTTTTATATAGGCTGAAAAACAATAATCTTTTTTCTTAAACAAATATATTTCCATATTTATATTTTTACATAATTCTTTTATAACACTTTTATAATCTAATTGAAATTTTTTATATTCTGGTGATATTTCAGTTCCATAATTTTTAATTTTCACTCCATACCATTTTTTCAAAAAATTATCTACTTTCATTTTCTATTCCTCCATTAATGTTCATAATTTATATCATCATCTTTCTTTTTATTACAATCATCTAACAAATAAGATGGTGGTTGTATTCCTGTATTCTTCATTGCTTGTATAAGATCACAATCTTGTGGCATATACAAATCTCTTTCAATCTTTAAGCCTAATGTCAATCTAATATTTTCTAATTCCGATAACATTACATATCCGAATTCTGCCATATCATCATCTCCTAAATGGCAATATCCAAACATTTCATAATCACCATTCTCCATTTTTTCTGCTTCTGTTATTAACCATGTTCCAACTCCTGTAGGATTAAAAAATTTTGCAATCACTTTTGCCTTTCCTCCTAATCCGTCTTGACTTCCTATAGGATACTTTTCAAATATTTTCTCTAATTCTTCTGTTATAAGTTTCATATCTCTATACCTCCAAAAAAATCGTCATCTATATTTTTCTACTAAATATTAATTTCTTTTTCTGCGTTTTTCTCCTCTTTTTCTAACTTGCTATCATTTACAATTTCTTTATCATTCTCTTTCTGTAATTCTGTAATATTTAATTGATATTGTAAATAATCAATTATGTCCTCAATTGTATAACCAGTATCTTCACTTAAATATCCAGACATAAATATAAAAACCTCATCTCTGCCAAAAATCCCTTCTTTTACTACTCCAAAATATCCATCAGTAAGTGTATTAAGAGACATCTCTGGTTGCCAACAATCTCTAGACTCGACAATTTCCTCTGCTTTTTCATTTATACCAATAGCAACACAAGCTGTATCCATACCTATTTTATATTCTTTTAGTTTAACTCCTCGAAAATAACTAATTGTCCCTTTTTCTTTCAACTCTCCCAGTCGCTTGTCTTTGCATAAAAATAAAAAGAACTCTACTCCATTACAAGTAAAATCCTCTATCTTTTCAACAACTGAATTTATCTCTATATCAATCGTCCAATTTTTTTCTCTTAAATTTTCTTTTTCATATCTACAAGTTACATCCTTATCATAACTCGGATCAGAAATTATAATATGATTTAATTTATTTATTTTACCTTTATACCTCAATTTCTTTTTCCTCCTTTTAAATATTTATTAATTGCATCTGGTGTTTGTGGCAAATTCAACCATCCTCCTTCTATCATTCCTTCATTGTAATAGGCTAAATTTTGAGCAAATACACTAAATATTTTTTGCATAAAAATCCTCCTTTCTTTAAATAAGTGCAAAAAAAGAAGCTCATCTTTCGACTTGCTTCCAATATTTATTATCTATAATATCATTTTTATAATAAAGTTATATCAGCATTTTTTAACACATGCCATTCTAAAAAAGCTATAAATTTTCTTGAGAAAACCCTATCTATTTCATCTAAAAGTTCTGACAATGGATATACTGCATTTTCTTCAAATACCTGCCCGTAATTTTCTAAAGTACATATTAGTTCATTACCATTTTTTATAACTTTTTCTACACTAATAAAGGCTGTTCCATTCAATACTGAATAATACGTGCTAAGTAATTCACTAATTTCTTGATATTCTTTCGAAGGTCTACCTGCCTTTTTTATTGCTTTTCGTATTTTTTCTCTATCTTCTGTCGAAAGTTCTTCATCTTTTCTTACCATAAAAAAACCTCCTACAATTAATATTTACATAAACATAATATCATAAATTTTCTAAAATTACAATACCTAAAACATTTTTACATTATTGACATATCAATTGTATTTTTTTCTTCTTGACTTTGCTCTTGTTTTTCTAAATTTGTTTTATATATTTTTTGTGGTTCAACTTCAAGCTTCAATTTATTTGCTAATTCAATTATTTGTTTTGAATAATCAAAATTAATAAATTCTTCTAATTCTTCTCGATTCATTAATTTTGCATTTTTATTTATATATTTAATATTCTCTTTACAAGTCTCAATCTCATCATTTGACAATGAGCCTGAATTTTGCCAGCCAGAAGCATCCCAATTCATATATTGAGTTGGTGTTAATATTTTTAAATTATAATCAGTAAAACAATATTTTATTTCACCATCTTCTCTAATATCAATGAATAGCTTTCCATCATTATTATCTACACACTTAAAAATATACTCATTTGCATCATAATAATCTATAAAATCTTCTAACCATTCTTTAATAATATCTCTAGTTACTAATATATCTTTCATATCAAAATTAACATCAAATATTCTATTTATTTTTTCTTTCGTACTATCCAGATTAATGTATTCTAAATATCCTCTTATATATTCGAGTCCATGTCTTGCACGAGAAATCATACGTTCGCCAAAATTCCACCCATAATACTTAGCATATAATTTAGGATTTTTTTCATTATCATCCCAAATTCTTATATATATTTGACTTCTTTGTCCCATTACACTTCTCCTTTCTTCCAAAAAAAGAAGCCGATCTTTCGATTTGCTTCTTTAATCCTTATCTTTTTAATCTTTATATAAATTATTCTTTACAATCATAATTTCCTATAATAAACTACTGAACTTTTTATTATATTTATCTATATCTTTTGTACTCTGACTAATTATAAAGTCTGTTACTTTTATTTTAAATTTTTCTACCTCATCATTTGTATAATTCTTGTTTTCTACATTTATTCCTGCTTCATTAAATAATTGAATATCTTTATTTGAAAATTGCATTTCTGTTCCTTCTTTCATCTATTGTTTCATTAAATTTATACCTTTTATAGCTGGATGTAATAATCTTATAAAATCTGTAGCATCTTGTTCTGTTCCAACTATACTTCCATAATGAATTGGAACTGCTATTTTAGGTTGTATTTCATTTATTAATTGTGCTGCCTCTTTGAAATCCATTGTATATGTTCCTCCAACTGGAACAAAAGCAACATCACATTTTACTTTTTTATTTTCTTCTGTTATATCTGTATCTCCTGCAATATAGTATCTAATACCATTTATTTCAACAATATAACCAACCCACTCATTTTCACGAGGATGAAATGTTTTATTTATATTATAAGCTGGTATTGTTTCAAATTTAATACCTTGCACCATATATTCTTTACTTGGTTCTACTGTTATAATTGCATTTTTATTTATTCCTTTTTTTAATAGTTTAGTTAATAATTCTTCTGGCACAACAATATTTGTATTTTCATTTATAACTTTATCTATATCTGCTTCCGAATAGTGATCGTAATGGTCATGCGTTATAAAAATAATATCTGCATCATTGTAGTTTTTATTTATTTCAAATGGGTCTATATAAATTATTTTATCTTTACTTATCTTTATACTACTATGATATAAAACTTTTATATTTTCTAGCATTTATATTCCTCCTTTTTGCTTACATAGGAATTATAACACAAATTATAAAAATACACACAATAAAAGACAAAATTTTTTATCTTTTATTGTGCTATCACTATTTTTTAACAACTCTTTTACTATCTCTAACAAACTTTATTTATGAATCACTTTCAAATGATTTTATATCTTCTAAAACACTTTCATAGATTAAATTAATGTTTTCTTGTTTCTCTTTTATGTCACTTTTTTACATATTATATGTCATAAGCAACATATTGCCAATAAGAATTAATTATATTTATAAATTACTATTTATTAATTAAAATTATATACATATATATTCATTTTATCTGAATTCTCGAATTTTGAATATCTTAACTTTTTAATTTCTTCTGGTGCATTTTCAACTGCTCCTTCATATAACGTTTCTGTATCTTCAAATATAACTCTTATATCTAATGCTCTTATAGAACCAATTGTTAAATATGTTCTTCGTTCTTTTTTTTCCATAATATACCTCAAAATTGTTATTTATCTAGTTTTAATAATTTTATTTTTCTTGATTTCTTTTCCTATTTTTGTTTATATAATACTTTTATTAATTTTATATCATAAAACATAGATTTTAACAATTATACCTCTTTGATATATTGTTTTCAATCAAAAAAAGAGATATTAAATTTTTGTTTTTAATATCTCTTCTCTTTAATTAATTTGTAATGTATTATAATCTAATTAATACATTTTATTACCAAGCCCATCCATAATAATTAGCATCTCCACTAAATCCTGGATCACACATATACATTCCATAATTATATCCTTCATTTCTTACTTCCCACAAAGTTTCTACCACAGCATCACAAACACTCATTCTACCTAATTTTGGAAAGAAACTTTTATCAAATGCAATAACTGTATCATTTGCAATTTCAATGTTCCATCCTATAAAGCATCTACCTGCACTTGTTGCTTTAAATGCATTAGCAAAATTTTGAGTGGCAGATGTATAACAGGCATCTAAGAATACAAAATGCCAATTTCCAAAAGAATTATCACTCCAGATTTCCCAATTTTCATTATCTGTTATAACATTTCGTCCATCAACTATATCTCCATGAGAAGCCAAATATAATCCATACATATCTGAACGACTTAACATCCAATCTATATCAACTTGATTAATAGACCATGTAACTGGCGGATATTTTTTTTGGTTATATCCTAATCTTTGAAATGCTTCATAAGCTAAATTCGTTAATGTATCTTGTTCTTCGAAAGCTACTACCCCCATTGCTCTTGCACAATCTGTACTTCTTGAAAAACTTCCACCAATATTCTCTCCTGTGATAGCATCTATTTGAACATTTATTCCGTTGACTTCAATTCCCCAACTAAGTCTTACATCACTAGTTTTTTCTTTATTATCATTCCAATAATAGTTTGGTCTAAAAAAACCTAATTGACAATTAATATTATCATTTTCAGCAATACTAAATTTAGATAGAGTTTCTTTAGAAAGATTAATTGCTTCTATATCAGAAATTAATGGATTTACTGCATTTGGCTCTACTTTATTTTTTCCAAATAACATAACTGAACCATCTTTTGCATCAACAACAATATTAACACAATCATATTGATTTATTAAATTATTTTCATATTTTCTACACCAAGTTAATGTCCAGAATCCCTCTATTTCATTACTACAATCCATTAATTCATATTCTTTCAAATCATTATCATCTTCTATCTGCTTAATTATGCTTTCTAATTCATTTTCTTGTGTTATTTTAAAATCAGTATTTAAAGTATTAATTTCTACATCTGTATAATCTTTTTTATCCTTATCTTTTGTTGAATAATCTTCAAGATTTTTATAGCTTATAACCTCTCCATTATTATCAATATTAATTTCTACATCATTTGTTGTTACCCTTATTGTTTTTTTATCAAGATTACTATTATACACACTTTCCGCTTTTTGTACTTTATCAATCTCAAAATCTTCTTTCTTTAAATTATATAGGAGTTTTTTCGAATTATCTGAAAGTTGAGGAACTTCAGATAGTGGTATTTCAGAAATTTGTTCTATTGAATCATTATTTTGCTTGATATTTATATTATTACTTGATTTATTTATTGCATATACTTTAAACGAAGCTGTTACCAGAATTAATATAATCATAAAAATAGTACTTATTTTTTTTATATTTTTTTCCATATATTTTTCCTTTCTCTTTTTTTCTATAAAATAGGGATTAAATACTATCAATAAAATTATGTCGCCACCAATATCTCTATGTAATAAACATTCCCCCCTTTCTTGAATATATATTAGAAAAATCCCCTTTTTATTTTTCTTTATTCTTAATTATACATAGTATTTTTTATTAATCTTCTACTTCTAAAATATTCATATCATCAACTCTTAAAGCTAAATATGGTTTTTCTTTATTTTCTTCTTTTAAATACAAAATGAAATCATCATTATAATAAAATTTTCTATCTTTTTCACTTGCTTTTCCACTTCTTAATGTTTCTATTAATGCTTCACTTTTTACACTTCCACCAAAGTTATTTAATTCAAATTCTATTGTTTGTAGTGCTTGTGCAATATATATATTTGTTCCTTTTATATATTTTCCACATAATTCATCATAATTTATTACTTCATTAACTTGGATAAATGGAATTTTCAACAAATCATTTTTTTGCCATTTATTGCTTCCAGTATAATTTGATTTTTTTTCCATCATTTCTTGATAATTTTCTTCGAAACTTTGATTTATTCCATTTGTTCTATATAAATAGACTTCTTCTCCTTCTTGTGTTTTCAATTTAATTGCAAAATCTTCATCAGAATTATAAAATAATACTTCTATATTTTTGCTCGCCACTTGACTTGTGTCTGGTCTTAGTCCAAAATATTTAACTTTTTCTTTTGATTCTCCAAAAGTATCTGAAGCTAATGTAGGAAATTCTTCTAAATAATTAAATTCTTTTTTTAACATTGCATATAAAATATACGAATTCGAATTATTCCAATCTATATTATTTAAAATTTTACTATTATTTTCATTAAACTTTTGTTTCAATTCATTTTCAATTTCATTTTTTAAAGACAATGTTGCTATCCCTTGCTTTTTTATATATGAATTAGAATTTAACTCATTAGTGGTGAAACTTTGCTTATTTAAATCCTCTACTAATATTGAATTTCCATTTTCAAATTCAATATTATTTCCAATAACATCATTCATGAAATCATTCCATACCAAATTAAAAGAACCTACCCAAACTTTATTCGTATCACTTGATGATATTTTACTTGTAAACGTAGGTGTTAGTTCTGCTTTTCCATTATTTCTTTTTAAAAATTTCATTATTCCATATACACTTCCCGTCAACAAAATACTTATACATAATATCAAAACAATAATTTTCGAAGCTTTATTCATTTCATCAAATCCTTTCTTTAACAGAATTTTTCTTAATTGCATTTTTCCTCTATGTACCAAATTTTTTGTGTTTTGAATTGTTTCATTTAAAATATTTGCGGTTTCTTCATAAGACAATCCACCAATATTTATAAGATAAACAGCATTTCTATATCTTTCATCTAAAAGATTTATTGACTCTAATAATTCTTTTTTAGTTTCTTCTTTTGATATTATCTCCAATAAATCTTTTTCAATTTGTTGATTTCCATTAAAAAAATATAATTCAGTTATTTCAGCTCTTCTTTTTTCTTTTTTTATATAATTAAATGATTTGCTTTTGGCAACAAGATATATATAATATCTAAAAGATGTGTTTTCTTGCATTTTATTTTGCATAACATATATAAAAGTTTCTTGTGTTAAGTCTTCTGCAATTTCATAATCTTTTACTATTGTATAAATAAAATATTCAATTTTGCTTTTATATTTATCATAAAGAAATTCAAATGCCTCTTTTTCTCCATTTAAATAATCATCGTACAATTTTTTATCTAAATTTTTCTCCATTTTTTACCTACTTTCATATATATAGAACACTAAAGTATAAAAAAGTTTCAAATTATCGTAATTTTTTTCATTTTATAAAATAATTCAATAATTTATAGCTTATGCATCAAATAAGGAACAGATAGATATATATCTACCTGTTCCATCATTTTTCTATTCATTTTCTTTTAATTTATATTGGCTAATATCTGGTTCTGCAAAAATTGAATCTTCTACCATATTAAACTCATATTGTCTTTCATTTTCTATACCTGATTCTATTGTCTTTACAAGTAATCCTGTTTCTTTATCTATATATACTTCTGTATCTTCATAACTTAAAGATGTTAATGACATAAAATTTTTAACAACATAACATTCTTTTTCATTATATTCAACAGATTTTATTCTAGCACTTACACATCCCAAAAATGTTTGCCACTTACTAGCATTTTCTAAGTAATTAGAAATCACCAAAGGCATTATTTTTCCATTATTTAATTGTGCAATTTTTGACTCTTTTGTTTCTGTAAAAGTATCTGTTCTTTCTCCATTATCATACATTGATATTTTTGTTAATTCACTATCTCTCTCTCTTTCCATAAAAACAACTTGTTTGTTATCTTTTTTATAATAATCCATTTTTACAATTGTTCCATTGTTTTCAGTTGCGAATGATTTTATATGATAATTTATGCTATTATTGTATTCTGCAATTTTATCCTGTAACTCTGTTATAATTACATAATTTCTAATTGTATGAACAATAAGAAGTACAAGAAACATAGTAATTAATATTAAAACTATTTTTAATACATTTTTTATTATTTTCTTCTTTTCCATATACATTCCCCCTCTTTAGTGCAGCCTAGCAATCATAAGCACTTTTGCTTTTAGACCTATGGCTTTGCGTCATAGACTTTCATCTATTTTGCTATATATATCCATATTATAACATATTTTAATATTTTTGGCAACTTTATTTAAAATTTTTATTCTAAATATAGTATGATTTAATGAAAAATTTACTTGAACATATTTAATGGTATTTTTTATAAATTATTTCTATATTAATGAATTTTAATAAAATATTTTAATATAAATATAACAGAAGAGCTCGAAAGGAGCTCTTCTGTCTGTTGGAGCGTATAAATTTTTTGTTAGTTCTGATATACCAACGTAGACATCATCGATCCATCGATGGCAGGCTGATACTTAATTAAAAACTTTTTGCCGTTGCAATTTTTTGCAACTCTCACATCACGTTCACCAGCATCAAATTTGGTTGGTCCATAAACTTTAGAATAACCACCGAATATATTGGTTTTATACACCGTAAGAATAATAGGATTATTATTCTTAAGCCAAACATTCAAGTTTGCTCCCGATTCCGGCGTAACATTGAAACTATAAACATCCATAAATATTAAATCCTCATCATAATGCAGACCTTTGGACTCTGCAATGAGAGAAATGGAATTATCCAAATCAGTTACTTCCGATTTAGATTCAGGGGTAGTCTCAACTTCAGCCGCCGAAGCAGGCAGACAGGTCAAACCTAATGCCAGTACAATACTGCACAATACAGAGATAAAACGTTTCATAAATTAGTCCTCCAATTAACTGTTGTATATACGCTCCAACTCAACATTTTTCGAGACCATTGATTGTCTGTCTCTTATTACGAAAAATGCAGTATTGATTATAACATAATAAATTTCAAAAGTAAATATAAATTACAATATTTTACAATATTTATTTTTTAGTCATATTTTTTCTTTATAATAAACTACTAAATTTTTTGCTATATTTATCTTATCTTCAATCTATTTTTCATTAAATTTATACCATTTATAATGTAATATAATAATCTTATTTTCACACGTATGAAATTACATTGCAATCTGGTATTGTTTCAAATTTAATACCTTGTACCATATATTTCTCACTTTATTCTACTATTATAATTACCTTTATCTTCTTCATTTTTTACTTACATAGGAAATATAGTACAAATAAAAAAGGCACACAACAAAAGACAAGATTTTTATAAAATAACAAATTCTTCTTAATATTCATATTCTATATTGTTATTATGTTGTATTTCTTTCTCTATTTTTACTTTTTTAGGAATTAATGATTTCATCATTTCTAACTCTTTTAAAGATTCTCTATATTCTTTTTCTTCACCAACTAACTTATTTAGAATAACTTTCAAATAATATTCATCATTTATATATGGATAATAAGCCATATCAGAGTTTAAAGGAAAATCAAAAAAGCTTTTATCAAGTTGTTTTTCTAATTCTTGTTGGCATTGTTGCTCAACTTCTTGCTGTTGTTTTAAATCTTTACATTCTTCTTTTGATTCTTTTAACATTTCATCTATTTCATTTATTCTAAGTTTGTCAGTATTAATTCCATATTGAATCCATATAATATCTGTTTTATCTTTTTTTCTGAATCCTTTTAGCAACTCAATTATACTATACTTCTTTTCTTTTAGTCTTTCTAATTTATTAGATTCATTTTTTAATTCATTTTTCAATCTCTCTTTTTCTTCAATCAACTTATCCATAAAACTAAATATTTGATTAATAGTACAATCAAAAGCAAATATTGACTCTTGTAATTCTACCCATTTATAGTATTGTTCTTTATTATCTATAATATATAGTGCATATTTACATATTTCTATTTCTTTATCAATATAATCTGGAAAATCATTAATAAATAGTGGCAATATTTTTTCCATGAAATCTTTATCTTTAATATATTTAGCTAATGACTCATACAAATAAGATTCTGTAGAATTTATTTCTACATCTAATCCTCCATAATTTGAAGTTAATTCTGATTCAAGGTCATCATTGTATTTCTTTTCAGCTTCACTCTTTAATTCTATATATTTTTGATTAATTGCATCTGCTTCTTCCATAATCTCATTCTTCCTTTAATACTCATATTCTTCATTTTCTTCTAATATGTTGAATTCTATATCTAAACTATTTTCAATATTCTTTTTCATTTTCTTAAATATTTCATTGTCTTTTTCAATAGCAATACTATTTCTTTGTGTATTATGACAAGCAATTACAAAATTACCACTCCCAGCATATTGGTCTAATAAGACTTCGTATGGTTTAGATATATATTCTATAATTTCTTCTATTAATTCTACTGGTTTTTCTGCTTCAACTATTTTATCTTTTGTATTTTTAGGTTGATAATTAAATTCTGTCGGCAACATTCCATTTGTGCCTTTCATATAATAAACAGCAAGATGATTTTCTTGTAATATATCTCTTATCTCATAAGAAGATTTGCCTTTTACATCTATATTATTTTCCCTTGCTACTGCTAAATTCTTTTTTGCATCCAATTTTAAATCTCTAGGTTCTCCATTACTAAAAATCATTACATCTTCAACATTTTTGCTTTTTCTTCCTGTATTTGCTATAAAGTTTCCCTTTTTCCATGCTACTTTTGCAAAATATTTAAAGCCACTTTCTTGTGCCATTTTTTTAATTTCATATAAATATTCAAAATTAATTTCAGACTCTTCTGGTAGAAATTCAACAAGAAATGCCCCATCCTTTAAAACTCTTTGTTTTTCTTTAAAATCATTAATTTCATATCTAAATAATTCAAATGTTGCAAACTTTCTATTTCCTCCACTTAAAGCTTTTTGCAGATTGTATGGATGATCTGTAATAATACCATCTATTGACTTGTCTTTTATCATTGACAAATCCCTACCATCTCCATTTATTAATAAACATGTATTGGTTTTTTCTCCAATTTGACTTGTTACCTTATAAACACCTCTCGATATTTTTTTGAAAATACCTTTTTCAACACCTTCATATATTCTGGCTCTTATAGACTCATTATTTACTTGCATCTTTTTAACTTTTTTCACAAGATTTGTAGCATCTTGTATTGAAAACTTTTCTTCATCTAAAAAATATTCAAAAAGATTCATTTGTATTGTATTATCCATAATCTTGCTCCTCCATTTCTATTTCATCTGTAGATAATTTTTCATATATTATAGCTGGTCTATCAATATTCATTTCTGGAGGATTTTTAGAAACCACTTGAATAATATGCTTCTTTTCCTCATCTTTTAAATTTAGATTTGAAAATACTTCCCATTGATAACCTTCCTCTCTGTCACTATACTTTCTTTCTAGTGTTACATATTCTTTTTTCCCATTTTGTAATATTTCGATATTGTAAATTGTAGTATCATTATAATTTCCAACATATTCAGCTGAAATAACTTCTAATGAATTGTATTTTCCTTTTTCTTTTTGTAATTCGTCTATTTGGTGTCTTAGTCTTTCGTTTTCTTCTATTAATAACCCTTTCTGCAAAATACTTATAGATTCTATATTTCTTTCTTTGCCTATTTCTTGTATTTTATTCATACTAATAAATTCCTTTTCTGTAACTATAATATGGTCTAAAAGTTTAATATTAAAGACTTTTAGCATTTCATTTGTTACCTCTGTTATATGTAAATCTTCCTTGCTTGGTACTAAATTATTTGAAGGATGATTATGTACTAAAATAACCTTATTACTTGCTGAATAGAGAGCCATTCTTATTATTTCTTTTGTATCAATTACAACATCACAAGCAGTTCCAATTCCTAATAATGTAATATTTCTAATATTATTCATATTATCCAATCCAATAAATAAAAGATGTTCTCGGATTGCATTTCTAATCTCCTGAACATCTTTTAAATTTACAACATCTCTTGATGATTCGACTTTTATAGCTTCATTAATATTCTTCTTAGGTTTTTCTATAATATCAACATTCATTATTAATCGTCTCCTATACTCCAGCATACTCATTTTCAATATCTAGTGTTTTTTCTTCTTTAGCTACTTCAAATACCTGAGTCAATACTTTGTCAAATGTTTCTCTTACTTTTTCATTTGCAAAAATTCTACTTATTTCATCTATATATTCCAGTACAAGTGGCTTAACTTTTTCTTTACCATATTCATTAACAATATTTTTAATTTTCTTTTCCTTCTCAACAACTTCACTATATTCTGTTCCATCTTTTGCATAACAAGTATATTTACATATAATAATAGAGTTATTCCCTATATATGGATCAAGATATTTTACTGATAATATTTCGTTACTATGTTTTAATCTATCATCATATAATTCATAAAATCCATTTTCTTCACAATATTTTTTTATGTATTGATAATCTTCTATCAATTCTATTTCATCAATATTTTTATTAAATTTCTTTAAAAGTTCTATAATACCTTGTTCTGTATATGGAATCTCATAAAAATTTTCTCTAGTCAAATTAACATATTCTTTTGTTGAATTTTTATAGAAATCTTCTGGAATATCTATTCTATAACACCTTCTAGCAGAAACATATTGAGGATTAGGATACTTTAGATTATACTCTTTTTGAGATAATGTTGTGTTCTTAATATTAGGACTATTTGCACATCCAATTTCTATAAATAAATGTTTATTATCTTCTGTAACAACAATTCCATTTAATCTACAATTTATATTGTTTACATCAGCACTTCCCATTTTTATCATTTTGACTTTCACTTAAACCACCTCCAAAATTTATTTATTATAAAAAAAGAGAATGAGTACATAAAAATTATAATACCCATTCTTATTTTAAAATCTTCAAAACAAATTGCTATCATAAGTAAAATTGCAATACCCATACTTTTAAATAACATCTTAAATAAATGTATCAAGTTATTATACCCATTTTATTAAATACCTATATCAATAGTTTCCTCTTTATTAATTTCATTAAGTTTATACTTACTCCAAACATAACTCATAATATCCGCATACATACTGCTTGAATATGTATCAGGTGATTGCAATTCTACTTCATATTCTTTTTTCCAATCTAATAATATCTTTACTATTTCATCATTTGTAATTTTATATAACTCTTTTAATGCCTTTTCATCATTTTCTTGCATAAATAAATCTACAACTTTGCTTAAATTATTCATAAATTCCTCCTAATTACCTTTTAATCTTCCAAATCCATAAAAGTTTGTTCCATTCCACCATCCATTATTATATTTTCTAATTCTAACTCCAGATGGATTACCTCCTGTATCTATAACCCATTCGTCTGTAACTCCATCAATTGTAAGTGTTCCCATATAAATCCCTATATGTGATATACTTCCAGGCACTCCAGTATCATAAGTATCTTTTAGGAAAATCAAATCTCCTGCCTTTCTATCATTTGCATCTACTGGATAACAATACCCATTATAAATTCCTTGTGCTCCAGTATTAGTTATCGTAATAATTCCAGTATGTGCAAGACAATGTATTACCCAAGAAGAGCAATCATAATAATCCATACATTCATCATATTTTAAATTACTATGGTCCATTAAATACCTTTTGCCAACATTTTTTAAAAATTCTTCATAAATGGCTTTCAACTGCTCATCTCCAATATTTACATTCAAGTAAGCATAGGTTGTTTTAAATTCTGAACTAAATAATTCAAAAAAAGAATTAGAACTATATAACATCTTTATTTGCTCAATTTCATTATTGCTAAATGCTTTTTGATTTTTGTCAACATCTAATCCTTTATTGGTTTTATATTCATTTATAACATCAAAATTATTATTACACCAAGTTATATAATCATTTAATGTTGGATTCTTTACAACTTTTTTTGTATCTGTAATTGTCTCTTTTATTTTATTACCTCTTTCATCAACCTTATCTGTCTCTTTTTCATAACTATATGTTTTATCTCTTATTTGCTCATATAATCCTGCATCTTTAAATTTTTCTAGTATTGATGTTTCTGTAGAATCAAAAGTTAATTCTCCATTTAACATTTGAAGAATTGAGAGTGGTGCTCTCCAATCAATCATTCCTTTACCTTCTATTGTGCCATCAACTATTTTGCCAGTATTATAAAATGCAACCGTAACTTGATCATAAGATTTTTGTGTATTTATCATATATTTTTCATAACTTTTCTTTGTATCTTCACTCATTCCTATACCAAAAAAATTACAAAATGTTGCTATAATAATTATTATTATAAGAACAGGTGCAATTTGAGGAAGCATAGAGATAACCATTTCCCCGACTTTAGCCATCAACTTAGAAATCAATTTAACAACTTTAATCATTACATTATTTGCTTTTGAAATAGTTTCTTGTTTCACTTTTTGAGTAATTTTTTTATTTACTTTTGTATAAATTTTTTTAGCAAATTTCTTTGTACTTTTAGCTGTTTTATTTGTAATTTTATTAGTTGCTTTATTAAAAGCTTTTCTTATAGGTTTCGTCATTATTCTTGTTGATGATTCTTGAAAAGCCGTTGTGCCATTTTCATTTAATCCTGTACTTATATCTTTGCCTGTCTTAATCATTCGCTGTGTAGTATTATTAATTGTTTTTGCTCCTTTTATGGCAGTTGATATTTTTTTTGATAATCTTAATTTTTCAGTTTGTTTTTCTAATACATTTTCTTTGTCATTTTTTGAAGTAGTTTGTATTTTGTTTACTTTCTCCACACCCTTCTTATTATTTCCTTGATTAGTTTGAATTTCATTATATTGTTTTACTTTTGTAAATATTTTCTTTTCACTAATGTTATTGGATTCTATAGTATTATCTACACCAGTTTCAATTCTAGAAACATCAGTATCACATTCTGTTATTTTATCTAATTGTGTTGCATACCATTTGTTTATACTTTCTGCACTATTTAATACAAGATTTGTACCTTTATGAGCATAATCTGTATATTTGTTAAGTGATTTAGCTATGTCTTTACTATTATCCTTATCCATAAATTACCCTCTACTTACTTTCATATTTGAAGTTTGATTTATCTCATAAATATATGAATCTTTAGATACTTGATTTCTAAATATAACTTTATCATCACCATAAACAATAATTCCTTGTCCGAGAAGGCGAATCTATTATATATCTTGATTCCTCATCACTAATATCAAAAATCTTACAAATAGCTGGCAAATCTAATGTCTTTTGTTTTAAAATCATAGCAAATTCAGAATTGGATAATATCTTACAACCATCTTCATTTTTTATGACATCTGCTATATTTTGCGTAATGATAGTTGGAATTGCATTTTCTTTTCTTCCTGTTTTATATATTTTTGCAATATATTCACTAGAAAATTTATTAGAAAGTAATATATGAAACTCATCAATAAATATCCAAGTATGTTTTCCTAATGTTTTATTTCTATGCAGTCTGTTCATAATATGGTCTAATACAACTAAATACCCTGTTGTTTGTATGCTTTGTGGCAATTCTGATATGTCAAAAGTAATAAAACGATTTTTTATTTCTATATTAGTTTTATTTGCAAATATATCCATATTTCCTTTAACATATCTTTCAATAATAAGGGCTAAATTTTTTGCTTCATTTTCTGGTTGCCTTAATAATTCATTATAAAACTTTTTAAAATCTGGCTCATATTCCTTATTATAATTATGAAGTTGATATTCTTCATATATATTATTAGTACAACGATCTATTAAAGTTTTTTGTTCTCCAGATAATCCATCAACTATTGATTCTATAAAAGCAAGTATAAACTCTGATTTCTCTTTTATATCTTCTTTATTATTAGTAGTATATTGTAATGCACTATCAAATGGATTTATATATGTATCTGTATTGGTACTTATATTTAATATTTGTCCGTTGAAAGCTTTAATTAAAGGATAATATTCTCCTTGCGGGTCTATTACACATACTTCATCATTTGGATAACGTAATAACACTTGTTCTATTAATAATTTTATAGAAAATGATTTTCCTGCTCCAGATGTTGCAAGTACACAACCATTTCCATTTAAAAGTTTTTTCCTATCACAAAATACTGGATTCTTTGAAACAAGATTTATTCCATAAAAAATAGAATCTTCCTGCATCAAATCCTTTGTATTAAAAGGAACATTTGTAGCAGTAGATTCCGAAGTTAATGACCTTTGTATCTGTAAATTATTCCAACCTAATGGTAGACAATTTTGTACTCCCTCTAATTGTTGCCAATCTAAGTTATACAGAGATATTAAATATTCATTTCCAATACCTTTTATTACTTTTGTAGCTTTATTTAATTCTTCAAGTGAATTGGCTTGAATACATATTAAAAAGTTATTTGTAAACAACTTTTGCTTTTTCTTTTCAAGTGCCTCTCTAAGATTTTGTGCATCACTTATTGCATCTTCCAGTTTTTCATCTAATACAGCTTCATAACTATAGTTATTCTTATTTGCTTTTTTTATTTTTTCTAGTCTTTCTGTTTTCATTCCAGAAATCTTTTTATTTACCATTTTTATTACTTTTGCAGGATCTGTAGGTGTAATATTCAATGTTGTAATAATATTATAATTAGTTATTGTTGTTATCCTATTATAAAATCTTGGTGTTACAGACCTAGGAAGTTTGCTAACATACATAACACGAATATATTTATTTTCTCCAATCTTTATGAAATTCTTTTCTCTAAACGAAACATCTTCTTTTGATGCCAATACATCATAAAGACTTAATTTATTATCTATTGCATATTTAATAAAATTATCAATTCCATTTTCCTCTGCAAGTTCATTATGAAATATATTGTATATTGAACTTAGTCTTTCTACAATATTTACTCTTCTAATCTTCGACTTCAATTCTTTAAACTTTTCCTCTGTTCTTAATTGATATTGAAGAAAAATATCTTGGGCTTCTTTCATATTTTCAGCCTTTGTAGTAATAACAATTTGTCTTTTTTCACACATTATTTCTTCTTTATCTCCTATTGCAAGTTCTATAAGAGTATTAAATTCATTTGCAATTCTTTGCTCATTTCCAATTAAATTTTCTTTGTTGTAAATAAATTTCTGTTTATAATCATCTGTTTTTACTGGATTTCCAAAACAAACTACTTGAATGTGATCATTATAATTAAAAGAATGTAAAAACTCTATCCACTTTATAAAGATATTTTCTTGTTCTTCATAATTCGCTTTTGCAAATGATATATCTTGGTATTCAAAACATACAGAATAATGTAAATTATCCAACTGTATGATTGAATTATTTTCATTAAAATCCTTGAACAAAGTATGTATAATTTGTGATGTTGTCTTAGGAATTGCAATTTTATGAGTTTTTAATTTTTTTATTATATTACTTAACATTATAAACAAAAAGATTTTTTTCTTCTCTTCGTTTTTAATGTTTTCTTTTACCTTTTTCAATGTTTTTCCTCCCTATATTCAACAAGAAGATTGGCAATATCATACCAATCTCCTTCTTTTAATCTATTAAATAAATTTGTATAAGTTAATTCTCCACAATATGGTTGTGTTTTTACTAACCTTTTAAATTTAGTATAGAATATTACTTTTGTTGCTAAAGTTGGATGTCTATTATGAAAAACACGAACCCATTTAGCATGATAATTATTAAAATAATATTCTAATAATGCTTTTTCCCATTGTCTTTTCATAGTAAGTTACCTCTCTAATAATTTCAAAAGAGCTTCTTGTTGTTCTTTTGAAAGCTTTGATAATTTTTCTGCTAATTCTTTCTTATTTGAATCAACTATTTCTGTTGTTTCTTCTTTACTTTTCTTTATTTTTTTACCATATTTTTTTCTAGCTTTTTCTAGCAATTTCTCCTCTTTTTGCCTTTTTTTCATTTCTTTAATTTCTGCTTTTTTTATTTTTGTATCTTGCTTTTTAGCCGATTTTATTTTTTTCTTATTCTTTTTTTGATGTTGATTTTCATATTCGTAATCTGTCATATAGTGTATTGGCTTAGCAAAATAAAAATAATGTCTAATCCAAAATGGCATTATTTTCTCTGCTTCTAGTTCATGTATTTTTACAAAACCTATAAATCCCAAAACTGTTGCTATTGCAATTACAATATAACTTGTTATTTCCTCTCCTATTTTTTCCTTAAAAACTAAATATGTAGGAACAACTGTAACTATAATTAAAATAGCAAAAATCCATTGCCTAAAATTGAAGAAATATATTTTTTCTTTATAATCTTTTATCTCATCAAATACTGTGATTTCTATATTATCCATTGTTAATGACCTCCTGTTAATTTTTCTGCAAACTGACTAGCATATTGTATTACAGCCAAATACATTCCATTTAAAAATAACATTGCTACTATTGTTGATATTGCATTTGTAGAACCTACCGTACTACTTAATCCTGCAAGTCCAACAGAATAAATATTAGTTGCTAAATATATAATTACAGCCTCTAATCCTATACTTGCAGAAAAGAGGAAATATTGAATTGCTTTTCCTCTTCCTTCATCATCAGCAGCCAAGGCTATTGGAATTGGAGCAAATGCAAAACATAGTATAAGTTTTACTACTCTTAAAAATATCTGTGTTAAAATTTGCACAATTGTAGTCATGAATGGAATAAATAATATTAAATATAGTCCATAAGTCATTATACTATCTACAAATCCATCTGGTACTGCATCAATTAATGTATCTGCAATATTGATTGCCGAATTATTATTACTTATTGTCTGTGTAATACTAACAAAAATATCATTTGTTATATTCATAATACTAGATAAAAAATCGTAACCATGTTGAATAAAATATTTTAGTAATAGAAATGAAACAAAAGCCATTACAACTCTTTCCCAACTTATTCTTTCAACTTCCATTGATTTTTTTATTAGATTAATCATAAAGAAAAGTATTAATAAACTTAATGCTATTGGAATTATTACATCATTTACCGTTTTTCCAATAGACCAAATATTTATTCCCTTTACAACAGAAAAATCTGTTAATTTTTCTATTGTTCCAATTAAGTTTCCACTATCTATTTCAATTCCGAAAACTGTAAATTTGAAACTATATAGAATTCTAATAATTCCATCCAATTTTTATTCCTCCATTTCCATATCAATATCATCATTTGATTTAGATTCTTCTTTTATATCTTCTATATAATATTCTAAGTGATTAATCATATATTGTTTTAAAGTCTCTGGTGTTAATGTATGAATATCAATATCTAATACTTCATCATGAGTTAATTCATACATATTATCTGTAGTATCTTTTTCATATACATCTATCTCGAACCAATTATTATCAATAATTTCAATATCATTATTATTAAAATAATTACCTCTTTTTATAATTTCTTTCAGTTCATCTGGATAATTATATGCACTTTTATACACTTGATTTTTAAATATAATTCTTTTATCTCCATAAACTTCAATAGTAACTCTATATTTATCAACATCTAAAGTTGCAATTGTTTCATTATCAAATAGCAAACTTTCTTTGCACTCACTTAGATTAACAGAAACTTCAAAATTTAAAATGTTCAACTTTTCTTCTCTATCAGTCATTTTTTTCCCCCTACTCTTATAAACCAAATATATTTTTTGATTGAGCAATTGCAACAAGCATAAACCCTGCCATAAGTGTCATAAGTCCTCTTGATTTTCCCTCTGCATCCTCTCTTTGCCATCCCAGGGCAAACATAACCCCTCCAACTAAGGCTATTACTCCTCCAATTTTTGTTAGCCAATCACATGCAAAATTAATAAATGAATCAATTGATTCTGTATTTGAGGCAGCTAATACTTTTGCTTCTGTTAATATCATTGTTCCCATTGCAGTTGTTCCTACAATAGTTACCTTTTCTTTTAATCTTTTTAATAAATTTTTTATTCTTTTCATATTCTTTTTACCTCCAATTAAAAAGAGACAAATCTCTCTTTAATTAACCAAGTAACACAATTTCAAGATTCATCTCTTTTTATTATTAAATTATTTTTTTATTACTAAATCCTCAAATTGGATTACTCCAGTTCGTTTTAGATTTTTCAAATCTTCTTTATCAACTTCTTTTATCCTTAGCTTCTCAATAGGAATCGCAAATGACAATCCAGAATCACATAATAACCTATACTCTGCATTTTCACCATATTGCAACTCTTTTTTATGATTATAGAGTTTTTGAAAATTATTTTCTCTCGGCTCATATAATTCTGAATAATTAGGATGTTCTTTTAAATTATATAGTTCAGAGTAAAAAACTCCTATTGCAGCTATAAATAATACACAATGACCACTTGGCATTTTCGACAATTCATCTATTGTTGCTAATTCTCTACCAATTACATCCCATGTAATTGAAGATGAGCCTTGTCTTGAATAGGTCCTTCCAGATGACTTTTTATACCAAGTTTTTTTACCTAACAATACAACTAAATATTCTAATGTTTCTTTGCTTATACCTCCTAAAAATATTGTACTATCACAACAATCTAAAACAACTTCCCAACTTTCTTTATATTTTTGTTTCAATTGACTTAATGATTGTAGTCCTATTGTAATACCTACATTTAATCCTCTCAAATATGCTAATTCTTCCACAAACCTTGGAATCTCTCCGTAACTGCGACCATTCGTCCATATATATTTCAAGTGGAGTTGCTAAACTTCCACCGCATAATTTTGCATTTTCATCAATAATTTCAAAAACTTGTGTATAAAAAATACTTGCTAAATAATTGAATGTACTATTACTAGGTTTTGTTATTATGAAATATGCAATTTTACCATTTCCAATATGTTTGTTTGACTCACTATTTATTTGTTTTAACAATGGAGAATTATCATCTAAAGGCATCCCAATTCTGTTTAATTCCATTGTGTCTGTGTCGGTCATATTAGCAATTTCTCTAATATTAAATGAGGCTAATCTCGCAGTAGCTACCATTATAATAGTAGACATCATTTTTGGTGCAGATGCTGCAACTTTAAAATGTTTGTATTGCTTTACTCCTATTGCTTCTGGTTCTTCTTTTGCCCAATTATCAAATAGTCTATCTAAATTTGATACTCCATTAGAGTCTGGATTGGATAACCTAATTAAATTTAAAATTGTTGTAAAATTTTGATGAGCTTTATCATAATGTCTTAATGTATAATAGAAAAGCGATTGAAGGTATATCATTTCTGCCTTCTCCCAGAACGGATCTCCAGAGGTATTTTGTATATTTTCACTTTTGGTGTTTGACATTATTGTATTTATCAAACTCATTACATCATCCTCTTGTATAGGATTTTCTTCATCATAGTAACCAGTATTATTGTGATTTTCTTTAATATACATAAGTGGATTATAGCAGTCTGAACATGATTTATCATCCAGATTAAGAACTTTAATTGTATATCCTTTTTTCTTCAATGAATATCCACAATCTCTTAGAAGTTCACCGCTTAGGATCAGTTACTATTATTGTACCATTAGCATTTAAAATATTAGGCTTAAAATAATAACGTGATTTTCCGAGAACCAGGTCTACCTATCAAAATAACATGTCTATTCATTTTACTAATTTTCATATTTTTTGAAATTAGTTCTGTCTTTGTTAAAATCATATTATTTTCAAAATTTTTATCTCTTTTATCTTTTATATCATTAGGAGACCTCCATTCAGCAGAACCATACGTGTTCTCTTGCATATTCTTTTTGTTTTGCATCTTATATGTTTCATAAATCATTAAAACAAAAAAAGACACCCCAATAGATACAAGAAAATTATTTCTTGTAAATTCTATTGGAGTGTTTAATCTATATAATTCATCTAAAGCAATAGTGAAATAGTCAAAAGACCAGTTTCCACCATTTATAGATACTAGAGTTGTTACTCTTAACATATAATAAAATACAATTACAAAAACTATTACAAATACTATTTTTGAACTCTTCTTATTTCTTTTCACCAGCATATCTACATCACCTACCTTTTCAATAATCTAAGTTTATTGAATCTTTTTCTACAAGTTTATTTGAAGTAATTATATTAATATCTTCTAAATCTTTTAATTCATCAATAGTATAGTCATCCCAAGTCCATCCTACAGAACCAAAATCATAAACTTCTTTTGTTCCATCTTTTGTTTGAATAATCTTTTTCTCTACTATTTCTGTTTCAATAACTTTATCATTTTCTAATGTTTTACAAATATAACAATCCTCATTTTTATCATAAGTAATTTGAAAATCACGTGTTGAAAAGTTTTTTACAAATAAATTTGCAATGCACTTCTCAAAATAAGGTCTAGCCCAACCATTCCAACGCATACTTTCTATATGATAACCTTCATAATATTCTGTGTTTCCAATACTAAAATACGCTTTTTTCAGTATTCTTTGCATCTTACTCACCCGCCTCTTTTTCATCTACAATATTGATTTCCATATCTTTTTCCTCTGATATAGTCGGAGAATTAGAAACTTCTTTTTCAAGATTTTCAAATATATTATGCTTTTCTAAATCCTCATTAACTACATTTCTTTTTTTTTCTTTTTCTGCAAGTTCTTTTACATCTGTTTTTAGAACTGTCCATATACATTCATTTTCTGTTCTTTTCATAATGTAATTTTTTCCACTTAAAGTTTCATAAGTCTGTTTTTCTTGTTCTCCCAATTTTGTTTTAAATGAAATAAGTTCATCTTGTGATTTGATATTCCATTGTAGATTTTTATTATCTGAACCATATACTCTAATCTGTCCTACATTATTAAATCCAAGTTCTGAATACCTTTCTAAATGTTTATTTTCAAAATATACATTTGCAGTTTGCTTATTTTCATCTTCATCAATAGTTACTCTTAATCCATAAGGAATTTCAACTGCATCTAATTCATCTTGAATTCCCATAAATGCAGAAAAAGGCATTGAATGAATACAAAAATCTTTTGTAAACTCATCAATTCCAACCTCTCCTATTTCGTGTAAATGAAGTTTTTCTGACAAATCCTTTAATTGTTGAACATTTAAAGCCATTCCATCTTCTTTTGCTTTTTCAATAGCAACTTGTGTATTTTCATCAAATAAATCCTTAGATATTCTAGTTCTATATTCGATAAGGTCTGCAATTCTATCATTCATATAGCTTTGTTTTGACTTATTAAAATAAATATTATATCTATTATTCTGATGTAATTCGACTTGCTCTGCTTGTTTTTGTTCATATATAGATAGAAACTTATTTATTCTCAATCTTTTAGCAAGTGTTGGAAAATTAGCTTTAAAATTACTCAATGTTTTTATTCTTCTTGAATAACGTGTAATTCTCTTTTGTTGAAACAATGATTTTTTCTTACCAAATTCATTTTTTTCTGCCGATAACTTTCTCTCACTTGCAACAACTCTAATACCATCTTTTTGACATTTTTCCATAACTTTAATCGTTTCGTCATAAGATAAATTTGTTATTTTTTCTAGTTCTTTTGTTGGACCATCTTTTTGAACTGCTTTTATTCCTTCAATAAAATAATGATAACTAAATATTGAAAGAGGTTTTAGTATATATTTAAAAAAATCTTTTGTTCCAACTTTAGTTGCTCTCTCTACTCCTTCGTAAACTTGTGTTGCATCACTTTTATTAGTAGCTTGCACTTGGCATCACCTCTTTTTCTGTTGAAATTTCATATAATTTAAAATATTTATGGTAGAAATCTTCTAAAGTCAATCTTGATACCCATTTTTTAGTCTTTTGTTCTTGATCTACTGCATATTCACTCATATTTGCGATATTAGAATGTGAATTTAAAATTTGTAGTTTGTCATTATCTCTTCTATATAATTGTTTAGGTATAAATACTTGCATACCACTATCAATAGGCAAATAAATCCCTTTAAAAGATTCTTTTTCTTTACCAGATAATTTTATAAAGACTGACATTCCATTGTCATTCCTTATATTTTCAACTTCATTTTCTATATTCTTTTCTGCTTCTTTTTCTTGTGTTTTTTCAAGTTGTTTTTCCAACTTTTCCTCTGTTTCTTTAATTATATTTTCTTGCGATAACCCTAAAATATTTTTATTATTATTAAATACCAACAAAGTTTTATATTTATCGTTATTTACATATTTACTACTTAAAGCTGATTTCATATTTTCTGGATAAGCAAGTGCATAGCGAACTGCTTCCATTACATTTTCATTTTTAAATCTCTCTATTGCTTGTTCTTTTATGGATTCAACATAAGTCTTAGGAAATAATTTAGCAAATTGTGTCGAATTATTAGCAATAAATAGCTCTTCATATTCATCTGAATTATTTTCTATTAAATCTTTAATACTAGAATCAAAACTCTCTGCATATTGCTTTAATACAATATCCTTTTGTTCTATTGTTAATTTTATATTTACTATGTTGCCATTTGAGTCATAACTCTTAACATTATCAAGCAATTTTTCAAGTATAAAAATTTTATCATCTTTAAATTTTATATACTCATCAGAAGCATAGATATATTCATTTATATATCTTTTAATGTCTATTGTATTTTCATTATCTTTCAAGTATTTTTCATCATTTAATGTTTCCTCAATAGTTTCCATACTTAAAGCATTAGTTTCAAGGTATTTCTGTAATATTCTATCTTGATGATCTACAGCATATTTTTTTAAATGATTCATTATAAAATAATAAAAATATATATCTTTATATTTATCTACCCTAGATTTTTCTTCGACTTTTTTCGGCATAATAATATCTTCAACCTCCTCATTTTTAAAATTTGTTTTATTCACTATATATTCTTTAAAACGAAGAATATCTTTTGTATCTTTAATTAAGCCATCCTTTTGCATTTTCTTATATATAGAGGCAATATTATCTATAGTTAATTCTTTATCTAATAAATATTTATTTTCAAGTAAAAAAATAAAGGCTGATATTTTTGTTTTATAAATATCTTCCTTCTTAATGTTTGCCACTAACAAATCTCCAAAATCTTTGTATTCACTTCCTAGTTTAGATATATCTAATACATTTACTTCTAAACCTTCATTTAATAATTCTGGTATATTTCTTATCATAGCATTTTTTCCAGCTTCATCATTATCAAGTGATAAAACAATCTCACAATTTAGTTTTTTCAATAATTCAATCTGTTCTGTTGTTATAGCAGTTCCCATTGAGCCAACTGTATTAGGAAAACCTATACAATTTGCACTTATAACATCCATATATCCTTCAACCACTATTACTTCATAATCTCTTGAAAATGATTTTGCTTTATGATAATTAAATAATAATTCACTCTTATTAAATAATGATGTAGCCATAGTATTGATATATTTAGGTTTTGAATCACCTAATACTCTTGCTCCAAATCCTACAGGATTTCCATATTGGTCAAATATAGGAACCATTATTCTATGACTAAATATATCTATGTAATTATAGTCTTTTTCTTTTGTAATCCCTAATTCGATTAAATCTTTTAATTGGTACTTTTCTAACAATTGGTTTGTAATATTGTCATAACTAGGATTAAATCCTATATGAAAATTGTTTATTGTTTGTATATTTAGATTTCTACCTTTTAAATAATCTAATGTCAGTTCACTTTCAATACTTTTATTTTTTAAATTATTTTCACAAATAGTAATTGCATCTTTTAAAATATTTGATAATCTTTTTTGCTTCTTTTGTTCTTCTGTTAAAGGAGTATTATTATTTTGTGAAAGTACAATATTCAAATGTTGTATATCAATTGCTTTTTGCATTGCTTGGACTGTACTTATTGGGTTATGGTTTATTTCGTTTTCATACTTTTGTATAAACGATATAGCATTTCCTCCAGAACCACAAGCAAAACACTTGGCAATACCTTTACTGGTATTAACCATCATAGAAGGATGTGAGTCATTATGAAAAGGACAAGTACATTTATTCTTGTTAACTCTTAATCCATAGTATTCAAGAATATTAATAATATTTGAACTTGATAATATTTCATCATAAGCACTCATTAGCTTGTCCTCCTTTTTTTCTTCTATTTGTACGAGCCTTTAATTTTTCTATTGTTTCTTCATCTTTAAATTTGCAGTCCATAACTGGTATAGGTAGATTCTTGTATTCTATCTCCTGACAATAAGTCTGGACTACAGAATCTTCTATTTTACATATTTTATATGAATTTCTATGACTCATTAAACATATCATTATAGTCTGGATTAACTTAGAATGTTGTGAATTATCCCATTTAAAAAATACTAATCCTCCGTAAACTTGACATGTATTTTCATTAATAACACTATCTATTATTTTTTGATTGCAAAATGACTTCAAACTCCTTATTATATTTGCATATCCTCTTTTTGTAGTAACTATTCTAATTTGATTTTTCATATCATTGCCCCATTTCTATTAATCTTTCTATTTCATTTTCTAGTTTTGAATCTTCTTTATTACTAACAAATAATAAAAAACATTCTTTTTCTTTTATGTTATATATTGTAAGAAGTATCTTAGTATGTTTTCTTAATAATTCAATAAATTCTGCTATTTCTCCTATTGTATAATTATCATTTAATTTGAAGTCAATATATTTCTTTACACTAAAAGACCTTGTATATCTTTCCACTACTGTAAATACTTCTCTCGTTATCATCATATTTTTATCTATTTGTTCAAAATACAAATCATCATATAATAAATAATAAGCACCTTCTTTTGCTTTATCTGATACTAATGCTCTAAAGTCCTCAAAATTATAAATTATATTGCTTTTCATCTTTTTCCTCTTTTCTCACAATTGAAAAAAGAGTGGGAGTTTTTTTCCCACTCAAATTATTTTTCATTGTGTTTTTTTCTTAATATTACTATACCTACAATTATTCCAGCTAAAGATATTACTACTAAACTTCTTAATAGAAAATAGTTAGTTTCATTTCCAGTTTGAATAACAGGAAGTAATGAATTATAATAAACGAAGCTATATACATTTTCTTGTTCTTCTAATGATTTTCCATCTGCATAAACTCCATTCTTATTAATTTCTATTTTTACTACCTGATCTGATAGTTTATATCCTGTTGGTGCTTGAATCTCTCTTACAAAATATGTTCCGAATCGTAAATCATCAAATAATGCTGTTCCTTCATATTCATTAGCTCCTGCTTGCTTAATTAGTTTAGTACATTCCTTATCTTCATAAATTCCAAAAACAAATTTATTAGATTTTATGTGTTCTTTTGTAGTTTTATCTAATTTTTCAACTCTTACAGATTTTAGAATAGGCATATTTTTCATAGTGATTTTCTTTCCATCACCAGCTATAAAGTTTATTTCTTCTGCAATTTCATATCCGTCTGGAGATGTAATTTCTCTCATAATGTATTCTTTTCCTTCCTCTAAGTAATTAATTTTATGCTTCTCTTCTGTAGATACCCATTCATCTATAATATTACCTGTTTCTTTTTCAATTACTTGTATTGTTGCACCAGGCAATTCTTTTGTACCAGTTTCATCAACTTTACTAAATTCCATTTCTGTTGGTTTATTTTCACAATTAATACTTAATATATCTGCATTTTGCTTAACTTCAACTTTATAAATTGTATTGTTCAATGTATAACCACTAATTTGTTTTGCCTCTTGAATATAATAAGTTCCTATTTCTAGATTTTCAAAAGTTGCAACACCTTCACTATTTGTTTTTTCTGTTGTTATTATATCTCTCATATCTTCATTAGCAGAAATATTGAATTCTATATTTTCTAATTTTTTATCTTTATCTAATGTATCAACTTTTTTCACTTGAATAGTACCACGAGCCAATTTGTTATCAATAATTCCATTTTCTCCAATTTGAACAATATATTCTGCAACATTTTCTCCATGATAAGAAATTTCAAAATCGTATTCTTTATCATTTAGTATGTATTGTTCATTTGTTGCCAATTCTTTTAAATAATAAACTCCGTTAGGCAAATCTGGTACATTTTCTAGTAATCCATCTTTTGTAATTCCTGTAGTAGAAATCATTGTTCCATTTTCTATTGCTACATTTCCCATATAATCATATATATCTTCTCTTGCAAACACTCCAAATACAATATCTTTATAAGCTTCATCATTTACAAATATTTTTTGTTCTTCAAGAATTTTTGTCATATCTATATTAAATTTTGCTCTATTATTATATAATCCAGATTCAATAATTTGTAGTTCATTTATTTGTGTATCCTCTATTGTAAAATAGTGTTTATTGGTATCTATAATATAACCATGAGGAACTTTAGTTTCTACATAATAATATCTACCGACTGGCAATTTTTCACTTAATGTAGCTTCAAAATCACTTTCTAATGTTTGTACTTTTTCATCCTTTTTGTAATAAGTTTTATTTCCTATAATAATATCTTCATTTGCATATATAGTTATTTCAGCACCCAATAAATTTGATTCATTCCATACTGGAGTTTCAGTCTTTCCAAATTCGTTTTGACCTGTTATTGTTTGATTAAAAATTTCACCATGTTTATAAAATTTCAATTTTCCATATACTAAATCATCTTTCATCACTACTGATTGTATTTCTCCAGTATCTTTAATAGTAAATTCAACATCTTGTGAAATTGTATATCCGTATGGACTAGATGTTTCTTTTAAAACATATTTTTTTCCAACTTCTAATCCTTTTATTAAATGAGGTTCTTTTGTTGAAACCCAAGTATCAAAAACTGCTGCTGGATTATCTTTTTCATAAATAGTTAATTGTGCTCCTTCAATTTCTGATGAATCTGTAATGTCTTGTTTAGACACTTCAACTTTTGTTATTTCATTTTTAAATTCATATTCTAAATTTATAACTTTAGTATCTTGTCCTCTATAAGTAGCATCAACTTCTATTTTTGCATTACTTGAAGCATATCCAATAGGTGCTTTTATTTCTTTTATTTCAAAATTTGTTAAAGGTATGTCAGAATTAAAATGTACTTTTCCTTCAATATCACTTGTTTCACTTTCTATTAATTCTCCTGCTTTTATAACAACTTCACCTTTATAATTATAAATATCCTCTTTTGCATATAATCCAAATTCAGCCCCTAGAAGTCCTATATTATTTTCTGCATCTTTTTTATATACACTAATATCGACTTTTTGTCTTTCATTTGTAAATGATGTATTGTCAAATACTATTGCTGTATTTTGATCTTTATATTTCAAAGAAACATCTTTAGTTTCATTATTTAATACAAAATTTTCTGGAGCATTTACTTCTCTTACTGAATATTCTCCTAAAGGTAATTCTTTTGATGTTCCTTTTCCATCTGCATTTGTTATAATTGTATCTACAATTGTTCCTTTTTTATAAATAATACTTCCATCATTTGAGGCATCATATATATCTTCTCTTGCAAATACTTCATATTTTGCATTAGCAAGACCTTTTTCTTCATAAACAAATTTTCCATCTCTAAACTCTGTTAAAACTTCACCACGTTTTTCTACATTAATTTTTCCCTTTACGGATGTATCTTTTTGAATAACTGTAATAACAGATGTTTTTCCATCTGGCAATGTTTCGTATGCTGAACTTGATGAAACTTTAAATTTTACTGGTTCAGAACTAATTAAATAACCTCTTGGACCTTTAATTTCTTCTAATTGATAGTTTCCTACATTTAATTTATCTCCAGTCATTACTGTACCAGTTTCATTAGTAGTCCATGTGCTCACATAGTGTGGCAATGGATTCCATTCCCAATATCCAAAGTATTCATTAGTATCTAAATTTTTGATTTTAAAAGATGCACCTTCTATTTTTACAACTTTTCCTGTTTCTGCATCTTTCTTTACTATTGCTAATACTGATGTAAAACTTGTATCATTAAATACTCTCCAAGTTTGAGGCTCATCATTATCCTCTGAAATAACAATTTTAAAATCCTCTACCTTGTATTTATCTTCTGGAACTAAAGTTTCTCTTACAACATAAGTTCCAAAAGGAAGTCTATCACTTAGTGCATATCCTTTTGAATCTGTTTTTAATATTGCTGCGTTTTCTCCATTTGCATTTTTTGCTATTGGAGCAGCTTCCCAAGAACCATATTTTTCAATATCTTTTTGTGCTTTTATAGTAAATTCTGCACTAGGTAATAATTCTGCCTCACCAGCTTCATCACTTGAAATTTTTATAATTTGAAATGCTTGTGAAATTACTCTTTCTTTTACAGATACATGTTTAGTAACAACATTAACTTCTTGATTTTCATAAGTTAAATCAAATTTGTATTTTGTTGTATCTAGGTTATATCCTCGACTTGGTTTTATTTCTTTTATGTAATATTCTCCTAGATATAAATTATTCATTGTAGCATTAGCTTCTTTATTTGTTGTCATTTCTGCCACTTTTACATCTGTATTATATATTATGCTATCATCTGCTGGATCAAGTATTGGTGTTCTTGCATATATTCCATAAACAGCCCCTTCAAGAGTAGCCTCTCCTTGTGGTTGTTTTCCAGTTTTAGTATCTTCTTTTGATATTGTTACACTACCTTTTACACGAGTATTTACAATCGTGATTTCATATGTTTTTCCATCTTCTATAACACCTATATCCTCACTAATTTCTACTTTTATTGTGTATTTATTAGGTGCTGTTGATTCTTTTACATAATATATACCATAATCTAATAATTCAGATGTAGCAATACCATTTTCTTTTGTAGTTATAGATGTAACTTTTTTATCCTTATCATCATAAATATCAAAAACTGTTCCTGCTTTCTTTACAATTTTTCCAGTTTCTACATCTTTTTTTACTACTTGAATACGTCCTTGCTTCCATCTATTAGTTGCTTCAAAAGATGTTGTTTGTGCTGTTTTTATAATTGCACTTCTTATTGTTGTATCTAATACCAAATGTTTAGGAACATTAGTTTCTTGAATATAAATAGTACCAGGCTTTAATCCATCTACCAATACTTTTCCATTTGAACCTGTAGTATATGTTCCTATTGGATTAGACATATCTGCATTATAACTTATTTTAAATGATGTATTAGGTACATAGTTTCCTTTATTATCTTTTTTTCCAATATCTAATTTTCCAAATAAATTAATTTTTAAACTCATTGCCATAGTAATTGGATCATTATAATTTAATGAATATAATTGATTTTGTATTCCATCTGCAAAAGTAAAATATATAGTTGTATCATTATCTTTTGTTCCGTCTTTAATTAATCCCCACTCCTTAAATGTATAATCAGAAATATTTAAACTTTCTACCTCACAATTTTCAAAAGCAGTAATTGTTAAACTATTTTCACCCTTATTATGTTGAAATCTTACATTATCTCTTGTATTATCTATACTTTCATAATCTTTTAATACTCCATTAGTATCATTAATTGTTTTACTTGTACCTGCATCAATTTCGATTGTTGTTCCATCAAAACTTGGTCTTTGTTTTATATTAGTTATTTGTTGGTCTATATCTGCTTTAAAATTAACATACCTATTTTGAATATCTGCATTTACAAATGTTGCATTGGATTGACCTAAACATTCCCAAATATATTGTTGTGTAAATACATAATCCAATTTAATGTCATAAAAACCTGCTGTTAATATTCCTCCATCAACAACATAATCTGGATATTTGCTATACCACCCCATATAGGCTATTTGACATGCTCTTTTTATTGTGCTATTTGTAGGTGTATAATATTCACCATTATAGATTGTACCTGTCTTAAAATCCACCTTATGTTCAGCACAAAAGACTGTATATTGCTGACTTGTGGTACGATTTATCAATTTTCTTATTAGCATACCTTTTTCACTAGCACTATGATCGGTTGTCTTTATTCCAGAATTATACTGACCTCCTACAAACTGTCCTGAACCTGATACAGCTAAAACTGGACTAATATTTGTCAACATAGTAATTAATAATAATATTGCTGCTATTATCTTTTTATTCAAAATAAATTTTCTAATACTTTTCACTTTAAAAATCTCCTTCTCTATTAATTTTCAAAAAAAATAAAGGGTATTAAATCCCTTTAGTAAAATATCACTCTCATTCCTAAATAAACACCATCATTGTCTTTTATAGGAATACACTCTCCACTAGCATTAAATGATTTTAAATATTCTTGTGCAGCTTGTGTTACATTTTCCATTGTGTAGCCATCTGTAAACAAGAAATCCTTATTACTAGGTTTTACATTTGTTGATTTTTCTTTATTTTCATTTGATTCATTTTTTGAATCAACTTTTTCATTTGTTTTCATTTCAATCTCTTCCTTTTTTTCTTGTACTACATTTTCTTTTGCATCCTCATTAATTTTTTCTTGTTTGCTTGTTTCTTCAATACTATCTGATTTTTCACTTTCCTTTAATTCTTCATTTATATCAATTATATTGATAGTATTGCTTTCTGTTTCTTTTGATAAATTGTTTTCTGTTTTTCTTGTATAACTTTTAAACTTTATAAAAAATCCATAAAAAAGAGTACATATTATAAAAAATATTAGTATAGAAAGAAATATTATTTTCCTTTTCTTAATATCTTTTAGATAAAGTTCTAAAATCTTTTTATCTTGCTCATCCATTTTTTTCTTCCATTTTGATATTAGTTAAATCTGCAAATCTTTTTTCTAATTTTTCATACTCTTTCTTTATAGCGGAATAATTTTTTAGTTCAATATCAATATCATCAATTTGCTTTCGTATTTTGGCTTCTTCGGCTACAAGTTTAGACTTATCAATATTAAGCTTTTCAATTTTTTTTATTACCTTTTTTAGCATCTTGACCTCCATAAAAAAGAACCAAGAACTTAATCTCGGTCTTTATACAAATTTTATCTATAATAAAAATTTATAGTCCATTTATTGCAATACATACAACTCCATACTTCATATCCATAAGGACAATTTTTATTATAAGTATCCATATCTATTTTATTATCTGCATTAGTATCTTCCCATCTTTTTCCCCAATACTCTATTTGTTCATTATAATATTTAATAGCTTCATTTTTAGAATTAAACCATTTTCCAGAATTACCTATATCCATTCCATGATTGTTATTATTAGTGCATCTTTCTTCAATCTTTGGCTCTTCTTTACTTTCAACTTTTGTTTCTGTTTTATTTTCACTTTTTTTATCATCACTCGTCTGTGATATTTCTGGATTTTCTGTTTTGGCTTTAGTTTCTTGTTTGTTACTTTGAGATGGATTATCTTTCTTGACTATATTTGATTCTTTTGTCGAATTATTAGTTTCTTTAGTAGTTTTATTCTCGTTTTGAGCAATTGTTGGAGTTTCTATTTTTTCTTCAACTTCTGGTGTTTCTTCGATTTCTGTTACTATATTAGCATTTTCTTCGATTGTAACATTGTCATCTTTATTATCTGTAGTATTCATATCATCCATACTCATATCTATTAGATTTTCTGTAGTATCATTTTCTCCAATTGAATTTTCTTCATCAATCGAATTACTACTCTTTCTACATAAATAATATATAGTTCCTATAGTTATAATTATTAATACAAAAATTATTATTATAAGGATTCTCTTTTTCATCATAATAGTTCCCTCCTACTATAATAATAACGTGTATTTTAAAATTTGTCAGCTATTTTTATATATTTTTTTAGATTTGATTCAGATTAGCTATTATATAATATCTTTGTTCTGTTGGTCTTTCTTTTTGATTCAGATAAGAACAGGTTGTCAGCTTCACTATTTTGTTGATATTATAGTTACTATCTATAGTATATTTACTTGCATTTTTATAATATTCTATTCGTTCTCTAAAATCTAATGTTTTAATGTTATTATTTTCATTTTCTATTCCTATTGAATAAACACTAAAAATTGTTGCTATATAATTAGCATTAGGTGTATATATATTAAATTCAAGATGTGAGTGCAAAAAATCTTTATCCATATATTTGCTTAAATTTGAAAACATACTTCCATTTTTCATATTATGACCATATACAATAGTTTCTGGTTCTTCAAAAGGAAACATATTAGTTGTAAATATAGAACCATTATTATTGTATTTTTTGTCAAATGAATGTTTCAAATAATAGACATTATCATCTTTTAAAATTGGATAATTTATATTTGTTCCAGCAATTTCAATCCAAGCAATTATATCTTCATTAATTGATTTTAGATAATCCCAATTTATTTTTATTTCTTCTGTTTCATCATTTATTTCAATGGATTCTTCAATCAAATTTTCTGTAGATTCATTGTTTCTATTTAATTCTTGAAAATCTTTTAATAACAAATCCAAACATATAAAAAAAGCTATGATAGATATAAGAATCATCAAAATAACTAATAATTTCTTACATCTCATAGTGTTTATCCTTTTCCTCTTGAATTTTCTTTTGTTCTTGTAAAACTAATTCATCATGAATTTCCTCTTCTTCTATCCATAATGAAATAGATTCTTCCATATAGCGTCCATCTAAATATCTTTCGTATGAAGTTTCATCTTCATCAACTCTGTAATTTTCCATATCTAGTTCTTCTTGTTGTTCTTTTAAATTTTCTAATTTTTCTTTATAGTTTTCTAATGCTTTTTCTTTATTAAAAAATGTTGTTACATTTACTATATGATCTGACTCATCAATATCAATACTTGTAAATATTACTTTGTAAATTTTCATAAAAAGACTCCCTTCTTTTAATATTCTGATATTAGTTAATTATTTATGGATATGGCATGGAAAACACCTCCTTTACAATATATTAAATTCTATTTCATCATTATCTGGTATAAAAAAAGAAGGCTCTGTAATTTCCTTCGTCAATTCATTTTCTACACTTTTATAATAATAACTAATAAAATTTCCAATTTGTTTATCTGTTCCCTTATATTGATTTTCTCTACTTTTACAATCATTATATATTTGAATTAATCTATCTCTACTTATTTTATTAGATAAATGGAATAATTTATTTTTTACAATTAAAGCAATAATATATGTTATATCTTTAATTTTATCTAAATTTTCTTTAGACATATATTCTATACTTTCTTTAGGATAATACATTTCATATCTTTTTAATGCTATAATTATTTCACCATATTCAACATTTATAAATTCTTCTGGAAATTCATTTTCTTTATTTAAAATATAATTAAATAATCTATCTATCTTATTATTATTTATAGTATTATCTATTATATTATTATACTGTCCTTTTTGTAGCATACCCTCTGTCCTGTTTATCGAATAGGGGTATGTCCTATTTATCGTATAGGGGGTATCATTAGGATAAATTCTTCTTTGTATTATTTCTCCTTTATCATTTTTTATTAAGTCTAAACACACAAACCCTAGTTCTCTCAAATGAGATACCCATTTAGAAATAGTATGTGGTTTTGCATTTAATAAATTTCCTAGATAATTATTAGTTGCAAAACAATATCCTTGCTTATTTGATAATACCGTTATTACTGCATATAATAATTTTTCATTAGGTTTGATTTTTTCATTAAATAAAATTGTTGATGGAATTATTGCATAATATCCAATTTTATTTTCTTCATTCATCATTTGTTCCGCCTTTTTTTCCTGCAAGTATTAACGAATATAAAAATAATGAAAGATTAGCTCCAATAAATATACCTAATATAAATTGCCACATTTTTATTCACCTCTTTTTCTTTTTTTTACCTAAAAATAAAAAAACCACTAAATTTTAGTAGTTTTTTTCAGGTGTTTATAATCATTTCTTCTTATTTTTCAATACTTCTAGCTTGTGTCTTAATTGTACCGTCTATGATTGTGTTACTGCTATGGCTGAATATTTAGGTGGTTCTACAGAAAATTTTGTGAAAATGATGAATGAAAAAGCCAAAGAACTTGGAATGAATGATACAAATTTCGTTAATTGTCATGGTCTTGATGAAGATGATCATCTAACATCTGCATATGATATTGCATTAATGTCTCGTGAATTATTAACAAAACATCCTCAAATAACAAATTATACAACAATTTGGACAGATTCTCTTAGAGATGGAAAATCTGCATTATCTAATACAAATAAATTAGTACGTAATTATTCTGGATGTACTGGTTTAAAAACTGGCTCTACATCTAAAGCATTATTTAATTTATCAGCATCTGCAACTCGTAATGATTTATCATTAATTTCTGTAATTATGAAAGCTCCTACTTCTGCAATTAGATTTTCTAATGCTTCTACTCTACTTGATTATGGATTTAATACATTTTCTTATAAATCTTTTGCTACAAAAGGTGAAGTTTTTAAATCTATTACTGTAACAAAAGGAACTGCTGACACAATAAATGCCATTTATGAATCTTCTCCATCATTTTTGATAAAAAAAGGCGAAGAATCTAGTATTACTTATGAAATTAATCTTCCAGAAAGTATTCAATCACCTATAACTCAAGGTCAACAACTTGGTACAATTTCATATTATTTAAACAATGATAAAATTGCAGAAGTAAGTCTTATTGCTGAAAATTCTATTAACAAAATTTCATTTATTAATATAATGAAATCTCTATTTAGCAATTGGTTTAATTTAACTCGTTCTTCGTAATTATGAATTATGCTTTCCCTTATTTTTAGTATATAAAAGACCAGATAAAAAATCTGGTCTTTTACATTTCTATTATTTTGGCTGTTACATCTTTTTCTTGACATTCCATAACAATTTTTATTGTTTTATTTGTATTATTTTTGAATTTAAAATCATAACTTCCATATGCTACTGCTGCATCTTTACCTTTTTCTATATATGGCACATATCCACTATGTTCATGTCTTTCTATAATTTCTAATCCATCAACTTTAAGAACTGCATTATATAAAGTTGTACTTACTTGACAATTCCCTCCACCAAGACCTTGTTTCTTCTCTCCATCTACATATACATCTGCTTCCTGATATCCCTTTTCTTTTGTTGCTTTTCCAACAGTATTGCAAAATGAAAATATTTCTTCTGGTTTTATTTCTGTATTTGTTAATGAATCACATGTTATTCGCATATTATTTTGTCTTGCTTTTTCTTTATTATGAATTTTTGTAGAAAAATTTGCAATTTCTTTTTCTGTTTGTTCTGTCACTTGTTGTGTATCTGTTGTACTTTGTGTTGACTTAATATCAATCTCATCTAGATTATTTTTGTTTGTACTACTTCTTTGAGCTTGATAATTTAGACTATCATTATTTGTTTTAAAAATCCATATACCTATTCCTAGCATAATTCCAATTAACACTATAAACAAAAAAGTTTTTTTCATTTAATATTTTTCCTTCCTTATATAATATATTTTTTCTTGACTTTATTTTGTCCAAAACCTCAAAAAATATTGACAAATCAATAAAAAAAACGTATAATTATTATGTATTAAATTTTTAAAGGAGATTTTATTATGTTAGCTAAATATTGGAAAAAAATAGGATTATTTATTTTAATAGTTGCTTGTATTTTTAATATTATGAATAAGCTTGTAAAAAAAGTATCTTTAAATACTGAGTTAGAAGCTTCTGCAACATATGTAAATCAAATTAATCAAGAAGAAAATAAAAATTTAAACAAATAAGCTTGAAAAAAGTATAAAGATATGGTAATATAATAAAAGGCAAAAATTACTATTGTAAGAAAGAGGTGAATTTGCAAATGAAAGAAGGAATACATCCAGCATATAATCAAACAACTATTACATGTGCTTGCGGTAATGTTATAGAAGTTGGTTCTACAAAAAAAGATTTAAAAGTTGATGTTTGCTCAAAATGTCATCCATATTGGACAGGAAACTTAAGACTTGACACTAAAGGTGGTAGAGCAGATAAATTTAAGAAAAAATACGGTCTTGCATAAAAAA